>Ga0257121_1000004_pt1 | contig 206231 bp, 182 predicted proteins | sample SI106_100metaG_FD_190180 | JGI IMG/M metagenome (GOLD analysis project Ga0257121, IMG submission 190180) | Marine microbial communities from Saanich Inlet, British Columbia, Canada - SI106_100 | ecosystem: Environmental > Aquatic > Marine > Inlet | place: Canada: British Columbia | collected...
ACATTATAAGATGAAAAAGTAAAATCATAGTTGTTTTCTTTCATAAATCTTAACTGAACATCTAACTTAGTTGGCAACCAAAGATCATCGCTATCTAGAAAAGCAAGATAACTACCCTTTGATTTTTCAATTGCTAGATTTCTGGCTGAAGGAGCTCCAATATTATTGTCTAGAAAAATTGGTTTAATTCTTATCTCAGAATTAGCATAACGATTTATTATATCGCGAGAATCATCTTTTGATCCATCATCAACAATAAGCATTTCCCAGTTAATATAAGTTTGATTTAGAACAGAATTAATACATTCTTCTAAATAAGATTCAGAATTATATGAAGGAGTTATTATAGAAATTAAATCAATCATTAAAAAACCTTGTCAAATTTAACATATAAGTTAGGAATGTATTTGTAAAGAAAATATTTTAATTTTAATCTAAAAGTAAATTTAATAAAGTAAGATAACTTTTCCTTAAATGATAAATTTCCAGATTCAATGCTCTGAATTTTTAAAATCATTTCATTATCAAAAAAATTCTTCCAATCACCCATTTTTCCTTTTCTATAAAACCAATTCTCCTCATTTAAATTTTTCCTTTTAGAATTAATTCTTAAATTATCTATATCAGTTTCATTTTGAATAGATAAAATTTTGTCATCATCAATATTAATATCTAAATATTTCGCCATCTTAATTATTGTTTTTCTATTACTATTAATAAGATCAGAATATTTTAATTTTAAACAATCATAATCTCCCCAGGCTTTTTTATAATCTATACATTGCTTGGCTTTATATTTACCCCATTTAGAAAAATAAGATTTAAAATCTCCTGATATTTTTTTAGAATTTAAAAGATGATGATAATGGGAAACAATAATATCCTTAATATCCCTATCAATATTTATTATTTTAATATTATTTTGATTTATTAAAATATCATTCATGATTTTTTCTTGAAAAATATGTGATTTACTTATCCATAAAGGAGAATCTAAAGAGTCATTAGAATTGAAAAAATCATGTATTCTATATCTATGAATCCAGTTTTTATGTTTTGGATTTTGAAATTTCAACGGAAAACTATCTATTTTATAATTAAATAATTCATTTAAAATTGCAGTTACCCATGTAGAGCCAGATTTGAAATTTCCATTTGAAAGTACAAGTTTTGAGGGATTCTGATTTGAGTAACCATATATTTTCTCACATAATATTTTTATGTTTTCTTGATGTAATATAACATATAGTTTTCTAAAAATATTTAAAGGAATAAAAGAAATAATATGACGCATAAAAAACAAATATTTCACAAAAAATTTAAGTAATGGAGAATAAGCTACCTCCATCTTGCAATAAGCTTTCCTAAACTTAAATTTATCAATAAGAAAATCATGAATATTAGTTTGATGAGACACACTTCTTGTTCCATTATTTACATATTGAAAATTTTTATCATTTAAGTAATATTTATTCATGGAATAATACAGCACATAACTAGAGTAATTTTTTAAAAAAGAGGGGTCAAATTTTATAGTTGAATAATCACAATAATCATCTACTAAACGATTTAAACTATAAGCAACTAATTTATTAGTATTTAAAGTGTATACCCCCCATAAATCCCAGTTTTCATCTAAATTTTCTATCTCACTAATAAACTGCTTATTACTAAGTACATTTAAGATAAAATTATATCTTTTTAAAGCATTTTTATAAACAGAATAGCCATCTTTAAGTAATTCAGATTTAGAAATTTTTCTTACAGTAAGTTTCTTAAAACCTCTATTTATTTTACTTCTTGTATTAGCACTATAATCACTTATATCAATTGATTTATCATTTATAATATACCAAAAAACAGATTGTTTTCTAGAATCAAAATTTGTAGTCCATCTTGCAAAAAAAGCATTATGTTTTGAAATTTGAGTTTGAATATCATTTCTAGAAAAACCTAAATCTAAATGGGGTGGCTTCCAAGGAATAAGTGCTCCATGATATTTTCTCCAAATATTATTCATCTTCTTTGATAATTAGCGGATTTATTATTAGAACACAACAAGCAATAATAAATAATAAACGAGAATCATTTAAACTACCGCTTAGCATAGCATTTAAAAGCAAGAAGATCCATAAATAAAACAATAAGGGATATAAAGATTTTTTATTAGAATAATTGTTCATTTTAGAAAAACTAATATATGTTATATGAAGAATGAAAAGAAAGAGTAAAATACCAGCTAAAATACCATATTCATTTATTATTTCAAAAAATAAATTATGAGGGTATTCATGAGCCATTAAATGAGTAGGATTATATTGATTTGCTTTGAACTGCCAATTTCCAGCTCCAACTCCAAAAGGATATTTTAACATCAAATCATATGATCTTTCAGCTAATTCATATCGAGTTTGTGTAGATTCACTACTTCCACCTCTTTTAGCAATATTCAAAAAAACCCTATCAGTTCTACCTAATTCAGATATATCTTTATAAAGATTTGTGCTAAAAAATATAGCAGATAATAATAAAAGTAAAACAGATAATCTTAAAAAGATTTTTCTAAAATTTAGAAAGAAGTAAAAGATAAAAGATAAAAGCAAAGCTATAAAAGGACCTCTACTACCACTTATTAAACAATACACAAGAAAAATTAATATAAAAATTAATCTAAATATATATTTCTTTTTAATAGGAAGAAAAAATAAAGCTATAACACCAAACCCCATCCATCTACCAAAAATAATTGGACCTCCTCCTAATATACTAATCCTACCATCAGGTCGTGGTGTTTCAAAAAACCCAGTTAAAGCAAATAACAATAATAGAAAAACTACACCTAATAAAATTAGAAAGATATTTTTAACGTCATCATATTTAAATTTCTCTAATATAATAATAGCAATAGGAATAGTAATTAATATAAAATTTAAAAATTTAGCAATACCATATTCGTAAGCACCATAAATTGACCATAAAATAGGATTAATAATTAACAAGAGAATGAAAAAACTAAATAAAACAATTTTAGTTTTATTTAAAATAATTTTTTTTATTGAAGATAATAATATTACAGATGTAATGAAAAAAAACAAACTAATAACAATAGATAAATTAACCCCATATATAGATAAACGATCATCATAAATTCTACCTACAGCTAATTCAAAACAAGCTGATAGGAGAAAAATTAAAGAAAATAAATTTTTAATTTTCATGAAATAAAAAAAATATTAGAGATAAAATAGAAACAACTAAACTAGCTAAAGACATAGTGTTAATAAAAATAAAACAAGCATAAAAAGAAGATATATCATTTAAAAAAATATAAAGTAACACTAAAAATAGAACGAAAATTAAGAACATAGAAAACTTTAAACATATTCTAGAAATTTTATCAACTCCTAAAGAAAAGAAAGGCTGAAAAATTACAGATGTAAAAATTAAAATAATATAAGCAGGTGTTAAGAATTGAAGAAATTCGGCAGTTGATTTTACATCATTTACGTTAAATTCTCCTCTTTTATAAATAAAATGAATAATATCCTCACTAAATTCGATTACAAAGACATATAGTAAGCAAGAAATAAATAATGACAATAAAAGTGAGTAAAGTAATAATTTTAAATCTTTAGAAAAAGAAAACTTCCTTAATACAATAGTGTTAATATTAAAGACAACTGAGGTTAAGACAACATTAAGCAGAACAAAAGAATAATTAAAATAAGTAATATCAGAATCTCCATTTAATCCAGAAATAAATCTAGCCATTAACAAAATAAACAAAGGAATGTTTGCAAGAAAGATAACTGAAAAATTAAAATCTTTAATTGACAGTTTGACTTGTAAACCATTATTAGGTTTAATGAGTGGTTTAATATAAAAATATGTTAAACTAAAAACACCAATTATCCTACTAACAGCGATGCCTAAAACACCTAAAACTAATTCTAATGGGTATATTAGTATTGTTGAAATTAAAATATTAAATGAAGTTGCAATTGAAAATTTTTTAAAATCTCCTTTAGCTTGTATGATAGTAAGAAATAAAGAATTATAAAAATTAGTTGATAACACTAAAGACAAGACTAATGATGTGGGTATTAATATTAAAAAATCTTGCTTTAAAATAAAAAAAATAATAAATAACTGAATCAATAGACTAAAAAAGAATATTATCAATATCACTGATTTAGAAAATTGATGAACTCTATTTAAATTTAATAATTTATTTTTCTTATATAATTTAGAAAATTTTGGAAGAAGATTAGCTTGTAATGCATTACCAAAAGTAAACTGGGAAAGAAAGTCAGTTAATGTCTTTAGCAATAAATAACTTGCATAAATTAATGAAGAACCAAAAACATAAGCTAAAATTAATTCTCTAAAAAAACCTAAGATCTTTTTAAAGATATTAGAAGAGAATAAAAACGAGAAATCTAAAAATGATTGTGATGAAATAGATTTTACTAATGACACTATAAAATTATTTTACACCAATTTGCAAATAATTGAATCCCTGTGATTTCATAAAACTCTTATCAAATTGATTACGTCCATCAATAAATAAATTTCCTCTCAATAAATTATGTATTCGATTAAAATCTGGACTTCTAAATTCTTTCCATTCAGTTACAAGAATAACAGCATCAGAATTTTCAAGAGCTTCATATTTATTTGTAAAATAATTCACATTACAATCTTTCAAATATAATTTAGCCTCATTTATTGCCTGAGGATCATATGCGTTAATTTCAGCCCCTGATTCTAATAATGATCTAATTAAGGTAATTGATGGAGCCTCTCTCATATCATCTGTTTCTGGCTTAAATGAAAGTCCCCAAACTGTAAATCTCTTTCCATTTAGGCTATTGCCAAATTGACTAACAATCTTTGAAAATAAAACTTTTTTCTGATCATCATTAACCTTTTCAACAGCACTTATTAAATTTGGAGTATAATCATTCTTTTCTGCAATATTTATAAGTGCTTTAACATCTTTTGGAAAACAACTACCACCATATCCACAGCCAGGGTAAATAAATTTATATCCTATCCTAGAATCTGAACCAATACCTTTTCTAACTTCATTTACATCTGCACCAACTCTTTCACATATATTAGAAATTTCGTTAATAAATGAAATTTTAGTTGCAAGCATTGCATTTGCAGCATATTTTGTCATCTCAGCTGAACGAATATCCATTGAAATAAACCTATCTGAATTTATTATAAAAGGTGCATATAGATTTCGCATTAAATTTAATGAATCCTTATTATTAGAACCTACAACAACTCTATCTGGATGCATAAAATCTTTGATTGCAGCTCCTTCTTTTAAGAATTCAGGATTAGAAACAATATCGAAAGTTAAAGAGGATTTTCTTAAATCCAAAGAGTTCTGTATGGTTGCTCTCACCTTATCAGCAGTACCAATAGGAACCGTTGATTTATCAACTACAACAATATGATGACTCATATTTTTACCAATTGATTCAGCAACTTTTAAAACATATTTAAGGTCAGCACTTCCATCATCTCCCATAGGGGTTCCAACAGCAATAAAAATAACTTCTGAAGCTCTCAAAGCATCAATAATATCAGTAGTAAAAATCAAACGATTTTTTGAAAAATTATTAACAACTAAAGTTTCAAGACCAGGCTCATAAATTGGTACTTTACCCTTTTTTAGAGAATTTATTTTTTCAATATCTACATCAACACAAATTACAGTATTTCCCATTTCTGAAAAACATGCTGCTGCAACTAAACCAACATAGCCTGAACCTATAACTCCAATATTCATATTTAAATTATTTTAATTCTTTAATAAAACACACTAAAAGACTAATTAAAAAACTAAGAAATCCACCAATTAAGCTCCAGAGTAAAATATCTCTTTCGGTCTTATTTGTTTTTGCAAAATCTTGCACAAAAAGTAAAGGCTTAAGAAGTAATTGATTTGTAATAATTTCTTCTCTAAGCTGAGCAAGAGAAATAATCTGATTACTTATTGTTTTGTCATCTTTTCCACTAATAATATTTACAGAACTTAAATCTAAATTATTTTTAGCTCCTTCAACTCTCATCCTTGACAAGACAATTATTTCTTGTGTAATATCATCTACTAATCTGTTGTTACTTGTTTTGTACATTTCATGATACTGCTTAATAAAGTTATTATTGTTAAAATAAAATATCAAACCTTTCTGTATAGTATCTATAGTTGTATTATCAAAAACAGAAAGACTAATCTCAAATTTATTTAAAGCATAGAACTTTTCATTCATATCTTGCTGATATAATTGTTCAGCTTCAATATGTTTAATTGCTGCAGCAGTTTCTTTTGAAACATTTAACAAGGAAGCAAGCTCAGAATAATCTTTATTATAGATGTTTATTTGTAAATAATTAATTAAATCAACAGCTGTTCTCTGACTTAACTCTTCTAATTGTTCAAGTCTTTCATACTCAGAAATACCAGACATACATATAGCCTGAGTATCATAATAGGATGGCTTTAAATTCTGAAAAAGGACAACTAATATTATTCCTAAAGCAATAAAGCTTGTAATTATTTTTTTATTTCTCGAAATAAAACGGATAAAATCTGAAAATATTTCTTTAATATTAAGTTCTTCTGTCATATTTAATTATTTATAAGGTCCAAGTTGAAAAATTATATATTCCTTTTATATCCAAAAGTACAAGATTTTCTTTTGAAATTTCGTTAAAATCATTTATTGTATAATTATTAAATTCCTTATGAGCCACAGCAGCAATAATAATATCATATTTCTTTAATCCATAAAACGGATTATCAACTAAATTATTATGAATGATTTTAATAACTGGATCATAAATATCAACATTACATCCTAAATCTTCTAAACCAACTACAATATCTTCCACTTTTGTATTTCTAATATCTTCACAATTTTCTTTAAATGAGTATCCTAATATTAGGATATTACATTTATTTAATGATTGATTATTTTCTAATAAAATATTTCTTGCTTTAGTAATTATAAATTGAGGAACATAATTATTAATTTTTCTAGCAGTATTAATTAAATCGGGCATATATCCAGATTCTTTTGATTTATAAATCAAATAGTACGGATCAATTCCTATACAATGACCGCCAACTAATCCTGGTTTAAAATCAATAAAATTCCATTTAGTTTTAGCTGCCTCAATCACATCGCTTATAGGAATATCTAATTTATCAAACATCATTGCTAATTCATTCATCAAGGCTATATTAATATCCCTTTGAATATTCTCAACAACTTTGGAAGCTTCAGCAACTTTAATGGAGGAAGCCTGGTATGTTCCAGCTACTATAATTTTATTATATAAATTATCAATAATTTTAGCAACTCTATTAGTAGAACCACTAGTAACCTTAATAATATTTTTAAGTGATTTATTTTTATCGCCAGGATTAATTCTCTCAGGACTATAACCACAATAAAAATCAATATTATATTTTAAATTAGATTGATTCTCTAAAATTGGAACACAAAAATCTTCTGTTACACCAGGATAAACTGTAGATTCATATATAACAATATCTTCATTTTTAAGAAAATTACCAATTAATTTTGTAGCAGATTCTAAAAAAGATAAATCAGGTATATTATTACTATTAACAGGAGTAGGAACAGCTACTATATAAATATTAGCTTTACAAAGATCTTGAGTATCATTTGTAAACAATAAAGAAGAATTAACATTTTTTTTAGAGTTTAAATTTTTAATCTTATCGATATCAATATCAAACCCAACAGTTTCATAATATTCACTAAAACTGAAAGCTAAAGGAAGTCCTACATAACCTAAACCAATTATTGCTATTTTATAATTTTGTTCCAAATGTAAAAAAGCCCCTTGAAGGAGCTTTTTATTTTTTTAGACTTTATTAATACTCCCAAACATCATGCTCTAAATGAAAAATCTCAGCTTTAATTCTTTCAGCTTCTAATAAGGCGTCTAAACCAACCATATATTCATTGATTCTTCTATTAGCTACATTAGCCTCCATTGTTATAGTACTATTAAACATTCGTTTCCAGAATAAATCATCATAAGTTCTTCTCTCAGCATCATTCTTTACTGAATTAAATACTTCAGCATTAATTAGAATTTCTCTAGCCTCTGGAAAATGAACCCAAAATAATGGAGAAAAACTACCTGTTAATCTATCAGTTACTTCATCTCTATCTTCCTGTAAAGGAGCTAAACCAATTATTCTTACTTGCATAGTTGAATATTGCTTATCAAATAACCATTCCTCCTTTAATCTCCATTTTTTAACAGAGTTTCTATCAAATGCTTTTGTTATTAATCTTTGTGTTTTAGCATCTTCAGGATCAGCTCCTGCTGCAACTGCATCCCAATCTATAACGTCTTTAAGCTCTGATTTAGCACCACCAATTGTTTTTATTTCTGCTTGGGTCATTGGTTGTCTAAACTCATCATCCATAGCTGCATTTCCATAAGCTGTTATACTACCTTCATTAATAGCTGAATAGATTACATCAATAAGACTACGTCTATCACCAGTTGTAGTTCCAACACCATCATTTTCAGGATAGTAAAGAGGATGATTCATTTTTTCTCTTAAATCAATTTCTCTCCATATCTTTCTTTTCCACATCACATCAGCTTCACGAAGCGGAGCGTACTGCTGAACTCTTTTATTTAAAGTCACCTCTTTTTTATATACAGAATTCATATCTTCAACGCTTAAAACGTCTTGAGCAAACACAACTGAAGTTGTAAATGTCATTATGATTCCTGCTAGAATCATGCTTAAATATATTTTAAGTAATTTTTTCATAATTTTATTTATTTAATTTCTAAAACTAAAGGGTCAAGTTGTCTCACTTTTGTATTCTTAGCATCAACCCTTTTTGCTTGAATATTTGATATTGTTATCATATTACCAGATTTAGTGTTTTTAATAATATTAATCTGCTTATCACTAAATGCAGGACCTTTAACATCTTCCTTCATTTGCTCTCCTTTATACATACCAGATAATCTGTATGATGTAATTAAATATCTTACACCCTTAAAATCAAAATCTTTAAGTTCAGCTAGTACTCCACCAGAGTTAACTAATTCCATTTTTTCAATCATCCAAGTACCACCTGCATTTTTTGCAAGTTGAACTTTAGCTTTTGGCGGTGGTACTTCTTTTACTCTAAATTCAACAGATCCCATCTTAGATTTTTTACCATCAATCTTAGCATACAGAGTAACAGATGCTTTTCCCTTTTTAGAAGGTTTAGCCATATAATCTCCAGTACTCTTTTTCACAGGAACAACAACACCATTAGAGATTGATACAGATATTTCTCCAGCAGAAAACCCAGGAACAGAAATTTGTAAAGGATTATCTACCTCTAAATATAATATATTCATATTAACTGGAGAAACAACAGCAGTTTTATTAGCAACTAAATAACTTCCCTTAAAAGGATATGTTTTAGTTCCTGATTCTGTTTTCATAGCAATCAAACCTCCCCAATTTTGCATACCCGTTGTATTTGTTCCTCTACTAAAAATTCCTTTTCCATTAATAACTTTAATTGTATCATAATCTCCAGTCATTTCATACTGACCAATACCTAATGAATCATATTCACCAACATAAATTAATGGATCTTGAGTTGTGTCTTTTGCAGATATAAATATTTGAGATCTAAATGAATCTCCTCTTAAAATAAAAGTTGATGTAGGTATTTGAATTGCTTCAGCAGAAGTAAACTTTAAAGAACCTGCATCTATATTTTCTCTTAATAACTTGATTATATCAGCCTCAGTATTTCTAACATCTGATTGCATTTTTGATAAAAGTGTTAATGCTCCTACTGATGGCATGTCTTCAAAATTATAATTTTCCCAAGGAATACTTGATGAACCCCCTTTACCATTTCTATCATCAGTAGATAATGCAGATGAAATATTATAGTTTAAAACTTCGTTATCTCCAGCTAAAATTTTAAGATTATCTCTATAAGAAATAAGTTTTTTCTTAAGAGTATTTGCTTTACCACTAATAATAAGCACCTCCCCAGAAGCATCTCTATTTTCTTTATTATTTAAATTAGAAATAGGAAGTGATTTCTGTTCTTTTGTCAATTGATCCCAAGATAATTCAGTCTCATTACTTTCTATAACATTATCATCTAAATCCTTATATTGACCTAAATGAACTTTCTTGTCAACACTGAAAACTAAATTATATTTTAACTCTTGAATAAAATTGACAATATCATCTGCTTCCGTTTTTACAGCAAGAGCTTGATCTCTAAATGGACCTGCTTTTACAGGATTTAACTCTGCTGCAGCCGTAAAAGCATCATACGTTTCACTATTCTTAGTAGCAAAATTGGCTGTTGTTCTTACTACACCAGTATTTACTTCAAAAAATGAATTTAATACTTCTTTTGATACATTCAATGCAAGTAATGCTGTTAACACTAAATACATCATATTAATCATCTTCTGCCTTGGTGATAATTTACCTCCTGCCATCTATTTTTCTATTTTATTTAATTTAAAATGAATTATTATTTATTTGGATTCATTGCAGTCAGCATATTTGAATATACTGAATTTAATGATTCTAAATTCTCAGCTAAATTCGCAACCTGTTGTTGAAACTTTTTTGAATCTTCTACAGATGCTTGTAAGTTTTGAAGAAAAAGCGATGTTGCTTCCATTTGTTGATTTGATGTCTGAAGTTGAAGCTCGTATAAAGAATTCAAAGCATTCATATTTTTAACTCCTTCTTGAATTTGATTATTATAATCAGAAATTGCTGAAGCTGCAGTTATAGTTTCATTTAATTGTTTTGCTGAATCTCCAAAAGATCTAAGACCTTCATTTAAACTTTCTACTAGTTCATTATCTATCTTAGCTCTTTCTAGAGCCTCATCAAGTTGTTGTGCGGGTCTTTTGTTATCATCATTCATATGTGCAAGTTCTGGATAAACCAAAGACCAATCTGGTTCTTCATGTGTTTTTTCAAAAGCAGAAAAGAAAAATATAATAGCTTCAGTACCTAAACCTATTGTTAAAAATAATCCTGCAAAAGGCCAATGTTCAATTTTAAATAATGCACCAATAATAACTAAAGATGCACCCCACCCATATAACTTTGGCATCATTACCTGATACCATTTTGCTTCTGTAATTTTTGATAATTTATCTACAAAACCCATATTTTTTTTTTAATAATTAGTTATAAAATTTAATTTCAATTAATCTGAAAATCTTTGAAAAATACTACTGAAAATCTTTTTTATCACGACCAAGAAAATCAACAGCACATCTAAAGCCTATGTAACATTTTGAAGTGTCTTGATATTCGTATGTTCTAGTGCTATTTTGAATAAAATAAGCTATGTCTTTCCATGAGCCACCACGAATAACCTTTCTCTTTAAAACTGAATGATCATCTTCACTTGCATTATAATGATAGTCTGAATTCATATCATGAGAATAACTAAATGCTGATTCATCAAAAGCATTTGAAGTCCATTCTGCAACATTACCGGACATGTCGTATAATCCATACCCATTAGGGTTATAAGAAGCTACTTTAACAGTTTTTAGACCACCATCAGCTACGTAATTACCTCGTAATGGCTTAAAGTTTGCCAAGAAACAACCTTTATTATTTCTAGTATAAGGACCTCCCCAGGGATATGGAGATAAATCTTGTCCTCCTCTGGAAGCATACTCCCATTCAGATTCAGTTGGCAATCTAAAATCTGGTAATGCTTGTTGATTATTTTCTTTTAGAAACTTATTCATCTCTTGAGTTCTCCATTTAGTAAAAGCTATTGCTTGTTTCCAACTAACACCTACAACTGGATAATCGTCATAAGCAGTATGAGAATAATAATCATTTGTATATGGTTCATTAAATGAATATGCATAATCATGCATCCATGATAATGTATCTGGATAAATTTGAACAGAAACAGTTGATAAGAATTCACTTCTATCTCTTTTACCTGAAGCATTACCTTCTCTATTAGATTTATTGGAAGCATTCTGAAGATCTAACACCTGATATTCATAAATAAATTTTCTAGTATCAAACTCTCTTCCTCCGTTATACCTTTCGTTAGAAGAAAGATACATGTCGTCTTCTAATATCTCTCTGACTTCCTGTTCATTCCATCTAATTTTCATTTTCCAGTTGATTCTAGCAGGATCTAAGAAATTACCAAATTCATCTTCCTCAATTAGATGACCTTCGATTCCAGCTTCACCTAGCATAATATGAGCTAAAGAATCTCGAACATAACTAGTAAATTGTCTATACTCATTATTTGTGATTTCTGTCTCATCCATATAGAAAGCACCAACAGATACTCTTTTTGCAGCCGAAACATTAGCAAAAGGAACATCTTGATCTGATGGTCCCATTACAAAACTCCCTTGAGGAATAAAAACCATTCCATAAGGATCTGTTGGATTCCAAAATTCTCTTTCTTGGACACCAATTAACTCTCCATTGCCAGAACTACCACATGATGATAATATGGCTACTATCGAACTAAGTAATATTATTTTTTTCATAATTATCTATTTATCACTAATTTAAATTAGTGGGTTAATATATTTTTTTATAAGAATCTAGGATTCTTGTATTTCTTAAGTTGAGTATCTACCTTGATATTAAAGTTATATCCAAGCATAACCTCAAAACTATTTGTAGCAATTTCACTTAGAACCACATCATAAGCTAATCCAAGTTTTAAATCTTTCATAATCTCTAATCCTGTTAACAATACTATACCATCATCTATTCTATAACTAACGCCTCCCCATAACTTATTATTGTATATCAAATTTGTATTAATATCAAGCTGAGAAGAAGAACCATCAGATTTTAAATAAATAGATGGATTTAATGATAATGAACTTGTTAATTCATGATAAGAACCTGCAATTAGAAAATAATGTTGTTTAAGTTGCTGAGTTTGACCATCAGACCAATCAATAGCAGGTTCGGTAATATGGGCTGTTGACAAACCAAAATAAACATCCTGAGTATTATAATACAATCCAGCACCAAGATCAAAAGCATTTCCCATTGCTTCACCTGTAGGAATTGCAGCATCACCAGTTTGCGAGGGATTTAAATTACTACCATCTAGTCCACTCTGATACATACCTAATGATAATCCAATACCAAGTTGACCTGTTCCAAGCTGAGTTTGATATGCATAAGACAAATGAATAGAAGTGTTTTCAAATGATGCTATTTCTTCAGTTATTACACTTAAACCTAAACCTCCATGAATTCTATCTATGGGAGCATGAATACTTAAATTGGTTGTAGTTGGCGCGCCCTCAAATCCTGTCCACTGCGAACGAAACAAGCCTGTAGCAGAAATCGCTTGATTACTTCCTGCAAATCCGGGATTATTAGCAAGCTTATTAAACATATTTTGACTAAACTGTGCATCTTGTTGTGCGGATAATTCAGTAAAAAATAAAGCAAATGATAATAGAAGTATTGTTTGTTTCATGTTATTTTAAAAGTTAAACATCTAAAATTTTCTGCTAAATTAAACAATTTTTAACAGAAAAGATAATCCTACACATACAAACTACCCTTTTAATACTATTTAATTTTCTAAAAAAATAGTAATCCTTAAGCTAATTTATTGTAAGTTCTAATCCACCTTAATGGAATTTCACCTTTATTAGCTTGCTCATAATCACTATAAGAACATGCTACAAAATAACAATCTAATTGAGAATTATCTAGTTTTTTATATGGAATACCCATCCACCATCTAGCACTTAAGTTGCTTTTATAAAAAACAATCTCATTTTTCTCATCCTCAAAAGATACAGTATACTTAATACAATTCTTAACATTAGGATTTAATTCATTTTTTCTTGATTTATATCCTAAAATAAAATACCATATCATTTGAGAAATTAATTGAGCTGATTGACCATTTTTATCTAAAAGTTGATTATACTCACAAATAATTAACGAGCTTAGCCTATCACTCAAGCCTGCATATCTCATGATTTGACATGCATACTCTCCAGTTAATCCATTTGGACTACTGTAAATATTTGCACTGGCATAGGAATGTTTAATAGCAGATATATCAAAACTTAAAAAATCAGTATTGCGCATTATTGGCTCAATATCTTTTATATTAGAACTCACATCTCCTAATCTGAAAGTTTCAAAACTTAAATCGCTAAGCATATCAACAGCTAATGGAGAAACAAAAAAAGATTGATAGCCAATATTAGAATAATGAAATAAACTATTTGGTTTTGCTTCTAAGATCTTACTAAAAAAAGATTGATTAGATATTTTATCATCTTTCAAGCCAATATCAAATTTTTTATCTACTGAAGTTAATGTTATACTTTTCTTTAAGTTAGAATATGATTTATAAATGGCATAAGTCAAATCATGCCCTCCACCTACAACAATAGGAATAATACCCTGATAAATAAGTTCTTTACAGACTAACTCAATATTCTTAAATGTATCTTTTCTGTTTTCAGATAATTTAAAATATCCTAGATCACAGATTTTCGGCATCGTCTCAAAATGCAAGTGATATAATGCTTCTCTTATTTTACATTTTTGATCAGAAGAAGCATTATCTGAACCTTCAAATTCTCTTATACTAAAAACAGCTATTTCAAAGAATTTAAATTCTGGAAATTCAGTTAAATTATATGAGCCAACTAATGAACCAAACTGGGTAGATTCCCAATTAAAATCTTTTTGATAAATATCTTCTTCAAGTGGTGAAAAATATGATTTTAAATCAATCATAATCTTGCTCTTTTATTTTGTTTTTTTACTTTGATTTTCCATCAAATCTAAACAATCTTCACGAGATAATTTTTTTGGATCAATATCTTTGGGTATTTTAATATTTATCTTCTTTCCTTTTTCAGGAGAAACTTGAATAAAAATACCATATCTTCCATTTAAAACCTGAACAAGAGGATTACCCTCAAAATTAGCTACAAGCCTATCTTTATCAGCTTGAATTTTTATTTCAATTAACTCAATTGCACGCTCAAGTTTTATTGTTAATGGATCTTCATTGTCAGTTTTTTTAATTGAAGTAAATTTACCTTTATATCTTAAATATGGTCCAAACCTACCAATTGCTGCAATAATATCTTCGTCTTTGTAACTACCTATATTTCTTGGTAGATCAAATAACTTCATTGCTTCTTCAAATGTAATTGTTTGAATAGCTTGACCTTTAACGAGAGAGGCGTACTTTGGTTTTGGCGCATTTTCATCTTCAGATTTTTCACCAAGCTGAATCATAGGACCAAAAGGACCAATTCTAGCATAAAGTGTATTACCTGTTTTTTCATCAATACCTAAACTTCTTTGCCCTAGTGATTTTCCTTTAGTTTCAGAAACAATTTCAACTTGATTATGAAATTTAGTGTAAAAAGTAGCAATCATATCATTCCATACTTTTTTTCCTTCAGCTATTTCATCGAATTCATCCTCAACACTAGCAGTAAAACTGTATTGCATAATATCCTTAAAGTTTTCAATCAAAAAATCAGTAACAACTATACCTACATCAGTTGGAAATAATTTATTCTTTTCTGCTCCAAACATAGTTTTAACCTCAATGGACTCTAGATTACCATTTTTCAATTCTATTGACTGAGCAATTCTCTCCTCTCCATCTCTTGATTCTTTTTCAACATAACCTCTTTTTTGAACTGTTGTAATTGTTGCTGCATAAGTTGATGGTCTCCCAATTCCAAGCTCCTCCATTTTTTTTACTAAACTTGCCTCAGTATATCTAGCAGGATACCTGCTAAATTGTTCTGTAGCAATGCCTTCTGATAAAGTCAATTTTTCTCCCTCTAATAATTTAGGAAGAACACCTTTCTCACTTGAAATCTCATCATCTTTCCCCTCAAGATAAACTTTCATAAAACCTTCAAATGTTATGATTTCACCTTTAGCAACTAATTGCTGATCAGAATTTGATAAATTAATTTTAACAATTGTCCTGTCTATCTTAGCATCAGCCATTTGTGAAGAAATAGTTCTTTTCCAAATCAAATCATATAATCTTTGATGTGAAGAATCGCCATCTATATTTTTATTATTTATATAAGATGGTCTAATAGCTTCATGAGCTTCTTGGGCTCCTTTTGATTTATTTGAGTATATTCTTCTAAAGGCATATTCTTCACCATACAACTTAATAATCTCATTTTTAGCAGAATCAAGAGCATCTTGGGATAAATTCACACTGTCAGTTCGCATATAAGTAATTTTACCTGCTTCATAGAGTTTTTGAGCTACCATCATAGTTTGATTTACTGAGAATCCTAATTTTCTTGATGCCTCTTGCTGCAATGTAGAAGTAGTAAAAGGAGCAGTTGGAGATTTTTTAGCTGCTTTCTTTTCTAAATTATCAATTATATAATTTGCATTCTGACATTTCTGCATAAAATCATACGCCTCTTCTTTAGTATTAAAACGCTTTGGCAATTCTGATTTTATAATATCTCCATTTTCATTAGTTAAAAATATTATCACTCTAAAATCAGCAGTTGATGTGAAACTTAAAATTTCTTGTTCTCTTTCTACAATTAATCTAACTGCTACTGACTGTACTCTTCCCGCAGATAAACCTTGTTTTACTTTTTTCCATAATACTGGAGAAACTTCAAACCCAACTAATCTGTCTAAAACTCTTCTAGCCTGCTGAGCATTAACTAAATTAACATCAAGACTTCGTGGGTTTTCTACTGCTTTTAAAATTGCTTTCTTCGTTATTTCATGAAAAACAATTCGTTTTGTTGATTTAGAATCTAACTTCAGAGTCTCTGTTAGATGCCAAGCAATTGCCTCACCCTCTCTATCTTCATCAGTTGCTAACCATACAGTATCAACTTTTTTAACTGCACTCTTAAGAAGATTTACAACTTTCTTCTTATCTTCTGAAACAACATAATTAGGAATAAAACCATTTTCAATATCTATTGACATCCCACCTTTTGATGGTAAATCTCTAATATGACCAATACTAGATTCAACAATGAAATCTTTTCCAAGAAATCCTTGAATAATCTTTTTCTTTGCAGGAGACTCAACAATAACTAAATTCTTTGCCATAGGATTATTATTTTTTCTGCAAATAAAAGAAAATTTTTTTTTGATAGTATCTAAATAATAATGTCAGTTATTTTTATATTATATAATAATATATATTTTATTATTATGACATATTGTCAGTTTTTTTTATTTTTGCCTTTACAAAATTTGTGAAATGAATATTGAAACTCTTTTAAATAAAAAGATAGACGAGAAGAAACAAGGAAATATTCTTGATATAAAAACTTTAATCAGAGGCAATAAAAAACTCTATATTGAAAGCTATGGATGTCAAATGAATTTTTCAGACAGCGAAATTGTTGCTTCTATTTTATGTAAAGAAAATTTTTCTACAACTAAAAATATTAATGAAGCTGATTTAGTTTTTGTTAATACATGTTCAATAAGAGATAAAGCAGAACAAACTGTTAGAAAAAGATTACAACTTTACAATTCTATAAAAAAAACAACTAATCCAAAAATGGTTGTTGGAGTACTTGGTTGCATGGCAGAGCGACTAAAAGAAAAGTTTCTAGAAGAAGAAAAACTAGTAGATATTGTTGTTGGCCCTGACGCATATAGAGACCTTCCAAACCTAATCAAACAAGTTGAAGATGGAAGAAAAGCTGTCAATGTGTTTTTATCTAGAGAAGAAACCTATGCTGATATAAGCCCAGTAAGACTTTCTGGAAACGGTGTTACTGCATTTGTATCTATTACAAGAGGATGTGATAATATGTGTACGTTTTGTGTTGTTCCCTACACTAGAGGAAGAGAAAGAAGTAGAGATCCCAAAAGTATAATTAATGAATGTGCCAAATTAGTATCTGAAGGGTATAAAGAAGTAACACTTTTAGGTCAAAATGTAGATTCTTACCTTTGGTATGGTGGTGGGCCAAAAAAAGATTACAACAAAGCATCAGAAAATCAAAAAAACACATCAGTAAGCTTTGCAAATTTACTAGAAAAAGTAGCCAAAATAAATAAAAAGTTGAGAGTTCGTTTCTCCACATCAAATCCTCAGGATATGACTGATGATGTGATTAACATTATGGCTAAACACAAAAATATATGTAATTATATTCATTTACCTGTTCAGTCTGGCAGTAGCAGAATACTAAAGTTAATGAATAGAGGATACGATAGAGAAGAATACATAATTCTTATTGATAAAATAAAAAAGAAAATACCTGATTGCTCCATTTCTATGGATATAATAACTGGATTTTGTAGCGAGACAGATAGTGATCATAACGAAACACTAAGTCTAATGAAATATGTCAAATATGATTATGGATATATGTTTAAATATTCGGAGAGACCCAATACTGCAGCAGAAAAAAAATATAAGGATGACATATCTGAAGAAAAAAAACAAATAAGATTAGTTGAAATTATTAACCTTCAACAGAAACAATCTTTAGAAAACAACAAAAATAGAATTAATAAAACATATGAAGTTTTAATTGAAGGGGTCTCAAAAAAATCTGATCTACATTATTATGGTAGAACAACACATAATTGTGTAGTTGTTTTTGAAAAAAATAATTATAAAATAGGTGATTATGTTAATGTTAAAATTAATGATTGTAGTGCTGGAACATTAAAAGGAAAAATAATTTAAAATGGATATTAAGCAAAGTAAGCAAAGATTTGGTATTGTAGGAAGTTGCCCAAAACTCAATCGAGCAATTAATGTTGCTTTACAAGTAGCCAATACAGATATATCAGTGTTAATTAATGGAGAAAGCGGTACAGGTAAAGAGACTATTCCTCAAATTATACATCAAAATAGTAAAAGAAAACATAATAATTATATTGCAGTGAATTGTGGAGCTATTCCAGAAGGCACTATTGATAGTGAATTGTTTGGACATGAAAAAGGATCTTTTACTGGAGCTAATGAAAGCAGAAAAGGTTATTTTGAATCTGCTGATAATGGAACAATTTTTTTAGATGAAATTGCAGAATTACCATTATCTTCTCAAGCAAGATTACTTCGTGTATTAGAAAATGGAGAATTTATAAAAGTAGGATCATCAAAAACGAATAAAACAAATGTACGAATTCTTGCAGCCTCTAATGTTAATATGCTAGATCGTGTTAGAAAAGGTAAATTTAGAGAGGATCTTTACTATAGACTAAATACAATTAGTATTCAATTACCAGCTCTTAGAGATAGAGGAGAAGATATACACTTATTATTTAGGAAATTTGCATCTGATTTTGCAGATAAATATAATACTCAACCTATTAAACTAAATCATGAAGCTATTCAAATCATAAATAATTATAATTGGCCAGGTAATATCAGACAATTAAAGAATTTTGTTGCTCAAATATCTATAATTGAGAAAGAAAGAGATATTAATGCACATACTTTAGAATCTCATCTTCCAGAAAAAACCTCAAATACTCCAATAGTTTTTAAAGATGAAAAATCAGAAGATTTATCTGAAAGAGAGATATTATATAAAGTGCTTTTTGATATGAAAAATGATTTAACAGAACTAAAAAAAATAACATATAATATTATTAAAGAATCCCAAACTAGTGTTATAGAAAACACAAATTCATCAATTTTTAATGACATAAAAGAAGATCAGTCTACTCAAATATTCAAGACTGAACAAACAATTGAAATTGAAGAGACATTATCTCTAATACAACAGGAAAAAAAATTAATTATTAAAGCTCTAGAAAAACATAAAGACAGAAGAAAAGATGCAGCAAAAGAATTAGGTATATCAGAAAGAACATTATATAGAAAAATAAAGGATTTTGAACTTTAAAAAAATGAAAAACCAATCTAACTATATACTTTACATTCTTATTTGTATTTTCTGCATTTCATGTGGTATTTATTCATTTAATGGAGCATCGATTGACAAAAAAGCTGAAACAATATCAATTAGCTATTTTATTAATTCAGCATCAACAAAACAGCCAACTTTAAGTCAGGTATTAACTGAAAAACTTAAGGATTACTTTACTCAACAAACAAATCTTATTATTACTGAAGATGATGGTCATTTAAATTTTAAAGGTGAAATAATAAAATATGAAATTAAACCAATGGCAATCCAATCAAATGAAACTGCTGGTCAAAATAGATTAACAATATCAGCTAAAGTTAAGTTTAATAATATTTACAACAGTGAATATGATTTTGATCATACTTTTTCTAGATATAGAGATTACCAAAGCTCACAAAATTTATCAGATATTGAGACTGTTCTAATAAACGAAATATCTAATGAATTAGTTGATGATATCTTTAATAAATCTGTAGTAAATTGGTAAATCAATATAACATATCAAATCTACTTACAAATTTTGATGCAATTAATGAAAATGAAGTAAGTCAATTAAATGAAATTAATTTAGAGTTTCCTTATTTTCAAACAAGCCAAATACTACTTTGCAAAGGCTTGCATAACACAAATAGTATTAGATATAAAACACAATTAAGAAAAACCGCAGCACATTCAGCAAGTAGAAGAAATTTATTCCAACTAATTAATCAAAAAAATAAAACAAAAACAGAGAGAGAAAAAGAATATCACTCATTTATGGATTGGATTTTAATTGTTAAAGCAGAAAAAATAGATAGATCTACTAATACAAATTCAGAAAAAATAATTAATACATTTATTAAAAATCAACCAAAAATTTCAAAAAACAATAATCAAAAATTCTTTAAACCTACTGAAATTGGTAGAAAAAGTATTAAAGAAAATACAGATCTCATTACAGAAACACTTGCAAAAGTTTATACAAAACAAAAGTATTATAAGAAAGCTATTTCAGCTTATCAAAAATTAAGCCTAAAATATCCACAAAAAAGTAGTTACTTTGCAGATCAAATAAAATTAATTACCAAATTAAAAAATAAATAAAAAATGTATACGATTTTTGCAATACTTATCATTATTAGTTCTGTATTATTAGTTTTAGTAGTTTTAGTTCAAAATCCAAAAGGAGGAGGATTATCATCATCTTTTGGAGGTGGAGGAAATCAAATTATGGGAGCAAAAAAAACTACAGATTTTTTAGAAAAAGCAACTTGGACTTTAGCAATTGCTCTGATTTCATTAAGTTTATTATCTAATTTTGCTATTGATAGAATTAGCTCAGAAGATAATTTAAATATTAAAGGTCAAGAACAGATAGATGAAGCATCAGTTCCATCACTTCCGTCAATACCTTTTAACGAATAATACTCAAGTATATTAAATTTTAACATGACACTTTTCTGTTATTACAATAAAAATAAGTGACATACTATCTAATATATAAACAATAAAATAATTAAATTATGAAAAAAATAAAAATAAAACCATTAGCTGATAAAGTAATAGTTCAACAAGCTAAAGCTGAAACTAAAACTGCATCGGGTATTATTATCCCAGATACAGCGCAAGAAAAACCTCAAAAAGGAACAGTTGTTGCTATTGGACAAGGAACTAAAGATAATCCTATAACTGTAAAGGTTGGGGATAGTGTATTATATGGAAAATACGCTGGAACAGAACTAAAATATGAAGATGAAGACTATCTCATAATGAAAGAAATAGATATTTTAGCAATAATAGATTAATTAAAAAAAAAATAGAGATGGCAAAAAAAATAACATTTAATACTGATGCAAGAGATGCTCTAAAAAGAGGTGTTGATGCACTTGCAAATGCTGTAAAAGTTACACTTGGACCAAAAGGAAGAAATGTTGTTATTGACAAACAATTTGGAGGACCTTCAATAACAAAAGATGGTGTAACAGTTGCAAAAGAAATAGAGTTGGAAGATTCATTAGAAAATATGGGAGCACAAATGGTTAAAGAGGTTGCTTCAAAAACAAATGATATAGCTGGAGATGGGACAACATCAGCTACAGTTTTAGCGCAAGCAATCATTACTAATGGTTTGAAAAATGTTGCTGCAGGTGCTAACCCTATGGATTTAAAAAGAGGTATTGATAAAGCTGTAAATGCTATTATTAAAGATATTAATAAACAAGCACAACAAGTAGGAGATAGTTATGAAAAAATTGAACAAGTTGCTTCTATTTCTGCAAATAATGATAATGTAATTGGATCACTTATTGCTGAGGCGATGAAAAAAGTAAAGACAGAAGGAGTGATTACTGTAGAAGAAGCAAAAGGAACTGATACTACTGTTGAAGTAGTTGAAGGAATGCAGTTTGACAGAGGATATCTTTCTCCATACTTTATTACAGATGCTGATAAAATGGAAGTAGAACTAGAAAATCCATATATCCTTATCTATGATCAAAAAATTTCAGCAATGAAAGATTTACTTCCTATATTAGAACAAACAGCAAAATCTGGAAAACCTTTAATGATCATTGCAGAAGATGTAGATGGAGAAGCATTATCAACATTAGTTGTAAATAAGATAAGAGGATCACTAAAAGTTGCAGCAGTGAAAGCACCTGGATTTGGTGATAGGAGAAAAGCCATGCTAGAAGATATTGCAATTCTTACTAATGGTACTGTTGTATCTGAAGAAAGAGGATTTAAATTAGAAAGTACAACATTAGAAATGCTTGGGAAAACTGAAAAGATTGTTATTGATAAAGATAATACAACAATTGTTAATGGTGACGGAAACAAAGAAACTATAAAAGCACGAGTTAACCAAATTAAAACTCAAATAGAGACAACAACATCAGATTATGATAAGGAAAAACTACAAGAAAGACTTGCAAAACTTGCTGGAGGGGTAGCTGTATTGTATGTAGGAGCTGCTACAGAAGTAGAAATGAAAGAGAAAAAAGATAGAGTTGATGATGCACTATCAGCAACAAGAGCAGCTATTGAAGAAGGTATTGTTCCTGGAGGGGGGGTTTCCATTGTCAGAGCTACGCATACACTCTCAAAAATAAAATCTGATAACGAAGATGAAAAAACTGGAATTAATATTATTATTAGAGCAGTTGAAGAACCCTTAAGACAGATAGTTGAAAATGCTGGATTAGAAGGCTCAGTTATTGTTGCTAAAGTTAAAGATGGGAAAGATGACTTTGGATTTAATGCAAAAACTGAAACATATGAAAGCTTATATCAAGCTGGGGTAATTGATCCTGCTAAGGTAGTTAGAGTTGCCTTAGAAAATGCTGCTTCGGTGGCAGGAATGCTTTTAACAACAGAATGTGTTATTTCCAATATTAAAGAAGATAATCCTCCTGCAATGCCACCTATGGGAGGTGGTGGTATGCCAGGAATGATGTAAAATCTAAAAAACCCGTTTTTAAAACGGGTTTTTTTATATCTAAAGATTAAAATTAATCTACATTATCATGAAGGTATGGATTATTATCTTTTAAGATAAGTTTTTCATCATCAGACTCGGTTAGAGTATAATGAGAAATATCATCTTCTGAAGAATGCGAAGTATCTTCTAAATCAATATTATTTCTTTTAAAAGCAGGCTCATTTTCGAGCTTAGATAATCCTGAAGGAGTTCTAAGCTTAAGAGAGATCTCTCTTAACCTATTCTCTCTCTCTCTTGCCTCAATGCGCATGGATTGATTATCATTTAATAACTCTTTTTCAGTATTTATTTTTTCATCATTCTCTGAATCTAGTTTTTCTTCTTTAATCTCTTCTATAATATCCGTTATAAAATTAACAGGGTCATTAATATCATTGCAAACTTCATTTAATTCATTTATAGTATCCTCACCTAAATCTATAACAGTCTTTACAGATTCTTCTTCTTCTTCTTCTTCTTCTGATAAATTAATAATTTTAGATTCTATATTTACAAACTCAAATGCATCATCTTCTAAAGATAGAGTTTGTTGATTACTTGACGTTTCATCATTTTTTTGATTAGTGACATTTAATCTAATATTTTCATCTAATAATTCATTTTCTTCTAATTTAATAGTTACTGGTTCATTAACCTTCTTAGTTTCAAAACCAGTTGCTATTACTGTTACACTAACAGCACTTCCAAGATCAGCATCAAAACCAATACCTTCAATAATATTTACATCTCTACCTGCAGCTTGTTGAATCTGATTTTTTATCTTACTTAGTTCAGACATTTTAATTTCATCATCACCAACACCAGAAACAATCTTCAATAAAACCTGTTCAGCACCAGTGATATCATTGTCATTTAATAATGGAGAATCTAATGCTTCATTTACTGCTTCTATGGCTCTGTTTTCGCCAGTAGCTTCAGCCTGACCCATAACAGCAGTACCACTATTTTCTAATACTTTTCTAGCATCATTTAAATCTATATTTACCTTTAAATGTTGTGATATTACTTCAGCAATTCCTTTAGTTGCAGTATTAAGAACTTCATTAGCTTTACCAAAAGCTTGAGTTAATGTTAGATCCCCATAGATTTCAATTAATTTATCATTATTAATAATTAATAAAGTGTCAACATGTTTTTTAAGTTCTGCCAAACCTTCCTTAGCATATCTTTTTCTATAGCCACCTTCATTTGTAAAAGGATGAGTTACAACAGCAATTGTTAAAATACCTTTTTCTCGTGCTATTTCTGCTATCACAGGCGCTGCACCAGTTCCAGTACCACCACCCATTCCTGCAGTAATAAATAACATTTTAGTATTTGCATCTAACAATTCACTAATCCTATCGGAACTTTCCTGAGCAGCTTTCATACCAACATCGGGATTTGATCCTGCTCCTAATCCTTCAGTTAAATTTTCTCCTAATTGTATTTTTATAGGTATAGGACTAGCCTCTAGTGACTGTAAATCTGTATTACATATTACAAAATCTACTCCCTTAATACCATGTTCAAACATATAATTTACAGCATTACTACCACCACCACCTACGCCCATAACCTTAATCTGAGAAGATTGATTTTTAGGCAACTGAAATTCGAAATCCGTATCTATTAAACTCATAATGTATTTTTTTTATTAAACTATTAATTAATCAATATCGTCTTCAAAGAAACTTGTAAACTTTGCAATAAGACTACTTGATTTTTTTTTCTTTGATGATTCCTCAAAACTATCTTTTGTATTATTTTTAGAAATATTTTTTATTTTTTTCTCAAAACCTTTTAAAACTAGTCCAACTCCAGTAGAAAACATTGGACTTGTAACTAAATCTTTAGATTCATTTGCTATATGTTCATTGGGATATCCAATTCTAGTTTCTTTTGCAGTAATAAAAGAAACTAATTGCTGTAAGTTTTTCACTTGAGAACCCCCTCCTGTTAATACAATACCAGTCATTAATTTACTCTCATATCCAGATACTTTTATCTCATGATAGACTAGATCAATGATTTCTTTCATTCTTGCGCCAATAATTTCAGAAAGATTTTTAACTGCTATTTCTTTTGGCTCTCGACCTCTTAATCCAGGTATTGATACCATAACATTATCCTGTTCTTCAGTATACATAGCTGATCCAAACTTAATTTTCAATAATTCAGCTTGTTTTTCTAAAATTGACAGACCTGTTTTAATATCTTTTGTAACAATATTACCTCCAAATGGAATTACTGCAGTATGTCTAATAATTTTATCTAAAAAGATAGCAACATCTGTTGTTCCTCCACCAATATCTACTAAAGCTACTCCTTCGCGCAACTCATCATCATCTAATGTAGCAACAGCAGACGCAAATGGCTCTAATATTAATTCTTTAGGAACTAAGCCTGCTTTCTCAACACATCTCATTATATTTTTAACCGCACCAACTTGTGCTGTTATAACATGGAAATTTGCCTCAAGCTTTACTCCAGCCATACCTTTGGGGTCTTGAATACCATCCTCACCATCAACCGTATACTCTTGTGGTATAACATGAATTACCTCTTCTCCAGGAATTGTAATTAACTTGAACATATTATCTTTTAGCTTATCTATATCAACCTGACCTATTTCTATTTCAACATTATCACGTACAATCTCTCCTCTATGCTGTAGACTTTTAATATGCTGACCTGCAATTCCAACAAAGACCTCATTAATTTTAATGTCATTTTTTTTCTCAACCTCTTCTATAGCTAATTTGATTGACGCAACTGTTTTATCAATATTTGAAACTATTCCTCTAGAAACACCGCTAGAAAGAGCTTTGCCATTACCTAAAATTTCTATTTTATCATACTGATTCTTTCTCCCAATTATAATTGAAACTTTAGTAGTTCCAATGTCTAAACCAACAATTATATCAGAATTATTAATATTTGTTTTTTCCATAATTTAATTTTTTGAACAAATTATTTGATCAGTATATTTTAAGCTAATTGAACTATAATAAGTCCATCCTTTATATTTAATAATATTATTATAAAACAACATTAAATTATTAAACTTCAGCTCTATCGAATCAAGATCTCCAATATTAATGTGCTGATTTTTAATGCGCGTAACTAATATAGTATTATCCTTTTTAAAATGAATTTGTGTAATTAATGATTTTAAAAATTCATTTGATTTGATGAATTTGGCCAGACTACAAATATCTTCTGTTTTAAAATAATTAATATCACCACTGGCTATTAGATTTCTTGAAGTATATGAATTCGAAAGTGGAATTAAATAACAATCCTCATCTAAATAATAACTACTATCAGATTCAAATACTCTAAGTGTGGGGCTACGCTCTATTATACTTATATCTACTGATCCATTATGATTCAAAGAAACTTGAGAATCTTTTATTTGTGGTTGATTATTTATAACTAATTCAATAGAATAAATATCAAATATTTCCTGTTTATCATAAAGCAAACCATGATATTTTAAAAGTTCTAAAACTTGATCTTCATTTATAAAACCATCATCTCCATTTTTAATATCAATCGATTCTATCCATTGAGCTTCTAAACTTTTACTTGTTAGACTAAAAGATACTAATATAGTAAACAAAGCACAAACAAAAACTGTCTGAAAAATTACAATAAGCTTCTTCATTATTTCATCATTTCTTTTATTGGTCTAACCAAACTACTTATATCTCCAGCTCCTAAAGTTAATAGAACATCTAAATCTTTTTCTTCTAGAAGAGATATTATACTAGATTTAGTAGATGTTATCTTAGATTTATTTGAACATAAATCTAATAACATATCTGAATTTACTCCTTTTATAGGCTGTTCTCTAGCAGCGTAGATATCCATTATAATTAAATGATCTGCTAATGATAGAGAGTTTGCAAAATCTATAGCAAAATCATTAGTCCTAGAATATAAATGTGGTTGAAAAACAACTGTTACTATTCTACTAGGAAATAATTTTTTTACAGTTTCGATTGTAACAGAAATTTCATTTGGATGATGAGCATAATCATCAATATATACATGCTTATCTGAAATAATATGGGTATCAAATCTTCTTTTTATACCATAAAAAGATTTAAATGAATTCGTTATACTATTATTATCAATATTTAAATATGAACTAGCTGTTATTGCAGCTAAAGCATTACTAATATTATGTAATCCAGGCATTGATAATAAAATACTAGCTTTAGAAGAGCACTCTTCTGAAGTATTAAAGTTACTATTAAAATTAAAATTAGTTATATTAATTTTTTGTTTTATACAATCAGCATAATAATCAGATTTATCTGAATGTGAATATGTAAATAGCTTTCCATTTTTGGGTGAAGTAAAATATTCTGCAATACTTTCTTCTATAATTAGACAACCATCATCTTTTACTTGTGAGGCAAATTGTTTAAATGAAGAGATTAGATCATCATGATCTTCATAAATATCTAAATGATCTAAATCTAATGAAGTAATAATAGCAATATTTGGATTTAAATTAAGAAAAGAATAATCATATTCATCAGCTTCTACAACTAGATAATTACTATCATTAGATAATAAAAAATTAGTGTCATAATTTTTACTAATACCACCAAAGAAAGCTGTACAGTCTACATTTGTATTTTTTAAAATATGTGCTAGCATAATTGAAGTTGTTGTTTTTCCATGAGTTCCAGCAACTGCAATAGTATAATAATGCTCACTTATTAATCCTAGTGCTTCTGCTCTTTTACACATATTAAAACTATTATCACTAAAATATGAATAGATACTATTATTACTTATAGCTGAACTATATATAACAAGCTGATTACTACTTTCATTAATATTAAAAGCATTTGGTATAGCATTAATGTTATCTGCATAAGTTATTTCAATACCTTCATCTTCTAAATCAACTGTTAGATCAGATTTCACTCTATCATATCCATACACAATTTTATCTTGAGAATAAAAATATCTAGCTAAAGCACTCATACCAATACCTCCAATTCCTATCAAATAAATATACTTGAAAGATTTTATATTCATTTTTTTAATAAATCAAGTGCATGATTAGCAATTACTAATGATGATTCTTTAACTTCCATTTTTTTAATATTTCTACTTAACAACTCTTTAAGTTGAACGTCATTATATAAATTAATAATAGTACTTACAAGTTTATCATTTGCATCCACATCATTTACCAGCAATGCTGCATTTTTATTAACTAGTGATTGTGCATTTTTAAACTGATGATTTTCAGCAACATTAGGTGAAGGGACTAAAATAACCGGCTTACCAATACAACATAGTTCAGAAATTGCAATAGCACCAGCTCTAGAAATAATTATATCAGCAGCTTGATAAGCCAAATCAATATCCTTAATAAAAGAATATGTGTTAATTCCATGTGTATTTATTTCTTGAATTGCATTATTAGCTTTACTAGAAAAAGCTTTTCCTGTCTGCCAAATAAGATTAATCTGATTCTCTTTAAAAATATTTAAACCATTAAGGATTGAAGTATTTATTGTTTTTGCACCTAAACTTCCTCCAACAACTAAAATTGTAGATTTTTCAATATCTACATTAAAAAATTTAGCAGCATCATTAGTTTTAGAATTATGATTGAGAATATTTTTTCTAATTGGATTTCCGGTTAAAAGAATCTTATCTTCAGGAAAGAATCGATGCATATTTTCATACGCTACACATATTAAATCAACATGTACTGATAATATTTTATTTGTAATTCCTGCATATGAGTTTTGTTCTTGAATTAATGTAGGGATATTTTTTTTTGAAGCTACATACAAAATTGGCCCACTTGCAAATCCTCCTGTTCCTATAACCAAATCAGGTTTAAATCTATTAATAATAATAAATGAAAATAAAATACTATGAACTAATTTTAAGGGAAATAATATATTTTTTAATGTCAATCTTCTTTGAAAACCACTAATCCATAACCCTTTAATTTTAAAACCAGCATTTGGCACTTTTTCCATCTCCATTTTATTTTTAGCACCAACAAATAAAAATTCTATATTATTATTTATCTCTTTTAATGATCGTGCAATAGCAAGTGCAGGAAAAATATGTCCTCCAGAACCACCACCGCTAATAATAATTTTAAGCTGTTTCATATTCTCTATCTGATGTGTCATTACTAACACTAAGAATAATTCCTAATGTAATACATGTAAATAAAATTGATGTACCTCCCATGCTAATTAAAGGTAGTGTTTGTCCGGTAACTGGTAGTACTCCAACTGATACTAACATATTAACAAAAGCCTGAAACACTAAACTAAACATTAAGCCAACGCAAATTAACCCACCAAAAACACTTGATGTTTTTGAAGAAATTCTTAACGATCTATAAAATAAAATTAAATATAATAGAATTGGAAAAACAGCACCTAATATTAAACCATATTCTTCAATCATAATAGCAAAAATAAAATCTGAAGATGAATATGGTAAAATTTTTCTTTGAGTACTTTTACCTGGACCTAATCCAGTAATACCTCCATTGTGAACTGCAACTAGCGCTTGCTGCTGCTGATAGTCTTGATCTAACTTTTCAACATCACTGGAATTAAAATAACTATCAACTCGACTAACCCAAGTACTAGATCGTGGCATGATTTTACTTGATATCTCTGGCGCTGTTTTAGCTATTCCATATATTAATAATGCTCCAAAAAACCCAATACTAATAATTGCAGAAATATACTTGAAGTTAACTTTTGCTATAAACATAAGTATTAAACCATTTAGGAAGACTAATGCTGAGGTTGAAAAATTGTTTGGCAAAATTAAGGCACATATTAAAATTAATGGTGCTAAAATATATAATAGTAAATATTTAAAATCTTTTATTTCTATCCTGTATTTACTTAATTGTCGAGATATAAATAATAACACTGCTAACTTTGCAATATCTGATGGCTGAAACTGAAAACCAGCAATTGACAACCATCTTGAAGCTCCATTAACACTAACTCCTATAATAAAGACTAAGATTAATAATACAATACTTATAATAAAAGCTAAAACACCTATTTTGGCAAAATACTTAAATTTTATGTTATGAACCTGATACAAGAAAAATAGACCAATAAATAGTTTCATTAAATGACTAAAGAAAAAATCCCCAGCAGTACTATATACAACTAGCATTGAAAATAAACATAAGATAAAAACAACTCCCCAGATTACTTTGTCTCCTTTTAGGTTTAGATTTTTAAATAGCTTTAACATATAAATTACAATCCTCTTACCATTTTTTTAAACTCACTTCCTCTATGTTCAAAATTTTCAAAAAGATCAAAACTTGCACATGCTGGTGATAATAAAACTGCATCGCCAGTTTCAGAAAGATTGTAAGATTTTATTACCGCCTCACTCATGTCATTAGCTTGTTCTATAACAACTTTATTCTTAAATGCTTCTACTATTTTATCATTATTATCTCCTAAACAAATAATAGCTTTAAGATTCTTTTTATTAGCAACTTTAATTAATTCTGTATAATCATTTCCCTTATCAATACCGCCAATAATCCAAACAAAAGGTTTATTCATACTTTCTATAGCGTACCAAGCAGCATTAACATTTGTTGCTTTGGAATCATTAATAAAATCAACTCCGTGTACTGTTAAAACATACTCAAGTCTATGTTCTATATTCTCAAAATCAATTAATGATTCTCTAATCACATCATCTGAAACTTCAAAAACTCTAGCAGCCATTGCAGCAGCCATAGAATTGAAAATATTATGAGTTCCTTTTAGGGCTATTTTATTTATTGTCATTTTACTGTTATTTAAATTAATATTTATTTGATTATGTGAATAAAAACCTCCATCACTAGATATATTACTAGATAATGATATTGGTAGTTTTCTAGCTTTAGTTTTTATAGATTTTAATGATAAATCATCATTATTATATATTATATAATCTTTAGAATTTTGATTTAAAGTAATTCTTAATTTAGATTCTATATAATTAGAGAAATTACCTTTATAGCGATCTAAATGATCGGGAGTTATATTTAATAATATAGATATGTATGGTTGAAAATCTACTATATTATCTAATTGGAAACTACTAATTTCAAGAACAATATAATCATAATCTCTCTCTGATAAAGAATATGCAAAACTATTGCCAATATTCCCTGCTAGAAGAACATCAAAGCCAGCATTTTCTAAGATTTTTGAAATTAGTAAAGAGGTGGTTGTTTTTCCATTAGTTCCTGTTATAGCAATAATTTTTGCACTAGTAAAGCGAGAGGCAAATTCAATCTCCGAAATAATCTGAATATTTTTATTGTAAATTTCAATCATTATATCTGTATTATCAGATATCCCAGGGCTTTTAATAATTAAATCTGATGATAATATTTTGCTAGATGTATGACCATTTTCTTCCCAACTAATATTATAATGATTAAAGTTTGATTTATCACTAGCTTTTATGGCTTTACTATCAGACACAAAAACATTATAATTATGCTGTGAAGCTAAAATAGCAGCTCCAACACCACTAATACCAGCTCCTATTATTGATAACTTTTCTTGCACCTATCTTAATTTTAATGTTACTATTGTTAGTATAGCTAGCATAATCCCAACAATCCAAAATCTTGTTACAATTTTACTTTCGTGAATACCTAATTTTTGAAAATGATGATGTAATGGAGCCATTTTAAAAACTCTTCTTCCGATACCATATTTCTTTCTTGAATATTTAAAATACCCAACCTGTATTATCACAGATAAATTTTCAATTAAAAACACACCACATAGAATAGGAATCATCAATTCCTTTCTAATTAATATTGCTACAACAGCAATAATCCCCCCTAAAGAAAGACTTCCAGTATCACCCATAAAAACCTGAGCTGGAAATGAATTATACCACATAAATCCAACACATGATCCCACAAAAGCAGACATATATATAACTAACTCACCACTATCTGGGATATACATGATATTTAAATAATCAGCTGCTATTATATTTCCTGATACATAACAAAAAAGCACTAAAGTTGCACCTATAATAGCAGAAGTTCCAGCAGCTAAACCATCTAAACCATCAGTCATATTAGCACCATTAGAAACTGCAGTAATAATAAAAATTACAACTATAATAAATAATAACCATGAGTATTTACTCATTCCCTCACCCATCCATGCAGTTAAAGAGTGATAGTTGAACTCGTTATTTTTTAAAAATGGAATAGTTGTTTTAGACGATTTCTCAGCTATTTTCTCAAATCCAAATTCATCAGTATGCTGTATTTTATAATCAGCTATAGAAAGAGTGTCTCCAATATTTGCTAATCTTAATTCATTAACTTCAAAAGGACTTTCCAGTTTTTCTTTTATAGTAATATCAGGATGAAAAACCATAGCTAAGCCTACAATGATTCCTATACCTAGCTGTCCAAGAATTTTAAATCTACCAGCTAAACCATCTTTATCTTTTCTGAAAACCTTTATGTAATCATCAATAAAACCTATTATTCCTAACCATACTGTCGAAATAAGCATTATAAGAATATAAATATTATCTAATCTTGCAAACAAGAGTGTTGGAATCAAAATAGCAGATAAAATAATTAACCCTCCCATTGTTGGAGTGCCATCTTTTTTTTCTTCACCAGTTAAACCTAATTCTCTTACTTGTTCACCAATTTGTTTATTTCTAATTAGCTTTATAATACGACCACCAAAAACCATAGAAACGAGCAATGAAGTTATAATAGCTAAGGCTGATCTAAAGGAAATATAATGAAAAACTCCAGTTCCAGGTAAATTATAATTGCTTTCTAAAAATTCAAATAGATAATATAACATTAGTTTATGTTTAAAAAATTTAAAATTTGTTCTTTATCATCAAAAGGCGTCTTTTCTCCTTTAATTTCCTGAAACTTTTCATGCCCTTTTCCAGCAACTAGAATAACATCACCTTCATTTGCTAATGAAAAAGCAGTTTTAATAGCTTGTTTTCTATCATGAATAATTATTGTTTTCATGAGATATTCATTTTCTAAACCAAACACCATATCTGATATGATATTTTCAATATCTTCAGATCTAGGATTATCAGAAGTTAAAATAACTTTTGAGCTTAAATAACAAGCTAATCTTGTCATTTTTGAACGTTTTAACTTATCTCTATCTCCTCCACATCCAAAAACAGTAATTAATTTTTGTTTCTTATTTTTAATTAAGTTAATCGTTGAAATAACATTATCTAAAGCATCATCAGTATGTGCATAATCTAGAATAGCAGTAACACCATCATTTGATTTAAAAGTTTGAAACCTACCCTCAGTTGATGATAGTAAGCTTACTAATTTCAATATCTCTTTTGAGTCTTGTTTAAGCAATATCGCAATTGAATACACAGCTAAAATATTATATGCATTAAACTCACCAACTAATTTTACCCATACATTATTATTATCTATTCTTAACAACATACCATTAAAATCATGCTCAATAATTTTACATTTAAAATCAGAAGCTGTTTTAAGAGAAAACGTGTAATGACTAGCTTTAGAATTTTGCAACATAACCAAAGCTTGTTTATCATCTTTATTAACTAAAGCAAAAGAATTCTTACCTAAATTATCAAAAAAAGATTTCTTTGTATTGATATAATTTCTTAAGTTTTTATGGTAATCTAAATGATCATGAGAAATATTTGTAAAAACTCCAAGTTTAAAATTTAAATAACTAATACGTTTCTGATCTATAGCATGAGAACTAACTTCCATAAAACAATACAAACACTTAGATTCAACCATTTTATAGAGTAGAGCATTTATTTGTAAAGGATCAGGGGTTGTATATGTACTTAAATATCGTTCTGTATCAATAATATTTTCAATTGTTGATATCATTCCACATTTATAATTTAAAGATGTAAATAATTGGTATAAGAGATTAACAACTGAAGTTTTACCATTAGTTCCTGTTACCCCTATTAATCTAATTTTCTTTGATGGATTGTCATAAAAATTACTTGAAATAATTGCTAATACTTTATGAGTATCATTACTTAATATATAAGTTATATTGTCTAATAATATTTCTGGTTTTTTACTACAAACTATCACTTTTGCGCCTAAACTAATAGCTTTATCTATATAAGAATTCCCATCTTTATTAGCTCCAACTAAAGCAATAAACAAATCATTTTCCTTAACCTTTCTTGAATCAAAATGAATAGAACTAACATTAACTCTTAGATCTCCAAAAGTCTTTATTACTTCAACATTATCTAATAACTTATTTAAAATCATAATGAAGCTTTTAAATTTATATTTGTATTATTATGAATTAATTCACCTTTTTCTATTGATTGGTCTATAATATATCCTCTACCATCAAACATAACATCTAGCCCAAAATTTTCTAAAAGATATACAGCATCCATAAGATTCATGCCATATAAATTTGGCATTACTCCTTTTTCAAAATCATTTTCAATATTTCTGGTATCAAGATTAATTTGATTATTAGAAACAGTGGGTACCATCCAATTAGAATTTGTCACTTCATGTTTAATAGACAATTTCTTAAGTAACAAGTTCGCATCTTTTGTATTTCCCTGACTTAGATTAGGAAGCTCACTTTTAACATCTATAAACTCTATAGATTTATGTAATGATATATCAGAAGCGTACAACTTATCAGATATTTCTTTAAAAATTGGAGCTGCAACATTACCACCATATAACCCGTTTTCTTTGGGATTATTCACAACTACTATACAACTATATTTTGGCTTATTAGCTGGAAAAAAACCCACAAATGATGCTTGATATTGCTTTTTTTTATTTTTATCCTTATCTCCATAAGCTAATAAAGTTGTACCTGTTTTTCCAGCTATTTTATATTTTTTATTGCGAATTGATCTTGCTGTCCCTTTTTCAACAACATCAATTAAGTATGGCTTAATTACATCTAAAGAAGCTTTTGAGCAAATTGCAGGATTTATTATTTTTTTACTAGTGCTTGATATTTTTTTTCCATCTTTTAAAATAGAACTAGTAAACAATGGCAAAACCATAACACCATTATTAGCTACAGCATTATAAAAAGTAAGAATATGGATTGGAGTTAATCTTAAAGAATAACCTATAGACATCCATGGTAAAGTTACTCCTGACCAACCATTACTTCCAGGCTTTTTAATAAGTAAACTATTGGGGTATGGAAGCTCTAAATCTAAAGGATCACATAAGCCCATTTTATAAATCCTATCTATAAAATCATTTGGATTATTTCTGTAATACTTATCAGTTATTTTTGAAATCCCAACATTTGAAGAATATACAAAAGCATCTCCAATTGTTATTTTACCATAACCTCCTTTTTTAGAATCTCTCATGATCTCATTATAAAATTTATGAGTCCCATCTTCTGTATCAACTGAATCTGTAAGTCTATAAAAACCATCTTCTAGTCCAGCCAAAACAGAAGCTAACTTAAATGTAGATCCAGGTTCTGAATGTTCAGCAATAGCATGATTATAATACTCATCTAATTCACCATCATTATTTTTAAGGTTTGCAATAACTTTAACATGACCAGATTCTACTTCCATTAGTACCACTGTACCCCAATCAGCATTATGATAAAGCAATGCATTACTTAAGGCGTTTTCTGCAACATCTTGCATATCTATATTGATAGTTGTCACTATATCATTGCCAGACTGAGGTATTACATTATGTTGAGATTCTTCATTACGATAGAAATTCTTTCCTATCTTCTGTCTTAATTGCCATCCATCAACACCAGATAAAGTTTTATTGTAAGCACGCTCTATTCCAATAGGATTTGATTCTCTTAATAAACCGATAGTGCGTTTAGCAAGGATACCAAATGGATTCTCTCTATTGGGTCTTTGCTCAGCTATTAATCCTCCTTGGTTTTGACCAAGTTTCAAGATTGGAAAATTTTTTAAAGCAGTAAGATCATTATGAGTAACTTTAGTTCTTAATTTTATATACTTATTGTTCTTTTTATTTTGATATTCTCGTAATTTTTTTTCATACTCATTAGCTGTTTTATCTTTAAAAAGTAACGCAAGAGAAGAAGATAAGTTAGAAACCTCATTATTAAATAAATCATGATCCATTACACTCATATCTAAAAACACATTATAAAGAGGCATAGAAATTGCTAATAAAGACCCATCATCAGAAAATATATTTCCCCTTGGAGCTGTAATCTTAACTAACTTAGGAATATTGATAGTACTTATGTCACTATCTAATCTTTGAACCATAAGAACTCTTGAAACGATCATAAAAGCAATTCCACAAACAAAAACATATAACACTATAACCCTTAAATTAATATTACTTTTCATGATTATCAATTATGTAAGGTGGTCTTAATGAAGTATGCAAACCATGATTAAAAACCATGTTTTCAATGGCTGATCTTTTATAAAGTCTCATTAATTGTGATTTAGTAGTTATATATCTCAATCTTAAATCAGCAACTTCATATTCTAACTTTATAGATTGTCTTAACAATATCTCCGCATGAAAGGAAAGTCTAATGTTTAATAAAAGGAGTATTACAATAAAAAATAAAAAAGGAATATATCTAACATTCTTTCTCTTGGAAAAAAAATCCCCCTTTAATAATGAGAGTATAGATAATCGTGGTTTATTATTCATTATCAATATTTTTTTCAGCCACTCTTAATTTTGCGCTACGAGCTCTAGAGTTTATTTTAAACTCTTCATTATTTGGCGTAATTATTTTTTTATTAACTGGATCTAAATCTTTAGTAACCTTGCCAAAAAAATCTTTCTGCTCAACTCCTTGAATATTTCCTTTTTTTATTAAATTCTTAACCAATCTATCCTCTAAAGAGTGATAAGAGATAATAACTAATCTTCCTTTATTATTTAATAGACCAACTACATCTTTTAGTAATTCCTTTAATGCATTTATTTCATCATTGACTTCTATGCGAATTGCTTGAAAAATTCTTGCTAAGAACTTGTTTCTATTTTTTTCAGAAAACAAACCATCTAGTACTTTGATCAGTTCATGAGAAGTTTTAATATATTCTTTCTTTCTAGAATTTACAATTTTATGCGCAATCCTTCTTGACTGGTTCAGATCTCCATATTGATATAAAATATTTGATAAATCTGATTCAGAATAACAATTAATAACCTCCTTTGCATCTAAACTAGAGTTACTATCCATTCTCATGTCAAGATCTGAATCATAACGATATGCAAAACCTCTTTCGGGAGTGTCAATTTGATGTGAAGATACTCCTAAGTCTGCTAGTAATCCATCAATTTTATTGACACCTTCTAACTTAAGAAAACTCTTTAAATATCTAAAATTAGCTTTGATCAATTTAAATTTACTATCATCTATACTGTTATCAATTACATTGAAATCCTGATCAAATGCAAATAAGCGGCCATTAGTTAGATGCTTAATTATTTCCTTTGAATGACCACCTCCACCAAAAGTTACATCAACATAAATACCATTTGGGTTTATATTTAAACCGTTTATACATTCAGTTAGTAATACAGGTTTATGGTAGCTCATCTGTACTTAAATAACTTTTATCACCCATTACCTCTTCAGCTAGATCCCCAAATTCTGCAATAGATTTTAAAACTGACTGTTCATATTCTGATTTATCCCAAACCTCAATTATGTTTACAGATGAAGACAATACAATCTTTTTTTCAAGTCCAGCAAATTGTATAAGATCTTTAGGAATTAATATTCTTGAAGAACTATCTACATTAACAATTTTCAGGCCAGACATGTAAGATCTTATAAAATCATTATTTTTTTTAACAAACCTATTTAACTGATTAACTTGATCTACAATTTTTTTCCATTCTGACATAGGATGAATTTCTAAGCATTTATTAAAAACACTTCTTTTAATTACAAAACCATCATCTAAGACTGGTAGGACTTGTTTTTTTAATCCAGAAGGAAGCATAACTCTACCCTTTGCATCTGCTTTACACTCATAAGTTCCTAGTATACTAATCATAAGTGTAAATATACTAAAATACCCCACTATTTACCACTTTATCCCACTTTGTTCATAACTTTCATCGGTATATAAAAATAAATGAACTTAAAACACACATATGCTTTAATTTTAAATTTCGTTAATTTGTAGTGAATAAATATTTAATATAATGGTCAATTCTTCTGGAGGCTTTACATACTTAGAAAAAGGTAAAGGAAAACCAATAATACTTTTACATGGGTTAATGGGTGGAGTTGAGAACTTTGGCGAAATGGTAGATTTTATATCTAATGACTATAAAGTATATGGGCTCGATCTTAAATTATTTGAAACACCTTTTTTAAAATGCTCTGTAAAAAACAAGGCAAAGTATTTACTTAAATTTATGAAGCATCTTGAAATTGAAAAAGCAACATTACTTGGAAATTCAATGGGAGGACATATTGGGCTTATCTTTACAAAATTACATCCAGAAAAAGTAGAATCTTTGATCCTAACAGGTAGTTCTGGCTTATATGAAAGTTCCTTTGGCAATACATTTCCAAGAAGAGGCGATTATGATTATATAAAAAATAAAACAGAAGAAGTTTTTTTCAATCCTAAGGTTGCCACAAAAGAATTAGTAGATAGAGTATTTGCAATAGCAAATAAACGAGACTCAACAGTTCGTCTACTAACATTTGCAAAATCTGCTATCAGACACAATATGGCTAAGGATTTACCAAAAATAACAATCCCTTCATGCCTTATATGGGGTAAATTTGACAAGGTTACACCCCCACATGTTGCAGAAGAATTTGATTCCCTACTACCTAATTCAAGCCTATATTGGGTAGATAATTGTGGGCATGCTCCAATGTGGGAACATCCAGAAGAATTCAGTAAAATAGTAATGAAATGGTTAAAGAATAATATTTAGCAATGAATATTAGAAAGGCTTCATTTGTTATTAGTAATACTAATTACAAAATCTGCCCTAATGTCAATAAAGCAGAATATGCTTTTATCGGAAGATCTAATGTTGGAAAATCAAGTTTAATTAATGCTTTAACAAACAAAAGAAATTTAGCCAAAACTTCAAGCACTCCAGGAAAAACACAATTAATTAATCATTTTATAATTAATGAGGAATGGTTTCTAGTAGACCTCCCTGGTTATGGTTATGCCAAAATATCTAAAGCCTTAAGAGCTAAATTTCATACAATGATAAGTGACTATTTACTAAATCGACATAACTTAGTCTGTCTGTTTGTTCTAATTGATATAAGACTCAAATTACAAGATATTGATAAAGATTTTATGCAATGGTTAGCAGAAAATGAAATACCATTTTCAATAATCTTTACTAAAATAGATAAATTAGGAAAAAATAATCTTGCAAGAAATATAGCAGATTTTAAAAATAGTATGTTACTCGAATGGGAGTCGCTTCCTGAGATATTCATAACATCTTCATCAAAAAAATCTGGACTTAACAAAATATTGAAATACGTTGAAAAGTTAAATCTTAAATTTAATCAATAATTTTTGTTTTCTCAGCAAAAAAAGCACAATAGTCTCTTAGTGCCTCAGCTAATTTAATCTCACCTGTAGATTTTTCTAAGGAGTTAGCCATGCCAATCATATTTTGATGGTATAAAATGAACATATCATTCACAGGCATATCTTTAGTCCATATATCAACCCTTAATGTTTCTTTCTTTTTAGCATCCCATGCTGCTATCATAAGTGCTTTTAGATTTATGCCTTCTTTAGCTAATTCCTCTCCAACCATTTTAATGTTTTCTGGAAGATTATTTTCATCTAATTCAACCTCAAACTTTAAGATTTTTTTCATATTTACGGTTTATATTTTGATTGATTTAATATTAGCATATAATCATCTTGAAGCATCAATTCATTTAAACTAATATCATTATTTATACTCATATATTTTTTTACTATTTCATACCCAATAAAATACGCAACTCTAGATGGAGACTCTGTAGTCATCCCTTTAGAGAAAGGCGAATGATTTAAATATGAACGATATTCTTTATCTCGTGTTGAAAACAAAAGATTATTCTCAATTAGAAATTTCCAAATAAAAGCTTCATTTTCATTACACCAACTTAGCTCTTCCTGACTATACCTTAATCTATCCTCCAAAGAATGTTCTGATAATGTCTTAGATAATAAAAACATTATTTTTCCTTTATATATTAATTCTGATAAAAAATTAGATTTCTTGTGATGTATACTAAAGTAACTATCATACCATGCTTCCATAATATTTGGTAATATAAATTTTTCCTGTTTTTGAAACTTTAAATATGCAGAATCACCAAGCCTATCATAAAAGATACTATTATCACCAAGATAAAAATCTAAACCAATAGAGATTAAAGAGTCCTGTACAACAACACCATAATTAAATCCACTAAACATTGTAATTATTTTAGGATTAGGCTGTCTAGGGAAAATCTGAGAGTTTTCACTAAAAGCAAGATCTAGTTGATTTTTAATATTAGAGAAATCTTTAAATTTATTATATATAGTATCATAAACTTCTCGCATATCTTTATTGTTAATAAATAATAACAATTGATTTTTAATCAAACTATCAGAACTACTATTAACACCTGTCATAAAGCTATAATAAGAATTAGAAAAAGCACCTAATTCAACATCCCATTTTTTTTGACTTTCAATAAAATCTAATTCTGTTGAATTAAATAGATGATTTTCAAAACGATAAATTTTAAAATCACTATCAATTACAGTTTTATTAATCTCACATGAACATAAAACAAAAAGAAGGAAAGGAAAAAAGAATTTCATATAAACAAAGATAATAATCCATTACATTTGTAAGTATATTATGAGAACAAAAGAAGTTATTAAGCATATACAAAATTGGATTATCCAATATAATAAAGAATCAAAAACCAAAGGATTTGTTGTTGGAATTTCTGGAGGTATTGACTCTGCCCTTACCTCAACATTAATTGCAAAAACTAAGCTACCCCTAATATGTTTTGAAATGCCAATCCATCAAAACAAAAAAGAAATACTAAGAGGTAAAAAGCATATTGCTTGGTTAAAACAAAAATATAATAATGTTAGTAGTATTGTGTTTGATCTAACAAACGTATTTGATAATTTCAAAAACCTAACAAGCAATGATAATGACAATTCTCTTGCTCTTGCTAATACTAGATCGAGATTGAGAATGACTAGCTTATACTATTTTGCACAAATCAATAATTACTTAGTTGCTGGAACAGGTAATAAAGTAGAGGATTTCGGTATTGGGTTTTTTACTAAATATGGAGATGGTGGAGTTGATCTAAGCCCTATTGCCGATCTTTTTAAAACAGAAGTATATTTACTATCAAAAGAATTAAATATCATTAATGATATTTTAATAGCTCCCCCAACTGATGGATTATGGGAAGAAGAAAGAACAGATGAAGATCAAATTGGCGCTTCATATAAAGAGCTAGAATGGGCAATGAATTTAGATAATTTAGATAAAAAACTATCTGAAAGAGAACAAAAAGTTTTAGCAATCTACACAAAACTAAATAGAGTAAATAAACATAAGACACTGCCAATCCCAGTTTGCAAAATACCAGAAAATCTTAAATAAAAAAAATCACTAAATTAGCAATCAAACTAATTAAAAAAAATTATGAAAAATATAGAAACACCTCTTACTTATGGATTAGTAATATTAGCATTATTACTTTTATTTATTGGTGGAATGAATAATACATCTTCAGATAGCAATAAATGTGATGGAGACAATTTAAATAAAGAAGAAGTTTCTACAGAAGAAACATTTTTAAATGCAGAAACAATTATCATTGAAAATACATTAGATCAAGAAGGAGCTACTCTAGATACAATTATTATGGAACCAAGTAGTGAAGAGTAAAGTTATTTTACTTTTGTTTTAACAAACATCATCAAAATAAAAATAACTGATATAAAAGAAGCTAATCTTCCTATATAATCACCATATTGATTATAGAAAGTAATTTCCTTGCATAAGGAAATTGGTGATGCAATAGCTTTTTTTTCATCCCAATCTACCATTTCTTGCACTTCTCCTTTATATGTAATAAACCCAGATTGCCCAGTATTTGCACATCTAATAATCGATCTTTTTTGCTCAATAGCTCTTAATTTAGCATAGCTAAAATGCTGCTTATATCCCGAAGAATTACCCCACCACCCATCATTAGTTATTATACAGATAAGATCAAATATTTTTGATGTATTTAAATCTCCATATATAGATTCGTAACAGATTAGTGGCAGAATATTAGTTTTACTTGCATTAAAAGTATTTATATTATTATCACTACCTAAAGAACCACTGACACCACCTAGATCAATAGATAATGCTGAAATACTATTTAATATTGATGGAAAAGGAATCTTCTCTGCACCAGGAACTAATTTAGTTTTATGATAAATAAATACTTCACCCTCATTAGATAAAAATATTGCTGAATTATAGGCATCATACCAAAACTCCTCATGTTGATTCTTAATATGACGTGCAGTTGAACTTTTTTCAGAATCAGATTTCAATAGTTTATATGTTGTGGCACCAATAATAATACCAAGTTTTGGATAATCAGACTGAAGCCTTCTAAGTTCTTGAATACTATATGAAAATTCAATTTTTGATTCCCATAGTCTTCCCTCAACTAAACCAGTCTCAGGGCCAACTAAAAGTTCAGTATTACTATCTAATTTAGTTCTTGCTAATGCTATTAAATCACTTAATTGTGTATGATAAGGAATATTAAATTTTTCAGAATAAGAATCAATATTAGGTTGAACAATTACAGCATTAATATAATCTAATTTCTTATTATCAGATGAACTAGCTAAATACTGTGACAATAAAAAAGGAACCAAAGTAAATACAGACAATAGAATAGAGCTCTTAACTTTATTTTTATTATCAAGAACTTCGAATACTAAAATATTAATAATTAGAACCCAAAGTGTTCCTCCTAAAACTCCAGTATATTCATACCAATTTATTAAAAATAAAGATTCTGAGAAACAATTACCAATTGTCAGCCATGGCCAAGAAAGATCCCAATTTAAATGTAGATATTCCATAGATAACCAAAAAACTATAAAAGCAAGGTATCCTAATCTTTTTCCTAATATAGTATTAGCTTTAAAGAAAAGATACATAACAAAAGACATTAACAAAGAATTTATAAGAAATGCCATTATAGCTCCAAATAAAGTAGCATAATAAATCCAATAAGTAGTAGCCATATTAAATATAAAAAATGCTAAAAATGAGAGAGAGAAAAATAAAATATTTAAATATCTTGAAGGGAGATTACAGAAAAATAAAGATTTTTTAAGGTTTTTAGCAATAAAAAGAAGAGGAACAAAAGCCAAAAAAATCAAAAAAGAAAAACCATCTACAGGCCAAGCCATACTGAAAAGAAAAGCAGACAAAAAAGGAGAAAGAAAACACAGAATAAGATTTTTCATATTTTTTACAAATATTATCATATTTTTGCTTAAATGAATACTCTTAAAAGAAATATCCCAAATTTCATAACACTTTCTAATCTTTTTTGCGGGCTATTATCTATAATCTATGCTTTTAACAATCAACTGACTCTTGCGGCAATTTTCATTTTTTTAGGAATATTTTTAGATTTTTTTGATGGTTTTTTTGCAAGATTATTAAAAATAGAAAATAACTTTGGTTTACAGTTAGATAGTATGGCTGATTTAATAACATCAGCAGTAGCTCCATCTATAATTTTATTTCAATTATTCTGCAACAATATCCCTAACCACTTTATTTTTAATATTTACCTACCTTTTCCTCCAATCGCTTTAACAGCATTAATAATACCACTTTTTGCTGCTATAAGATTATCAAAATTTAATATTAATATAAATCAAAAAGACTCTTTTATTGGACTTCCAACGCCAATGTTAGCATTATTTATTGCAGCAATACCATTTATTAAAGAATTAAATGAAAACACTATTTATAATAATGTTATTTTTTTATGTATAATATCAATATCATTGTCTTTATTAATGGTCAGTAAAATAAAGATGTTTTCATTAAAAATTCAATTTCAAAAAAAACAAATACATAAACTCAATATAATAAGATTAGTACTTGCAGGAACTTCATTATTATTATTGTTATTATTTAATTTTGCAGCAATACCATTTATTGTAGCTTTGTATATAACTTTATCAATCATTAATACTCTATAAATATGAAATTCAAAGCAGAAATTGATGTTATGCCACTAAAAGCTTTATTAGATCCTCAAGGAAAAGCTGTAAGTGCAAGTATGGGAAACGTTGGGCTCTCAGAAATTACAAATGTACGAATTGGAAAACATGTCACTTTAGAAATAGAATCCGAAAATTTAGAGAATGCCAATAAGAAAGTGGATACTGCTTGCAAGAAAATTCTGTGTAATCAAATTATGGAATCATATACCTTTACAATTAAAGAAGTCTAATTTTATTTTCTAAGCTCAAAATTGCTTCCTAAATACAATTTTCTTACCTGTTCATCAGAAGCCAACTCTTCAGAAGAGCCTTGTTTTAATATTGAACCCTCAAATAGCAAATAAGCCCTATCTATTATTGACAATGTATCATGAACATTATGGTCTGTAATTAATATCCCTATATTCTTTTTAACTAGTTTTTTAACTAGTTTTTTAATGTCTTCAACTGCAATAGGATCGACTCCTGCAAATGGCTCATCTAATAAAATAAATTTTGGTTCTGTAGCAAGAGCTCTAGCAATCTCAGTTCTTCTTCTTTCTCCTCCTGATAGCAAACCTCCAATATTCTTGCGTATATTAATTAGACCAAACTCTTCTAATAATTGCTCACATTTCTGGTTTTGCATCTTAATTGAGAATTTAGTCATTTCAAGAACAGATTTAATATTATCTTCAACAGTCATTTTCCTAAATACTGATGCCTCTTGTGGTAGATATCCAATACCCATCTGAGCTCTTCGATACATTGGTTCTGAAGTTATATCATGATTATCCAAAAAAACCAAACCTTCATTTGTATTAATAAGACCCACCATCATGTAAAAAGTCGTTGTTTTTCCAGCTCCATTAGGACCAAGTAATCCAACAATCTCACCTTGCTTAAGCTCAATAGAAACGCCTTTTACAACTGCTTTCTTAGCATAGTATTTAAATATATTATCAGTTTTTAAAATCATATTTTATTTTTATTTTTAATCACCTTACTAGATATTTTAATACTTATTTCGTACAATAAAATCAAAGGAAAAGAAACAAGAACTTGAGAAGTGATATCTGGAGGAGTTATAATTGCTGATAAAATTAATGTAACTATCATCGCATGTTTTCTATATGTCCTCATAAATTCAGGGGTCAATAAACCAAACTTAGTTAAAAAGTAAACTATCATTGGTAATTCAAAAATAATACCATTTGCAAAACTTACAGTTGTAACTGTAGAAACGAATGAAGATAAGCTAATTTGATTTGAGACTATTTCACTAACTTGATATGAACCTAAAAAATTAATAGCTAAAGGGGCGATAACATAGTACCCAAAGAGAATTCCAAACATAAAAAGAACTGAACTAAAAAAAACTACTCCTCTAGCTAACTTTGTTTCACCATCTTTCAATGCAGGTGTTATAAATCTCCAAAACTCCCAAAAAACATAAGGAAAAGCAATAATAAAACCAGCATATAGTGAAGAAGTAATATGAGCAGAAAACTGACCTGACATACTAATATTCATTAATGAAAAAGGCGATTCACCAATACATAACGCATCTCCCATTCCTAAATTTTTTGAGATAAAACAAAGAATCTTATATGTAAGGAAATTTGGATCTTTAGGAGCTAATAAAATAACATCAAAAATAATCTCCTTAAATATAAACGCTAAAACAGAAAAAAATAATATAGCTAATCCTGATCTTATAAGATGCCATCTAAGTACTTCAAGATGATCTAAAAATGACATATCTAAATCCTTGTTATTCATTTAACAATTCCTTCTTCTATAATATCATGAATATGAATTATACCACAATGCAAATCACCTTTTAAAACTACTAGTTGAGTAATATTAAAAGATTTCATTAGTTTAAAAGCATCATAAGCTAATGAGTGATAACTAATAACCTTTGGATTACTAGTCATTATATCTCTTGCAACTAAATTAATAAAATCAGAATTTTTTTCAAAAGCTCTTCTAAGATCTCCATCTGTAATTATACCAACAATTTTGTTCTTTATATCACTTACTGCTGTAGCACCAAGCCTATTTTTAGATATTTCAATAATTACATCTTTAATAGACGTGTCTAGAAAAACTAAAGGAGTTTTATCATTTAATATATCCTCTACTTTTAAACTTAATTTCTTTCCAAGAACTCCGCCGGGATGATATCTAGCGAAATCTTCTTTTGTAAAGCCTTTATATTCAAGTAGGCATATTGCTAAAGCGTCACCTAAAACTAATTGAGCCGTAGTTGATGAGGTTGGTGCTAAATCGTAAGGACACGCCTCTTCATTTATTGTTGAATCTATGTTAATATGACTATTCTTTACTAAATAAGATGATTGATTACCACATATAGATATAATTTTATTTCCCAAAATTTTTAAGTTTGATATTAAAGATTTTATTTCTAAAGTATTACCGCTTTTTGATAAACATATAATAACATCACCCTCCTGAACATTACCTAAATCACCATGTATAGCATCACTAGCATGTAAAAATACTGATGGCTGTCCAGTTGAATTAAAAGTTGCCACTAATTTACTGGATATATTAGCACTCTTACCAACTCCTGCGACAATTAAACGACCATTACAACTAGCGATTAACTCAACAGCATTAATAAAATTATCATCTATTTTATCGGATAAATTTCTAATCGCACAATATTCAATTTTAATCACTTCTTGAGCGATATTTTTAATTTGAATTGATGATTTCATGATAAATAAATAGTATATTCGTTTAGCAAATAACGTAACCTAAACAAAAGTATTACTTTTAGATGAATATTAAAACAAGTAAGAGTATTAATAAAGATCTCCTGCAAAAAAATCTAAAAAAAATCTTTGGCTTCAACAGCTTTAGAGGGAAACAACAAGAAATAATCTTAAACTTACTTGCAGGAAATGATTCTATGGTGATAATGCCAACTGGTGGTGGAAAATCTATGTGCTATCAACTACCTGCATTACTAGTAGATGGTGTAGCCATTATTATCTCTCCATTAATTGCACTCATGAAAAATCAAGTTGATGCTCTAAGAGGATTTAGTGAAAATGATAGCATAGCACATGTATTAAACTCATCACTATCAAAAACTCAAATGTATCAGGTTAAAGAAGATATTACTAATGGTAAAACAAAACTACTATATGTTGCCCCAGAATCTCTTATTAAAGAAGAAAATATAAATTTCTTTAATAAAAATAGAGTTTCTTTTTTTGCTATAGATGAAGCTCATTGTATTTCGGAATGGGGACATGATTTTCGTCCTGAATACAGAAAGCTCAGACAGATAATGAATAATATATCTACTGCCCCTGTTATTGCTCTTACTGCAACTGCAACTCCAAAAGTTAGGGTAGATATTATGAAAAATCTAAAGATAGAAAATGCTAAATTATATTTAGATTCTTTTAATAGAAATAACCTGTTCTATGAAATTAGACCTAAACTCGATATTGCTAAACAATTAATAAAATATGTAAATGAAAGAAAAGGAGAATCAGGAATTGTTTATTGTTTAAGCAGAAAGAAAGTTGAAGAAATTGCAGAAATACTACAAATAAATGGCATCAAAGCACTTCCTTATCATGCAGGTTTAGATTCTAAAAAAAGAGTCGCACATCAAGATGCTTTTTTAATGGAAGATTGTGATGTAATTGTAGCAACAATCGCTTTTGGCATGGGAATAGATAAACCAGATATTAGATTTGTTATACACCACGATATTCCTAAAAGTTTAGAAGGATACTATCAAGAGACAGGACGAGCAGGTCGAGATGGTGGTAAAGGAGATTTAATTACCTTCTATGATTATAAAGATATTGAAAAACTAGAAAAGTTTCTACAAGGAAATCCTATTGCAGAACAAGAAATTGGACGTCTCTTGATCATGGAAACGATTGCGTTTTCAGAGACTTCAATGTGCAGAAGAAAGTATATACTACATTATTTTGGAGAAGAATTTGATGCAGAAAATTGTAATAAAATGTGTGACAATTGTAAAAATCCAAAACCTACTACTGAAGGTGATAAATATGTTCAGCAATTGTTAAATACTATTGTCGAATGTAAACAAAGGTTTAAGCCGAAAGAAATTGCTAAAATAATGATTGGAGAAAGTAATAGTTTAATAAAACAACACATGTCACAAATTGATCATGTATTTGGGAAAGGAAATAACAAAAGCATTCAGTTCTGGCATTCTATAATCAGACAGATATATGTCAAACAATTACTAACAAAAGAAATTGAATCATATGGAGTATTAAAGGTTACTCAATCAGGACTTGATTTCTTAAAGAATCCTAAAAGCTTCATGATTACTGAAGATCATGACTATAATTCATTAAGTAATCAAAAGGTAAGCTCTAATCAGAAGGGACATGCTTTAGATAATAGATTATATAACATCTTAAAAGATCTTAGAAAACAACAAGCAAAATTAATTGGACTACCACCTTCTATTCTTTTTATGGAACCCTCCTTAATTGATATGGCTAATCAATATCCTATAACATTTGAAGAGTTATCACAAATCCAAGGAGTTGGAGTGAGTAAAGCAAAAAAATACGGACAAATATTTATTGATGTTATAAAAGAATATGTTGAAGAGAATGAGATTGAAAGAGCAATAGATATTATTGTTAGAACAGTAGCTAATAAAAAAAACAATAAAATATATATCATTCAATCACTTGACAAGAAAATGAGTCTAGAAGATATTTCAAGAGGAAAAACCTTAACTATTGATGAACTAATTTCTGAAATAGAAAATATTGTTGAGACAGGGACCAAAGTTAATTTATCACATATTATTGAGGAAATGATGGATGAAGAAGAACTAAGTGAAATTCATGATTTCTTTAAAACAACTGCAGAATTTTCTTTTGATGAAGCTAGAAAAGAATTTAACGAAGATGAGTTCACAGATGATGAAATAAGAATTTTAAGAATTGATTTTATTTCTAAAGTAGGAAACTAGTGAGTTGATTCAATCTATCTCATTAATTTAATAGTTATATGTCACTTTTAATAGAGAACCTAATAATAAAAACAAACTAATAAAGCTTTTGTTGATTAATTTTTGAAAATTTGAAAAATACCACAATTGAAATTTAAATTAATAAAATATTAAATAAAAATGACAACATTAATTATTTCCAGCTCTCTATCTACAGAATCAAAATCATTTTTACTATGCAATAAGGCAAAAAATGAATTAAGTAAAAAAAATATAAATTGTGAGATTATAGATGCTAGAGAGATTCAATTAACAGCTTGTCATTATAACCAATCATCTTCTATGAATTTTTTAACTAACAAAATTTCCAAAGCTGATAATTACATTATAGGCATGGGCGTTCATAATTATTCAATTAACGATTCTCTTAAGATTATTTTAGATAATTGTTTTAGAAATGTAGAAGGAAAATTCTTTGGAATTTTATGCGCAGCTGGAGGCGAAAAAAGCTACTTATCGACTATGCATCTAACTCAAATATGTATGAATGAGTGGAGAATGATTCAATTACCAAGAATTATCTATGCAACAGGAAAAGATTTTGAAAAAAATCAAATTATATCAAAAGATTTAAATAAAAGGATACTAAAATTTAGTGAAGAATTTATCAATATAGGACATAAACTTATGAGCTCATAGCTAGATAAGCCATTAAACCCATACCAATTCTTAAAGAATCTTCATCTATATTAAATTTTGAAGTATGTAAACCATGAATAATACTCTTTTCTTTATTACCAGTACCTAATCTATAAAAACAAGATGGAGCTGCAATTGCAAAATATGAAAAATCTTCAGCAGTCATTCGAATAGGTAAATTCATCACATTATCATTGCCTAGATATTCTTTCGCATTTAAAATTTGTTTTTTTGTAAATTCAATGTCATTAAAAAGAGCTGGATAACCATTTCGTATTTCTAAATCTATATTTACTTTATTTTTCTTAGCTAAATCATCAACGATAGTCTTAATCTTTAGGTGAGAGATTTTTCTAAAATCTTCATCTAAAGCTCTAAATGTACCCATTAAATTAACTTTTTCAGGAATGATATTAGTTGAGCCATTTCCTTTTATATATCCAATTGCAAAAATTGATTTTTCTTTTTCTTGGTTAAGAAATAAATCATTTAATTCTAGTATTAAAAGAGATGAACTAATAATAGGATTGTTATAATTATCTGGCATTGCAGCATGCCCTCCAATACCTTTAATTTCAATATATATTTCATCAGTAGAGGCCATATAGATACCAGATCTAAAGCCGACTTTTCCAACTTGTAATTCAGGCAATACATGCTGAGCTATAATATTATCCACAACTGGATCTTCTAATATTCCTTCTTCTATCATTTGCTTAGCTCCACCAGGCAATCTCTCCTCAGCAGGTTGGAAAATAAACTTTATCGTTCCACTCCAAAATCCTTTAGTCTCGTTTAAGATTTTTAAAGCTCCTAACATACTTGCTGTATGAGCATCATGACCACAAGCATGCATTATTCCGTTATTTTTTGAGCAATAGCTAATGTTATTTTCCTCTAAAATAGGAAGTGCATCGAAATCTGCTCTTAATGCAAGACACTTGGAATTAGGGTCCTTACCTTTTAAAACTACTAATATTCCTGTATTAACATAACCATCGGTAAAGCTAATATTCCAACTTCTTAAAATACCTTTAATGTATTTTGAAGTCTCTTCTTCTTTAAAAGAAAGCTCAGGATACATATGAAGATGTCTTCTGATTTTAACAATATCATCAAATAACAAATCACTTAAATTTTTAATCTTATCAATCATTTGCCTATTATAAATTTTATTGCAACTACTAACATTATAAAACCAAATAATTTCTTTAGTAGTCCAGGATTTAATGAAATCGCATATTTAGAACCAAAATAACCTCCAACTATAAAAGTAACAGCAATTATTATAGCAAAATCCCATTTTACAAAACCTGCATTATAATAATTCATAACTGCCAAAATACCAATCGGAGGAAGCATAACGGCAAGCGATGTTCCCTGTGCTTCATGCTGAGAAAGACCTAATAATAATAATAATGGAATCATTATTAGACCACCTCCAACACCAATTACACCACTTAATAGACCTGCTAAAAGGCCAATTATTATTAATAAAAAAAAAGTTAAAATACTCATTGTAGAAATTATGATACAAATATAAAGAACTTATATCTTTACATAAAATATTACTTATGAAGATCAAAAAATTTACGTTTAATCCGTTTAGTGAAAATACATTTATTGTGTATGATGACACAAAAGAATGTATTATTATTGATCCTGGATGTTATGAAAACAACGAGAGGAAGGAACTAGAAAAATACATATCAGACAATAATCTCAAACCTATTATGCTAATAAATACCCATTGCCATATAGATCATGTATTTGGCAATCAATTTGTTTGTAAGAGATGGGGTTTAGATCTACAGATAAATAAATTAGATTTAGATATATTAAAGAACAATGTTGAGTTAGCTCAATTGTATGGATTTGAAAATTATGAAATATCACCAATGCCTAAAAAATTCTTAAATGAAAATGATAAGATAAACTTTGGGAATAGCACGCTAACTATAATTTTAACTCCTGGACATTCACCAGGCCATATATCATTATATTCTTCAAAAGAGAAAATTATTATATCTGGAGATGTTTTATTCAACAATGGTATTGGAAGAACAGATCTTCCTGGAGGAAACTACGATACCTTAATAAAAAGTATAAAAGAAAAATTACTTGTACTAGAAGATGAAACAATTGTTTTTTGTGGTCATGGTCCCTCTACTACTATTAGAAAAGAAAAATTAAACAACCCATTCCTAAGTTAGGATCAAAACTCATCTAATATTTCCATTATAGTTCTAAATGTAGGAGCAGATTGAGCATATTTTAAATTATATTCATCTCTTATTTTTCTTGCAAATGTAATTTCATATCTCTGTAAATCTTTTAAAGTTTGGCATTTGTATGCAATTGCATAGGTTATACCTGTATCTGATTTAGAAATTACTCTATTAATATTTGCTGAAATAAATATGTTAGTTTTCATTACGTTAGGAATGTGTGTATCTTTCATCCATTTCAACCATTCATCTACAAGCTCTAAACTGACATTTACTGTAATATTATATATAATCATTAGTTATTAATTAGATTATCTCCTCTTAATATTCTAAATCTTTCTCTAGCTTCAGACACAAAAATACTCCCTTGATAATTTAGAATTAGCTGCTGATAATACTCTCTGGCTTTCTCATCATTATTAAGTTTATAATCATATATTTTTGCTAAATCAAATAAAGCATCATCAATTAATATATCATAAGAATATTCTTTAACAATTAATTCTAACATCTCAATATAATTATCTAAATCATTATTTGCTAAATATATATTTGCTTTCCTATAATAAATCTCATCAGACAAATCGTGACCTTTAAAATTATCTAAAATAGAATCATAACTTAATAAAGCAACTTCATATTTTTTCTGAAAAGATAATAGATCTGCTCTTGCAAATTGCATCATTGGAATATCAATAGTATCTAAGTCATAATTATCAGTAATTAATAAAGATAATTTCATAGCATCATTGGAAATAAGTTTAGATGTTGATGATTTTAAAACATCAAGTTGAGCTTGAGCCCAAGTAAAATCTCCTTGAAAATATGCAATTTCAGCTCTTTTAAATTTTGCTTTATGACCAATTGGATGTTGCTTAAAATCGTTCTCGACTTGTGAATAGAATAATAGGGCATCCCAAATATTTCCAGATAATAACATAACATCAGCATACTGAATTTTACACTCTGCTAAATCTAATCTATCTATTAGCTTAATTTTCATAACCTCTTCTAAAATCTTTGTTGCAGATTTAAGATCATTTAAAAAAAAGGCCTTAAAGTGAGCATGATTTGATAAAAGCAATACACTAAATCTATGCACACCAACTTCTGCAATAACTTCTGAGTATTTATTATCAATGATTTTCACATCTTTAGATTTATCTTCGATACTCTTTGTTAAAGCGTATAATCTATTGATCTGTGCATCTATATATATATTTGAATTAAACCCTCTTTCTATAATATATTCAAAAGCTTCAATTGCTAATTTGTATTTACCTAAATCTAGTAGAGTTTCACCAATTTCGTATATATTAGTTAATGCATTATTTGTTCTTCTATCTAATGATATGACTTGAGAAAGAGCTAATTTATATTTCTTATCCTGCATAAAGAACCAGATTAAGATTTCATTAAAATCAACACGTTTAGGATATAGTTTAATCATCTTTAATAATGACTTTTTAACAAGTAAATAATTATTTTCGTTTTTAATACCATTATTATAAAGAAATCTTTGAATGGTAGTAAAGACTATTTTTTTTTGATTTGGCATTCTTAATAAAAAATCAAGATATTGATCTATCATCAATTTGTCTTCTCCTAGAAAAGCATATAATTGAGCTTTTTGTAAATCATATTGAAAATTACTATTTATTAGTTGAGATCTATTATATATTTCTAAAGCTTGATTATACATATTAAAAGACTGAAATCTATTAGCTATCTGTATTGTCTGAGAGTTTTGACCAGTCATTTTTTTATACAATCTTTTTAAATTATAGTCTGATTTTTTTATATATCCTCTCTTAAACTGCGAAATTATAATATCAGCCAAGTAATTTAATCGATCGGGGTATTTAGTATAAAATTTCTTAGCTAATTTCTCAGCTTCAGGAAATTTATCAACATTACATAATGAAATAAAATATGGACTGTAAGTATTAATTGCAAGTCTACTGGTATTTAGTTCATCATAAATTATAATAGCTTTATCGTAATCACCATTAATATAATACTGATATGCAAGTTTCTGATTGTTATTCTGAGCAAAAGTAGAAGCTGTAAATAAAAAAAAGAAATATATTATTCTCATTTATTCTATAATATGAAATCCTGTATATTTCTGAAGAACCTTTGGAATGATAATACCCTCTTTTGTTTGATTATTTTCAATAAGAGAAGCATAAATCCTTGGCAATGCAAGAGCACTTCCATTTAAAGTATGACATAATTGTGATTTTCCATTGCTATCCTTATATCTAAGCTTTAATCTATTTGCTTGAAAACTTTCGAAATTAGATATAGAGCTTACTTCAAGCCATCTTTTCTGACCAGCAGAATAAACCTCAAAATCATATGTTAGTGCAGAAGCAAAACTTATATCACCACCGCACAACCTTAAAAGCCTATACGGCAATTCTAATTCATCAAGAATTGAAGAGACATGTTTGACCATTGTCTCTAAAGTTTCATAAGATTTATCAGGATGCTCTACCTGAACGATCTCAACTTTATCAAATTGATGTAATCTATTTAAACCTCTCACTTCTTTTCCATATGATCCAGCTTCTCTTCTAAAACATGGAGTATATGCAGTACATTTTATTGGAAAATCCTTAATAACAACATCTCTAAAAAAATTTGTAACTGGAACCTCTGCTGTAGGAATTAAATATAAGTTATCTTCAGTAGAACGATACATTTGCCCCTCTTTATCAGGTAAAGCACAAGTTCCAAAACCAGAAGCTTCATTTACTAAAAGCGGAGGCAGATACTCTGTATAGCCTGCTTCAATATTTTTATCAAGAAAATATGTAATTAAAGATCTTTGAAGTCTTGCTCCCTTTCCTTTGTATACAGGAAAACCTGCTCCTGTAATCTTATTTCCTAATTTAAAATTTATCAAATCATAGTCATCAGTAAGCTCCCAGTGTGATTTAGCATTATCTTCTAATTTTGGAATTTCACCTACTTCTCTTAATATTTCATTATTCTTATCAGAAGTTCCTTGTTTTACAGTATGATATGGAGTATTAGGGATTTGAATCAATATATCTTTAATCTCTTTCTCTATCTGAACTCTAAAAGAACTTAATTCTTTAGATTCTTTTTTTAAAAGAAGTGATTTTTCTTTTAATAAATTTACTTTATCAACTTTACCAATCTTATATAATATACTTATTTCCTTAGCAATTTTATTTGACATCGCTAATATTTCATCAGATTTCTGCTGGTTTAATTTTCTAAGATCATCTTTTTCTATAACAGTATTAATTAAATTTTCTGCATTAAAATTTTTAATTAGAAGCTTATTAATTATACTTTTTTTATTTTGATGAATATCTGCTATATGTAACATTTAGTCTATTTTAAACAAAAGTAAAAAAAAACCCTTGATTACTCAAGAGTTAATTAATCTTTAAAGTAATACTAGTATCTATATCTCTACAGAAACGTATGATCTATTATTACGTTTTTTAGTAAATTTTACTTTACCATCTATTAAAGCAAATAATGTATGATCTTTTCCCATACCTACATTATCACCTGGATTATGAACAGTTCCTCTTTGACGAACAATAATATTACCAGCAATTACAGATTGGTTTCCATAAATTTTAACACCTAATCTATTACTTTGAGAATCTCTTCCGTTTTTACTACTACCTGCTCCTTTTTTATGTGCCATAATCTTAAGTTTTTACTAATTATAATAATATTATTTTTTTATTGCTGGCTTCTTAGCTGCTGGCTTCTTAGCTGCTGGCTTCTTAGCTGCTGGCTTCTTAGCTGCTGGCTTCTTAGCTGCTGGCTTCTTAGCTGCTGGCTTCTTAGCTGATTTTTCTTCTACAACTTCTTGTTTTTTAGTGATAGATTTACCAATTTTTTCAATTTCAATCTTCGTTAAATACTGTCGATGACCATTTTTAACCTTATAGCCTTTTCTTCTTTTCTTTTTAAAAACTATAACTTTATCTCCTTTTAAATGCTCAACAATTTTTGCAGTTACCGACATACCTTTTACAGTAGGTAGTCCTATGTCTACTTTACCATTATCATCTAAAAGAAGAACTTTATCAAATGATACTTTTGAGCCTTGTAAAGCATCTAAACGATGTACATATATTTGTTGATCTTTCTCTACTTTAAATTGCTGTCCTGCTATCTCGACTATTGCGTACATTAATTTTATTTTTAAAAATGGTCTGCAAAAGTAAGAAAACAAGAAGAAATCAGCAATACATTTTGATTTTTTTTGATTAACTACTATTTATTAGAATTGAAACGTATACTGTGAATACTCTTTTCATTTTTAAATAAATAGAAAGGTATTTTAATATTAACTAAAAATAAATTAGTCATATATTTGCCAAAAATATATTACTTCATATATGAAAAACTGTCTAGTTATATTATTATTACTAATATCCTTTAATTGCATTTCGCAACAAAGATGCCACACTACTGAATATGAAGAAAATTTGAAGAATAAATACTCACAATACAAGGAAGAAAGAAAGAAAGTTAATAAGGAAACTAATCATTGGATTGAAAATAATTATAATAATAAAAATTCAATTATTACAATACCTGTAGTTGTTCATATTGTTTGGAATACTACACAAGAAAATATTTCAGATCAACAAATTTTTTCACAAATTGATGTCCTAAATGCTGATTTTCGAAGAACAAATATTGATGCAATAATGACACCAACTGTTTGGACAAGTATTGCCGCTGATACAGAGATTGAATTCTGCTTAGCAACTATAGATCCAAATGGTGCTTTTACTAGTGGTATTACTAGAACACAAACAAGTCAGACATCTTTTTCAATTCAAGCTGACGCTATGAAATCTACTTCAACAGGAGGGATTGACCCTTGGGATCAAGATAATTACCTTAATATTTGGGTATGTGATCTTTCTGGCGGAATTCTTGGGTATGCAACACCCCCATCAAGTTTCAATAACCCTGATGATGGTGTTGTAATTGGATATAATTATTTTGGCACTTTAGGAACTGTCCAAGCCCCATATAATAAAGGAAGAACATCTACTCACGAAGTAGGGCACTGGCTCAACCTTGATCATATTTGGGGAAGTGGGGGTAACTGTGGAAATGATAATGTTAATGATACACCAATACAAGAAGAAGAAAACTATAATTGCCCGGCATTTCCTCACAATGCTAATAGTTGCGGAACTTCAAATAGTAGTGGTGATATGTTTATGAATTACATGGACTATACAAATGATGGATGTATGAATCTTTTTACATTAGGGCAAAAAGCAAGAATGATAGCTGCTATAAATCAGTATAGAACAAATCTTTTAAACAACAATCTATGTAATACTAACCCTCCAATACCCTCTTGGAATTGTATTAATGGAAATTGTATAGACCCACAAAATGGAAATGGAACATATTCAGATATTAATAACTGTATAGTATCATGCTTTTGTGCAGCTGGATCTCCTCCCCTAAGTGAAGACTTTCAAACTGGACTTCCTGGATGGACTATAATTAATAATGATGGAAGTGACACATGGGAATTAACAAATATTTCGGGCTATAATAGTAGTTCATCTATTTATATTAATAATGCTGAATACTCAGCTAATGGTGAGATTGATGACTTAGTGCTACCAACTTTAGATTTAACATCATTTTCAAGTATTTATTTAACATTTGACTATGCTTATAGCCTTTGGACCAATCCATCTTCTGCTCAAAATTGGTCAGATACACTAAATATATATATATCTCAAGATTGTGGAAATACATGGCAATTAATTTGGGAAAAAGCAGGATTAGATCTAGTAACTACATCACCAGTATATAATAGTTTCAGTTGGAATCCTACTAGTAATAATGATTGGGGATCTGAAGTAATTGATCTTTCTATTTACTCCAACGAAGATGATTTTTCGATTAAATTTAGAAATATAAATCAATTCGAGAATAACTTATTTATTGATAATATAAACCTATGGGATAACAATACATCAATTAATGATAATTTCAGTAAAGATAAAAAATTACTAAAAATAATAGATGTCCTAGGACGTAATAGGTCTAAATTCTCTCCTTCAATATATCTGTATATCTATGATGATAATACAGTTGAAAAAAAGGTGATTATAAAAGATTAATTGAACTCATATAAGAATAGGTGTTAGACTTTCTTATTAACTAAATAAATGCCAGAGAAAACAAGAGCTACTCCTATAAAATACTTCAACAAAAGATCTTCTCCATCCAAATAACCCCAAAAAACAGCAATAACTGGTATTAAATAAGTAACAGATGTAGCAAAAATTGGGGATGCAATTTTGATTAATTTATTAAAAATAACTCCTGCAATAGCCGTACATAATACTGATAGAATAACTATATAAATAAATGAAATTACACCATCATTACTATTATAAAGCTCTACAAAATTAGTTGTAAAAATATAAATACCCGAAATAGGACCAATACATAAAAATATAAATGTAGTTATTACTATTGGATCTAGCTCATATAAGTATCTTTTAATAACATTAGCACTAATTGCATAAAAAATGGATGCACAAACTACTAAATAAGCATAGCTGTTAAGTTCTACATTTCCTCTGAAATTACTTACGGTCAAAAATAAAGCGCCAGCTAATCCGATAATAACACCGATTATATTAGCTCTAAAAAGCTTAAATTTGAATACATATGAGCCAATTAGAAAAGTAAATAATGGGGTTAATGAATTTAGAATACCAACAAATGAACTATCCAAATTTGTTTGAGCAAGAGTAAATAAAAAAGCAGGAATCCCACTACCAAATAATGAGGCAATAAGTAATGGAAAAATATGTTTTCTTTTAATTTTTACTAATGAAGGGTACACAAAAGGAATTAATACAATAAATGTAATAAAAAGTCTTAAGGAAGCAACTTGATCGTATGAATAAACAACTAGACTCTTTTTCATCAATATAAATGAACTTCCCCAGATTAAAGAAAGAAGAAATAAATAAAAGTATCTTGAAAAATTAGTCCTTTGCATTAAATAAATACTATTTCCATCTCAATGATTCAATCAAAACCGTAATATCCTCCTTTATAAAACTGTTAATTGGGTAAATTGAATCACTAATTGCAGTATTAAAATAAAAAGAGCCTCTAAAGAAATGGATAATACTATCAGTAAGATAGAATTGTGATGATGTTGCAGTAATTCCTTCATAATCATATAACATTCCATACACTTTGTCTTTATCATTAACAAACACTTGTTCACTAATAACGTCTGCTTGATTATTATGCTTATAAGCTAAAGATCTTGACTGTTCGATATGTTCTAATAAATTATTATTTAAATTAACATAAGTTAAATGCAAGGTTCCAGAAAAATCAGGAAACTTAACATCAATAAATTTATTATTATCATTAAAATCTAATTCTGAATAGTTAGGATAGAGAAAAGAATACTGCAGTTTATTGTCATCTAATTTTAGATAACTTTTCTCAGGAAAAGATATCTTAATGTACGCCTTTGGCTTTGGTGTATAATCTGATTGACAGGATAATAAAATTAAAAATATTATACTAAATCTCATTTAATGTTACTTTAATCCTTTTAATTCTTCTAAGATCAACAGATTCTATTTGCAAAGTAAATACTTTTAAGACAACAACATCTCCAATCTTAGGGATGCGACCCTCATGCTCTAGAATTAATCCAGCTAAAGAATCTGATTCACCTTTAATATCATCAAAATAATCTAGTTCATAATTAACAATCTTTAAGAAATCTATCAATAGAATTTTACCCTCAAAAATAAAATTATTATTATCTAATATAGAGTAATTATTATGATCATCATCAAATTCATCATTAATCTCGCCAACAATTTCTTCAAGAACATCTTCAAGAGTAACAATTCCAGATGCTCCTCCATACTCATCTACTACTATAGCAATATGATTTTTCTTTGCCTGAAATTCTTTCAACAAATCATTAATCATTTTATTCTCTGGCACAAAAAATGGTGATCTACATAGATCTAGCCAATTAAAATCGTCATCCTTTGACAAATACGGTATTAGATCTTTTATATAAAGTATACCTAAAATATTATCGAACTGTCCATCATAAACTGGAATTCTTGAATAACCAGATGAAACTATTAATTTTAATAAATCTGAAAACTTAGTACTTTTATCCACTGACACGACATCAACTCTTGACTTCATAATTTCTTTAACATCAGTATTGCCAAATTCTACAATACTTCTTAAAATCTTTCCCTCTTTCCCCTTATTCTCTTTATCTGTTAAATCCAAAGCTTTAGATATTTCATCTATATTAACATTTAAATCTTTTTTCCTAAGTCGATTTTCTATTATTGAAGTAAAAGAGATTAGTAGGAAACTAAATGGATATAAAACCTTATTTAAAAAAGTTAATGGCTTAGCCATCCATAAACTAAATTTTACTGCATTTTGGTTCGCATATACCTTAGGAGTAATTTCTCCAAAAAGAACAAGTAAGCTAGTAATCACAATAACTTGAAAAATGAATTCTAAAAATGAATCTTCAGGAAACTCAATAGATTTTTCGGTTAAATAGGCTGATAAAATGACTATTGCTACATTAATAAAATTATTTGCAATTAATATTGATGCAAGTAATGAATTAGGAAATTTCAATAATTTTAAAATTAACTTGTTCTTTTTCTTATGATCCTGTAATACTTCCAAATCAGACATTGTAAGTGAGAAATATGAGACTTCAGCACCTGAAATAAATGCTGAAAAAATTAGTAAGATGACTATCAAAAAGAAAATAATAAAAAAGCTGTATATATCAATTGTATCAGAATTAACTACTTCTAAAAATTGCGGGAAAATATTTAAGATAATGGGAAAAGGATCTTCTTTCAAAGGGTAATTATTAATTAAAAAGGAAGATCATCTTCAGAGCCTTCGAATTGAGGAGATTCATTAGGCGATTTATTTAACATAGTCATCTTGTCTGCCATTATCTCTGTTTTATATCGAGTATTTTCATCTTTATCTACCCATTTACTAGTTTTAATTTTACCTTCTATGTAAACACTAGATCCTTTATTTAAGTACTTCTCTGCTACTTCAGCTAACCCTCTCCACAGCACAACATCATGCCACTCTGTTTGACTTACTTTATTTCCTTCCTTATTTTTATATGTCTCAGTAGTTGCTATAGAAAGATTTGCTACGGCTATACCACTATCTAAGTATCGAACATCGGGATCTTTACCTAAATTTCCAATAAGAATAACTTTGTTAATTCCTGACATTAAATTTTATAGATTACTTTAACAAATGTAGAAAAAAACTAACAAATATTATTATCAGCTAAATAAATATCAATTAATCTAGATACTGGATATTCATTAAGCTTAGAAAACTTTATAGGTTTATAACCTTCAAGATTTAATAAATCAGATTTTAAATGCCAAAACTTAACATGTAATTTCTGATGAGATAATTTATGAATAATACATGTAGAAACATGATGAATTACAAAATTAATATTTGTAAAAAAATCACTCCATTCCTTACTTAAAACAACATCTTTATTATCAAGCATTTTGGAATGCTCAATAAAAGGAAATGTATATAAGCCTGACCAGATTCCCTTTTGCTTTTTTATTATATAAACAATATCTTTATGAGAAATAATTAAAAAATTAATATATCTATTAGTCACTTTAATTTTTTTAAGTTTCCTAGGTAACTCATTAACAACTGATCTGTTAAAAGCGTAACATGTTTCATTAAATATACAATCTATACATTTTGGTTTTTTTGGTTTACATACAAGCGCTCCAAACTCCATTATCGCTTGATTATAAATATCAGAATCTTTAATAGGTAATTTCTTTTCAGCCAAAATCAAAAGATCTTTCTTACCTATTGTTGAGTCGTAATAAGAATAAACACCATAAATCCTAGATAAAACTCTAATTACATTCCCATCTAAAACAGCATATCTTAATTTAAAAGCAAAGGAAGAAATAGCAGAAGCTGTGTATAAACCAACTCCTTTAAGCATTAAAATTTCATCATGAGACGTAGGAAAAATACCTGCATACTTTTTACAAATTAATTTAGCTGTATAATGCAAGTTTCTAGCACGAGAATAATAACCAAGACCTTGCCAAAGTTTAAGTACTGAATCTTCACTAGCATTTGCTAGATCAAAAATTGTTGGATAATGAGTAATAAAATTATTATAATATGGCAAACCTTGAGCAACACGAGTTTGATGTAAAATAATTTCAGATAGCCAGATCTTATATGGATCTCTAGTTCTTCTCCATGGAAGATCTCTTTTATTATTATTATACCATTTAACTAAATTTAATGAAAAATTCATAAAAACAAAAATGCAATATTATTAAATAAAATTCCACAACATAGATAGATAAAATTTTGATATATTTGCAAACTAAAATCAGGAAATATAATCATGACAAAAGCAGAAATTGTAAGTAAAATATCACTAAAAACTGGAGTAGAAAAGATAACTACTCTTGCAATAGTAGAGTCATTTATGAATGAAGTCATGAATACTGTATCAGAAAATGAATCAGTTTTTTTAAGAGGATTTGGAACATTTAAAGTTAAGAAAAGAGCTCAAAAAACTGGACGTAATATTAAAAAAAATACAACTATAATAATTCCAGAACACCATATTCCCTCATTCAAACCTGCAAAAATTTTTATGCAGGATGTAAAAAATAAAATAAAATAAACTTTTTATAAAGTAAAGAAATATTTAAGATGTCAGGAGCTAAGAAAAAGAAAAGATTAAAAATTGCTACACATAAGCGTAAAAAACGCTCAAGAAAAAACAGGCATAAAAACAAATAACTTGTTATTATAATCTGTTTTTAATCAGAAAAAAAAACCATGAAATTCGACCTAATAATCGATTCAAGGTCTTCTGAAGTAGTAATTGCGCTGTTATGTGATGGTCAATTAATAGAACTTCACAAACAAAAACACGACAATAACTTTTCAGTAGGCGATATATATTTAGGAAAAGTAAAGAAAGTTGTTCCTGGATTAAATGCCGCATTTGTAAATGTGGGATATGAAAAAGACGGTTTTCTTCATTACCTTGATTTAGGAATGCAGGTTAATTCTCTTAAGAAATTTACAGAAAAATCTATAAATAACAAACTCAATACTGCTTCATTAAAAAATTTTAAATCAGAAAAAACCATTGAAAAAGATGGTAAAATAGCTGAAACTTTAAAATCTGGAGATCATTTATTACTCCAAATCTCCAAAGAACCTATATCTACAAAAGGACCAAGACTAACTACTGAGTTATCACTAGCCGGTAGATATATGGTACTCACTCCTTTTTCTGACAAAGTATCAGTATCTCAAAAAATTGAGAAACAAGAAGAAAAAACTAGACTTAAAAAACTAATAAGAAGTATTAAGCCACATGGATTTGGAGTTATAATAAGAACTGTTGCAACTGGTAAAAAAGTTGCGGAATTAGATCAAGATTTAAAAAATCTATATAAAAAATGGCAAGTTATAAGCAAAAAACTTAAAGATACAAAAGCTCCTCTTAAAATACTCGGAGAACTGAATAGATCTTCTACAATTCTTAGAGATTTATTAGATGCAAAGTTTAATAATATTGTTGTAAATAACAAAGAGATTGCTCAAGAACTAAAAGATTATCTAGCTAGAATATCACCAGAACAAGAAAAAATTGTTAAATTACATAATGGTGAAATCCCTATCTTCCAAAAATATAATATAACTAAACAAATTAAAGGAGCATTTGGTAAAAATGTAACTATTAAGAACGGAACATATTTAGTTATAGAACATACAGAAGCACTGCATGTAATTGATGTTAATAGTGGTAAGAAAGTTGATGCAAAGAAAAACCAAGAAGAAAATGCATTAGAAGTTAATATTGAAGCTGCTAAAGAGATAGCTCGTCAACTTAGACTAAGAGACATGGGAGGTATAATTGTAGTAGACTTTATAGACCTTAAATTTGAAAAAAATAGAAAATTATTATTTGATTGCCTAAAGAAAGCAATGAGTGATGACAAAGCTAAGCACAATATCCTACCCCCAACTAAATTTGGATTGATACAAATTACTAGACAAAGGGTTAGACCTGCTTTAACAATAGACACTTTAGAAAAATGTCCAATGTGTGATGGAGGTGGAAAAATTGATTCTAGCTTATTACTAATTGATCAAATTGAAAGTAAAATTGCAAACCTTACAGTAATAAAATCAAAAAAAATTCAGATTGCTACACATCCATTTGTTGCTAGCTATATAAATAAAGGATGGTTCTTTTCGTCTATTCGTCATGGATGGGAGAAAAAATTTAACAAGACTATTAAAGTTGTAGGTGATGATAGATTACATCTTCTTCAGTATAGTATAGTTAAGAAATAAATTCTAATTATTTATCTTAAAATTTACTTTTTTTCTTTAAAAAAAAGAACTAATAAGATAAAACTTGATATAATCATAAGAAAAACCCCTATTAAATATCCCCACCTAATATTATCATCTAAATTAAAGAAAGGAAGAGAAAGTAAAGCAATTAGAGAGATTCTAACAATAATATTTAAAGAACTAAATACAGAGGTTGCTCTACCAATTAAATTATTTGGAATATGATTAAACAAGTATGTTGTTCTTAATATCCTTACTCCTGCATTAGTAATACCTAATAGAAGACTTCCAATAAAAAACACCCATAAATATTTTAAAAATGTCATTGCAAAAAAAGCAAGAGAAACTAAAAACATTAATACAACAACACTAACGTAGGTGTTATAACTTTTTAAAAATCTTAAAACAAGTAAACCTGAGAATATTGCTCCAATTGAATAATATATTTCTGCAGAAGCATAAACATTTCCAGAGGCTAACAAGAAATCATGAACATAAGAAGGAAGAATAACATGCAATTCAACTAAAGTAAAAGCAAACAACATATAGGAAACTAAACCAAAAATAAAAATTCTCGGGTTTTCTATTAAATAATTAAAACCTAACTTTAATCTCATAAAAAGAGAACCCATATGTACTTTTTCATTATTAATAGGTGTGTATTTAATAAATGAAAAAATACCAATAACAGCTAAATAAGTACAAGCATCTAAAAGAAAAATATCATAAATCTGCCACTTTTCAATATTAAAAGGCAAAACAAAGTTAAATCCAGCTACTTCCAAATTATAATTTGTTGTTCCTGTTAATAAAATAGCAGCAAATGCACCAGCTAATACACTTGTAGTTTGTCCTTGAACCTCAATATAAGAATTGAGTTTTCCATAATTATTTTGCTCAGTAATTTCCTGACCAAATGCATAAAGATTTGGATAATGTATATTATAATTAAAAATAGTAATCGCAAATACAGAAACAACTAAAAATTCAGATAAATAAGAATGATAAGAACCGTAAACAGCTACAGATCCAATAAAAAGACCACACACGATATTTGTGAAAATAAAAATTTTCTTTCTTGAATATCTATCAATTATAGTACCTGCATAAATCCCCCAAAACAAAGTAGCTATAGTAATCACAAGATATGATAAAGCAAAAAATTCAGCATTATCAACTATCTCAATAAAATACCACGGTATAGCAATCATACTAATACCTTGGGCTAAGCCAGATATAATATTTGATAAGAAAAGAAGATAAATAGCCTGCTTATTTTTCATTAATACAAAAGTAAAATTATTAAGGAGAATATGTAACTTTGATCGCATGCAGAATTCAAACTACATAACAACTGAAATTGCAATTACAAAACTAGAAAAATACTGTTCATTATCAGAAAAATGTAAATTTGATATTATTAAAAAACTAAATAATTGGAAAGTTTATAAAGATCAAAATCAAATAATTAATCACTTAATAGAAAACAACTATATTAATGAAGCAAGATACACATCATTATATTGCACTGGAAAATTTAATATTAAAAATTGGGGTAAGATAAAAATTACTCATCATCTTAAGATAAAAGGTATTTCAAATAAACTTATTAGCTCATCACTTGATAGCATTTCAGAGAAAGCATATATTAATTCAATAAATAAATTAATTTTAAAAAAATCTAAATTAATAAATGAAAAAAATATCTATAAAAAAAATACTAAAATTGCAAGATATCTTTATCAAAAAGGGTATGAAACAGGATTAGTTTGGGAGCTAATTAATATTAAATCAAAAAAAAATAATGATTAATAAGGAGCAAGTATTAAAAATAACAGAAAGAAAAGATACACTTTTTAAATTTCTTAATATAGATTCTAAAGAAGAAGAACTTGTTAAATTAGAAAAAGAGATAATTAAAAGTAATTTCTGGGATAACCCAAAAGATGCTGAAAGGACCTTGAAAAACAAAAAAAAGATTCAGATATGGGTTGATGCATATAATTTAATTCAGAATAATATTGAAGAGCTAAATATTTTAATTGAGCTTCTAGCTGATGATGATGAAATTAATAGCCAATATAAAAAAGCAATAGACTCCCTAGAAGAATTAGAATTCAAGAAAATGCTGAGTTCAAAAGAAGATAGAATGCATGGTATTATGACAATAAATCCAGGCGCAGGAGGAACTGAAGGACAAGATTGGGCAGAAATGTTAATGCGCATGTATTTAATGTGGGGAGAAAAAAATGGCTTTAAGATAAAGCAAATTGATCTACAAAAAGCTGAACCTGTCGGAATAAAATCTGTAACCTTAGAATTTGATGGAGAATATGCTTATGGACATCTTAAAAGTGAAAACGGAGTTCATAGGCTTGTAAGAATTTCACCATTCGATTCAAATGCTAAAAGACATACTACTTTTGCATCTGTATTTGTCTACCCTCTAGTTGATGACAGTATAGATATCCAAATTAGTCCATCAGACATAAGTTGGGACACTTTTCGAGCAGGAGGTGCAGGAGGGCAAGGAGTAAATAAAGTAGAAACAGCTGTAAGACTAAAACATTTACCTTCAGCAATAGTTATTGAAAATTCTGAAACTCGTTCTCAGCTAGAAAATAAAGAAAAAGCATTAAAACTATTAAAATCACAACTATATCAACTAGAAATCCAAAAAATACAAAAAGAAAAAGAAAAGATTGAAGGAGAAAAGAAAAAAATAGAATGGGGTTCTCAAATTAGAAACTATATATTACATCCATATAAGCTAGTAAAAGATCTAAGAACTAACTATGAATCTACAAATCCAACAAATATTCTTGATGGTAATATCAATTCCTTTATTAAAGCTTACTTAATAGAATTTGGATAGAATAAAAAATTATAAAAAATAATAGTAAATTTGCTTATGTTATTTTGGTATCTGATGATTATCTAATTTACCTTCTCTATACCAAACATAGATGAAATAAGGAACAATACTAGCTAAAAATAAAAGACACCAAAATGCCATTAAAAAAACAAATAAAAACATTAAAAAACCGATAAATTTCATAGCTACTATTTTTAAACAAATTAACAATAACTAAGTTAACCAACAAAATATTTTAAGATGAAATATAGAATAGAAAAAGACACTATGGGTAAAGTTAAAGTTCCTTTAGATAAATATTGGGGAGCACAAACTGAAAGAAGTAGAAATAATTTTAAGATAGGACCAGAATCAAGTATGCCATTAGAAATAATATATGGCTTTGCATTTCTTAAAAAAGCAGCAGCACATACAAATTATGATCTTCATGTCCTTAGTAAGAAAAAAAAAGATGCAATCTCAAGAGTTTGTGATGAAATTATAAATAAACAATATGATACTCATTTTCCTCTTGTTATTTGGCAAACTGGTAGTGGAACACAAACAAATATGAATATAAATGAAGTGATTGCAAATGTTGCTCATTTAAATAATGGTGGAAAAATTGATGATGAAGAAAAGATAGTCCATCCAAATGATGATGTTAATAAATCACAAAGTTCAAATGATACTTTTCCTACTGCAATGCATATAGCTGCTTTAAAAATTCTAAATGAAAAAACAATACCTTCAATTATAAATCTAAGAAATTCATTAAATACAAAAGCAGAATCATTTTCAAATACTGTTAAAATTGGCCGAACACATTTAATGGATGCTACTCCACTAACATTAAAACAAGAATTTTCTGCATATGTCACTCAACTAGACTATGGAATTAAAGCCTTAAAAAACACATTACCTCATCTATCTGAACTTGCAATAGGAGGAACTGCAGTTGGTACTGGATTAAACTCTCCAAAAGGATACTCAAAACTAGTTGCTCAAAAAATCTCAGATTTTACAAATATTAAATTTACAAGTGCTAAAAATAAATTTGAAGCTCTTTCGGCTCATGATGCATTTATTGAATCCCATGGTGCTTTAAAACAAATTGCTGTATCATTAAATAAAGTTTCTAATGATATTCGACTATTAGCTTCTGGACCTCGATGTGGAATTGGAGAAATTAATATTCCATCTAATGAACCAGGTTCTTCAATTATGCCCGGTAAGGTTAATCCTACACAAATCGAAGCATTAACAATGGTTTGTGCTCAAATAATTGGAAATGACCTAACTATAACACTTGGGGGTATGCAAGGACAACTACAACTTAACGTATTCAAACCTGTAATAGCAGTAAATTTTCTTCAATCAGCAGAATTATTATCAGATGCATGTAATTCTTTTGAAAAAAACTGTATAATAGGCATAAAACCAAACTATAAAAATATTGCAAATAATTTAAATAACTCATTAATGCTAATCACTGCTCTTAATACAAAAATTGGTTATGATAAGGCATCAGAAATAGCAAAAAGTGCACATAAAAATGGCACAACACTAAAAGATGAGGCAATAAAGTTAAAATATGTTACTGAAGAAGAATTTAAAAAATGGGTAGACCCAAAAAAAATGTGTAATAATTAAGCTTATCGATCCTTACTTTTTAAATCTGTTACAAACTTTTTAATTTGTTGCTCATCCTCCTTTTTACATATTAATAAGGAATCTTCTTTCTCTACAACAATAAAACCATTCAATCCATTAATAATACACTCTTTATTATTGTCTAATATGATGATATTACTTGCTGAATTATATATTTTAATATTACCCCCATTAATTGAATTATTATCTTTATCTTTTATTAAATGAGTATCTATAGAACCCCAAGTACCTAAATCACTCCAACCAAAGATGGAAGGATAAACATAGATATTATCAGACTTCTCTAATATTCCATAATCAAAGGAAATATTTTTGCAAGATGGAAAAACACGATTTATAAATTTAATCTCTTCCTTAGTATTATAATATTTTTCTCCACTATTAAAAATATCATATAAATCTCTAAGATTCTTTTTATAAGACTTTAAAATAACATCTGCTCTAAAAATAAAAATACCAGCATTCCATAAAAAATCTCCACTATCTATAAATTGCAATGCTAAATCTATATTTGGCTTCTCAATAAAAGTTTTAACTTTTTTTATATTAGTATTTTTTAAATAGTTACTCTCTTGATGCTGAATATATCCATATCCTGTATCTGGCCTACTTGGTTGGATACCTAAAGTGACAAGAACATTATCAGTAGATACAGTAGAGAAAGCTTCATTAACAATACTAGTAAATTTTAGCTCATCAGTAATTAAGTGATCAGATGGAGCTACGATTAAGTTTGAATTTTTATTTAGATTGTAAATTTTAAATGCAGCATATGCAATGCATGGAGCTGTATTTCTCATAACAGGCTCACATAAAATCTGATCATCATTAATTCCTATTAACTGGTTTTTACATAAATCAAAATAGTCCTGATTTGTTACTATAAAAATATTTTCTTTAGGACATAATAGACATAGTCTTCTAAATGTTTGCTGAATAAGAGTTTCTCCAACAGATAATATATCTAAAAATTGTTTTGGGAGTGACTGTTTACTTAAAGGCCAAAATCGAGAACCTACTCCCCCTGCCATTATTATCGCATAATTATTTGGATTCTTCAATTCTTTTATTTTTTAGACAAAATTAAACTATTTCAATTTAAACTGTTTTGAGTAAAGTAATATTAACTAATGGATTAAATAAATAAATTCTATTTGTCTGGATTTCTTTACATCTAAATCTTTTGCGCAATCTAACTCCTTTAACAAATGAGCGATTAGAAAAAATAAAATGATCTCCTTTTTTAATATCAATAATGGTTAACTCTTTCTTTCTATCATATTCTCTCAAAATTAAAGATAAATCAATATCATTAGATGTAGTTGAAGTAGGCTTAATCAAATGCATAGATAATGAAGTAAGAATATCTCTAGGAAAGATATCCTTCGCTAAAAAATTTAACATCAAACTCTTAAACATACTTTTCCATTCTCTTCCATGTGAAGAAGCACTTCTTCCATATTTTTTATACACAAATGCATGCGCTATCTCATGCGTTAGTGTAATAAGAAAAGCAAAAGGATTTAGGTCGTTATTAATAGTAATCATCAATCTTCTATTAGAGCGAAATCTAAAATCACCCAATTTAGTTTTTCTTGGCTTTACAATCCTTAAATCAATATCTAATTCATGAATCCATTTCTTTATAAGTAAAGTGGAGCCCAAGGGTAAAAATTTAATATAATAACTAGACATTAACTTAAAATTTGGTATGCAAGAAAACTTGATAAATATGCTAGAAATGTTAAATATAAAAATTGTATAACTGGCCATTTTATACTATTAGTTTCTCTATATACAATAGCAATTGTACTCATACATTGCATTGCAAATGCATAAAATAACATTAAAGAAATACCAACAGCAGTTGTGTAGAAAGCTTTACCTGTTTCTTGATTTATTTCACTCTTCATCCTGTTCTCTAAAGTTTTAACACTATCATCACCAACACTATATATAGTAGACATTGTGCCAACAAAAGCTTCTCTTGCAGCAATTGAAGTAATTAATGAAATTCCAATTTTCCAATCAAAACCTAATGGCTTAATAACAGGTTCAATAGTTTTACCAATTATCCCCGCATATGAATATTCCAACTTCTCTGCAGCTATGTACTTACCTGCATTTTCTTTATCTACCCATCTATTTTCTATTTCCTGAAAATTATTACCTGGACCATATGATGATAATAACCATAATATCACAGAGATAGCTACAATTATCTTTCCAGCATCAAAGAAGAAAATCTTAACTTTTTCTATTATAGTATATATAACAGTCTTCCAATCGGGGATTTTATAAGAAGGCATTTCCATTATAAAAAATGATTTCTTACTAGTATTAATTATGAATTTCAAGATAAATGCTATCAACATAGCAGATATAAAACCTAAAAGATAAAATGACATTAAAACTAGACCTTGTAATTCAATAAATCCAAAAATCACATTCTCTGGTATAATTAAATTAATTATTACAGAATAAACTGGCAATCTAGCTGCGCAACTCATTAGTGGAGTTACCATTATAGTTATTATTCTTTCTTTCCAGCTTGAAATAGTACGTGCAGACATTATTGCAGGAATAGCACAACCAACACCACTTAATAGGGGTATAATAGCTCTTCCATTCAAACCAACACCTTTAAGTAATTTGTCAGTTAAAAAACTTACTCTCGCCATATATCCAGTATCCTCAAGAAATGCAATAAATGCAAAAAGAAGTGCTATTTGAGGAATAAAAACTAAGATGCCACCTATTCCAGCTAGTATACCATTAACTAATAAATCATTTAAAACTCCACTAGGAAGAATTTCAGCTACCCAAATGGATAAATTCATAAAAAAACCTTCTATCAAATCCATTGGATATTTTGACCATAGAAAAACTGCTTGAAACATTAAAAAAAGAATAGCTAAAAAAATAACATATCCAAAAAATGGATGAATAAGAATATCATCAATAATCTTAGTAATTTTATATTTACCTTTTGGTTCTATATTTCTTACACAAATTGAGATAATTTTATCTATAACTTTATATCTCCGCACTGTTTCTTTAGCTTGCAAACGCTCGACAATGATTTCGTTATTCTTTGATAGAATAGATATTTCAACCTTCTGCTTTATTGAATTACCCATATCATATCCACATAATGATAAAAACGAGGCATAATCATTATTAATATTACGAATACTATTTATAACTTTAATGATTTTTCCAAAAACATCATTAACATCTAATATTGTTGGAGTTTCATTACTTGCATTCTCATTAGTCTCGATAATCGCTTTCTTTAATTTTGATAATCCTCGAGCTTTTCTAGCATTTATAGCAACAACTTTAATACCCATTTCAGATGAAAGCTGATCAATATTAATAACAACTCCTTTCTTAGAAGCAACATCAATCATATTTAACGCTAAAACAACCGGTATTTTTAAGTCAATAATCTGAGTTAGAAGAAATATAGATCGTCTTAAGTTTGATGCATCAGCAATAACAACTATAACGTCCGCATAATCACTGTCATAACTATTACAAATAACATTTTGAGCAACCTTTTCATCAATAGATTTTGAATATAAACTGTATATTCCTGGTAAATCTATAAGTTTAGATCTAAAATCATTTACAACAATTTTAGCTGTTTTTTTCTCTACTGTAATACCTGGATAATTACCAACTTTTTGTTTTAATCCAGTTAAGGAATTAAAAAGAGTGGTTTTACCAGAGTTAGGATTACCGGCTAGAACAATATTAATATCACTATCCTTCATTGTTAATAACTTTGATGTCAATATTACATGCATCATCATATCTAATACTAAGCATATACGAAGAGACCATAATTGCAATCGGGCCTTTAAAAGGAGCTCGTCTAACTACTGTGATTTTTTCTCCTGGAGTGCATCCCATCTCAAGAAGTCTCTGTTCTAAATCCTGATCATGAATTTTACAGATCTCTGCACTTTTAAATAATGGAAGCTTAGATAGAATTTGCATTTAACAAATGTAGTTATTTAGACTGAATCTAAGCAAACTAAAAAACTATATTTGATTATCTATGATATGCTTTGATTTTCTAGAAAATTCTGGGCAATCACAATTATTTTTCTTAATTATACTACAAGAAGAAAATATAATTATACATATAAGAACTATAATATAATATCTTTGTGATTTCATAATAATTATGCAAATTTAAATAAAATACTTACTTTTAATCCAAATGAGAAAATTACTTAAACAACTTGGACAGTACTTCATCATGATGTCAAAAGTATTTAGCATGCCAGAAAAGAAAAATATTTTTTTTAAAAAGCTTAGCTTAGAATTAGAAAAGATTGGGCTTGACTCATTAGGTATTGTAACAATAATATCATTTTTTATAGGAGCAGTAGTTAGTATTCAGACTGCATTTAATTTTGAGAGCCCACTATTTCCAAAATATTTAATTGGATACGCCACAAGAGAGTCTTTAATTCTTGAATTTTGCCCAACAATGTTATCATTAATTCTTGCCGGAAAAGTTGGGTCAAATATAGCTTCTGAAATTGGATCCATGAGAATAACAGAACAAATTGATGCATTAGAAATAATGGGGGTAAATTCTGCCTCCTTCTTAATTCTTCCAAAGCTTTTTGCTGCGGTTTTATTCTTTCCTATACTTATTATTTTAGGTATTAGTATAGGAATAGTAGGTGGATGGATAGGATGTCAAACAGCAGGAATCACTGCTGCAGATTATATTTATGGAATTAAATATGAATTTAATTCATTTTACGTAACATACTGCCTAATAAAAACAACTGTTTTTGCCTTTATCATAGCAACAGTCTCATCATATTTTGGATACCATACTAAAGGTGGAGCATTAGAAGTTGGTAAAGCTAGTACACGAGCTGTAGTATATAGTAGTATTATTATATTAATTTTTAACTTTATACTAACAGATCTACTATTAGCATGATTGAAATTAAAAATATAAACAAATCTTTTGGGGATAATAATGTTCTAAAAAACATATCATTTAAATTTGAAAAAGGAAAAACAAATTTAATTATTGGAGAGAGTGGTTCAGGTAAAACAACATTACTAAGAATTCTTATAGGATTACATGATATTGATAATGGTGAAGTTTTATATGACGGACGAGATTTCACTAGGCTCAACACTAAAGATAAAAGAAAATTAAGACAAGAAATAGGTGTGCTTTTTCAAAAAGGAGCACTTTATGATTATATGAGCGTAGAAGAAAATATTATGTTTCCACTAACAATGTTTACTAATCAATCATATGAAGAAAAACTACAAAGAGTTAATGATTGTCTAGAAAGAGTTAATCTTAAAAATAACAATCATTTATCTGTAAGTGAATTAAGTGGCGGGATGGTTAAAAGAGTTTCTATTGCCAGAGCAATTGTAATGCAACCAAAATACCTTCTTTGCGATGAACCAAATTCTGGATTAGATCCAAAAACAGCAATTATAATAGATAACCTAATTCAGGAAATAACTCTAGAAAGTAATATAACAACGATTGTCAATACCCATGATATGAACTCAGTTATGGAAATAGGACAATCTATTGCGTATATTAATAATGGGGAAATCTGTTGGTCTGGAAGCAAAGAAGAGCTTATCGAAAATAACAATAAGCAATTAAATGATTTTGTTTTTGCTTCAAAATTATTTAAACGACTAAAAAGAAATTAATGAAAGCTGTTAAGGCTAAAAAACATTTAGGACAACATTTTCTAAATGATCTTACTATAGCTAATCAAATAACAGACCTACTCAAAATTCAAAAAAAAATTAATGTATTAGAAATTGGCCCTGGGATGGGAGTCTTAACATCCTTTCTAATAGAGAAAAAAATAAACCTATCACTAGTTGAAGTTGATTATGAATCAATAATTTATTTAAAAAAAAAGTTTCCTGAAAACAAAAAAAATATCATTCATGCTGATTTTTTAAACATTAATATGAATCACTTTTTTAAAAAAAGATTTTCTATTATTGGAAATTTTCCATACAATATTTCATCACAAATTTTATTTAAGGTATATGAAAATAAAAATAAAGTTAATGAAGTAGTTGGGATGTTTCAAAAAGAAGTAGCTGAAAGAATTGCTAGTAAAAGTGGGAAAAAAAGAGGAATATTAAGCGTGCTAATACAGGCATATTACGAAGTAGAGTACTGTTTTACAGTAGATGAGATCTCATTTTCACCTCCTCCAAAAATTAAATCCGCAGTAATTAAATTATCAAGAAATAAAAGAGCTAAGCTGGATTGCAATGAAAAACTATTTAAGCATATTATTAAATCTGCATATAATCAAAGACGTAAAACATTACGCAATGCACTAAAAAGCTTTAATTTGAAAATGAGTTCAGATATTATACCTTTACTAAAATTGAGAGCAGAAAACTTATCTGTAGAAGATTTTATTAAAATTACAAAAGATGTTGAATAAATTTGAAATCAACAATAAATTAATAGATAATCTTGAATCTTTAATAATTGATAAAGATACTATAACAATAGCTAAATTACTACAAGAGGTTCATCCTGCAGATATTGCTGATATTATTGAACAATTATCAGAAAAAAATGCTCAATTTTTGTTTAAAGTTTTTGAAAACCCTAAATCAGCTGATATAATTGTTGAGCTTGAAGATGATGTTAGAGAATCTATATTATCAGTATTATCTGCTAAAAAAATAGCTAAAGATCTAATTGATAATTTAGAATCTGATGATGCAGCTGATGTATTAGCGGAGCTACCTGATAAAAAAAAAGAGAACGTACTATCCCATATAAAAAATAAAGTCCAAGCTGAAGATATTAGTGATCTGTTAAAATATCCTGAAAATTCAGCTGGATCATTAATGGCAAAAGAATTAGTCAAAGTAAATGAAAACTGGACAACATTAAAATGCCTAAAAGAAATGCGTAATCAAGCAGAAAAAATCAAAAATATACATACAATATATGTAGTTAACGATAGTAACAAGCTACTAGGACTTCTTTCGTTAAAAAGGCTATTAGTTATAGAAAAATCTACTACTATTAAATCTATTACTAATAGAGATATTATATCTGTTAAAACTAATGAAAGCAATGAAGATCTAGCTAATATCATGAATAAATACGACTTAATTGTTATTCCAGTAGTTGACGAAAAAAATATTTTATTAGGAAGAATAACAATTGATGATATCCTAGATTTTGTAAAAGAAGAAGCAGAAAAAGATTATCAAATGGCTTCTGGAATTAGTGAAGATGTAGTTCCTAATGATAACATATGGAACATAACAAAAGCACGACTTCCATGGCTACTAATTGGATTAATAGGTGGTGTCTTAGGGGCAAAGATTATTGGAATTTTTGATCTTAAAAATAATTTATTTGAATTAGCTTTTTTTATTCCATTAATTACAGCTATGGGAGGAAATGTAGGCGTACAATCTGCTGCAATTGTTGTTCAAGGACTTGCTAATAAAAATCTCAAAGTAAATAATATTTCTAATAAGTTATTTAAAGAACTTGGTGTAGCAATATTTAATGGTTTAATATGCTCAACGATTATACTTTTAGTGACTATATTAATTGGTTACAGTATGGCTATAAGCATTACAGTAAGTATATCATTATTAGCAGTTATTATATTTGCAGCGTTATTTGGAACTTTCATTCCACTAATATTAGAAAAATATAAAATTGACCCAGCATTAGCTACAGGACCATTTATTACAACGATCAATGATATTTTAGGTTTATTTATCTATTTTATAATTGGTAAAAATATTATTTAATGAAGGTATTATTTGTAGACACTGTAAATCCACTAATATTTAATGAATTAGAGAAGAATAAAATATTATGTGATACAGCATACAATAAAACAAAAAATGAAATATCTAAAATTATTAATCAATATGAAGGAATTGTAATACGAAGTAGATTTAAAATTGACAAAGACTTTATAAATGCTGCTAAAAATTTAAAATTTATTGCTCGAGCTGGTTCTGGAACTGAAAACATAGATATTCATTATGCCAGAAGCAAAAAAATTATCTGTTTTAATGCCGCTGCAGGAAATAGGCAAGCAGTAGCAGAACACGCATTAGCAATGATACTTAGTTTATTAAATAATATAAACCATTCAGATTCAGAAATCAGAAATGGTATCTGGAATAGAGAAGCTAACCGTGGAACAGAAATTTCAGGTAAAACATTTGGAATCATAGGATTAGGGAATAATGGTATGGCATTTGCAAATCTTCTTAAAAGTTTCAATGTAAAAATACTGGCATATGACAAATACAGAATGTCATATCCGTACCAAACAAATATGCAAAATATTTATAAAGAAGCTGATTTCATTAGTCTCCATATTCCTTTGAGTAAAGAAACTAGATATTTAGTAAATGATAATTTCATTAGGCAATTTAAGAAACCAATCTATTTAATTAACACCTCAAGAGGGAAGTGTGTAAAAACAAGTTCATTAGTTAAAGGTCTAAAAAATAAAAAAATATTAGGAGCATGCTTAGATGTTCTAGAGCAAGAAAAAATATCTTACGAATCTTTAGTAGTAAATAATAAAATGAAAGATTTGAAATATCTATTTGATTCAAAAAAAACAATTCTGACTCCTCATATAGCAGGATGGACCAAAGAAAGTGACATTAAAATTGCAAAAATAATTAGTGAAAAGATAATTAAAAAATTAAAAACTAGCTAGTCTTTGCAGTAATTAATCTATCTAGCTCTACAGTAATTTTATTAAGAATATTTCTATGATTATCTAAATCTACTAAAATCACATCTTTGTTTTGCATAAATTTAAACTTAATATTTTCAAATAGAACTGAGTAATAATCTATACCTTGATTTAAATTGTTAAGAAATTTTTTAAAATATTTCTCTTGTTTTTTACTAAAATTATTAGCAGACCCTGCTAATTTATCACTAAAATAACTAATATATAAATCTAATTCCTTTAAAAACATATGAGGTCTATCAGCCCTTGTTATGTTTTTTGACATACCATAAATTTGATCTGACATCTCCTTCAGGCTCATATATTTCGAAAAATATGCTAAATTAGGTCCAGGACAAATAGAAACAGTTTGACTTTCTTTAACTTGAATATTATTTGTAATAACAGCAGAAGCTGCTAAACCCATACATAAACATGTTTTTTCAACAACTTTATCTAGATCAATAGAATCATCATTAATAGCTTCTTTAGTTTTAATCTTTTGAAATTTTCTGGATGCTGTACATATACCTTGAGTTCCATAGGCATTACTTAAGGCTAGAAATTTTCTCGGACAAGAACTTCCAGGTTTACCCTCATTAATTTTCTGAATCTTTTCTATATCTTTTGAATTATTTCTGAGATTATTAAAGGGAACGCCTAATGGTGATACATTACTTAAGTACAAATCATCTTCCTTTGCGTTTAATAATTTTTTTCTTGTCTCATCATCAACAGTAGTAACCTCAGGCACTAATAAAAATGGAGTACCCCATCCAACAGAATCTAACTTATAATGATCAAGAAGAAATGATTGTTCTTTAGCAGTACCAACACCGCCCTGAGCAGTTATTTTAACATTTAATGTATTATTTGGAACAATTCGTTTGTTATCATTAAGAGCCTTTTCTAAAACTTCATATGTTTGACAAATTAAATCTTCTCTATAATCACGAAATTCTGACAAAATGGGACCCATCAGTAATCCATCAGTTGCAAAAGCATGACCACCACAATTTAATCCAGATTCAATTCTATATTCAGAAACCCATAGACCTTTCTTAGCTAAGAATTTTCCTTGAATAATTGCTGATCTATAATCACTTACTTTTAAAACAATTTTCTTTTTAATATACCCATTTTTATTAGGGTAAAAATCATCAAATTTTCCAATATATCCATACAACCTTGGATTCATTCCAGCAGAAAAGATAACTGAAGATTCTAAATTACTTTTAGCATATCCTCGAAGTGCAGAATGAGCATCATTATACTCAACTGATAATTCTTTATTATTAAAATAATTAGTCTTATCTACTTTTGTCATAATATTAACATCAATACTGCCCATAGACAAATTACTAATTAACCATGATTTCAAATCTTCAAAATCAAAGACATCCTTAGTAAACTCAAAGAAATCTTTTTTTAGATGTGAGCTATTAGGAAGTAATGTGAAGTATTTCTTTATATCCTCAAACCTTTCTTTTGTAGATAATGTAAATTCTTTAAATTTCCTGTATGATAAATCATTTATTAGATTTAGATATGATGTTATCCTATCCGCTCTATGGTCTTTAGATGATTTAAGAATTTCTGTGTAATTATAACCATTCTGTTCACTATATAACTTTCTTAACCTCTCTAACAGAACGTCATCTACAATAGATATAACAGAGTTAATTCCATATTGAGCAACTTTTAATGGAGTGTCTGCAGTGAAGGCTGTTCCCATTACTGGAATATGAAATGTATGTGAATTATTCATGAATTCTTTAAAGATCACAAAGATAACTAACTAAATTAAGAAATAACAAATTGAACTGTATTTCTGCTTTTTTGCTCAAGTAAAATGTTTTTTGCATTAGTAATAAAATCAATTGAAGATTTAGTATAATGTCTAATTGTATAAAGAGTTAAATTATCATTATAATAAACACTAAAACGCTTAGATAAATCATCAATTAATTTAGGTAGTTTATATTTATCATTATCTATACAAATAGAAAAACTGACAGCTGAGTTTTGCATTAAGTTTAATCTTATATTATATTTTGATAATAAAGAAAAGATCCAGCTTAAATGTTTCTCTATTATAAAAGATAAATCATTATCTGAAATTGAAATCAAAACCTGATTTTCTTTAACAATATAAGATGGTATATTATTATAGCAATTAATATTATTTATTAAAGTTCCTTGATTATTTTTATCAATAAATGAGCGGACTTGAAGAGGAATCCCTTTTTTTTGCAAAGGCTGAATTGTTTTAGGATGAATAACTTTTGCTCCATAAAATGCCAGCTCTATAGCTTCTGAAAATGAAATATTTTCTAAGAGTTTAGTTTTATCAAAAAATCTAGGATCTGCATTTAAAACCCCTTTAACATCCTTCCAAATAATAAGTATTTTAGCATCTAGAGCATATGCAAGAACAGCAGATGTATAGTCAGAACCTTCTCTTCCTAAAGTTGTTGTGAAGTTTTCAGAAGTGCATCCTATAAAACCCTGAGTTATTACTGGAAAACTAATCACTTTTTCTTTTACCAAGATTTCAGTTAAAGTCCAGTCAATTTTTGCATGCTGATACTTATTGTCAGTTTTAATAATATCTCTTGCATCAAGAAGTGAGTTGTAAAAATTATTCATCTTAAGAAAAGAACTCATTATGTTTGACGAAAGAAGCTCTCCTACTGAAACAATTTGATCATAGTCATATGAAAAATCAATATTAGGTTCATCTTCTAGAACCCATTCAATTTCAACAAATAAATTATCAACTATATTATAAATTTCGTCACCATCTTTAAAAAACTTCTTTATTATACTATGATGTACTTGTTTAATATTATCAAGTTGTTGGGAAACCAATGGGCTTCTACTAACATACAAATCTACAAGCTTCTCTAACATATTAGTAACTTTACCCATAGCTGAAAAAACAACTACAATATTATCTTCTTTGTAATTTTGAAGTATTTTTAATACATTATTTATAGACTCAATATCTTTAATTGAAGCTCCTCCAAATTTTAATACTTTAATCATAAATAAATTAGATTTAATCAAACAAAGTTAACAATTGTTTTATCATATAATTAAGTAAAATATTAGATATTTGCACTAAATGAAAATAGCATTATTAACTTCAGGAGGAATAGCACCATGTCTTTCGGCATCAATTGGAAGATTAGTTGGAAATTATTTAACACAATATCCAGAAGCAAAAATAATAGGATACTTAAATGGATATAAAGGTTTGCTATTAGGTAAAAGTATTATTTTTTCTAAGGAACTAAAAAACAAAATCCTTGACTTTTATCAATTTGGAGGCAGTCCACTTGGAAACAGCAGAGTAAAACTAACAAATGTAAGAGATTGCCTTGAAAAAAAATATATTAAAAAAGGTCAAAATCCATTACAAGTAGCAGCAGATCAATTAGTAAAAGATGGAATAACAATATTACATACTATTGGTGGTGACGATACTAATACAACAGCTGCTGATCTTTCATTTTTTTTAAAAAAAAACAACTACAACCTTACGGTAGTTGGACTACCCAAAACAATAGATAATGATGTTTACCCAATTGCACAAACTCTTGGAGCTTGGACAGCTGCAGAACAGGGAGCTAAATTCTTTGAAAATATTGTAAATGAAAACACAACTAGTGACAGGCAACTAATTATTCATGAAGTAATGGGAAGACATTGTGGGTGGCTAACAGCTGCAACTGCCTTTGAATATAGAAAAAGATTACAAAGACTCCCATTTATAGATGAAATAAATATGTGTAGAGAAAAATGGGATGTTCACGCGGTTCTATTACCAGAAGATGAGATTAATTTTGATAAAGAATGTGAAAGGTTAAATAAAATAATGAACAAGTATGATTGTGTAAATATTTTTCTATGTGAAGGTGCGGGTCAACAACTCATAATAGATAAAAAAATAAAGAAAGATGAATATATAGCTAAGGATGCATTTGGACATATAAGGCTTGATGATTTAGATGCGGGAAAATGGTTTGCTAATGAATTCTCTAAAAGACTAAATGCAAATAAGATTTTAATTCAAAAAAGCGGGTACTTCAGTAGATCTTCCAAACCCAATAAAAAAGATTTAGATCTTATTATTAAATGTTCAGATAAAGCCGTAGAAAGTGCTGTAAATGGAATAAGTGGTGTAATTGGATTAGACGAAGATGATAATAACAAATTAACATCAATAGATTTTAGCAGAATAAAAGGTGGAAAACCATTTGATATAAATCAAATATGGTTTACCAAAATGATGGAAGAAATTAAAAACATCTAAAAAAAAGCTTTATTAATACTTCAATTCTAAAATATTTTGAGCAATCAAAAACTAAAAAAGATATTGAAAAAGTTTTAAAGTCTGATATAAATAAAATTAGCCTAAAAGCTAGCGTAGGTTCATCCTTAGCACTTTACTCTTCTTTAATATTACAAAAAACAACTCATCCAAATTTATTTATATTTAGAGACAAAGAAGAGGCTTCATATTTTATAAATGATATTGAAAATATATTAAAAAAAGAAGTTTTTTTCTTTCCAGCATCATATAGAAGAGCTTATCAGATTGAAGAAACAGACAATGCAAATATTCTATTAAGATCAGAAGTTTTAAATAAGCTTAACAGCAAGAGAAATCCAATAATAGTCACCTATTCTGAAGCATTATCAGAAAAAGTTATAAGTAGAAGAGAATTAAAGAAACGAACAATTTCAATTCATGAAAATAATAATAAAAACATAGAAATATTTGAAGAAGAGCTTATAAGTCAAGATTTTGAACTAACAAACTTTGTAACTGATCCAGGACAATACGCAAATAGGGGGGGTATTATTGATGTTTTTTCATATGCAAATGAATATCCATTTAGAATAGAATTTTTTGAAGATAAAATAGAAAGTATTAGAACCTTTGATATAAACACACAACTTTCTATAAGTATTAAAAATAAAATCGTGATAGTACCTAACACCGAAGCAAAAAAAATCTCAAAAAAACAAGTTAGCTTGATTGAATATCTTCCTAAAAACGCTATAGTTTGGATAAAAGATGTAAGTTTTACAAAAGCAATCTTAAATGAGTATTACCAAAAATCTGTTAAACATTTTAATGAACTTAAAAATACTCAACACATTCATCCTGAAAATTTATTTACTGACGGAGGATCTTTTATCAAAAAAATAAATGGACATAAAATTATTGAACTAGGAAAACCATTTTTTAAGCCTCAGAAAACAATTCAATTAAACTGCTCACCACTTATTACATTTAATAAAAACATAGATCTTCTTATAGAGAGATTAAGAGAAAACACTTTAAATAATATTAAAAATCTAATACTTTGCTCATCTAAAGAACAAGAGAACAGGTTTCATAATATTTTTGAAGATAAATTTGACATTTCACAAGTTGATCTAATTCAAATATCAATACACGAAGGATTTGCTGATCATAATAATCAAATAGAAATTTTTACTGATCATCAAATTTTTAATCGACATCACAAATTTAAATCTAAAACAAAATTTAGTGACAAGCAGATAATAACATTAAAGCAATTAACAAATCTCAAGCTTGGCGACTATGTAACTCATATAGATCACGGAATTGGATTGTTTAGTGGATTACATAAAATAGAGAATAATAGCAAAAAACAAGAAGTCATTAAACTAACTTATAAAGGAGGCGATATACTCTACATTAGTATTCATGCATTACATAAAATATCAAAGTACTCTGGTAAAGAGGGTGGTGTACCTAAAATAAATCAACTTGGAACACCTAGTTGGAATAAATCTAAACAAAAAACAAAAAATAAAATAAAACAAATTGCCTTTGACCTCATTACTTTATATGCAAAGAGAAAAAAAATAAAAGGATTTTCATTTTCACCGGATACTTATCTTCAATTTGAACTTGAATCTTCATTCATTTATGAAGATACTCCTGATCAAAATAAAGCAACAATTGCTATTAAAAGTGATATGGAAAATGAAATGCCAATGGATAGATTAGTTTGTGGTGACGTAGGCTTTGGTAAAACTGAAGTTGCAATAAGAGCAGCTTTTAAGGCAGTAGCAGATAATAAACAAGTTGCAATATTAGTTCCAACAACAATATTAGCCTTACAACATTTTAAAACTTTTTCAAAAAGATTAAAAAATCTTCCATGTAGAATTGATTATCTTAATAGGTTTAGAACTATGAAAGAACAAAAAGAAATTATTAAAAATTTAGAGAATGGAAAGATTGATATAATTATAGGTACTCATAAAATAGTTGGTAAAGATATTTTTTTTAAAGATCTTGGTCTTCTAATAATTGATGAAGAACAGAAATTTGGAGTCAATATCAAAGACAAACTAAAATCATTTAAGTCAAATATAGACACACTAACACTAACAGCAACTCCAATACCTCGAACATTACAGTTTTCACTATTAGGAGCAAGAGATCTTTCTATTATAAATACACCACCTCCAAATCGACAAAGTATTGAGACTCAAATTATCGGATTAAATGAAGTTGTAATTAGAGATGCTATAATATACGAAATTTCAAGAAATGGCCAAATTTTCTTTGTACATAATAGAATCGAAAATATTAAAGAAATTGCAGGCTTCCTTAGTAGATTATGTCCAGATGCTAAAATCAAAATTGGTCACGGTCAAATGGAAGGAAACCTAATAGAAGAGCTTATGAGTGAATTTATGGAAGGAGATTTTGATATATTAGTATCTACAACAATAATTGAAAATGGAGTTGATATTCCAAATGCGAATACAATTATAATAAATAATGCTCAAAATTTTGGCTTAAGTGATCTTCATCAAATGAGAGGTAGAGTAGGTAGAAGTAATAAGAAGGCTTTCTGTTATCTTATTAGTCCACCAACTCATCAAATTTCCGACGATTCAAGAAAACGACTAAACGCATTGGAACAATTCTCTAATATAGGCAGTGGATTTAAAATTGCAATGAGAGATTTAGATATTAGAGGAGCTGGAGATTTATTAGGAGCAGATCAAAGTGGATTTATCAATGAAATTGGATTTGAAATGTATCAAAGAATATTAAATGAGGCTATAGACGAATTAAAAGAAGAAAAATTTCAAAACCTCTTTAAAGATGAGAAGCAAAAATTTATAGTTAAAGATTGTCAACTAGACACAGATAAAGAAGTACTAATACCAGATAACTATGTTTCTAGCATTGAAGAAAGACTAACTCTTTACAAAGAACTTAATGACATTCATGACGAAGAAAATTTACTAATTTTTAAAAAAAACCTTGTTGATAGGTTTGGAAAAACACCAAATAAAATTAATATTTTATTTGAAGCGATTAGATTAAGATGGAAAGGAAAAGAAATAGGATTTGAAAGAATTGTACTAAAAAATGATGCTATTAGAGCTTACTTTATTTCAAATAATCAATCTAAATATTTTGAATCTCGATCATTTAAAAAAGTACTTAATTATTTAAGAAAAAATCCTAAAGATTGTGTCCTTAAAGAAGTAAAAGGGAAACTTTCATTAAGCAAACAATATATATTTCAAATTAGTGATGCTATAAATTTATTTCAAAATATATTAAATCAAAATATTTAAGAAAAGTCAATTTTAAAGCTTTTAACAAGATTAGCAAGTTATCAACAATAGATTTATTATGGTATAAATGACTTGATAATTCTACTTGATTTGGGTAAAATTGCAAGTAATAAGATAATTGACAAATGAGTGATAAAATAAGAATTAAAAATGCCTTAATCTCGGTTTTTGATAAAAATGGACTTAAAAATATAATTAAAAAATTATCAGAATTTAACATTGAGATTTACTCAACAGGAGGTACTGAAGATTTTATAAAAAAACTAGATGTTAATGTAAATAAGATTGAAGAGCTTACTACTTATCCTTCTATATTAGGGGGTAGAGTGAAAACTTTACATCCAAATATTTTTGGAGGTATTTTATCAAGAAGAGAAAATCAAGAAGATAATAAACAACTAAAAAAATATAATATTCCAGAATTTGATTTAGTAATAGTTGATTTATACCCATTCGAAGAGACCGTAAGAAATACTAAAAGTCATTCTGAAATTATTGAAAAAATTGATATTGGAGGAATTTCATTAATAAGAGCTGCTGCAAAAAATTTTAAAGATGTTGTAGTTATTTCACAAAAAAATCAATACTCTGATTTATTTGAAAAGTTAGAAAAAGAAGGACCGTATTCAAATATGAATACTCGAAAAAAATATGCTGCAGATGCATTTGATTTATCATCACATTATGATACTTTAATATTTAATTATTTAAATAGTGAAAATAAACCTATATTTAAAGAAAGTAAAAAGGAAAATATTGAATTAAGATATGGGGAGAACCCACATCAAAAAGGACTCTTTTTCGGAAATATTAATGAAATATTTGAACAGTTAAATGGTAAAGAACTATCATATAATAATCTACTTGATATAGATTCTGCAGTAAATTTAATTTCAGAATTTAAAGAATCAACATTTGCTATTTTAAAACACAATAACACCTGTGGAATTGCCAGCAGAGAAAACTTAAGAATAGCATTTAAAGATGCCCTATCTGGAGATCCTGTTTCTGCATTTGGGGGTGTCTTAATTACAAATAGAGAGATTGATATAGAAACTGCAAAAGAGATTAATCAACTATTCTATGAAGTGTTAATTGCTCCAGGTTTTTCAAAGGAAGCGTTAGAATTATTAAAAATTAAAACAAAAAGGGTATTATTAAAACAAAAAAATATAAATTTACCAAAGACACAATATAGAACCATATTAAATGGTGTTCTATTTCAAGATAAAGATTTAATTACTGATAATGTTTCAATTATGAAAACAGTAACTAAAAAAGCTCCTTCACAAGAAGAGCTTGAAAATTTAGTTTTTGCCTCAAAAGTTTGTAAACATACCAAATCAAATACTATTGTATTTGTAAACAAAAAACAACTTCTCGCAAGTGGTGTTGGGCAAACATCTAGAGTAGACGCACTAAAACAAGCAGTTGATAAAGCTAAGAATTTTAATATGAATCTAGTTGGATCTGTAATGGCTTCTGATGCTTTTTTTCCATTTCCTGACTGTGTAGAACTAGCTAATAAAGCAGGAGTTTCATCAGTAATTCAGCCTGGAGGATCTATTAAAGATAATTTATCAATAGACTATTGTGATGATAATGATTTAAGTATGGTAATGACAAGTATAAGACACTTTAAACATTAAAAAAATAAATATATGGGATTTTTTGACTTCATGCAAGAAGCTATAGCAATTGACTTAGGAACTGCAAATACATTAATTATACATAATGATAAAGTTGTTGTTGATGAACCTTCTATAGTTGCTAAAAATGTAAGAACTGGAGAGATCATTGCAATTGGTAAAAGAGCACAACAAATGCATGGCAAAGCCCATAAAGATATTGAAACTCTAAGACCTCTTAAAGATGGAGTAATAGCAGATTTTCAATCCTCTGAACAAATGATTAGAGGCTTCATTAAAATGATTCCTAGAAAAAGAACTCTTTTCTCACCTGCATGGAGAATGGTTGTATGTATACCATCAGGAGTTACAGAGGTAGAAAAAAGAGCAGTTAGAGATTCTGCTGAACACGCTGGAGCTAAAGAAGTATGGCTTATTATGGAGCCTATGGCAGCAGCCATTGGAATAGGTATCGATGTTTTAGAACCAAAAGGAAATATGGTTATTGATATAGGAGGAGGAACTACAGAAATTGCTGTTATTTCCCTTGGAGGAATTGTTTGTGACAAGTCAATAAGAGTAGCTGGAGATGAATTTACTGATAACATCCAAAACTATATGAAGACTCGACACAATATTGCCGTTGGTGATATAATGGCCGAACAAATTAAGATAAATGTCGGTTCAGCACTAACAGAATTAGATGATCCACCCCCAAATTATGCAGTTCACGGTAGAGATCTAATGAGTGGAATTCCTAAGGAAGTAATTGTAACCTATAAAGAAATTGCTGGAGCACTTAATAATTCTATAGAACAAATTGAAGAAGCGGTAATGGGTGCTTTATTTCAAACACCACCAGCACTTTCAGCAGATATATATAATGAAGGACTATACTTAACTGGAGGAGGCTCTATGTTGAGGGGTTTAGATAAACGTATATCTAAAAAAACAAAATTACCAGTATATGTTGCGGAAGATCCTCTTAGGGCAGTAGCTAGAGGAACCGGTATTGCTTTAAAAAATACTGAAAACTACACCTTCTTAATAAGATAGGATATTAAATAATATGCAGAATCTACTACGTTTTATAAGAATGTATAATTTTCTGATTATATTTCTATTATTAGAAGGATATTCTATTAATCTATATCTTAAACACAATTCTTTTCAAAACAATATAATATTATCAAATACTAATAAGTATACAGGAAAAGTATACCAAATATCAAATAATATAACCCAGTATTTTAAACTTCAGACTATTAATAATCAATTATTAAATGAAAACTCTAAATTATATAATAGAATAAGTAATAATGAGATAAAGGATAGAGATGATGAAAAAAAATTCAATTATATTTCATCTAAAATTATTAATAACTCTATTTTTAAAAGAAACAATTATCTAACAATAAGTAAGGGGGAAAAGCACGGCATTAAAGAAGGAATGGGAGTAATATGTGAAAATGGAGTTATCGGTGTTGTGCATTCTACAAGTAATAATTACTCATTAATAATATCTATATTGAATAAAAAATCAGCAATTAGTATATGTCTTAAAAAACAAAATAATTACGGCTCATTAAAATGGAGTGGGTTTAATTATAAAATTGCAAATATTGAAAACATACCAAATCATGTTAAGACGGTAATAGGTGATACTATAATAACAAATGGATATAGCACTATATTTCCAGCTGGAATAAATATAGGTACTATAAAATCATTTAAGGAAAATAGCGAAACAGGCAATAAAGACATAATAATTGATCTCTTTACCGATTTTAATCAAGTGAAATATGTTTATGTAGTGAAATCAGAAGAATCTATAGAACAACTAAATCTTGAATCATTAATACATGAATAAAAAAATAATCAAATATATTTTTATGCTTCCAATTTATTTGATTATTCAAATCTATATACTAAATGAAATATTATTTGCATCATACATAAATCCATATATATATTTAATTATTTTGATAATAATGCCTTACAAAATACCAAAATGGTTTTTATTATTTTATGCTTTTATTATAGGCTTCTTGATAGATTTATTCTCAGGAACTTTAGGAATACACTCAAGTGCTTGCTTGATTTTAGTACTCCTTAAATCTCCAATATCTAAAATTACAATACCTCATAATATCATTGAAGAAACTGATGAATTAGTTATGCAGAAGATTGGTGCTAAATCATTTATTTTATTTTCATTTATCTTGGTTCTTATACATCACACAATATTATTTATTTTAGAACATGTTGCATTAGATTTCCAAATTCTATTGAAAATAATTGCTAGTACAATAATTACTACAATAATTATTTCTATCACTCAATTATTCTTTTTTAAGTCGTGAATAAATTTCAAAAAAGATATAAAGTTATACTTATTTTATTTTATTTAATTTCATTTATTTTTATTGTACAATTATTCAGAATACAGATTTTAAATGACAATTATAAATTTTCTGCTAATAATAATGCATTACGATATGATGTATTAACTCCAGTGCGAGGCTTAATACATGACCGAGATAGTAATCTTATAGTTTCCAATATACCTTCCTATAATTTAATGGTGATCCCAAGAGAAGTAAAAGAATTTGATACTCTTAATTTATGTGAACTCATTAATATTGATGTAAATATATTCAGAGAAAGATTAAGTGAAATCAAAAACTATTCAAAATACAAGGCTAGTATATTTCAAAAACAAATCAATTTTAAACAAGCAAGTAAACTCCAAGAAAAGCTTTTCCAATTTCCAGGATTTTTTTTACAAACAGTTAATACACGTAAATACTCAACAGAATCTGCTGCACATTTAATTGGCTACCTAGGCGAGGTTAATGCACAAAAAGTGCAAAAAGAGGAATATTATAATAATGGAGATCTATATGGTGTAAAAGGAATTGAAGCAGGATATGAGAAAGAGCTAAGAGGAGAAAAAGGAATGTCTATAACATTAGTTGATGTGTATAACAGGAAACAGGGTCGATTCCAAGAAGGTAAATTTGACACACTACCTATTTCAGGGCTAGATATATATTCAACTATTAACATTAATCTCCAAAATTATGGAGAACAATTAATGAAAAACAAAAAAGGAGCAATAGTAGCAATAGAGCCAAATAGTGGTGAAATATTATCACTAATTTCATCACCTTCATATGACCCTAAAGTTCTTTCAGGAAGAGGAAGATCTAAAAATTTTCAAAAATTAATCTTAGATAATAAGAAACCATTATTTAACAGAGCACTATCTGGGCGATATCCTCCTGGATCAATCTTCAAACTGCTAAATGGCCTAATAGCACTGGAAGAAGGTGTCCTGTATAAAAATAAATATTATGAATGCAATGGGGGTTATGAATATGAAAAGGGTAAAATATTAAAATGCCATCCTCATAAATCTCGAACTAACTTAGAACAGGCAATTACTATTTCATGTAATACATATTTCTGTAAAACATTCTCAGATCTATTTAAAAAGTTTGATAGTACAGAACAATCATATAAAATATGGCGTACCCATTTAAATAGTTTTGGTGTTGGAGAGTGGATGAATAATGACTTTGTTAGTGGAGAAAAGGGTATGCTACCTGAATACAAATACTACAGTGAATACTATGGAAGAAAGAGCTGGAATTCATCTACAATAATATCAATGGCAATAGGGCAAGGAGAACTTTTATTAACCCCAATACAGATGGCAAACATTACAGCAATAATTGCAAATAGAGGATACTACTATACCCCTCATATAATAAAATCAATAGAGGGAAAGAAAAATATTGACAGTACATATATAAGAAAAAAATTCTCTTCTGTTAGGCCTGAAAACTTTGAAATTATTATTAATGGAATGGAGAATGCAATAAAAAGTACAGACGGAACTGCACATAATATATTTTCTGATAGTATTAGTATGTGTGGAAAGACTGGTACTGCTGAAAATCCTCATGGTGAAGACCATTCAATATTCATCGCTTTTGCTCCAAAGAATAAACCTACAATAGCTATAGCAGTATATATAGAAAATGGAGGTTTTGGATCAAAATGGGCAGCACCCATAGCGGGGTTAATGATTCAGAAATATACAGAAAAACTAATCAACAAAAATCTTGAAAGTTTTATTTTAGAAGGAAAAATATCTAACAAATAATGAGAAAGGCAAAAAATATATTTGCAAATATTGATGTTGTTACGATTGCACTATACATGATATTAGTATTTTTTGGATGGATAAATATCTATGCTTCTCAATATAATGACGATACTGAATTTGCGCTAGATTTTACGAACAGATACGGCAAACAAATGTACTTTATAGCAATCTCCTTATTCTGTGGATTCCTTACACTAATAATTGATTGGAAGTTCTACTATTCCCTATCATATATATTATATGGATTAATAATAACATCACTAATCACAGTTTTAATTATTGGAGGAGTCACAGGAGGAGCTACTTCTTGGTTTGAGATTGGCGGGTTAAAATTTCAACCTTCAGAATTTGCAAAGTTTGCAACAGCATTAGCATTAGCAAAATTTTTTAATATGCAACATGCAAAAAAGAAAAATTTTAAAACAAAAATATATTCTTATATAATAATTCTAAGCCCTTGCTTACTTATTATTCTTCAAAATGATTTAGGAACTGCACTAATTTTTTCTGCATTTATTCTAGTCTTATATAGAGAAGGATTATCTATAAATATTCTCTTTTTAATTTTAATTACTGGAATACTATTTATACTCAGCTTATTGATTAATCAAGAAATTTTAATTTATATATTTTCAATAATTGCAATAATAAGTCTATTTATCTTTAGATTTAATAAGAAAGATATCGTAACAATTAGTGTAAGTTGGATTGTATCTGTTTTATTTATTTCTGGAACAAATTATTTTGTCTACGAAATATTAAAACCCCATCATAGCAAAAGAATTGATATTTTATTAGGAAAAGAATTTGACCCTTATGGGGCTGGATATAACTTAATCCAATCTAAAATTGCTATAGGATCTGGAGGAGGTACGGGTAAAGGGTTCTTAAATGGAACGCAAACGAGATTTGATTTTGTTCCTGAACAAAGCACTGATTTTATTTTCTGTACAATTGGAGAAGAATGGGGTTTTCTAGGTAGCTTACTTTTTATATCACTTTTTATTGGGCTAGTTAGCAGGATAATATTTCTTGCAGAACGTCAAAGATCAAATTATAGTAGAATATATGGATACAGCGTAGCCTGTATTTTATTTGTTCATTTTGTAATTAATATTGGTATGACAATTGGATTACTTCCAACCATAGGAATACCTCTTCCTTTTATAAGTTATGGGGGATCATCACTTTTAGGCTTTACTATGCTAATATTTATTTTTCTAAATCTTGATTCTTATAGATTAGAAATATTGAGGTAAAAATTAATAAAAAACTGATCTATTATCAACAATATTAGCATCCTTTTCTAGCGCTTTATATGAAGCGCTATAACTGTATGTCTTTATTTTCTCAAACATAGATTTTTGTTCTTCAGAAAAATCTCCTTGAGATCTATAATCATCTTTGGAAATGACAGAAACTACATTAACAGAATTTGTAGATTTAATTGGAGAAGAAACTCCTCCAATATTGGTAGAAAAAATAGTTCCAATAATCTCTGGTGAATAACCTAAACCGTCAACAGTCAATACTGAAAGCTGTGCCTTCTTATTATTTATGATGCTCACATTTAACTTTTCACTTAGAGCTTCTAAGCTAGCATATTCTCCCATTTTCTCAACTAGTTTGTTGTATTTCTTATCTGCACGAATATTCTGTTTAATCTTATTTTCAATTTCAGATAATTGTATATGGTCTTCATTATTTTCCTTAACCAGCTTAGCCACGACATAGAAATTATCAAAATTTAAGATATCAGAAACCTCATTTAAGGACGCTTCATTCATCCATCTAACTATTGAACGTGAATTTGCAAGACCAACTAAATTTTCTTTTTCTGGCGTTACCTTAACAGCACTTCTCTTAACAAGATTTAGATCTAAAACTATACTATCAAAAGAATTATTTTTATCATTTAATTTACCAGCAAATTGGCCAGCTTGCGTGAAGTAATTATTATCAGTTTCAGTACTTGCAGAAATAATATTATCAATAAAAGCTATTTTATATTTATTATCTTTTTTACTGGTATTCATCACCTGAATTAAGTGAACACCATATTGTGTTAGTACAACCTTCATTTCATTTTTTAATGAAGAAAAACAAGAATCCTTAAACTGTATATCTAATGGAAAACCATATTTACTTGAAAGAGCATCTTCTCCAAACCAGCCTAATTCACCACCTTTATATTTTGTGTTTTCATCAAAAGATTTTTCTATAGCTAATAATCCAAAATCTGCTCCATTCTCAATTTTCTTTTTAAGATCATAAATTACAGATTTGGCAGAATCAAAACTAATTGAAGTATTATTTGGTTGTATTAAGATATGTCGAGCCTCTAAAGAGTCAGGTCTTTTCTGGATATCTACAAGTTTAGATAACCTATATGTTGTTGAATTAGTTTTATATGGTCCTATTACGGTTCCTAAATTATTATTCACTAACTGAGCAAATACAGAATCATTTGAAAAATCATCTTTTTTCCTAAAATTAAAAATAGTATTTCTATTATCAGAATAACGTCTTATAATATTTAGATAATCATTACTATCTTCAAAATCATCTTTTAAATTAGCAAGAGCAGAACGCGTTTCTAAATCATCCTCATTACTAGGGACAACAGTAAAAACAACATAATCAATATCTTTACTCAAATCTTGCTTGTAATCACTCTTATTCTTGTTATAATAATTGTTGATTTCTTCTTCAGATATATCAATCAAGGAATCCTCAATCATAGAATAAGGTAAGTTGATGTAGTTATACATAGCAACCTGCATACTTTCATTAACAGAGATTTTAGCTTCTTCTGAATTAATATATGTTCCCTTTTCAATTAATTTATCATATTTTTCATTTTTTAAAACATTTAGTAAAAAGGACTCAAATGACTTCCAATCTCTAATTGCATCGCCAGTTTCATCTTCCTGTATATTTTGCAGGTATTCTGTAACCTTTTTTCCATCAAAAACTAATGTTTCTATATTTTCTCCTGTATTTTTGTCAATACTTTCAATTTTAGTTTTAAAATTAGGGAATCTTGTGATTTGTGGATGTGCATTTATTCCTGATATTCTTTCCATCCATTCTTCATCAGAAATATTGACGCCTATTTTTTCATATTCTTCCTCCATAATTAACTCACGAATTAATTGGCTCCAAGCTTGTTTTCTAATATCTGAGACATCCCTCTTAGTTAAGTCTTCATCCTGGCCTTGGTTTTTTCTAGATGCTAGAACATTTTTTGTCATTCCATCAACTGTTTTTACAAAAGTAACACAGTTACAAGCAGTCTCATGAGCACATGAATTAAGAACACCTTCTCCGAGTACCTCAGCAATATTATTTGTATTTGAACCTGGATTTCCAGTTAATGAGCCAAGAAATTCTCCACCAATAAAAGCTAACATAGCGAAGCCTATTACAGCTATTAATAAGCCTGACCTATTTCTAATTCTTTGAAGTGATCCCATAAAGCATTTATTTTATTAAAAGGATGCGAATATACAATTGTTATTTAACAAATAAAAACAAGATAAATCCTAATATTAATTCTTAACTAAAAGATGAACTTTGATGACACTTCTATCATCAACCTCTTTAATTGTTATTTTATACTCATCTAAATTAATAACATCATTTTCTGCAGGTATGTTTTCTAAATAATGTAGTACTAATCCCGCTATTGTTTCATATTCATCAGATTCTGGAAGATTAAGATTAAAATCTTTATTAATCGCTATCACTTCTAATCTAGCTAAGACAGAAAATTCAAAATCATTAATCCTCTCTACTAAATTCAAATTAATATCATGTTCATCATCTATTTCACCAACAATCTCCTCTGTAACATCTTCAATTGTTAACATACCAGAAGTACCACCAAATTCATCAACTACTAAGGCAACACCTTTGTTTCCGTCTATAAAGTCTGATAATAACTGCATAGCATACATAGTCTCAGGAACAAATGGTATAGGTAATAAAAGTGAACGAATATTTCTAGGATTTCTAAATAGATCAGAAGAATGTACATAACCAACTATACTATCAATATTATTTTTATAGATAAGAATTTTTGAAAGCTTTGTTTCTATAAATTTATTTTTTAATACTTCAATAGAAGAGTTAATATTTAAAGCAATTATTTCAGTTCTAGGGATCATACATTCTCTAACTTTCTTTGAGGAAAGATCCAATGTGTTTTGCAACATTTCTACTTCAACACTTGAAGACTCCTCACTATTATTGGTGTTAAGATGACTCAAATATTCGTCAAGATCTGTCTTATTAAAAAAATGTTTACTTTCAGTTAATCTTTGACCAAAAAACAATCTAATTATTATCTTAGATATTTGCATAAAAACCCAAGCAAAAGGTCTAAATAAAATAAAAAAACAAAAAATTGGCAAAGAAAATATCCTTAGAGTCTTATTGGCATAAATCTTAAAAATAGATTTTGGTAAAAACTCTGCAGAAATTAATATAATAGTTGTAGAGATTATTGTTTGCACAAAAAGTAAATAATAAGGATTAGAAATTACAAGATAAGGAGCTAGTAGTTTTGTCATAACAATTCCATAAACTACTAAAGAAATATTATTACCTATTAACATTGTAGTAATAAAATTTGACTCATTTCTAGAAAAGAAAGATATAACCCTGGATGATATCTTCTCAGTTCCTTTATCTAATTCCAATTGTACTTTATTGGATGATACGAATGCAATCTCGACACCTGAAAAGAATGCTGACAAAATGATAGTTAATATTGCAAGAAAAAAATACATTTTAGTTATCCATTATATTAATAAGCATTTTTCCACTAATTTTTTTAAGAGTATAATCATTGAAATTTGGGTCTGAGCTAAATCCTTCTGCATATATAACTTCTTTATCAGTTGTAATAATTACCTTTTCATCAGTATAAACTAAGTTTTTTGATTCATCCCAAATTAAATGCTCAGTTTCTAATTTTCTAGTACTATTTTCCAAGACTACAGAATTAGTTGCTTCCATAATATTACTTTTTTCATAGATAACAGCATTTATAGCTGATAAGTTAGATAAAATAATTTCAGCATTATTATAGAAAACAACTTTAAAACCTTCAGAAAATACTAATTGAGAGTTATCCCCAGTATATCTTTCAATTTTATTAGCATCCATCTGCAGCTTAATTATTCCATTCTCAGTATGAATTAATCTTGATTTTTCAATAATTTCAACAGGAAGTTCATTTTCAGTAAACAACTCTTGTACTAATAAAGGATCATTTTGACATGAGCTATTAATAACAATTATAAAAAGTAATATCCAGCGCATAGCTAATCACTTGTTCTAACTAGTGTTAATTTATTTATCCAGCATTCTATTTGGTATGATGAATTCTTGTCAATATTATTAAAGAAACATACTTCTGTAGAAGGAAAATACTTGGAATAAGTATTTATACTTTTACTTGCTCTGACTTTAACATTTGTATCCGATAAAGCCTTATTAAACATATCTACAGCAATCCAATATACTGCTTTCTGCTCAAATTCACTACCACATTTACTGGCTCCTGCTATATATATATTGCCAAGATTCATATAAGCCTCTCCCCAATTATCCTTTAAATCTAATGCGCTATAAACAGCAATTCTAGCCTTTGAATAAGACCCCGCATTTCTATATGCATCAGCTAGACCTAAATAATATTTAGCTTTAATATCATTATCTTGTTCTAGGTTTATAGCTTCATTACAATACTCTATAGCCTTACTAAATTCTTTTCTAGAAATACTCATTTTTCCCATTTTGCTAGCTGACAAAGCTGAAGGCTCAAGCTCATATAACTTTGATGAAACCTTATAAAATAAATCATCCTCAGTACACTCTTTTTTATCTAATACATTCAACACTCTTTTTAAAAAAACAATATCCTCTAAAGAGGAGGAAAATTTTAAAGAATAAATTTCAATAAGAGTATTACAATCTGCATATGGAGTAAATAGAGATTCTATATTTAATGATGTTTGAGTATAATATTTGCTTTTTTTAGCATTATTAATAAGATTATAATCAACTATATCTGATAGCTTGGTGTATAATTCTAATATATCTTGTTTACTAAGTTGACTGTTTTTTTCCATTAAAGTAGCTGATTTAAAATATTGCGAAATTGCTCCAGCTGAACTTTTATTTTCTTGTAAATCAATAGATTTTTTTAGAATTTCATATGCCTCTAAATAACGCTTCTTATCATATCTTAATAAATCAGATCCCTTCAATCCAAGCACAAAACCTTCCTTTCCAAAAAACTCAATCCTATTATCATAGATTTGCATTAAAGTATCAAGATAAGCTTGATTATTATCTTTATCAAGTTTCATCTGTGCTTTAATTATAGTAGGTCCGTTTTTATATATATTACCACTAGATCTAGGGCAATTCATAAATACCCATCTCCATGGCTCTAATGCTTCAGTATAATTCTTCTGTTTATAATGTTCTCGATATAACGATAAGTTAGTAATACAATTCAAACTATCATTACCCCATTTCTCTTGTGCACTTATATCAATAGTTAAAAAGAACACTACCAATATTAATAAAAACTTCTTCATTTTTTAATTATATTTTTGTTTAACAAACCATATACCTTCAAAAGACATACTAAGACCAAAGCGTATATATTGTTCTTTAAGTAAATTATTTGAATTTGTTCCTCGTTGACCTAAAACTATAGATAAATCATAAGTTGATTTATTCTTTTTCATAGGTATACCAATACCAAAACTTATACTTTTATCTTCAAGCTGAATATTATTTATTTGCAAAGGCGTTGTGAATAGAGAGATCCCTAATCTATAGTGACATTTCTTATAAAATGTAGTTACAGAATTAGCATCAGGAGTATATTGAAGTCCAGATGAAATTTTTGTGCTGTTTTTTAAAGAATCTGTCTCTCCAAAAAGCTCATAATCACTCCAATTCTGTAGAGAGTAATCACAAATAAAAAGCCATTCATCCATTTTATATGTTAATCCAATATTAGTATATTTTGGCAACATCATATCTCCTTTTTCTACTGTATTTACAAAAGTATCTTTCACAATTTCATAAATTCCTGAATATTCAAAAGTTTCAATTAGGTTTGATCTTTTTGCACTAATAACAGTGTTATTAGTAGCATTAATTGCTATAGTTAAATTAGCATCTGAACTTTCAATATCCATAGTATATAAAGCACCAAATTCATAGTATATACCTTTTAAGTTAATTAATGAATTTGAACGAGAATTAAAAACTGTTTCATCATCAAATTCAAGTTTCTTTCTTCTATTAAGGCCTCCAAAAAGATATGATGCATTTATTCCCAATGATAAATTATCATGTAACTTTAATGCACCACCTAAATAAACTTTACTTATACCACCATCACCATAATAAAACATATCAGCATTATAAAATTCATCACGACTATTTAAAGTATACCCAATACTACTATAAGGTATTATTCCAGCACTAGCACCTATCTTTTCATTAATAGGACAAGCAATAATAATATGACTTAAAGATGTATTATTAACTAATTGGGTTTCAGAAAGAGAATTAATATTAATCATATTATGAGAAAGTCCAGTAGAAAAGAGAAATGAATTTGGTTTAAATGCTGTGTATGTAGCGGGACTATAAGGATTTATAATCTTATCATTGTAAATGGCAGATCCTCCCCCTCCTAATGAATTAAAGACTGGAGAAAACTGAGTTGTTAAATCTCCTAAACCAAATCTAGAATATGGTGAACTTGTACTTTCTTGGGCATATATAATATTACTTAATAACAATAGTATTAGTAATATGTTAATTTTTAAATTCTTAATCATTAAATTCTAATATTTCATTTAATCCTTTTAACACTAAATAAGGGTCTGCAAATATGCTACTTTTTAGTTCTTTTTCAAAGAATAAACAATCTCCTCCAGTAAAGACAACGATAAAATCATTATTTTGTTTTTTATAATCAGATATTAATGTTAGAACCTCTGATAATATTCCTTGTTGTACTCCTGAAATTATTGAGCTTTTAGTATCAGTACCTATAAACAAACTCTTCTTTTGGGTCGATAACATAGGTAATTTTGAAGTAAACTCATGTAAAGCTTTATAACGCATATCTAAACCTAATGTTATTCTGCCACCTTGATATGTTTTTTCTTTATTAATAAAGTCCATAGTGAGGCATGTTCCTGAATCAAAAACTAATATATCTTTATTAGGAAATAAACAACTAGCACCAACAACAGCAGAAATTCTATCACTGCCAACAAAAGATTTATAATTTGATATGATAGGTAAAAGAGTGTCTTTATCTAAAACTAAACTTTCTAATAAATTTATTAATTCTTTTTCCTTCTCTTGAAAAGGTCTAACAGAAGAAATAATTGAACTTACAAAGTTGTCTTTTTTACAAAATTTATCAATACTTTCTCTAGTAAACTCTTCAACTATAGTGGTCCGTATAATCTCCTTTCCTTTAAAAAGCGCAAGCTTAATTCTCGTATTTCCAATATCTACAATTAATTTCAAAAAAATAATTTTTACCAAAATTACAAAAAAGAGACTGTTGGATATGATTTGTTATTTTATTTCTTCATATTAAAAATTCTATTAAATTTGCATCCCTTATTAGATGGTACCTTAGCTCAGTTGGTAGAGCAATGGACTGAAAATCCATGTGTCCCTGGTTCGATTCCTGGAGGTACCACAAAAAAGAAACCCACTCATTTGAGTGGGTTTTTGTATTATTGTAAAAAATAAAATTATGAAAACAAAATTATCCTTATCTATTCTTGGTGTATATAACATATTAATGGGTTTAATTATGATGTTCTTTGCTGCGGCAATTGCAAATGAGATTGTTAATTCAGAAAACACTGATGTATTAAGAATGGGAGAATTATTCCACTACGGACTGTCACCGGCTCTCTTAATCATTGGACTAATGTTATTTCTTTCAAGAGACTGTTCAATTGAAACAGCTAAAAAACTTTTACTGGCATACATTATTGGTACAGTCGTTCTTATGTATGTATTCTTTGGAATAATGGCAGATGAATCATTAATGAATTTTAGTATTGAAACTGCAGTGCCAGATATTGCAATGTTGGTTCTATCTATCTTTGGATACTTAAAAGCAAAATAAAAAAGTTCGAACTTAGGACCGTAAGGTCCACTTAAAAAGCTCCTATTAATTTAGGGGCTTTTTATCTTTATTATGCAATACATAATAATAACGTAATAATTTATTTTTACAAAAATTAATATAATATTAAATATGGATATAGCTATAGTTATTGATTTTCTATCCAATGAGTGGATTAGAAATATAGTTATCACAATTATTATAATGTTTTGTTACTTTTTTATTGGCTTAAAAACAAGTGATCAGCATAAAAATAAATTTTTGCAAATAAGTAGTCTTTTAGTTTTATTAATGACTCTTTCAAATCACATTCTTTTAGCAAGCAATGAATCTTGGACATTAAAAAATAACTTACCATTACACTTGTGTAGTATCTCAGCTTTAATATGTTGTTTTATTGGTTTTATTAATAAGAAACAGCTACTTTTTGAATTCTTATTTTACGCTGGTATTATTGGTGGAATGTTATCACTTTTAACACCACAAATTACATTATACAATGAGAATTATTTCTTTTACATAATGTTTTATTTTAAACATGCTGCAATTATTGCTATTCCACTATTAATGCGTTATCGATTAAACATGACATTGAGAAAATACTCATGGTTAAAAGTATTTGGTTTGGTTAATCTACTATTAGTAATTGTTATACCAATTAATGCATCTATTAAATCAAATTACTTATATGTTTCTAGGCCACCAAATGTAACTAATCCTTTAATTATAGAGGATTTAAATAAAATTTTTGGAATTCCAACCTATGTATTCTATTGGGAAATCATTCTTATTGTACTTGTTATTCTTTTTTATTTCATTTTTAAACATAAAGCTATAAAAGCAGCTAAATAGCTGCTTTTATAAAAAATGGAAAAAAGTTAAATTTCTATTCTAACAATAATTTATGAGTAAAATTATTATTATTAGTTTTAATCTCTAAAATATAAATACCCGAAGAAAAAAGACTTAAATCAATTTCTTTTTTCACATTTATTATTTGTTTTTCTACTAAAACTTGCTGACCATAAATATTATTTACTACTAGATCATACTCATCATTAGTTAAATTATCAATTGTAAATCTCCCAATAGTTGGATTAGGATACACATTATAATTAAGCTCAAACTCTTCATTAATATTATTTATTGTTCCAAAGTTCATTCTTATAAGTAATGCTTTAGAAACAGTATACCATGTTCCTGCGCCACAATTATCTTGTAAATATCGAGAAGTATTTGGATTTGTAGTACTACTAATTAATGATGTGTCTAATGGATGTTGTCTTCCTCTAACAGCAGCCATGTAAGATGTTCCTGAAAATAAAGGATACGGATTCAGCAAAGGTAATGTTACCCAAGAATCAATATCAGCAGCTGTTAAAACATAAGAGTCCGATTCCTCTAAATATATCTGACCTGTAGTTTCATATAACTCCACATTTAATTCTGCTCCAGGAACAGAGTTATCATTTACATGAAAAGAAATTGATGTTAAAGTAGTGTTCTCATAAATATCAAAAGCGTTTGCTAATACTTGACCACCACAAGATCTTCCTAGAAAATATCCACTTCCAGCATTAGCACCATCTGAATTCCAATCATAATCTACTGCATAAACTGAATCAGTAACTACAGTTCCTCTAACTAAAGTATCTGTGGCGGGGAAAGAATCAGAACTTGCCCAAAAACTAATTTCATGATAACCATAAGCTGTAGGTGAAAAATTTGTATTTGTAGCTAAAGTATCATAAGCATTAACCATGGAAGTAATAGGGTTTGATGATGCATTAGTAATAACGTTCCCTACTTCATCTGTAATAGAACTATGTAATTTAGTGTTGAACTGAGAACTGGCTCCATTATTTTGAACAACGGCCTCCATTCTATATGGGTTTTGGACAGCTTGATTCATTGGGTTAAATGTATAATCAACACCAATATCACCAGTAAGCTGATAACCCAACCACCAACCACCGTAAGTATGATCTGATATTTCTAATCTATTAGGATCTGTTTCAACAATCTTAATATCATCAATCATCCAATAATAGCATCTAGCAACCCAGCAAAACCTAATATATACCGTAGATTGATTTCCTGCTACACTAGAAATATTAATACTAGTAAATTCTGGATTTGATGATTGTGTATTATTTGAAATCCCACTATTTACTAAATAAGAAGTCCAATTAATAGAATCAGTACTAACATATATAGAAGGAGGTGTGAAGCTTCCGTTTCCTAAATTATTATATCTAAAAAGATGTTCAAATTCTAAACTTACAGCAGGGTATATAGATAAATCTATTGCATTTGTAGTAACTATAGATTCAATATATTGGTAAGTAGATCCAGATGGCTGGCCATTAGCATAATGATTTGCAGAATCAGTGTCGCAGATTAAAAAACCATTATTTGCTGATGTTGATGTAAGTGCATTTGAGCCAGCAGTACCTTGATTACCATTATAATAACCCCAAGTACCATCTGTTGTCCATACCCATGGACAAGTTGCAAAAGCACCAGACATATTTGTAGAACTAGTTGACCATAAGGATGGAAAACCTCCAGAAAAGTCTTCTGACCAAATTGGTGTTAAGGATGAATAATTTATAGAAGATGGTAAAATATTATTAGAAATAGTTGAAATATCAACTATTTCATCTTCTAGACTATTATTTACTTGTTGACTAAAAACAAATAATGATAACATCATAAAAATTATTATGGAGTATATTTTTTGCATACTTTTTCTTTTTATTGGATTAAAACAAATATAATAAAAAAGCCCTATCAAAAAATAGGGCTTTTTTATTATAAAACTTGAATTATCTTATTCTAAGATCACTGATTGTACAGAAACTTTATTTTCATAAGATAATGTGACATTATAAATACCTCTATCAAATTTATTTAAATTAATTGAAGGAGATGTTATTCCATTATGCTCTAAAGAAATAATTTCTTGACCAAGAACATTAGTTATGCTAATCGTACAAGGTTTATTACTTTCTGTAATAATTGAGAACAAACCATTAGTTGGATTAGGATAGATTTTAAAGTCATTATTCTCTCCTCTATCCTCAACACTATTAATTGTTCCAAAATTCATTCTAATAGCCATTTTATCTGTTGCTGTATACCAGGTTCCAAAAGGATTTGAACCAATATCACAACCATTATCTTGAATAAAGCTTGAGGCTGCAGGATTTGTAGCAACAGTAAGTGTAAATGTGTCTGTTGGGTGAGCTCTTCCATGAACAGCTGCCATATATCCTGTGCCTTTTAAAACATAAGTAGGGTTTAATAATGGAATAGTTACCCATGCTCCTATATCCGAAGATGTTAGTAGATATGGGTCAGATTCTGCTAAAAATATACCATTAGTTCCAAAACCTTCATATAATTCAACTGTCATTTCTGCACCTACTACAGAAGCACTTCCAGTATGAAAAGATATTGAAGTTAATAACGCATCATTATAAATATCATAAGAAGTTGCTCCAACCTGACCTCCACAAGATCTTCCTATTCTCCATGCACTTGTACCTAAACCACTACCATCAGAATTCCAATCATAATCAATCCCATAAATAGAATCATTAACAATAGTAGACATTACTACTGTATCTGTTGAAGGAAAAGAATCTGAACTTGCCCACATGGATATATTATGAATACCCAATATTGTAGGAGAAAAAGAATTTGATGTAGCTAAAGTATCCATTAAACCTGAATTAAGTGTTATTGGATTTGACATATCTGTGAATAAAACAGTACCGATATCATCAGCAACTTGAGCATTTAATCTAAGATTATTTTGTGTATTAGCTCCAATATTTCTAATAACTGCTTCAAATCTATACGGATTTCCCATAGCTTGTGCTAAAGGATTAAATGTATAATTACAACCAAGATCGCCAGTTATCTGATATCCTAGCCACCAACCTCCAAAGACTTCATCTTGACAAATTAACAAGTTTGCTGGAGTTTGCATTAATTGAATATCATCAATACACCAAAAATAATAACCATAGTAGTTATTATACAAAACTGTACCATCATATATAAATTGAATACGCACATCAGTTTGACCTGCAATATTAGATGGCAAGTTTAACATAACCTGATAATCTGGAGCTGTAGCTTCATTAACAGCAATATCTGGATGAACTTCCATAGTATCCGTAAAGGTAATACCACCGTCAAGACTAAATGCAACTCTTGCAATTCCAGTATATTCTCTATAAAAACTATTAAATAGAAGAGATACTGCTGGATATAATGAACAGTCAATAGATCCAGTAGTTAATAACCCTACATGACCACTTGGGTTTGAAGGATACATACCTGTACCTGGATTTCCAGCTACACCATTATTATCATAATAATCTGAATCAAATATCATAAAGCCATTTTGTGCAGTTGGAGATTGAATAGGACCTTGATTTGCACCATAAGCACCTTGAGTACCAACTGTAGAATTAGGAGAAGTTGAAGGTCCTCTATAAGCCCATGGTACCGGGGAGTTTGTCCAAGATGTTGGAATACCATTAGAAAAATCTTCTGACCAAAAAGGCGCAACAGATTTAGGTACTTTTATATTAGAAGTATATACTTTATTATTCTTTGAACTTAAAATATGGTCAATACTAATTTGACCAATAGATAGTTGGGATATTAATATAGCACATACAATTGTGTAAATTTTTTTCATAGTAATAGATTTTTTTAATACACAAAAATACAAAATCTAATCAATACAAAATCTATGAGATTTTTAAATATCTATTCATATAAAATATGAATATAACTTATCAAAATTAAATATAATTTAAAATATAGAAAAATTAGTTTTTTAAAAAACTAGAAAAGCGCAGCCAAAGCTGCGCTTTTCATAATTAAATATTGACTATTCTATTACTAATTTCTGAGTATATGAATTGTATTCGCTATCAAATTCAATAGTATATACACCAGCTTTAAGATTTGATAAATCAATTATTCTATTTGTCATACTTCCTACACTACCATTATAAGCAATTTGACCAATAATATTTCTAACTGTAAATTTAGAATTATTATTATTTTTATTGTCAATTGTAAAGATACCATTAGATGGGTTTGGATATATACTAAAACCTGATTTTAAATCATCATTAACAGAACTTATATAACCAAAATTCATTCTAATTGCTAAAGCATCAGAAGAAGTATACCAGTATCCAAAACCTTGTGTACCAATATCACAACCATTATCTTGTATATAACTTGATGTATTAATATTACTTGTTGAACTTATTAAAGAAGTATCAGTTGGGTGTTGAGTTCCACGAACAGCTGCCATATATCCTGTGCCAGCAAATAATGGATATGGATTTAATAACGGAACTGTAACCCAAGAGCCAATATCTTGAGGTTGTAGAGTATATACGTCTGACTCATCTAGATAAATTTGACCTGTAGCCTCATACACTTCAACTGTTAACTTAGATCCAGGAACTGATGATGATGAAACATGAAATGATATTGAAGTTAATGTGGCATTTTCATAAATATCAAATACGTTAGCTAAAACTTGTCCACCACAACTTCTTCCACAATAATATCCACCTGCCAAATTTGAGCCAGTACCATCCCAATCATAATCAACTCCATAAACTGAATCTGTAACAATTGAACTCATTATCATAGTATCTGTAGTAGGAAAAGAATCTGAAGTCGACCAAAATGTAAAATTATGAATTCCCATGCTAGAAGGTGAAAAATTAGATGTTGTTGCAGTAGTATCATTTTGTGGATTTGGAGCTCCTAATAAAGTTGATGGAGAGGAAGAAAAAGAAGCTACATTACCGTTAGGCTCTTCAACATCTACATGTAAAGTAACATTGTTTTGTGTATTAACTCCAGTATTTGATAAAACAGCTTCCATTCTATATGGGTTAGCTAATGCTTGAGCCATAGGATACAGAGTATAATCAACTCCAAGATCTCCAGTAGATTGATAACCTACCCACCAACCACCAAATGTTTCATCATTACACTCTAATCCATTATCAGGAACTTCTTCTATAGAAACATCATCAACATTCCAATACCAACCCCAATAATCATTATCATCATAATAAAACTGAACTAAAACTTGTGATTGATTTCCTGCAATTGATGAGATATTATAAGTACTTACATGTGGATTATCAGAATCTTGATTTGGAGTACTATAGGTTGTTGCATTAGAAATTTCAAAATCAGTCCAAGTAGCTCCATTATCTCCAGAAACTCTTACGCCTCTAGTATCATTCCACCATCTAAAACTATGCTGAAAAGTTAACTGAACATTTGCATAACCAGTTAAATCAATAGGTTGAACATTTGTAAACTCAGCAACTATAGGTGTTCCATTTTGATCACCAGTTGGTCCTGCATCAGAATTTATAATCATATAACCATTACTAGCAGTTGTACTATTAAAAGTAGCTAAAGAAGCTGGTAAATTTGTGACACATTGAGATTGAACATCTACATTTGTTGTCCAGTTCCAATCAAGTGGAGGAAGACTAGTATTAGTGAAAACCCAAGTTGAAGCATCAGAACAATCATCTGACCATAGCGGAGCTGGAGGTGTTACTAATGATTGATTATTATTTACAATTGGATTAATATTTGAGACCATCTTTGTATTCGTAATTTTAGAAGACATTGGTGCTTTTTGCTGTGCAATAGATACATTAATAGTAAATAAAGCAAGTATTGGAAGTAAAATTCTTTTCATAATTTTTTTATATTAAAATAGTAATTAGTGCTACAAATATAATCTAAAAATTATACTTATAAATATATTTTGAACTTAGTAATTACCAGTCTCACTATTTTTCATAATCAGACATAGGAGGACAAGAACAAATTAAATTTCTATCTCCAAAAGCATCATTCACTCTCCTCACTGTAGGCCAAAACTTTTTCACTTTTAACCATTCTAAAGGAAATACTGCTTTCTCTCTTGAATAAGGGAAATCCCAATTATCATTTAAAGCTAAATTCATTGTATGAGGTGCATTCTTGAGAACGTTATTTATAGGATCTACCTCTTTATTGATAATTTGATTAATTTCATTTTTAATACCTATAAGTGCGTCACAAAACCTATCTAATTCTTCAATACTTTCACTTTCAGTAGGTTCAATCATTACAGTATTTACTACTGGAAAAGATACTGTAGGAGCGTGAAAACTATAATCCATAAGTCTTTTTGAAATATCAACAACCTCAATACCATGTTGTTTAAATAATCTAAAATCAATAATCATTTCATGACCAACTCTGTTCTGATCTCCACAATAAAGCACTTCATAATTATCTGCTAGACGCTCTTTTATATAATTAGCATTTAATATTGCAATCTCAGTAGATTTTTTTAAACCTTCAGCTCCTAACATTTTAATATAAGCGTATGATATTGTAAGTGCTAATGCACTTCCCCAGGGAGCAGATGAAATTGACATTCCATTTTCGCCACCCATAGAAATCATAGAATTATTAGGAAGGAAATCTTTTAAATGTTCTACAACACCAATAGGACCTACTCCAGGGCCTCCTCCTCCATGAGGAATTGCAAATGTCTTATGTAAATTAAGGTGACATACATCCGCACCTATTATAGCTGGATTTGTAAGTCCAACTTGAGCATTCATATTTGCACCATCCATATAAACCTGACCTCCATGATCATGTATGATTGATGTTATTTCTATTATACGCTCTTCAAAAACTCCATGAGTAGAAGGATATGTAATCATTAATGCTGCTAATTTATCCTTATACTCAATAGCTTTTTCTTTAAGAACATCTACATTAATATTTCCTTTTTCATCACAAGGAGTAACAACTACTTCCATTCCAGCCATTACTGCAGATGCCGGATTAGTTCCATGTGCTGAAGAAGGGATTAAGCATATATTTCTATTAAAATCTCCTCTACTAGCATGGTAAGCTCTAATTACCATTAAGCCAGCATACTCACCTTGAGCTCCAGAATTTGGTTGAAGGCTCATGCCATCAAAACCAGTAATCTCACACAGCATACTTTCTAATTCTCTAAAAATAGTCTGATAACCTTTTGTTTGCTCTACAGGAGCAAAAGGATGAATATTATTAAATTCTGGCCAACTTAAACAGAAAAGTTCAGATGCAGCATTTAATTTCATTGTACAAGAACCTAAAGGAATCATAGAATTAGTTAATGAAAAATCTTTATTCTCAAGGCTCTTTATATATCGCATCATATCAGTCTCTGAGTGATATTTATTAAAGATTCTATGTTGCATAAATACAGATTTTCTAATCAAATGATCTTCTAAATTGAGACACTGATTATTTAGAGAAAGCACTTCATTAATCAAATTCTCGGAATCTTTATGTCCAGAACTTAAAGCAAATATTTGTAAAATATCTTTAATTGTTTCTATATCATCTTTTTCATCAATACTAATAGAAACATAGTTACTATCAATAATATTAAAATTAACTTTTTTAGCATTAGATTGAAAAATTATATTTTCTAAATTCACATTACCCAATTTAATTTTAATTGTATCAAAAAAGTTTTTATTTATCTGATGATATCCTAGCTGCTTTAATCCTTCTGAAAGGATAGAGGTGAGATTATGGATCTCAGATGCAATTCCTTTAATACCTTCAGGACCATGATAGACGCCATACATTCCAGCCATCGTAGCTAATAAAGCTTGAGCTGTACAAATGTTTGAAGTAGCTTTTTCTCTTTTAATATGTTGCTCTCTGGTTTGGAGAGCCATACGTAATGCTTCGTTCCCATCAAGGTCTTGACTAACACCAATAATTCTTCCTGGAATATTTCTTTTATATTTTTCTAATGTTGCAAAATAGGCTGCATGGGGACCCCCATAACCCAATGGAATTCCAAACCTTTGAGTTGTTCCAACAACAACATCTACCCCCCATTCACCTGGTGGTATCAATAATGTTAAGCTTAATAAATCTGCAGCCACAACAATTGCAATTTGTTTTTCTTTTAACTTCTTTGTAAGATCAATATAATTAAACACCTCACCATATTTTCCAGGATATTGAAATAAAACACCAAAGTATGATTCATTAAAATTATTGTCTAAATGATTACCAATAATTATTTCAATACCTAAAGGTTCAGATCTAGTTTTTAAAATATCAATTGTTTGAGGTAGACATAGTTCTGAAACAAAAAACTTATTTACCTCCTCTTTCTTTTGATTACGACTTCTTGCATTATAGAGCATAATCATTGCTTCCGCTGCTGATGTCCCTTCATCTAATAAAGATGCATTTGCTAAATCCATGGCTGTTAGATCACTTACCATAGTTTGAAAATTTAATAGAGCCTCTAACCTACCTTGAGAAATTTCTGCTTGATACGGAGTATATGATGTATACCATCCTGGGTTTTCTAAAATATTTCGTTGAATAACTCCAGGAAGAACCGTATTATAATATCCCATACCAATGTAAGAACGATAGCAACTATTTTTTGAAGCTAACATTTTCATGTGTTCAATAAATCTATTCTCAGGTAAAGGATCAGGTAAATCCATTATATTATTTAACTGAATATGTGCAGGTATAGTTTGATTAATTAATTCCTCAATTGTCTCAACTCCAACAGTATTCAGCATTGTATTGATTTCAAATTTTCTGGGCCCAATATGTCTATCGGAAAAAGTATATTTTTTCATCTAAAATAATTTAAGCGCAAAAGTAATAAATGTAAATATATTTAAGCATAATGAAAATCTAAAAAAAAACGATTATTTTATAAAAAGAAAATCTAAATTGTCACAAGTAAAAAAGTGTATTTTTGCAAAAAAAAAAAATGACATTTTCTAAACTCGGACTAAATAAAAATCTTCAAAAAGCCATCAAAGATTTAGGATTTGTTGAACCTACACCTATACAAAAAGATACCATTCCGTATCTTATTAATGAAAATAAAGATCTAATAGCTCTTGCTCAAACGGGAACAGGAAAAACTGCTGCATTTGGATTACCCATAATTGAAAAGATTGAAATCAACAGAAAAATACCCCAATCTATTATATTATGTCCTACCAGAGAATTGTGTTTGCAAATAACAAAAGACATGGATTCTTATGCTAAATATATTAAAGGATTAAAAATAACAGCTGTTTACGGTGGAGCAAATATTCAAACACAGATAAGAGCTTTAACATCAGGGACACAAATAGTTGTTGGTACTCCTGGACGAGTAATTGATTTAATCAAAAGAAAGAAACTTAAACTAAATGATATAGAAACTGTAGTTTTAGATGAAGCAGATGAAATGCTTAATATGGGATTTAAAGAAGATTTAGACACTATACTAGCTGAGACACCTGAAGAAAAACAAACACTATTATTCTCAGCTACAATGCCAAAAGAAGTGATGAGAATTACAAAAAACTATATGTTTAGTCCTAAAACAATTGAGGTTGCAAGAAGAAATGAAGGAGCTGAAAATGTTGAACATCATTACTATATGGTAAATGCAAGAGATAGATATAAGGCATTACGAAGAATTTGTGATATTAATACAGGTATATATGGAATTGTATTCTGCAGAACAAGAAGGGAAACAAAAGATGTTGCTGATAAATTAATGCAAGATGGGTATAACGCAGATGCATTACATGGAGAACTATCTCAATCTCAACGAGATCATGTAATGCAGCGCTTTAGAAGAAAAAGTATTCAACTTTTAGTTGCGACAGATGTTGCTGCAAGAGGAATAGATATCAATGAGTTATCTCATGTTATTAACTATAATCTTCCAGATGATAATGAAATTTATGTTCATAGATCTGGAAGAACAGGAAGAGCTGGCAACAAAGGGATATCAATTATTATAGCCCATAGTAGAGAGAGAAGAAAGATTCAATCTATTGAGAAAATGCTAAAGAGAGAATTGATATTAAAACAAGTCCCAAATGGAGAGGAAATTTGTGAAATACAATTACTACAATTAGTTGATAAGGTCGTAAATACTGAAGTTAGTACTCAAATAAATAAATATTTACCAGCTATTACAGAAAAATTAGCTCACTTAGATAAAGAAGAATTACTTAAACATTTTATTTCAGCAGAATTTAATAGATTCTTATCATTTTATAAAAATGCTAGTAATCTTAATGTAACTTCAAATAGCGCAACATCAAGAGACAGTTCAAGAAATAATTCTAGAAATGAAAATAGATCAAAGAGCAGAATAAAATCTAATAATAAAGGTGGGAATAGTAGTCATGCGGAAGAAGGCTATACAAGATTCTTTATAAATCTTGGCAACCAAAAAAATATGCAAGCTCAGAATCTAATAGGAATGATAAATGAATTTACTAAAAAAAGAAATATACCTGTTGGAAAAATAGATATCTTTAAAAATTTCTCATTTTTTGAAGTAGACAGTGAGTTTGAAGGAAGTATACTAAGCAGCTTTAAAGATACAGAATGGAATGGTGAAAGAGTTTCAGTAGAAATATCTAAAGCTCCTGGAAGTGATAAGGGAGATAATAAAAAATCAACATCAAAAAGAAAAACCTTTAGAGATAAAAAAGAAACTAATGGAAGAAGAGGCTCTATTAGGGAGAAAACAAAATCATCCTCATCTAAAGGAAAGGGTTCTTTTAAAAGCAGATTTAGTGAAAATAGAAAAACAAGAACTAGACGCTAATTCTTTTTTCCTAATACAAAATCCTTAAGATAATAAGGCTCAAAATAAGCAGTATCTTCGAAATCACTTGCAAGAAATTTATTATAAGCTAGAGCGCCTAAAAATCGTGCACTTGGATGGAAATTTGAAATAAAAAAAGCATTTTTATTATTAATAGTTGAATGAATTTTTTCAGCACCATCTCCAAAAAATATTACTTTATTAGACAATTCCTTTTTGTAGGAATCTTTATCAATAATATCTGCACAAATTTTTCTAATCATATTATTCTCAGCATCATAAAATGCAGAATATACCTCCATCCTTCTTGCATCAATCATTGGACAGTACAGATCTGCTTTCTCAATCCGTGACATTTCATATGCCATAGATTTTAAAGTTGAGATAGCAATCAAAGGAATATCTAAAGCATAACAAAGACCCTTAGCTGATGAAACACCAATTCTTAATCCAGTATATGATCCAGGACCCATACTAACAGCCACAGCCTTTAGCTGCGAGAAACTAATATCAGCTTCTTTCACTACTTCTGATATATACAAAGATAATTTTTCAGAGTGAGAGAATTTATCTGTCACTTGCTCTCTAAAAGACAATAATTTATCACCATTAAATAGAGCAACAGAACACGCTTTCGTTGAAGTTTCAATATTTAATATATAACTACTCATATAAAGTTAAAAATCGTAATAATGATTAAAAAGATCTGATTTTAATGATATTGAATAAAATAATGTATGATAATCATGTATCTCACTAGAAAGTACCCTACTAACTAAAGAGAAATCAACCTTCAAATTAGTATAGGGATTTATAACATAACCTATATTAATCTGACTATAGTCAATATTAGTTTTATTACCATTATACATCTCAATTCCATTATCAGAAGATCTATCATTGTAATCAGAATAGATATTATTTCCATAAGAAATTGTATCCCCTATATAATCAGCACCATAAATAATATCTAAGTATTTCAATTGTATTTCAAGTCTACCATTTCTATAATGAAGTATAAAAATATTTTCTGAAAAATTTGCACCCAATGGATGAGCAAGCTCTTCATTGTAATGACCATAATTAGCATTATTCCAATGAGAATAAGTGTATGGACGAACATAATTTCTTTCTAAATGAAGAGTTAAATTTGAAATATTAAACAGATCATAATGCTTGTATCCAAGCTGATAACCATATTTATTAGCCCAATAGCCATCATTAGATTTTAATTGCTTTAAAGTAAACTCATCAAAAATTAACTGAGCATATAAATTAGATCCTTTTGTAATATTATATTTTATATCTAATCCAATTATTGCATTATCAGGTGAGTTTATTGAATACTCTATTGGTCTAAAAAAAATAATAGGGTTTAAATAATTTACATCAAAGCCATTAGCTCCTAGAGTATGATTAGATTTCCAAATAATAGACTCAAAAATACCAATATTGAATTTTTCACTTAACTTATAAGAAAGGTGATGTGCCGACATATATTTTTTAGCATACCCCATATAATCATAATTATTCTCTGATGATAAGTAATTTTTCATATCCTGAAACTCAGTATATAGATTAGTATATTGAAACTTCCCAAAACTTGTTTGTAATCTTAAAAATGGATAGTTAAATGCATTATCTGATAATAAAAGAGAGCGATAACCATTTCCAATAAAATGTTTGCCATGCCCTAATTGCAGTGTAAAATTATCAGATACATTAAAAGATAAATATCCGGATGATTTTGCGTAATCAAACCCATTATCATAATATGATCTACCTCGTCCTTGTCCAGGTATTACATAATCATTAGTTGGTGTTCGAATAATAGAATCTAAATAATTTGGAAATACTGATTGATTTTCAACAAAAGAAGTATAAAAAGAAACTTTACCTCCTATATATCCTTCTAATACAAAGCCTCTTGTATTTGTAAAAGTATTAATTTCCTCTACTCTCTCATATCCTAATGATAAATTTAATAAAGGAGATCCCTCTATTTTATAATCATCTCCTTCAATTAATATCCAGTGTCTATTAAATAATTTATGATTCAGAAGATTTTTATTTATAGAAAATTCTTTTTCTAATATTGAGTCAATATTTATATTAATACTTGTCTTAATTAAGGGCTTGAATGATGAGTGATTTATTTTTTGACTAATTTCTCTATCTATCAATTGATTAAAACTATATCCTAAAGGAACATTTATTTGCTGAGCACATATATTAGCAAAACAAAAGATAAAAAAAAGAAAAAATAGTGTTTGTCTCATTACAAAGAAATTTCTTGTAGCCAGTGATATAAAGTGTAATTATTATCTACCTTAACTGTTTGGAGTCCAAACTTATTCCCTGCTTCAATATCACTGTCGGAATCTCCTACTAAAAAAGAAGATTTAATTTTAATTTCTGGAAAATCTTTTATAGCTTGCTCTAACATTCCTGTATTTGGCTTTCTGCAATTACAGAGGTCTAATTCTAAATGTGGGCAATAATATATTTTTTTGATGTATTTTTTTTTTGTAGATAATTTATCTTGCATTATTTCATGTAGACTATTTAAATCATTTTTAGACATAATACCCTTACCAATACCTTGTTGATTTGTAACAATAAAAATCCTTTTAAATATTTTACTTAATTCCCTAATAGCAAGATCTGAATTTTGGATAAATTTAAACTGATGATAATTTGTGACATATCTGGCTTCTAATTTGTAATTAATCACGCCATCTCGATCTAAAAAAAGAGTATCATACATAATTTAATCAAACATTTTTTCTTCAACTAACTGACAGATAATATGACCAGTTAAAATATGAGCCTCTTGAATTCGAGCAGTATTACTTGACGGTATTTTTATTAGAATATTACAAATACCATTCATCTCTCCACCATCACTTCCAGTCAATCCAATAGTTTTCATTCCTAATTCATTAGCCTTTTGGATTGCAAGTAATACATTAGGAGAATTACCTGAAGTTGACAATGCAAGCAAAATATCTCCACGCTTTCCGGATGCCTCAATCATCCTTGCATAGGTTTTTTCAAAACCATAATCATTAGCAACTGCTGTAAGAAAAGAAGTATTAACATTTAGAGCTTCTGCATATAAAGGCTTTCTTTCTTTTAAAAAACGTCCACTTAATTCAGCAGCTATATGCTGTGCATCTGAAGCGCTTCCACCATTACCACATAAAAGCAATTTATTATCGTTGAGAAAAGCATTCACAATTAAATCAATAATTTTTTCGATTTCTAATGTTATATTTTTATCATTTGAAATGTTATTAAAATTATCAGAAGATTCTTTTATTATCTTATAAATACTTTCTTGCATATATTATTTTTTGTAAAAATAATCGATTTTACGATAAGCATCGCGAGTTTGCTCTCCAATTTTACTCCAGCTATATTTTGATTTCATTAAATCTAAGCCTTGTAACTGTATTTTTACTAATACATCAGTACTATCAAGTGCATTATTAATAACTTCAGATAATGAACTAATATTACCACTTTTAAAAAAAAGACCACTCTTTTTGTCTGTAACAATTTCTTTAAAAGACTCTAGATCAGACAAAACTACTGGTTTACAATAACTTAAACTCATCATTAACACTCCGCTTTGGTATATCTTACTGTAAGGCAACACAACAATATCAGCCGCGCAATAATAATGTTCGACATCTTCATATGAAATGAATTTAATATGCAGAATACAATTATTAGATATTTGTAATTTATTAATAATATCCTGATAAGTTGAAAAATCATCTTTCCATGGCTTTCCTGCTACTAACAAAATGACTTCAGGGTTATTTTTAATAACTTTTGGCATGGCAGATAATAACAAATCTAGACCCTTAACTTTTTTTATCATTCCAAAAAACAACAACACTGGTTTATCTAAACCAATTCCTAGTTTTATTCTAGATTCTTCTTGATTTTCCTGAATATTAATAAATGGTAAGTAATTTCCATGTGGAATAATCTTAATCTTATTATTAAGAGACTGATGAAATTGTACTATTTCCTTTTTACTAAATCTATTATGTGTTAAAATAGAATCCGATAAAAAATAAATTAACCTTGTGTAAATTGAAGATGTTTTATGATTTGAAAAACTTCTAACATCGTGAATAGTTAAAACAATTTTACCAAATAATAGTTTAGCTAATATCATATTAAACAATACAAGCACACTATATCCAAATAAATGATAATGAAAAATACTACAAGAATTAACACGAGCATGTATATGTGATTTAATAGATCCTATAAAATATCTCATTGCAACTATTAACTTGCTAGTGTTCGAGAAAATATTTTGATAGAACTGATAAAATGCCAAATCTTTAATACCTGGATTACTAGTATAACTATTAGTATATAAACTAACATTAACACCATTCTCAATTAAACCCTTTGCCTGACCAAATAAATAAAAATGATGAGAACTTCCGTGCGCCCCCAAGTGATCTATTATTGCAACTTTCATCTTCATAAATTAAAAAGTTATAAATATAGTATCTTTTTGTAATTAATCAGCAAATACATTTATATGTATAAATACATATTTAAATTGCTATATATCTATTTGTATATTTGTCTTACATATAAAATTTAGCCACTAATTTTTGATCATTAGCACATATGTCATTTGATTCAATCCAATTTCTTGTTTTTTTCCCAATAGTTATAGCGCTATACTTTATTATTCCTTTTAAAAAAAGATGGATTCTTTTACTTATTGCTAGCTATTATTTCTATATGTGCTGGAGAGTTGATTATATTATTCTAATAATGATTTCTACTATTATTGATTATATATGCTCAAATCAAATGTCCAAAATTAATTTAAAGCAGAAAAGAAAAAAATGGCTAATCATCAGCTTAATAAGTAATCTAGGAATTTTATTTGGTTTTAAGTATTTCAATTTCTTTAGTGAAAATATACAGACATTATTTAATCAATATAATATCTTCTATGAAGTGCCCTTTTTTAATGTCTTGCTTCCTGTAGGGATATCCTTTTATACATTTCAGACGTTAAGCTATACCATTGATGTGTATAATAATAAAACTCCAGCTCAAAAACATTTAGGTGTATTTGCAGTATATGTTTCTTTCTTCCCTCAGTTAGTTGCTGGTCCTATTGAAAGATCAAATCATTTATTACCTCAATTCTTTAAAGAACATAAATTTTCATACGATAGAGTTAAATCTGGCTTACAAAAAATGCTGTGGGGTTTCTTTAAAAAATTAGTTATTGCCAATAATTTAGCAATATTAGTTAATGGTGTTTATAATAACGTAGACAACTACACTGGAGCAGCATTATTAGTAGCAACTATTTTCTTTACTTTTCAAATCTATTGCGACTTTTCAGGCTATTCAGATATTGCTATTGGTACTGCAAGAGTTATGAGTTTTGAATTAAGAGAAAATTTTAAGAGACCTTATTTTTCAAAATCTATACAAGAGTTTTGGCAAAGATGGCATATAACACTATCTTCTTGGTTTAAAGATTACCTATATATTCCATTAGGAGGAAATAGAGTAGTAAAGTGGAAATGGTATTATAATATAATTATAACTTTTTTACTAAGTGGTTTATGGCATGGAGCAGAGTGGACTTTTATTATATGGGGAGCTCTTCATGGTACTTATCTAGTTTTTTCAATAACGCTTAATTCTCCAAAAAAATATCTTTCAGAAATAATAAAAAAATACAGCCCGAAGCTTAATAATATCTTTGATGTAACTATTACATTTATATTAGTTGCATTTGCCTGGATTTTCTTTCGAGCAAATAATCTTGATGATGCACTTTATGTAATTAAAAACATGCTTACCGATTTAAATGAGTATAATAATATGGGAATGCAATTCAGAGGTCTTGGAATATATCTTAGTGATATAATAAAATGTGTTATTTTAATATTTTTCGTAATAGGATATAGTCTATATGAGAGATCAGATGATGTGTGGAAAAAACTACAATCTAAACCAATATGGATAAGATGGTCTCTATATTACCTTATGCTTTTTGGAATATTATTTCTTGCTCCGCACTCCACGATTAATAACTTTATATACTTTCAATTCTAATGATATCAAAAGACATTAAAAAGTTACTTCTTAGATCAGGAGTCTTTATTATACCTATACTCTTATATACACTAATATTAAGTAAGGTTGATCCATTCAATTATTTCTCTGACAATAATATTTTAAGTCAAGAAACTGAACACCAAACTGCAAGAAAACTTAATTCTTTACTATACAATACTATTCAATTTAAAAATAATCCAACTCCTAATATTATTATCGGTGATTCTAGAATAAAAAGATTACCAACTTCTGAGATAGAAAAAATAACTGGAGATAAGTACTTTATACTTCACTCAAATGCAGCCAAACTAAATGAAATTATTGATCTATTCTGGCTTACTGATTCACTCTACTGTATATCAAAACATAATAATCTCAAAAATGTCATTATTGGAATAAATTTTAATTTATATAATGAATATGCATATGCTAATAGGGTTCATGAAGTTAAAAAAATGATAGAGAATCCATTAATGTATGTTTTTAATGGAAATATTCTTGAGGTTACCATAAAAGCTATTACCCATCATTTTTCAGGAATTTCTGCGCCAAATGTTTCAAGAAATATAATGCTAAAAAGAGAACTAAAAGGAAAAAGCTTTAAGGATAAAAAAATATGGTGGGAGTTTAATATAAGCACTGTAGCAAAAAACCAATATTCCAGATATAAATACCCAGAAGGATTAATGGATAGACTTCAAGAGGTAGGTGCTTATTGCTCAGTTAACAACATCAATCTAATATTATTAAATGTACCACATTATAAAGAATATAGGCAGAGGGTAATAGATTTTAATCTTACAGAGAGTGAAAGAAAATTTAAAAATGAAATAAAAAATATTGGAACTGTTATAGATTATGATTTTTCAAATTCCATTACAAATTGTAGAACTTGCTTTACTGATCCAATACATACTAATGATTCTATTAATCTTATAATCGTTAAAGAAATATTTAATGACTCCTTAGTGATAGGGAAAAAACTATAAAAACCACCCTTGAAAATAAGATTTATTGATAATAAAAAATGTGGAGACATTCTTTTTAATCATTGGACTAAATAAAAACCGTAAATTATTCTTGAGCAGTAAATACAAACAATAGAGATAAGCATAATTCGTACCTATCTTTCTAAGAAAATATATATGATTTCTTGTATTCTGTTTTAAAAAGAAATCTCCTCTTACAAGTTTACTTTTTTTGTCCCTAACAAAGGATTTAGATAAACTACCAACTTTATGATATAATAGTACTTGTGGACAGAACCATAATTGATGCTTACCATTTTTAAATACTCTATATAAAAAATCAGTATCATCAAAATAAACAAAATACTTTTCATCCATGAATCCAATATCATCAAAAACTTCTTTCTTGATTAAAAGACAGCAAGTTGAGGCGTACTCGATTTGCAAAGACTTGTCATATTGACCATTATCTTTTTCATTTATGCCTCTATGACTTGGAATATAGCCTTTGTCTTTATTAAACCAACCACCAGCGTACCAGATAATGTCCTTATCATTATAAAACATGATTTTTGGAGCAACTAAACTACACTTATTATTAGATTGTTCTAATAACAAATCACGCAATAAATTATCAGAAAATTCTATATCATTATTCAATAAAAGTATCTGACTACAATTATCATTAAAAGCATTCTTAACTCCCAAATTATTTGCTGCCGCAACACCAATATTAGATTTATTTTTTATAAGCTTAATTCTATTATCATCATATTTACTTAATATCTCTAAAGTAGAATCCTTTGAAGCATTATCTACAACATATAAAATAAAGTTGGAGTAGATTTGCTTCAATGTATCCTTAAGAAAAGCATCTATTACCTTCTCGGAATTATATGTTACGCTAACAACACCTATCTTTTCCATGATGAGAGATCTATTTTTAACATCTTCTCTAATAAAAGAATGTCTTCAGAATACAAATTATACAATTTATCTTCTAATCTTGTAGATAAACTATTTTCTTTATTATTAAAAAATATTTTATTAATATAACTGATGATAATATTTGGAAAAAGAAAAGAGACTGATTTTCTTATAAAAGTTAATGAGTATAATTTCTGTATTATTTTATTAGTCGAGCTTTTAGACCTATTATAAGGAATCTTAAAATTAATATCATTATTCAAATCTACATTAAGAAAACGTAAAATATTGTTAGTTAACTGCTCATTATTTTCTTTTAGCTTATCGTATAGCATAACACACACATTATTATGCCCAAAGACATCAATATATCTTTTAACTTGATTATAATAGAACCCAAGCTCAATATATTGCTGGTATAGTAATGCATGATCTTTAACAGAAGAATCATTAAGAATTGAGTCTAAACTAATTTTAGTATGGCCTAAGCGATAATCCATAAGATAATGAGAATGTGCGCGTTCAATTGGATTTCTAAGAATAATAATAATCTTAGCGTTAGGATTATATTTATAAATTTTAAGCGGCACATTTTGATAAAACAAATAAGAGACACTTGCCTCTCCTAATAGCTGATGATCTTTTTCTTTTATAAAAATTTTATGATAGAATTCTAATTTAGAAATCACCTTAGCCTTATAATACAGGCCTTGATCATTCAACTCTTCGCTAGAAAAATAATTAGGCTCCTTAATCAGGCTCATACATATATCTTGATGTTGATTAAGATAATGGTATAATGATGTTGTGCCAGATTTTGGAGCTCCAACTATAAAAAAATCTACCTTCATTTTTTATTTTTTATTTTTATTAAATCAATCATACTGGAAAATCTTCCTAAATTTAAAAAAAGTGCAAAAAAAGATTTAATTGGTAATGTCAGAAAATAAAACAATATGCTCACTGGTGGAAAAATAAAATTTCTTTTTAAATAGCCATATCTATTCATAAAACTAATTGATATTATTTGAGTTAAAAATATTTCTGCTTGATTTAAACCACCATTCTTCCATTTAAATATCTTAGTAGAATCAATTAATAGTTGTTCTCTGTCGTATTCAGTAGATGATCCAATATTTGGAACCAATAACATTTCATCATCAAATTCAATAGATAAAAAATTGCATATCTCTTTACATTTAGACTTAGGAGAGGTAAGGAAATCTTCAAACTTAACTACCATAAATCGTTTGTGATGACTAAAATTATTTGTTACCTTTAGAGAAGATCTCCAAAGAAATGATGTAGTTATAGGGTGATAATTGATAAAAGAACGCATACTCTCAAAGAAAGGTGTTTTGTTAGCTCCTAAAAACTTTCTTTTCCATTTATTCTTCTGTGACAACAAAACATCCCTATTATCACGAACCATATTTATAACTTTTGAATTTGGGTATTCTTTTAAAATCTCTTTAATATAAAAAAGATTATTGGGCGTCTGAGTACAAGCTATTATTTTATGATTCTGCGTAGTTATATGATCTAAGAAAATCTTAAATATAGCAAAGTAACTATATGACAAATCTTTTGATAATAATGTGGCAGATAAAATATTTAATTTATCATTTATGCAATTTCTAAAGATGCCATCTTTTTGTCTTGATAATAATTGTGATAAAATATTAATAGAAGCGCCATATTCTAATATATCATGATTTCTATTTGAATATAATTGACTAAAAAAATGAAGTTCCTTAAAGCTAAAAACTAATTTATTATTATTTAAAACTCGAGACATCATAGTCGTTCCGCTTCTACTAGAACCTACAATAAATATTTGTTGGGTTTTATCCATTCTACTTTATTAAAGTAAGACTATAAGGTTTAAGTGACAATGGAGAGTTTTTTTTATAATTAGCCTTAACATATTGTATGGCTTGATTGTCACTATTCTTAGAATATAATTCTTCTGCATAGCAATATTCTATTGTATTAAATGTACTATCACCTATTTTAGCATTATACATTTTTTCTGACCAATTTACCCAACAAATACTTTTGACACCTTCATTATTGCTAAATATATATTTATATATATCTTCACTAATCTGCTCTTTAAAAACATAAATCTCTTTTTTATTAAAAAAATTACTTACAATTCTTAAAGGACTAAATGTTGATTGAATAAGTGTTGTATTGTTTTTCATCTGAAAAACAGAGCCTCCAAAATCTCTACCTGCTAAATTATGAAAAGTAGTGAGATCGATATTCTGAAAAGCTGTATTAGATAAAAGTTCCAAAAAATAATTAGCAACAAATAACCCTTGTAAATGGGTGTTTCCTGTTTTTTTAGAATATTGAAGATTCCACTCTGTAATCCAAATAGGAGAATTATTAAAAAGCAAATTATATTCATTTATTTCTTGTGGGTACTTATTTTTAAAATAGTAATGAATGCGATCTTTATACTTTATAAATGATACTGATAAATCGCCTTCGTTTTTCTCATCTATCATTTGACCATATTGATCTTTTCCTTTTACAACTTTAGCATAAGAATGGACAATAATGGCGTCATAAAAATCTAATTTTGATAACTTATAATTCCAAATATAATGTCTATGCTTCTTGTTTGATATTATCGGTGCAGCCACTACAGCAGTCTTTAGTTCTGGAAAATTTTGTTTAATGTATTTAGATAAATCTGCAGTTTTTTGGATATAATTATCAATTGTATATCCATTATCATAATAACTTTTATTTGACAACTCACTTCCCAACTCTACACCAATTATATGAATATCGTTTTCTCTTATTTTTCTTATCATCGCTAAGATATCCTCCTTATCTTCTGTAAGAACATTAGCAACTAAAACAGCACTAGCATTAGTTAATTTAGCCAGTTTAATAAAATCGTCGATATAGTTATTTTTGTGACCTTTTTTTCTTGAATAGCTAATTAAACCTCTTGCTCTTTTTGGGAATTTTCCAGATATCAAAGAGTCAATCTCTTTAATATCTAGACCATAGGCTGATCTATTAAAATGATAGAAGTTTCCTACTGCTCCACCTGGAAACCTTAGTACTTTTGGAGATATTTCATTAATTTTTTTTTGAAAAAATGCGTCATCAATATTAAAATAAGAGAATGTATTAGAAGTCGCAAAACCATATATATTTTGATTAATAATTTGTTGAGCACTACTTACTTGAATAAACAAAATACATACACAAATTAGAGCATATTTAATCATTTGATGAACCCTTTTTGCTCTAGTTCATTATATGAATCTAAATAATTATCTTTATTTATCTTTTGATCATTAACCCAAGAAACAAATTTTCGCAATCCATCTTTAAATAAAGTTTTATTAGAAAAGTTAAGTATAGAATTTGCTTTTGAAATATCTGCAAAATTATGTCTAATATCACCCAATCTAAATTTATTAGTAACAGTAATCTTAACATTTGAATTGTAAAGCAGCTTTAACTCTTTAGCAATAGCAATAATACTAGTTGCTTTTCCAGAGCCAATATTAAAAATCTGATTATCTGATTTTTTATTAGATAATACTTTAGTAGTTGCTTCAACTACATCATCGATATAAATAAAATCTCTTGTTTCAAGTCCATCTTCATAAATATCAATATTATTTCCATTTAAAATCCTTGTAGAAAAAATTGACAATATGCCAGTATATGGGTTAGAGAGAGATTGACCTGGACCGTATACATTCTGAAACCTTAATACAACGGTTTCAATATTTAGATGTTTTCCTACCAATCTTATCATTTGTTCTTGATTATGTTTTGTAATAGCGTAAATAGAGCTCGGTGTAATACGAGAATTTTCATCTGTAGCAGTAGGGATTAAATTTAAACCACACCTTTTACATGAAAAGTTATATTTTCTTTTCTCTAAATCTTTCATAACCCTTTCATTTGGATAAATAAAACCATGATCGCGACATTTGTATTTCCCCTCACCATATACTGATCTAGATGAGGCTAAAACAATCTTGCTAACAGAATTATTATTATTAGTTAAAACATCTAACATGAGAGCTGTAGAAGCAATATTTACATTTGTATAATTATATATATCATACATAGATTGTCCGGTACCAGTTTCAGCAGCTAGATGTATTATTGCATCCTGATCCATAATTGCTTTTTCCCAATCTTTCCTAGAGTTAATATCACCTTTAATAAATTTAGTAATCTGCTTTAGGTAATTATATTTATCCCTATTTGAATGTATCTTTTTAGAGAGATTATCTAAAATTGTAACATTAAAACCCTTATTAACTAGATTTTTACTTAACCCATAGCCAATAAATCCTGCACCACCAGTAATTAAAATATTTTTCATGACAATTTAGTTCTAATAGATGTAAATTTAAGAAAGAAATGATAAAAACCTGAGATTACAAAAATGAAAAAGAAAGGTCTTAAAAAAAGTGGTTCTGACATGACAGAAATAAAAACAATAAAAAAGAATAGTAATCTGTGATCATTTATTATTTTTTGTCTTAAAAACATGAAAACAAATAAGATCGCAGTTGGGAAACCCATAGCTGCGCATAAAAAAGTTATTGAGTTTGTGCTGCCTAAACTTGTTCCTGCGCCTTTTAAAGAGACGCCAAGGGTTTCGTTAATAAGCTCTAAACTTTCAGTATCAATATAAAATTCATATCTAAGTTTTTGAAATTCGTGATAATCAAGACCTATTCCAGTTAAAGGATGAGAAGCAGCAATAAAAAGTGGTTGAGTAAAGTCAAATAATCTCTTTTGAAAAGAAAAAACCCTATTACCTTTTAATTTTTCCTCAATATTTACTGAAAAAACAAAATATATTGGAATGAATGATAGAAATATAATTGGAAGTAATAATTTATTTTCACTAAACCTATTTAAAAATAAATATATAAGCTGGCCAATTAAAATTAAGATTCCAGTTGTAGAATAAGTTCCTAGAATAACAAAACCAATTATCAATAGCCATCTATTTCTTTTATAAATAAAGGCTTCTAGGAAAAAGAAAAGATTTAGAAAAATCTGAAGAACACCAGGCTCCCAAAATAAACCTTGGTTACGACAAAACTCAAATCCAAAGAGGTTCATAACAGATAAAGTAATATCATCAGATGCATAGTAGAACAGATAATTATATGTTCTGCAGACATATCTTTCAGTATCACCTATTTGTTCAATACCACCAATATCAAATAATTGATCATACACAAAAAAATAGGCTATAAAATTTATTAATGAATGAATACAAATTAATTTTAATACAAAATTTAAACGTGCTAGAAAAATACTAATACCTCTATTGTTTTTAAAATGAACATAAAATAAAATAGAGCTTACAATAACAGTTAAATAATAAAGATACTTATCTAATGATTGCTCAGAGTTAGCAAATAAAAAATTTATAATAAAAAGGGATATAACGAATATTGAAGTTGAAACAACCGAATTTAATAATTGTCGTTTTAGTTTAAAAGAATTCATTAAAATTACACCAACAAGAAGAACGAGAAAAATATAATACATCGTATTCCTATTAAACACAAATAATAAGCCTCCACCAGTAAAAACTAGTAATAAAACTAAAATATTATCAGTAAATTTTTCTCTTAAAGTATATATCATAAGCTATCCCAATTCATACTTTTACCTATTAATTTTTCTAGTTTAAGAACATCTTTCATAAAATATTTTTTAAATAAATCCTTCTTTAATTCTTCTGATAAAGGAACAAAAGAATAATCTACTTTATTCAAGTTCTTAATTTTATTACGTATAATCTGCCTATTTAAAGGTGAGAAGAAAAACTTAACTATTTCGCGTAAAAAACTATTTTTAAGCATCAATTTTTGAATAAAAGAAAATCGTGATTTTCCACTCTTATTACTATGAAAATTTAATTCTAGATTTGATAAATCAAGATCTAAAAATTTTGATATTTTCGCTATTGTTATCGCTAAATTATTAACTATTTCCGATTCAAAATTAATAATTAAGAAATTATTTAAAGGATAATACTTCAAATAAGTGCTAATCATATCACAATATTTTCCTTGTGCTAAATACGAATACCTAAGTTCAGATAAAAGATCTTTATTCTTTCTAGATATCTCAATTCTATTTTTTTCATTTGAGATTGCACTCTTAAAATCAGAATTCTCATGCCCATCACGTTTAGAATGCAAATAATGGGAATATGCTCTATCAACAGGATTTCTTAAAACTATAATAAATTTCATTTCAGATCCAAGATTCTTATAAATTCTTTCTGCACAATTAGATGAGTATAGGTATGTAGGTGTAAAGTCAAAAATAGCTTTATGATGATTAGCCTTACTATAATAAGTTTTATTATACCATGCTAAGCCTTTATTAAAGTTTTTGTCAATATTAAAAAAATGAGGCTCTTTAAATGTTGGAGTAAAGATAGCATCATGCTGTTTTAAAATATTGTACAGTGTTGTGGTTGCAGATTTAGCGGCGCCAATAACCATGAAATTAGGAAGATTCATTGTAGCCAAGATTTTAAATTTCTATCTAAAAGTTTAGACAGACTTATAATATCATTATAATAAAAATCTTGTAATTTAGATTTTGCTGTATTATCCATTGCCTCAACAGGGGAAGAAAATAAAGAGATTAAATGTCTCCTTAAAGATCTTCTTAATCGATTAAAAGGAAAAATCAATCTTATAAATTTATTCATCCAACCCTTTTTAGTAAAGAGGTTTTTAAAAAAAATGCTTTTCCATTGCCAACCTCCAACCATAAATTTTTGATTAGTATCTATTGAAATCTCCTTTAAATCAAGAAAATTGAAAACATTAGATAATTCTTTTTGAGTATCATCAATAAAATCATCATATATAATCACATGTGTTCTATTCCTAAAATTTTCCTGGAATTTCTTAACCATATTATAATACATCCCTATATTAAGATACCTGCTAGAAGGAGTGCAATTAGTATTTGTAAAATATCGATTTTCACATACATCAATTGCTTCACTAAATTCTAACTTTTCCATCATATTATACCTTTTAACATGCTGATATCCTGAAAAAGCTCTTTCAATAGGGTTTCTTAACATTATAATAATCCTAACATTGTCATCAAGGTGTTTTTTAATATTTTTTATAGATATCTCTGGAAATTGTAAATACATTGCACTCGATTCACCTCTATATTTATAGTTTTTAGCATCCTTAAAAAGAGCTAAATAATCTTTATACTTAGAGATTCCATTTGGAATTCTATTTACGCCTATTTCGTTATTAATTAAAAAATGAGGTTCTTTATGATCTGTCATAAAAATATCAGGATGTTGCTTCAAATAATTATGTAAAGAAGTTGTCCCGCTTTTTGCAGCTCCTACAATTAAAAGATTTGGAAGAATCATAATTTATTAGATTTCAGAAAGGGTATATAAAACGTATAGAAACCAAACTCTCTTTTCACAAAGTAAACTAATAAAAAATTAAAAACTATAAGACTAACCATAGTAGCAATCGCGGATCCATTAATACCATAAATAGGTATTAAGGTAAAATTTAAAATAATATTAATTATTGATCCTATAATTGCAACATTCATAAAAACAACTTGTCTACCGCACATTTGCAATAAATTTCCTGCTGCTCCAGAAAATGAAACTACCACCCTTCCTAATGAAAGAACTATAAATGCAAAAACACCTTTTTCAAATTCTTCTCCAAATAACCCCATCAAAAAATCTGAAAAAAAGACAAAAATAATTACTAGAGGAAGTGTTGTCCAAAAAATTAATTTAGTTGATTGTTGTGTGACTTTCTTTAATGATTTAATATCATTTTTTTTATATAGTTCTGCGAATTTTGGTGAAGCTATACTTTTAACAGCCATAAGACCAATTGTAGCGAACATTGAAAGTCTAAATGCAGTATGGTATACACCAACTTGAGAAGAATTAGTAAATTCAGTCGTAACATCTGGACTATTAAGCATACTAAGCATTATTTTATCTGTCCAAGACATTATAAAATGAACTGCTTGAGCTAACATTAGTGGTAATGAAACTCTTAATATGTCTTTAATACTATCATTATCACTATTAATTTGTGTATCCTCTGAAACTTTAAATCTCTCTCTGAAAAAATATGTAAATACTAAAACAGATAATATTGAAACAATGATAAGACTAATGAGATAAGCATATAATGGTGCATCTACACAATTTATATATTTCGTTAAAATTAAAATCGCAATTAAAGAAAATAATGATTGTGACATCCAAAAGAAAAAAGAGTATCCACCAATGAGTTTGAGTCCTCTCATGTTTTGATAATGAAAAATAAAAATTGACATTGGTAAAACAAAGAAAGATGTAATTTTAATATGATCTGATTCTACAGTAATAAACTGCGCAATATAATCTGATCCAAAATACATTATAAAAGAACACAATACAGACATCACGGCTATTAAAGCAACTGCTTTTTTTCTAAATAATGTAATACTCCTATATCTTTTCTCAGCTGCATAAGCAGCTATATATTTAATAGATCCAGTGTCAAGCCCTAACTTAGATATTAATGTGAAAATCTTAAGAATAACTATAGCTATCACATAATCCCCCAAAGTATCAGCTCCACAAATTGTTGCAATAACATAGGTTAATACAAATCCTAATAATTGTCCTCCAACTCTAAAGAGAAGTGCTAATCCACCTTTACTAAAAAGCTCTAAAAAATCTTTATCATCAAAGTTTCTTATAATTCTATTATATATATATTTAAAACTTCTATTGATCATTATTAGATTTTTTCTCAACTAAAAACCAGGGATTTAATAAATTTTCTTTGTTGTACTCTATCTCTTGTGTAGAGTTATATTGTAAAATTTTATAACCTGACATATTTGCAATAGCATGCCCTGCAGCGGTATCCCATTCCATTGTAGGGGCATATCTAGGATATGAATCAGCTTTACCTTCAGCAACCATACAAATTTTTAGTGAAGAACCTATAGCTAAAATCTCAACAATATTATTTTGTTCTTGTTTTAACTTAAAATAATCTTCAGTTTCTTTTGTCATATGAGATCTTGAACCAACAATTATATATTTAGATTTAGTAGTATTAATAGGTAGCTTCTGTGATATCTTAATTAATCTATTAATATCACTAATATTATTTCCTGTTTTAACCTTAACTTTAAAAGATCCTAAACCCTCTAAGGCATAATACAATTCTTTAGAACAAGGAACATATATAACACCCATAATTGGCTGGTTTTTTCTTATCAAAGCAATATTAACAGTAAACTCACCATTTCTTTTAACAAATTCTTTAGTACCATCTAATGGATCAACCATCCAGAAATATTCCCATTTTTTTCGTTTTTCAAAAGGAATTTCTTTTCCCTCCTCACTTAGATATGGAATACCTGTATTTTGAAGAGCCTGTTCTATAAAAGAATTTGATCTTCTGTCAGCTAAAGTTAAAGGAGAATTGTCTTTTTTATTCTCAACAATAAAAGCTGATGAGTAAATATCCATGATTTCATTTCCAGCACTTATAGATGCGTTAATGGATAATAAAAGTAGATTAGTAAAATTCATGAATGATATTCTTGATAAATATTCAAGGCCTTAGATGTGCCAATACGAGATACACCAAGGTTAATCATTTCTTGGCAAGTAGCAAAATCTGATACTCCCCCAGAAGCTTTAATAGGCATATTACCAATAACAGATTTTATGACCTTAACATCAATTATAGTAGCGCCATAACCTCCATAATAACCAGTTGATGTTTTAATAAATACTTTTAAGATTTTTTCTGGAAAATTTTCTAATACAATATTATAGATCCGTTCTGAGATTAGCTTAATCTCCACTTTAGAAAGCGCACCGGTTTCAATAATCCACTTAACAATAACTTTATGACTTAAAGCAAATTTTGTACATTCAAAGATAGATTCATCAAAAATTGTATAGTTACCCATTTTGAAAGTATTATAATCACAGACAAAATCTAATTCTTTAACCCCATCATTAATAGCAATTTCTGCTTCTTTAATCTTACTCTGTAGAGAGTTACTTCCTAGAGGGAAATCAACTACAGTACCTACATTAATCTTAGATTTTCTTTCATCTTTTATTTTTTTAGCTAAAGAAACAAATATTGGTCTAATCATTATGCATTTAAAATCATAATCAATAGCTTCATTAATAAAATTAGTAACTAGTATTTCAAGTTCTGAATTTGATACTCCTAACTCACCTGAAGTCTTTAAAAAAGTGGAGTCAAGATACTTAGATATATTTACTTGTTTATCAGACATTATTTTCAAAGTATACAAATCTAGTTAAATATTCAGTTTAACAATCTTTTAAATTTAACAAATTTTCCGTTATTTGCATAATATGAATAATAGCAATAATAATATATTTCCAGTTTTCAATAGTATCATCTCTAAAGAATATAAGGAAAAACAACTAAATCAAAAAGCTAAGGCTATTTGGTTGACTGGCTTATCTGGTTCTGGAAAGACAACTATAGCTATTGAAATTGAAAAGATCCTATTTAATAAGGGGTATCTTGTTCAAATCTTAGACGGAGACAATATACGAATTGGAATAAGTAATAACCTGTCATTTTCAGCTACAGATAGATTAGAAAATATTAGAAGGATTTCTGAAGTTTCAAAGTTATTTGTTAATTGTGGTGTGATAACTATTAATTGTTTTATAAGCCCTTCAAATAAAATCCGCCAAAAAGCTAAAGAAATTATAGGTAAAGAAAATTTTATAGGGGTATTTATAAATACAGATCTAGATACATGTGAAAAAAGAGATACAAAGGGATTATACAAAAAAGCTCGACAAGGAATAATAGAAAACTTTACTGGGATATCATCAAAATTTGAAATTCCAGATGATACATATATAAACATTAATACTAGTAACAGATCTATTGATGAATCAGCTACTCAATTAATCAAAGCTATCCTTCCAAAAATACAATATAAATAAAATGCAATCTTACAATCTAACACATCTTGAAGAATTAGAATCTGAAGCAATCTTTATTTTAAGAGAAGTTGCCTCTCAATTTGAAAAACCTGTCATGCTTTTTTCTGGTGGTAAAGATTCAATTATTATGTTCTATCTGGCAAGAAAAGCATTTTACCCTGCAAAAATACCATTCCCTTTAATGCATATAGATACTGGACATAATTTTCCTGAAACAATTTTATATAGAGATAGTCTAATGAAAAAAACTGGAGAGACTTTAATTGTCAAATACGTTCAAGACTCTATAGATAGTGGAATAGCAATCGAAGAAAAAGGAATTAATGCTTCTAGAAATGGCCTTCAAACTATAACACTTCTTGAAAGTCTAGAAGAAGGAAAATATGATTGTGCTCTAGGGGGAGCTAGAAGAGATGAAGAAAAAGCAAGAGCTAAAGAAAGATTTTTTTCACATAGAGATGAATTTGGCCAATGGGATCCAAAAAATCAAAGACCAGAACTTTGGAATTTATTTAATGGAAAGAAAAATAATGGAGAGCACTTTAGAGTTTTCCCAATATCTAACTGGACAGAAATGGATGTGTGGCAATATATACTTCATGAAAGAATTGAATTGCCTTCATTATATTTCTCACATAATAGAGAGGTTGTTAAAAGAAATGGAGTCCTTCTTGCTAAGTGTGATTACATTAAATTAAAAGAGAATGAAAGATGGGAGGAAAAAACTGTAAGATGTAGAACAATTGGAGATATGACATGCACAGGAGTATCTGAATCTAAATCTTCATCATTAGAAGAAATTATTGCTGAAGTTGCCGCAACAAGGATAACAGAAAGAGGTGGAAGAGCAGATGATAAAAGATCAGAAGCTGCAATGGAAGATAGAAAAAAAGAAGGTTATTTTTAAAAAAAACAAATGAGTAAAGAAAAAGGTTATTTAGATATGGAACTGCTTCGCTTCACAACAGCTGGAAGTGTTGATGATGGGAAAAGCACGCTAATTGGAAGATTATTATATGATAGCAAAGCTATATTTGAGGATCAATTAGAATTACTAAAAGAAACAAGTAAACAAAGAGGAGAAACAGAAATTAATCTTGCACTTCTAACGGATGGATTAAGATCAGAAAGAGAGCAGGGCATCACAATTGATGTAGCATATAGATATTTCGCAACACCCAAAAGAAAATTTATCATCGCAGATACTCCGGGACACATACAATATACAAGAAATATGGTTACAGGGGCCTCCACTGCTAATCTTGCAATTCTTTTAATAGATGTTAGGCATGGAGTTATCGAGCAAACAAAACGACATGCTTTTATTGCTTCACTATTACAAATTCCACATGTTGCTGTATGTATTAATAAAATGGATTTAGTTAAATATAGTAAAGAAAAATTTAATGAAATTAAATCAGAGTTTAAAGATTTTGCTTCCAAGCTAGAAATTAAGGATGTTAATTTTATACCAATAAGCGCTCTAAACGGTGATAATGTTGTAGATAGATCAGATAACATGCCTTGGTATGAAGGCTCTACCCTTATGCATCTATTAGAAAATATACATATTGGAAGTGATCAAAATCTCATAGATTGTAGATTCCCTGTACAATATGTTATTAGACCACAATCAAAAGGATTTCCAGATTATAGAGGATATGCAGGAAGAATTGAAGGTGGAATCTTTAAATCTGGAGATAGTATAAAGGTACTTCCATCAGGATTAACTACTAAAGTAAAATCTATTGACACATATAAAGGTGAAATTAATGAAGCATTTCCTCCTATGTCTGTTTGTATCACACTTGAGGATGATATTGATATTAGTAGAGGAGATATGATAGTTCGAGAAAACAATCAACCAAATTCTGATCAAGAAATAGATTTAATGATTTGCTGGATGAATCAAAAACCACTTTTATTAAGAGGAAAATATACAATCCGTCACACAAGTCAAAATGCAAGATGTATAATTAAAGATATTAAATACAAAATAGATATTAATACACTTCATAGAATTGAAGAAGTAAAAGACATTGGATTAAATGATATTGGAAGAATATCCATAAAAACAACAAAACCTCTATTTTTTGACAAGTATAATAGAAATAGAAATACTGGTAGTATTATTATAATTGATGAAGCAACAAATGAAACAGTTGGAGCTGGAATGATTATCTAGATAAATTTAATCTTAGTTTAATGTAAAGTTTATAGGAATTGTAAACATTACCCTAACTGCTTTACCTCTTTGCTTTCCAGGAGTGTATCTTGGTAATGAAGAAACAACTCTTAAAGCCTCAGCATCTAAGTTTTTATCGACCCCACGAACAATTTTAACATTTGTTACCTTACCTTTTCTATCAACAATAAAACTAACATATACCTTTCCAGTTATATTATATTCTTTAGCTATTGCAGGATATTTAACGTTTTTTTGGATAAATTTCATTAAGCCTAAATCTCCACCTGGAAATAACGGCATATTTTCTACTACCATAAAAATTTCTTCATCATCCTCTTCAATTTCTACTATTTCATTTTCATCTGTTTCAGTTTCTTCTATCTCTACTTCATTTTCTATCTCTACCTCATCTTCAACAATCTCAATAATTTCTGGTGGTGGTGGTGGTGGTGGTGGCTTCACCTCTTGACGAGTAATAGGAATAATTTCCTCTTCTAATTCGTCAAGGTTTAAATTACCTAAATCATAATTTGATTTATCATAACTCTTCCATTCAAAAGAAACTAAAACTACAATTAATGCAACCATTAATCCAATTTGTAAAAACATTCCTTTCTTATTCTCTAAACTGACTTTAGAATTTTTCTTTGATTCCATATATAATTTTAACTTACAAGAGCTTGATAGTCTTCTGCACTCAAGAGATTTTCAAGATCTAAAACATTACTTATAGAGATTTTAATTATCCAACCCTCACCAAATGGGTCATTATTTATTAACTCTGGATTATCTTCTAATTTACTATTAAATTCTAAAACTTCACCATTAATAGGCATAAATAAATCCGATACTGTTTTAACAGCTTCTACTGATCCAAAAACCTCTTCTTTTTCTAGTTGCTCACCTTCAGTGTCAATGTCAACATAAACGATATCTCCTAGCTCACTTTGAGCAAATGATGTAATACCCACATAAACTATATCTCCTTCAACTTTTAACCATTCATGATCTTTTGTATATTTTAATTCAACTGGGAAATTCATAATCAAATATTTTTTTTCAAAAATACACTTTTTTCTATCTTAAAAAAATTATCCTGCTAATGTAAATCTTAAACTAAAACCTGCATTAGTAATTGATCCTGGAAAAGTTGTTGAAATAAATGGATTTGTAATAATCTTATCATAAAAAGCTTTAATATTTAAACGCTGATTTAATACATAATCTGCTGAAAATTTTATACTAATAGTTTGTTGACCCATTGTAATCTGCTCTACATCTTCAATTACTTTTCTTATAATTGTTTTATTATTCCTAATATTTAAATCTAATTTTAAATCTAAATCAGAAGACATTTTCTTACCTCTTCCGCCAGACATAAATCTAAACTCAACATCCTTTACCCTAAATCCTGTACCAATAACATAATCTTTAGTGTTTGTTTCTGTCAATTGATTATTCGAGAGAGAAAGTGAGAGCATTCTGCTACTCTTAATTTCAATCTTTGTAATCAGACTGTTTTTCCATAACATATCTAGTTTAAAAAGAGGACTAAATTGTTCACTTATTGAAACTTGAGAAATTTCTTTTTGAACATGATAGCTCATATTATTCATGTTAATTTCATCTCCATTTATATAATCTAGATTAGTTACATAGGAACTTACACTATATGTACTTCTATAAGAATGGGCTAAACTAAATGTTTTGAAATATTTCTTGATTGATTTTATTTTAACAAGCCCATCATATGTAATACGCCAATTAGGTAAAGGAATAACAGGCATTTGATTTAATGAAACATTAAGCGAGCTTCTACCTCCATAAGCTGCTATAAAAGCAGGAATCATAACTTCTTGAGATGTGGGTCCATATCCACCAGTAACAATAGTATCTCCATTACTTATTGAATATTCTATTGGGAATCCAGATAAAGCACTAATAGAACCATTAAAATTAGGGTTATCTATCGCTAATCTATTAGCTATATCAGCTCTAAATCCACGGAATTTTGAAAAAGTTGATGAAGAATAATCATCATTATTACCAATAAAAGCTGTTGGAAAAGAAATAAAAGAGATACTATAACTACCAGATTCTGTAGGACTAAAAGAATTGAAACCGTTATTAATATTCTCCCACCTAAAATATTCTTGATTATTAGAAGAGGTGTTCTTTGTTGCATTTAATTCAATTCTAAATTGTTTGATTGGCTCAATAGTACTTCTTAATGTTAAATTAGTACTTTGATTTTGCTTATATAATGTATTTAAAGAAGTATCCTGTGTTATCCAGCCGCTAGATCCAGCTAAGTTTCTAATATCTCTCTGACTTCCAAGGACAAAAGGAATAGTAGGAGCCATACTAGACCATTCTTGACCTAAAAAATTAGGGTTTGGCAGATAACCAGGCAATAAAGTTCCTCTATTTTGACTAAAGCTAAAAGATAGGTTTTTAACTCCTAATACAAAACGAGTAAGATGTTTGAAAAATTCAAACTTATCAACTTTTTCCTCTTCATTTTCTTCTTTTTTATTTTTTCTTCCTGGTCTTCCTCTTGTATTATTACCTTTGTTAAGCCTTTTAAAATATGGTACTTTATTGTATAAAGTAGTGAAATTTATTTGACCATTATACTGTCTTGATTGAGAATTTTGAATTGTATTACCTAAATAATCCAATGCTAATGGTGCTGCTTGCCAATCATAATTTCCACTATAACGTGTTGTTAAAGACATGAAATTTAATAATGGAATTTTATTTAATGGAAACTGATAATTAACACTCATAGTTTGATGATATGAGGTGGGTCTACCAGAATTCCAGAAATTATTCCATATTGTATCCATCTTCTGATTATAATCAGGATCTGTTTTATCTATTCTTCCGTATGGCTCATCAATATTTGCTTTGCTATTAACTGCAAAATCTAATTTTAATGTACGAGTAATATCATACTTAAACTCATACATTCTATTCCATTTAAAAAACTTATTATATGTTGGTAATATAATCATGTTAGTGTTATTCAAATTCCTTAATTTGACTTCATTATAATTCCTGTCAATATCAGTTCGATATGAAAAGGATTTAGGCATATTATTAAAATTAAAATCTTTTATAAAACGCATGTATGGAGAACGTCCTAGATTAAATTTTGAGAAAGGCTTGATATTTTTAGGTTGGGTGTTGTAGTTATAGGTTATTGACCCTCTATAGTTAACAGTTCTATTGTATTCTGTATTTATATTTCTAATAAAGGTTTCGTTCTTTGAATAAGAAACTGTAAAATTCTCAAGATCATATATTTTATTTTTCTTTTGTTCTTGACCTTTTTTTATTGTCTTTGATTTCCTAACATTAGTGAAATTTATACTATTTCTTTTAATATAATCTTGTGCAATATATTTTAATGAATCTTTCTCTTTCTTATTATCTAATGTTTGTAATGATGTAGACAATAAAATATCAGGATCTAATGGATTATACTGTGGATTTCTTATTGATTCTGACATTCCAATATACATGGGAACCTTCACGCCATTATCTTGAGGAAAGAATTTTCCTAAATCAAATGTTGAAGACAAGTCATATTGAAAAGCATTATATTTCTGTCTCTCATTTACTTTCTTTTCAATACTTCCAAAACCAATAGTACTCATATTTCCTGATAAAGTAATATTTCCAACATCTGCCAGCCTAGCTGTTAATCTACCATTAGCAGCCCAGCCACCATACTCATCAAAATCAGTAAGCCTTAACTCATTTACCCATATCTGACCACATTTTGCTAAACCATCATCATCACTTGAAAAAGATGTTTTTTTAGGATTTCTAACCCCTATCATAATAGTCTTTACTTGAGATAAATTAGGATTTCCAACAACTGTAATTTTTCCTCCAGATGAAAATTTTATAAATGGAGTAGAAACATCTGCATTATTAAAATTCCTTTCTTGTTTAGCAAGTTGAAAAATTTCAAATGCTATGTCAATCTCATTCGATGAAGGCCATATATCTTCACTAGATGTTGCAAAATGAGGTGTTGGCTTCAATTTAATTTCATATTCGTAGTAATTTGATGTAAAATCTGTTCCTAAACGAATGAAGCATGATAAATCACCATCATTTAAATTATCTTCATATCCTTCAGCATGAACAAACATTTTTATTCTCTTATAAGCACGAACATCTAAATCTGATTTCTTATATGCAGCTCTAGAATCACCATCTTTTAGGTTACAAACCTTTAATACCAAAGATTGTTCGTTTTGCTGTCTTAGTGTTGTTGTAGAATTATCTAGCTCTTGCTCAATTCCAGGGGGAAGAACATAATTTATTGGAGATCTATTTCCATTCTCTTCAATATTAACAGCTGAAACATCAAAAGTTGTTTCTTGCTGGTCATCTAAAGGAATATACTCTCCAGGTTCTGTAAGATCAAAATTATACCTTCTCCATTCTCCTCTGACTAAATCAAAAGTTGCAAATCTACATACTATTGGCTCAATAAAACCTGTAAAATTTATTCTTATAAATCTTATAGATTTAAAATCTTGAATACCTCCAATAACCTTATCAGGCTGATAGACTGGAACTCTAAATTGATACCATTTAATATTTCTTTGATTTCCATTTTCAGTTTTGACAGATGTTTCTAAAACATCTGAAATATAACTATCTCCAATACCCATTTCTGGAAATAATCTTAATTTGTACTGAAAATAACTTTCAGTTTCACTTAAAGTATTATCCCTATTTATATCTTCAGAGTTTGGCTGTGCAGAAGCTGAAGTTGGATAACTTTCTACTGATTGTTCACTTGTTGATGAATTACCATCTGTATTATTATAGTTTTTATATCTATTTAAAATATCAGTCGATAAATTATCAAAATCTGTACCTCTAAAATAATGAAAATCATCTCCTGATGGATCACTAATAGCATTTTGATAAGCGATAGAACTGGATCCATATAATGTTTCAATCTGCTGCAAGTAATTAGAATCAAAAAACAATTTTTCATCATTATTACTTAAACCATCTAAACCAACATCTTGAAACTCTCTAGATAATGGGTCATTATCAAAAGCCTCAACAATTGAAAAGTTAGTAGGAACCCTTCCCCATTGAGTGGTGTCAACATCTATAACATTAGAATTTATAGGCAATCCATTCTCAAAACTCTTATGTCCATCCTTTAAAACATCCTCAGAAACATTACCTAAGTTAATATATAGATCACCACCATTATGATTAATTAAACCATCTTCATTATTAAAGGGATCCATCATCCAAAATTCAATAAATTCTATATTTGCTGCTTCAAAATCATTTGTTTCTAATTTTCTCATTATACCTCCCCAGTTTTCGGTAGGATTATATAAAGAACCATTTGCTTTTAAACCATTAATAGTATAATTATTCGGACCTCTTTCTTGAGGATAATAAGCCACATCTAAAACAGCTAGATTTGTTATTTGACTTCCTAAATCAGGATCTCTATTTGGAAACACTTCAGTCTCTAGTATCTCTCTAACATAATGATAAGATTGTTGAGGAATTGTATTTCCATTTAATAATGATAATGTCTTATTAATATTTGGAGGAGTTATTGAGGTATTTCTAAAAAATAGTGGATCTATAGTATACCACGCAAGCTTAGCCCTTTTAAAACCAACTTCTAGATTATCATTTAAAGATGCATTTAAAAAAATATCATCCTGACCTTGAGGAATACTGGCCATTCTCCAAGCGCCCATATTTTTAATATCAATAGATGTTTTACTAGCCTCAAAATCGTCTATATATGATACTCCTTGTTTTCCAACCGCTCTATGGTGACCTGGAATAAGATGAGCAAATTCAGCATTTGCAATTAATCTTGACTTTGCTTTTGTTTCTATAAAAGGAATAAAATCAATTGCTTTTGTCAACCACGGAGCTACAGTTTGATATGTCCCATCAAGTCCCCAGATCGTATTTGAGATAGGTTCATCTCCAGTATTAATTTTCTTAGTATATGGTCTTTCTGTTAAATTTAAGATAGTTGCTCCTAAAACAAAATCTTTATTTACATCATAATCTGCATGTAATCCAACAAGGGTTTTATTCTGAATTCCAAACATAGAATTATTTTCAAGAGATATTTTAATAGGGGTTCCTGAATTTAATATCCCTTCATTAATTATAGTAACTCTCCCCATATTATAATCAACTGTATAATCTTGATTTTCAACAAGTTTTTGTGAGCCAGCTGTCACAGTTACTGATCCTTCTGGGACATTCATAGCATTTAATCTAATTTCTGAACCTGACGCTCCTTGGTAACTTCCTTTTATCCTAAATTTATTTAATTCAGGGTATTGCTGAGCAACAGTGATAGTAGAATCATATAGTACCTGATAAACATATTTATCAGCTATTGATTGATCAGTAAATTTACTTCGTAAATATTCTCCAAAAGGTTGTCTTACCGGAAATATAATCCTTCCATTGGCTGACTTAACTGTTAAGCCTTCTATAAAATCAAACACTCCATCTGACTGATTATCCATTTGTTGATCTAATTGATCAACATTTACAACCTTTATAAGAGGTATTCCTTGCAGGTTACCCTCAGGAATATAATTTGTTACCGCACCTGATTCTTCAGTATTTTCATATACAATATCTAATATAAAACCGTTACTACTCATCTGATATGCTCCAAGGGCATAAATATTTTTCATCATTAGGTGCCAATTGGGTAAATTAGGAGAAAAATTTGTTCCCTTTAGGAGTTTTACAATTAGTGATTGAGGAGCGGTAGGTCCTGATGAAGTAAATTCACCAACTTGATATGTATTATTACCAATTGTATATTGAAATGCAACAGCTAATACTTCATCATTATTTAAGGCCTGATTTAATGAAATATAACCAAGCTTGGGATGAATAGAATATTCTTGTTCATTTAATTTTCTAGCCCTTTCTAACTTCTCGTAATCTTGACCATTTAAAAAACCAATACCAATCTGTGATGAGAGTATACTGTTAACCTCATTTATATCTCTAATTCCATTAAATTGATTTGTTAATGATTCAAACATATCATTAGCTGCATTATTATCTGGATAGATACCTCCATTTGATAATGTAAATTGTGTATTATAAATATTACCATTAGTTTCCCCTAAATCTAAAAATGACACTATATTTCGAGTATCATTTGTAGTTCCAGTTTTATTAGTTACCCAAACCTCTACTCTAGTAATATTTATTGGGGAATTAACAAAAGGCATATTAACAAGTGCCCCATCATAATTTTCTTTAAAGTAATGAGCCAAGAAATAATGCTTATTTGCTTCATATTGATCAGCATAAATGTCAAATTCTGAAGTTTGTGCCCCACCACTTACTTCTATTTCTGACATTGAACTTTTCTGTTGAGACAAAATACTTGTAATGGTGGTTCTTCCAAATTGCATTTGTGTTTTAAACCCAAATAGAGATTGACTACCAGTTATTAAAGATCCATTAAGAGGAAGGCTTACATTCCCAACCTCTATTTTTTTCACTATCTCATCCTCATATCCAGTATATTCTAATTTCATATTATTTTCAAAATCAAATGTTGCTTCTGTATTAAAATTAGTAGTCAACTTTAACTTATCACCTATCTTTCCAATTACATTCATCTGTATTTTTTCTTGAAAATCAAAAGAAGTAGTCCTTCTTTGTTCTTCTGGTAAAGATGGATTATCAAGACGATTAATTTTTAAACCAAAGATTAACTCTGCTGATCCTTGAGGTCGAATATCAACAGAATTTCCCCCAAATACTTTATCAAATGCTTGACCTGGAATATATAATTTTGGAATCCCAAACTTAGAGCTAGATTGGTTAGCTTTATCCTTAGATTTTTTATTCCAATATTTAGTTATTGAACTATTAAATTTAAATTCCTGATATTCCTTAAATGACAAAATCTGAGGAAACCTAAGATTAAATTTACCTAACCTTTTTTGAATAATATACTGATTACCATTTATATCATAATTAGTAATAGTGTTAAAATTAGAAGGGTTATTCATAAATAATCCACTTGAAAAATTAGAATTATATGGATAAGGTAGATTATAATTATTATCTGAGCTGTCAATAACAGAAATAGAATAACTCCTTACATTAAAAAATAATGTAAATAGAATAATAAAAAGTAAGAGATATTGATTTTTTTTACTCAAGTTAAATCGTCTAATTTAATAATAGGCTACATCTGACTTAAAGCCATCTTAACCAATTGTTCAACGCTATCAATTTCAGGATTCTCTTTTAGCACTTTATCAATCTTTTGATCGGCAACTTTTTTAGCAAACCCTAAAGCTAGTAGTGCTGATAACGATTCAGTCTTCATTGTATTGTCCAAATCAAACGAAATATCTGAGCTTGGTAAGCCTTTAGCTACTTTATCTTTTAAATCAATAATAATTCTTTGAGCTGTTTTTGCTCCAATTCCTTTAACATGTTGGATTGCAGCAACATCAGCAGTAGTGATGTATAAGACAATTTCAGATGTATTATATGTAGATAAAATTACTTGAGCTGTACTGGGTCCAACTCCAGAAACACTTACAAGATTTCGAAATAAATGACGTTCACCCTTATCATAAAAACCATACAGAGTATGTGAGTCTTCCTTAACAGATAGATGCGTAAATAATTTACATACCTCATCTTTAATAGCTGAGAATGTTTGTAGTGAGATGTTTATTTTATATCCTATACCATTACATTCTATCACAACATATGTTGGTGTTTTTTCTAATAATTTTCCTGTGATTTGTGTGATCATAATTTAAATTTTATAATATCTATATTAAAAGAAAACCTTGTGCAAAGACAAGGTTTCAATTGATTCTATAATTAGCTATCAATCTACTAATTAATAATTAATTTTTTTACTGCAACTAATTTGTTGTCTATTACTAAATTACCAAAATATATTCCCTTATTCAAGTCATTAGTATTCATTTCAAGCAAACCAGAATAATCTAAATTAAAACTCTTAATTCTATTTCCAAGAATATCAATTATATGTAATTGAGAATTATTATCTGCAATGTATCTTATACTAGTTTTTGTATTTGTTGGATTAGGAAAAAATTCATTCAGCCCAATCTCACGGATACTTTCATTAATCTGAGTTGAAGAGCCATTATAAGTTACGGTTAAACAGCTAGCATCAGATGGAGTTCCCTGAGGGTAAAAACAATATTGAACTATTGCTTGAGCTGAATTTCCGAAAGCATCATAATAACCTACGAAATTTGTTGAATCACCAAATCCAGGAGGGATAGTTCTAACCCCAGCAGGTATTGGAGAAACATAAGTAGAAGAAGGCCAGCAACTTGTTCCCCAACAAAAGTAGTTTGAAGTTCCAGCTGCAGTGTCAATTATAATTTTTTCACACATTACTCCTAGTGTATCAGATGTTATATTCTTTACTGTTATATGTGAAGCAAGAGGTAAGCCTGGATTTCCATAAACATTTGAAGTTCCTGTAACATCTAAACTCTGAGCAAATAAGCAATTACTAGAGATAGATATTTGAAAAATTAAAAGAAAAGTTATTGAAAGTGTAAAAAGAGATTTTTGCATATTATTTATTTATAATTTTAACAAATATAATAAATTTCAAATGAATTACTAGTAGTGATTAGTAATAATCAATATAAATAATAATAAACTACTGAGAAAAACTACGAAATATTAAATTTATTAAGTTATATTTGTGGAAAACATTTAATATTAAAATAAATTTATGATGAAAAAATTACTATCAATAGCATTAGGTTTGGTTACAACTTTATCTTTTGCGCAAACTTTTGTAAGTACATCACCTGAAAATCAAAAGGTTGTACTTGAAGAATTTACAGGTATATATTGTGGATACTGTCCTGATGGTCATGTTATTGGACAAGGGCTTCATGATGCAAGCCCAAATGAAGTTTTCTTAATAAACATACATACCGGTGGTTATTCAAATCCTAACGGACCTGCGGATCCAGATTTTAACAGCCCTTATGGTGCTTGGATAGCTGGAAATACTGGATTAGCTGGTTATCCAGCAGGAACAGTTAATAGATCTACTTTTCAAGGTATTGCACCTCAAGGAAGCGCAGGAACAACTGCACTAAGTAGAGGTGATTGGGCGGCAGCCGCAACAATTGTTATGGGAATGCCTTCACCAGTTAATGTAGCTGCTCAGGCAAGTTTTGATATGGGAACTGGTATACTTTCTGTTAACACTGAAACTTATTATACTTCTAATGTAACAAATTCAAATAATTTACATGTTGCTGTAGTTGGAAATAATATTCCAGGACCTCAGTCAGGAGCTCAATCCTATAACCCTGGAGCTATTATTTCAGGACCATGGAGCCCTACATACAATCATCAACATATGTTATTACACTTAATGGATGGACAAAACGGTTTAGAATTCAATACAACGACTGCTGGAACGTTTATTCCTAATACTCACACTTGGACAGTACCAGCAACAAATCAAGCTGGACAAACAACGACTGGGTATTTCCCAGCTCTTGATCCAACTAATATGGATGTAGTAGCTTTTATTACTGATGGATCAATGGGATCAGAAACTATTCTTACTGGATTTCAAGCTAATGTTATACCTGTTTTCCCTAATGCTTATGATGCTAATGTTACTGCATCCTCAGCAGCTGATGTTGTTTGTGCATCTGAAACTGATATAGAAATTACATTTAGAAATTATGGTAACCAACCACTTACTTCATTAGATCTTAATTATAAAATAAATAGTGGAACAATTATAACTTATGGATGGACAGGTAACTTAACTTCTGGTGCTCAAGAAACTGTTCTAATTTCTAATGTTGCTTTCACACCACAAGCAAACAATACAGTTGATTGGACAGCTTCTAATCCTAATGGTCAAACAGATCAAAATGCTAATAACAATGCAAGTTCTTCTACATTTAATCATGCTTTTTTAAGCGGAAATGTAGTAGATGGTATTAATGCAGGATTAATTGATATTGCTATAACAACAGATGGTTATGGAAGTGAAACAACATGGGATGTTACTGCAGAAGATGGATCTATTCTTGCTTCTGGTGGCCCTTATGGTAGTAATGTAACTCTTAATGAAACTGCTAGTGTAGGAGCAAGTGAATGTTTTACATTCAACCTATATGATTCATATGGTGATGGAATGTGCTGTACAAATGGAGTAGGATCTGTAATGGTAACAGATGCAAGTGGTAATGTTATTTTTGAAGGAGACCCTGTTACTCTACAAAACTTTACTGCAATACCTGCACCTTTCTCTACTGGATTAGCTTCTGGAGATGCATGGGAATGTACACCATTTGGATGTGCTGACGTAGGTGCTGGATTTGGATCATATGCATCAGAAACAGATTGTGAAGCAGATCCTACAACTGGATGTTATGTTGTAAGTAGTATAGATGAAAATCAAGCTAACTTATATGAATTATATCCTAACCCTGCTAAAGATGTACTAAGTATAGATGGTACATTTAAAAGTATTGAGATTTATGATGTGTTTGGAAAATTAGTATTAGCTTCTGATAATAAATCAGAAATTAATATATCAGATTTAGCAAACGGATCATACTATGTAAATATTCATACAGAGAATTCAGTAATTAAGAAAAAAGTTACTGTTTCAAAATAAATAGAAATATCTTTATATAACAAAAAACCCTAGCAGAGCTAGGGTTTTTTGTTATATAAGTTTTGTAAATTTGTTGTAATATCTTAAACAAAAACACATGAAAAAAATACTTATTATTCTTTTTACTATTCTAGTAAGTTATGAGATTTCATTCTCTCAAGAAAGAAGCCTTCCAAATGTTGAAGTTAAAACACTAGAAGGAAGCGCATTTAATATTCAAGAATTAGAAAACAAGGGAAAACCAATGGTTATTAGCTTTTGGGCTACATGGTGCAAACCTTGCAAGAAAGAACTTAACGCTATTGCTGAAGTATATGAGGATTGGCAAGAGGAAACAGGTGTGAAATTAATAGCAATATCTATAGATGATACAAGATCAATGTCTAGAGTAGCTCCATATGTAAATTCTTCAGAGTGGGAGTATGAAGTATACCTTGACTCAAATTCTGACCTTAAAAGAGCTCTAGGAGTTTCTACTGTTCCTCATACTTTCTTAATTAATGGAGAAGGCAAAATTATTTGGCAACATAAGGGATATATTGATGGAGATGAAGATGAGCTCTATGAGCAGATTGAGTTATTAGTAAAATAAGAAGATGAAAAATCAAGTTTTAAGTTTTCTATTAATACTCTATAGCATAAATACAATAGCTCAGAACAACAATGAAATACATGGTGATTTCAACTTAAATCTCCAAAGCTATGTTGAGGATGCTACAATTAATGCTTTAGCTGCTGATGAAGTAGTGCTTAATAATGCTTATCTTAATTTAATTTATAGTAATAATAATTTCACAGCAGGATTAAGGTATGAAAGCTATTTAAATGCACTGCTTGATTATGATAGTGAATTTAAAGGAAATGGAATCCCTTACAGGTTTGCCACATACTCTATAGATGGATTAGAAATAACAGCCGGAAATTTTTACGAGCAGTTCGGTAGTGGACTTATATTTAGAAGTTATGAAGAAAAAGGTCTTGGAATAGATAATTCAATGGATGGAATTAGACTTAAATATAAACTATTTAATGGTCTAAGAATTAAGAGTTTTATTGGGAAGAGCAGAACATACTTCACATATGCTGAAGGTATCTTTAGAGGAATAGACGCGGAACTAGACGTTAATGAAACATTTAGCCTTGAAAGCAGAACTAAGTATATTATAGGAGGTAGTTTTATAAGTAGATATGAAAAAAGAGCAAACCCTAAATTTACGCTTCCTCAAAATGTTGGTGCTTATGCAGGAAGATTAAACATCTTAAATGGTGGATGGAATTATTTTGGTGAATTTGCATATAAAATAAATGATCCTATAAATTCATTACAAGAAAATGAAATGAACTATGCTAATGGAAGTGCATTTACTAATAGTATTACCTATTCACAAAGAGGATTTGGGATAACTGGTGAGATACACAGAGCGGATAATATGCTTTTACTCTCTGAGAGAGAAAGAACAGGTAAGGCATATATAATGAACTATATCCCAACGTTAAGTAAGCCTCATGCATACACTTTATTAGCAATATATCCATGTGCAACTCAGGCTATGGGAGAATTAGGAGTGCAGTTAGATGTTTACTACAAAATAAATAAAGGAACATTATTAGGTGGTAAATACGGGACAAAACTAAATCTTAATATTTCAAAAATTAATGGTTTAGAAGGTGGTTATTCAATACTCAATGATAATACCAATCATACACCAAAACTTTTTAGCTTTGATGAAGAGCTTTATTTTTCAGATATAAATCTTGAGATTAGTAAAAAGGTAAATAAGAAAGTAAAATATAACGCTGTACTTGCTCATCAGAAATATAATAAGGATTTTCTTGAAGGAAAAACCCCTGGAGAATACGGAACCCTTACTTCAACTATTGCAGTATTTGATTTAAGCTATAAGATTAAAAAAGGACATACCATAAGAGTTGAAACTCAAGCTTTGTTCGCTAAAAAAGATGAAATCGCAACCAGCGAACAGGAAGGAGACTGGGTGATGGCAGCAGCTGAGTATACAATATCCCCTAATTGGTTCTTCGCAGTTCAAGATATGTATAACTATGGTCATGAAAATGAAAGCAAAAGATTACATTATATGAATCTTAATTTTGGATTTCTTAAAGGGTCTACTAGATTTGAAATTGGATACGGGAAGAAAAGAGAAGGTATCTTTTGTGTTGGTGGAGTTTGTAAACTTGTACCGTCATCAAATGGACTAAACCTAAGTATAACATCAAGCTTTTAATTATGAAAAGATTACTCTATATAACATTTATTATTACATTAATAACTTCATGTGAAGTAATAGAAGGACCTTATATGAATGATGTAATAGTGCCAGTTGATACAACAACTAATCAATTTGTAAAAAATATATTGATTGAAGATTTTACTGGGCATTTATGTAAAAACTGTCCAGATGCAGCTAGAGAACTAGATGCTATACATGATTTTTACGGATCTCGTATAATAGGTTTAGCATTACATGTAGGAACAACATTTGGAAGACCATACCCTACAGATATATCTGTTAATCCAGATCAAAAATTTATATATGATTTTAGAACTAATAAAGGTGAAGAACTTGACAATCACTTTCAAGTTAGTCAGAATGGATTACCAAAAGGAATGGTTAATAGAATAGATTACAGTAGTGAGAATCATAGAAAAGACTATGGTCAGTGGCTCACAATAGTTGGTGATGAATTAAACAAAGAAGTGCAATTAGGAATCACTATCAATTCTACATTTATTGGAAATACTGGAGATATTAATATTACAACTGAAGCACTTACTTCTTTAACTGGAAATTATAAAATAGTTGTTTGCCTTGCAGAAGATCAGATAACAAACTGGCAAAAAGATGGAGATATAGATGATGATACGTATATACATAAACATGTTCTTAGAACAATTTTGACTCCTGTCTGGGGTGACAATTTATCAGTAGGAGGTAGCTATATTGATGATGGAGATATTTTTGAACATTCATATTCAATAAATCTTACTGATCTTGAAAATGAAAACATACAACACTCACAAGATGTACTAGTACAAGGCAATGGAAATGCTGGTGATTGGGAAAGTACAAATATGAATGTGATTGCTTATATCTATGATATTTCAAATTATGAAATATTACAAGTTAAACAAACGTCACTTATAGCACAATAAAAGCATGCCTAGAATACTGACTATAATATTTATATTATTATTAAATCAAACAGTATTTAGTCAAATTAACATGCAAAATACAGTTGATGCTAAAGCATTTTTACATGAGTACTTAACACCACTTGGGGAGAGTTTAGGGGCAACTCTAAATAACGGCTGGTATAATACAGCTAGACCACATAGATTTGGAGGGTTTGATGCCACTATTACCTTAAATGTTTTAAATATTCCTGGGTCAAAAAAAAACTTTAATCCAAACTCAATAGAAAATTTTTCTTCTACTGATCAGCTCTCGCCAACAATTATAGGTAAAGGTAATGGGGCTACAATAGAATATGAAGGAGAGCAATTCACGATGCCTACTCAAAAATCAGGGATGTCTTTTCTTCCAATACCAACTCTAAATTTTGGAGTAGGTATATTTAAGAAAACAGAAATAAATGGAAGATATGTGCCTAACTATAAATACAATGGAGGTTTTATAGGTAAAGGAGAAATTAGTATGTGGGGGCTTGGTTTTAAACACGATATTCTTCAATGGATACCAATAATTGGAGATGCAATTCCTCTTAGCCTATCCCTACAAGGAGGATACACTCAATTAAATACTAAAATCAATATTATAGATCAAGCTGTAAATATTGATGTGAGGGCTATGAATATTAATTTAATAGTATCTAGAAATATATTAATTCTGACAGGATATGCTAGTGTTGGATATAATTCAGCTACAACTACATTTTCTGCAGGAGAAAATTTAAGCAATTTAGATTCTTTTAATATTGGAGACCTTAATTTTGATTTACCAGTTTCAATGACATTTGAATCTAAAAATGAAATAAGAGCTAATCTCGGTCTAAGATTTACATTAGCAGTATTGGCTCTACAAGCAAACTATACTTTTAGTGAATATCCTGTAACAACAATAGGTGTTGGAGTAAGTTTGAGGTAATGAAGAAAAAAATTCCAATTATCATTTTTTTTATTTGGTTAATTTCTGGTAATACTTATAGCCAAGAATTTAACGCTGGATTTAATCTAGGAGTAAGTACCACTCAAGTATCTGGTGATAATTTGGCAGGATTTCATAAAGCAGGAATAATACTTGGAGGCTTTGTTAATAGAGATGTTAGTCAATTATTATTAATACAATTAGAAATGATTTTTATACAAAAAGGAAGTTCAAATACCAAAAAAAATAATCTAATTGCAGACATTTATCTTGATTATATTGAAGTACCTTTGTTGATAAAGTACCGACAATCAGAAAATATATTTATTGAGTCCGGAATATATACATCAGCGCTTATTAACGGCTATTATCATGATTTATATGGGAAATTAAATACCCAGACTGAGTTTGATAATTTTGATCTAGGTTTTTTAATTGGATTCACATATAAAATAAATAATAATATATCATTAAACACTAGAGCAAGTAATTCTATTTTACCTATTGCAGAGCATGCATCTGGACAAACTTATAGATTTAATAAAGGAAAATATAATACAACATTAAACTTTACACTACAATATCACTTTTAAAATGAAAAAACATAAGCTTATAATCGCAGTTACAGGAGCCAGTGGAGCTATATATGCAAAAGTACTATTTGACAAACTAAAAACTTTAAATAATCAAATTGAAAATGTTGGGGTTATTATGTCAGATAATGCAAAATATGTTTGGAGAACAGAACTAAATAATAATGGTTATGAAAATTATCCATTCACATTCTATGATAAAATGGATTTTGAAGCTCCATTTGCATCAGGTTCAGCAAAGTATAATAATATGATTATTTGTCCTTGTTCAATGGGGACAATGGGTAGGGTAGCAAGTGGAATATCAAATGATCTAACAACAAGAGCAGCTGATGTAATATTAAAAGAAAGAAGAAAACTAATTCTTGTAGCTAGAGAAACGCCATACAGTCTCATTCATATAAATAATATGAAAACTATTACTGAGGCTGGAGGAATTATCTGCCCTGCTACTCCATCTTTTTACAGCAAGCCTCAAAACTTTGAAGAACTTACAGCTACAGTAATTGATAGAGTTCTTGACTTAAGCGGTTTTACTTTTGATAAATATAGTTGGGGAGAAAACAATAAATAATTTATTATTTCGTTTTTAGGGTAATGGAAAAAATAAAATAGTCATATAACAACTAATACTTTATGAAAACATTATTTTTATTTATGCCTGGCATAAGAGCAATCGTGCTTTTAGCTCTTGCTCTTTTATTACTTTGTGTTACAGTATATTGTATTATTAAATATTTAAAAATTAAAAATGTTAAAGTTTAGTAAAAATATTCTAAGAAAAGTAAGTTTTGATCCATCTCTATTTAAAAAAGAATTAGCTAAATCTGCAAAATGGTTAAACAAACAAGAAATAGGAAATCTAAAAGTATGGGCTCTCACATATTTTGCACACTACAAACAAAATATAATAGAAGTTTTTGATAATTTATCTTAGAAAAAATTTCCTTGGTTAGAAGACTTCACTCTTCCAAGATGTTTAAATGCTAAATCTGTTGCTTCTCTTCCTCTTGGAGTTCGCATAAGATATCCTTCTTTAATAAGGAAAGGTTCATATACTTCTTCTATTGTTCCTGCCTGCTCGCCAACTGCTGTAGCAATAGTTGTTAATCCAACAGGTCCTCCCTTGAATTTGTCAATAATTGCAGAAAGAATTCTATTATCCATTTCATCTAATCCATTCTCATCAACATTAAGTGCGTTTAAAGCATACTTGGTAATTTCATTATCAATATTACCATCACCTTTTATTTGAGCAAAATCTCTAACTCTTCGAAGTAATGCATTTGCAATCCTTGGTGTTCCACGTGAGCGACCTGCTATTTCTTTAGCAGCACTTGATGATATACTTACATCAAGTATTGAAGAAGAACGATTAATGATTTCTGCAAGCAATTCAGAGCCGTAATACTCTAGTCTTGAGTTAATACCAAAACGCGCTCTTAGTGGCGAGGTTAGTAAACCAGATCTTGTAGTTGCTCCAATTAAAGTAAATGGATTAAGCTTAATCTGAACTGTTCGAGCATTAGGTCCCGATTCAATCATAATATCAATCTGATAATCTTCCATGGCAGAATATAAATATTCTTCAACAATAGGATTTAATCTATGAATTTCATCAATAAATAAAACATCTCTCTCCTCTAGATTAGTCAATAAACCTGCTAAATCTCCTGGCTTATCTAATACTGGTCCAGAAGTAGTTTTAATATCTACTTCTAATTCATTGGCTATAATATATGAAAGCGTTGTTTTTCCAAGTCCCGGAGGGCCATGTAATAATACGTGATCTAAAGATTCTTCTCTTTGCTTAGCAGCTTCGATAAAAATCTTTAGATTATCTACAATTTTATCTTGACCCTTAAAATCAGTAAATTGTTTGGGTCTAAGAACCTGTTCAAATTCTATTTCTTCATTAGAAAGTTCATTAGCCTCAGGGTTTAATTCATCACTCATATACACACAAAAATAAGAAACTATAAGTAATATAAAAGAAACTTAATAAACTAAAAAATATAGATTGAAGAAAATTTCTATGTGTTAAGATGTTTACTTTCATCCAGAAAAGGATGATGCTTTATGTTTAATGACCTAGTAGTAAGACTTCTAAATACAACTAGAAGAAAGAGGCCTAAAAAACCAAGCCCTATCCCAAGATCTGTAAAACCTAAATGACCATGATCTTTAAGTGTTCCTGGAGCAAAAAGAAGATATGAATTAATCCAATGCCCTATTAATATAACAATACAAGCTATAATTAAGTAATTAGTATTTCTTTTAGCATCTCTACTCATTAAAATAATAGTTGGAACAACAAAATTAATAGCAGCACTAAACCAGAACAAAAAATTATAATTAGATAATTCAAATCTCACCATAAAATAAGTAACTTCTTCAGGAATATTAGCATACCAAATTAGCATAAACTGTGAGAACCACATATAAGTCCATACAATAGAGAATGCAAAAACCCATTTCCCTAAGTCATGAATAATACTTTGATTTAAATCCTCAAGATACCCTTGACGTCTTAAGAATAAACAGAATAATAAAATTGTAGTAAACCCAATTACCGACCATTCTGAAAAAATATACCAACCAAATAAAGTACTAAACCAATGTGTATCAATAGACATAATCCAATCCCAAGAAGCCATTGAAGAACTAACAGCAAAGAACACAATAAACCATGCAGAAACTGTAATACCTTTTTTATAAGATTTTTCTCCTATACCACCTTCAAGATCTCCTTGAAGAGAAATATCTCTTAATCTCTTTGCACAATAAATCCAAACAACAACATAAATAATAGATCTAACTAAGAAAAAAGTCGGATTTAAATAAGCTACTTTACCAGCGATAATCTTATCAAAGTGGGAATCAGTAGGATCTAATAAGCCGACTTTAATAAAGTCATAAAATGGGAAGTTGTCTGTTAATGTAAATTGAAATCCTTCTAACCAATGATAAATATGATTAAAATGAAACACTCCAGCAATAACTATAAAAATTATTAAGGCACATGTGTATGGAAGAAAAGTCATTATTGCTTCTGGAACACGTTTTATAACTGTAGACCAACCTGCTTCAGCAATATACTGTAATGCAACAAAGAAGACAGCAAAAATTGATATTCCTAAAAAAAAGTAATTATTAAATATTAAGCTTGTCCAAGCAGCATGAGTATCATTATAAAATGCATATACAATAGAAATAAATCCAATCACTATTAAAATGATTGATAATATATTAGTAGATTTTGAAATTTTATACATTTTTTAATAATTTATTCAGCACTATATTTTTGTAATTCTTGAACATAAAGAACAATTTTCCATCTTTCTTCTTCACTTAACTGAGATGAATGGGGTCCCATAGCATTTAAACCATATGTGATAGCATGAAAAATATGGCCAGGCTTTAATTCACTCATAGGCAAATTAGCTCTTCTGAGTAATTTAGCTTCATTATAATGAGGAATAGCAGAATAAATTGGATGAGTGATAGATCCTCCTCCAGCACCAAATTCACCATGACAATGCTTACAAAACATTGAATATAATTTCTTCCCATCATTAATATTGGCTTCAGTATTATCAATTGGATTTATAGCATTATTTCCGGCATCTAAATAATCTGATAAAGTACCATCATAATAAAAAGTAGATAAATAATTTCTTGCAATCGTACCCTTAACTGGTTTTCTAGCATTCAAACTATCACTAAAAACTGAATTCTGTCCATAAGTTTCTAAAGATGGTGAACGATACATATTAGGCATGAATTCATATCCTGGTCCAGAATTTGAACAAGAAGAAACAACTAGAACCAAAACTAAAATAAATACTCTATTCATTTTCAATTTTTTTTTCATTAATTTCAGAAGCCCCTGTTGATGTGAGTAATTTTTTAATCTCTAAATCACTTCCTTCAATCTCCAATTCCATTAAAAATTTATCATCAGTAGTTCTTGGATCAGGACTTTTAGTTTTTGCTCCAGGATATAATCTATTTCTAAATAAATACGTTAAGGCCATTAAATGTCCAGCAAAAAGTACTGTACATTCAAACATGATTGGAACAAAAGATGGCATATTTTGATAGAAAGAAAAATTAGGTTTTCCTCCAATATTCATAGGCCAACTTTTCCCTACACCAGAGATCATAATATAATAAATCAATAATCCTCCAAAAGTAAGTCCTAAGCATCCATATATAAAAGCTGTTATAGCCATTCTTGTTTCTTTCAATCCTAATGCATGATCAAGACCATGAACAGGAAAGGGACTATAAACTTCTAAGATTTCAATATCCTTTGACCTAAGTTCTAAGACAGATTTTAATAACACTTCCTCATCATCAAAAATAGCATATAGTGTTTTTTTACTCATGGCTTTGTTTTTTAAATTCTGATCCTGAAGATTTTAAGATTGATTTCAATTCAGCTTGGGCAACAACAGGAAATGTTCTGGCATACATTAAAAATAAAGTAAAGAAAAATCCTATTGTCCCAAGAAAAATTCCGATATCAACAAAAGAAGGCGAGAACATTGTCCATGAAGAAGGAAGGAAATCTCTATGCAAAGAAGTTACAATAATTACAAAACGCTCAAACCACATTCCAATATTTACAAATATAGATAGTATAAAAGTAGCAATAAATGATGTTCTAATTTTACGTATCCAATATAATTGAGGTATGATAACATTACATGACATCATTGCCACATACGCCCACCAATAAGGACCAGTTGCTCTATTTAAAAATGCATACTGCTCAAACTCCACACCAGAATACCAAGCCATAAAAAGCTCAGTAATATATGCTGTACCAACTAAAGAGCCTGTAAATAGAATTATAATATTCATATACTCAATATGCTTAATTGTAATATAAGATTCCAAACTAACAACTTTTCTCATAATTATTAGTAGAGTTTCTACCATTGCAAATCCTGAAAAAAGTGCTCCTAAAACAAAATAAGGTGGGAAAATTGTTGTGTGCCATCCAGGTATTATTGATGTTGCAAAATCCATACTTACAATTGAGTGTACAGAGAAAACTAATGGAGTTGCTAAACCTGCTAGAACCAAAGAAACTTCTTCAAATCTTTGCCAATGTTTTGCTCTCCCACTCCATCCAAAGGATAATAAGGTATATAATTTCTTTTTCATTGGACTAATTTTCTTACTCATCCTATCCCTAATCATTGCAAAATCAGGAATTAATCCAATATACCAAAATACAGTAGAAACGGTTAAATATGTAGAAATTGCAAAAACATCCCAAAGAAGAGGAGAGTTAAAATTCTGCCATAGTGAACCAAATTGATTTGGTATAGGAAAAACCCAATATGCAAGCCATGGTCTACCCATGTGTATTACAGGAAATAAACCTGCCTGAATTACTCCAAAAATTGTCATTGCTTCTGCAGAGCGATTTATTGCCATTCTCCATTTTTGACGAAACAGCAAAAGGACGGCAGAAATTAATGTTCCAGCATGCCCAATTCCAATCCACCAAACAAAATTTGTAATATCCCAAGCCCAGTTAACTGTTTTATTTAAACCCCAAACACCAATACCAGTTCCTACAGTATAAGCCATACATCCAACGCCCCATAAAAAAAGAATAACAGATAATATAAATAAAATCCACCAATATTTATTTGCTTTACCTTCTACAGGTCTAGCAATGTCTCTAGTGATATCATGGTAAGTTTTGTTACCAAGAATTAAGGGATCTCTAATCTCTGATTCTTTATGCATTACGCTTTATTTCTAATCTTAGTTTGAAAAAATACTGAAGGCTTTATATTTAAATGATCTAATAAATCATATGCTCTTTCATCATTTCTTAAACGCCATACTTCACTCTCTTTGTTATTTGAATCTCCAAATACAATAGCATTTGTTGAACATGAAGATGCACATACTGTCTGTGCATCAGTATCTTTAATAGGTTGACCACTTTTCTTAGCATTTAGCTTAAGTTCTTGAATTTTTTGAATACACATACTACACTTTTCAATAACTCCTCTTGATCTAACAACAACATCTGGATTCAGTACCATTTTACCATAATCATCATTCATATTAAAATCAAACTTATCATTATCTGAGTATTGAAACCAATTAAACCTTCTTACCTTATAAGGACAATTATTTGCACAATACCTTGTTCCAATACATCGATTATAGGTCATTTGATTCAGACCTTCATTACTATGAGTGGTTGCAGCTACAGGACATACAGTCTCACATGGAGCGTGATTACAATGCATACACATGATAGGCTGGAAAACTACTTCAGGATTTTCTGAAGGCACTTCCATTTCACTAAACATATCTATAGCTGATTTCTTTTCTTTTGCTGAAAGTTCCTTAGTCATATCAGAAGAAAAATAACGATCAATTCGTATCCAGTGCATATCTCTACTCTTTCTGATCTCCTCTTTACCAACAACAGGTATATTATTCTCTGCCTGACAAGCTACTACACATTCTCCACAACCAATACAAGAAGTTAAATCAATGGATAGATTCCAAAAATGTCCTGTTTCTAAATCATGTTCTTCATAAAGAGAAACTTGATCAGAGGGTAATTTACCTTTATAAGTTTCATAGGTTTCTCTGTGATTTCCTGAAGATGGATTCTTAATATACTCATTAAGTGTTGTTTCCTTAACAATATCTCTACCCATCATAGTATGATGAAGTTGAATAGAAGCAAACTCATGTTCACCATCAACTTTAGTTAAGGTAACTGATTTAGCATCTAAAAAAGGATATGCATTAAATCCAACTTTATTACCGGCCTTACCAGCTTTAGTTCTACCGTATCCAATTGCCATTCCAACAGTATCAGTAGCTTGTCCTGGGCTAATCATTACAGGAACATTTAATAACTCCATATCATTGTCTGAAGTTACGTTAACAATACTTCCATTTAAAGCTCCATTCGAAACATTTACATTAGATAATCCTAACTGCTCTGCTGTACTCAAAGATATAGTTAGATAATTATCCCAACAAGCTCTTGTAATTGGATCTGGAAGTTCTTGAAGCCATGGGTTATTCGCTTGAAAACCATCACCTAAGGCTATAGTCTCATATATTTCAAGATCTATAGTTTCACTATTTGATTTACTTGATTTTATTAAAACTGACTGGTCAATAAATCTTTTTATATTAAGCTTTTTTTCATTTAAAGTAAAGTATCCATCATGTAGGGACTTATGCCATTCGATACCTTTATTAATCCAAAAATCTTTAAGATATGTTAAATAATCTGATCTATCTGTCCATACTAAAAGACTCTCCTGAAATTGACGAGTATTAAATAAAGGAGAAATAGTTGGCTGCATTAATGAGTAATTACCATACTTAGGATTAGCATCTCCCCAGCTTTCTAAATTATGATTATCTGGACACACATAATCCATCAAAGAGGATGTCTCATCGTTATATAGAGAAGTCGATATTTTTAATTTTACATTTTTTAAAGCGTCATTAAATTCAGTGGCTTTTGCAAGAGAATAAGATGGATTAACATTGTAGGTAATAATTGCCTCAATATTACCTGCTTTCATATCACTAAGTAAATTATCTAATTTATTTGTGTTTCCTTGCTTTAAATTAGAGGGGCTACTAATAGAGATTGTACTATTATAATTTCCTAACGTATGATTTATAGCATTAACAAGTAACTGAACATTTTTGTCATTACTATTACTAACAATGATAGATTTTGATGGATTAGCTTTCAAAGCTTTTACAATTTTTGAAAATTTACCATTTGTACATTGGTTTAATAAATTCTCATCAAAGCTTTTCCCGTTCACAGCATCTAATAAGCTAGAGATTAAATATCCTTGCTCAGAAGGCTTTATTCTAATTCTTTCATCAGCATTTGCACCAGTAAGAGACATATTTGTCTCAAGCTGATAATGCTTTGACATCTTACCGGATTTTGGATTTCTTCCATTCACATAATCAGTAGAATACTCATTTTCCATCCAATTTGCAAGAAAATCTGCTCCAAAAGAAACAATAACGTTTGCTTTATCAAAGCTATATGATGGTACTAATCTCACACCAAATGAATCCATATTTGCATCTAAAATCCCATCATAAGGGGTAGAATCAATCATAACATGTTCTACATTCTTATATTTTTTCGAGAAATCCTTAACTAATTTTTCAGTTGAAGGACTTATAATAGTAGAGGTGAGTAATGCAATTTTTCCATCAGTAACTGCTTCTAATTTTTCTTTTATTTCTAAATCTACAGTTTGCCAATCTGTTTCTTTACTATCTTTAAGAGGATACTTTAATCTTGCAGAATCATATAACGAAAGAACTGATGCTTGAATTCGAGAATTTGAGCATGTACCATTATTTTCAATCTTAATTGGTCTTCCCTCTCGAGTTTTTACTAATACACTTGCATAATCCCTTCCGTCATAAATAGTAGAAGCATAGTAATTTGCTACACCAGGTATTATCTCATCTGGTTTAACAAGATATGGAATAGATTTAACAACCGGTGTTTCACAAGCTGCTAAAGTAGCAGCAGCAGTACTAAAGCCTAAAAACTTTAAGAAATCTCTCCTACTACTACTAGTACTAGAGAGATTCTTTTTATCGCCTAAAAACTCATCTACAGGTAATTCCTCAATAAACTCATTTTGAGCAAGTTTCTCAACTATTGGGTCATTGTTTAATTGAGCAAGCCCTTTCCAATATTTCTTAGTTGTTTTCATTTCACTCATACTTATATTAATAATGGCATTTCGCACATTCAATACCTCCTATTTTATCCACTGTTATTTTTTCACCTTTATATTTTTCTTTTAACTGAGTATGGAGCTCAGTATAATATTCATTGCCTTCCATAGCAACTTCTGATGTTCTATGACAATCTATACACCAACCCATTGTTAGCTCAGCATGCTGATAAACCACATCCATTTCTTCAATAGGACCATGACAAGTCTGACATTCAACTTTACCAGCAACAACATGCTGAGAATGATTAAAGTATGATAAATCAGGTAAGTTATGGATTCGAACCCACTTAATCGGCTTTTGGTCATAGCCCTCTATATATGTTCGAGTATCAGGATCAAATCCTATAGCATCGTATATTTTAGAAATCTCTGAAGTACCAGTGATAGTGCCCTCATTTATATAAGTATGACAATTCATACATACATTTGCAGATGGGATTCCTGAATGTTTACTATTTCTAGCAGAGGAATGGCAATAATTACAATCAACTCCATTTTCTCCTGCATGTACTTTATGTGAAAATGCAATAGGTTGTTCAGGTTGATACTGAGAATAAACACCAATCCCCAGCATGCTGTCATAAGAAAACTTTAAAACAACGATTATGCATGCTACAGAAACAAAAACAACATTTCTATGCTCACTAATAAATAACTTAAATTGATTAAGAAGAGTTTCAGGAATTGTTTCTGTCTGCTGATCTAAACTCTCTTTTAGTTTATTTTTTAAAGATGTTAGTATATAAACTAAACATAGTAAAAATAAAGCAATAAACATTAGTTTAGTTGAGTTTGCAACACCTTCATCAGAAGCTAATACTAAGTCAGCGCTAGTAGCCTTAACTTGAATTGGAGGATTTTTAAGATATGCATAAAGAGCCTCAAAATCTTCGTCTTCAAAATAAAAAGATGTCATGGCCACCTTATTATATTCTTCATAAATAGCAATTGCATCAGCATCTCCAGACGCAATAAAATCAGAAGAACTATTAATCCATTTTTTTAACCAGTCCTTTTTTCTTTTTTCTGTTACACCTTCTAAACCAGGACCAATAAGAGAATTAGTACCTATACTATGACATGAAACGCAGTTAGTTTTGAAAATTTGCTCTCCTTTTTGAACAGCAAGAGAGTCTACAACATCTTGAGAGAAGATGTTTGTAAAAGATATTAAAACAATAACTAGTATTTGTAGTATAGTATTGTTATAAAAGAATTTCATCATATATCATTCACCAATTTCAGCGCAAATTTAAATTTTTTATCTAATACTTTTAAGTAGAAAACAATGAATTATAACAATTTATAATTATTCTAAATAACTAAAATTAAAAATAAAAAAAATTGATAATTTTTAAAGATTTAAAAAGCTATAATGAACTTATCTCAACAACTTGCTTAACTTTTGGAACAGCATTCTTAACTGCAATCTCAACTCCATTTTTAAGAGTCATCATACTGACATGACAAGTTTCGCAAGCACCTGATAACTTGACTTTTACAATATAATCATCAGTAACCTCGACCAAACTAATATCTCCACCATCAGTTTGAAGATAAGGTCTTATTTCATCTAAAGCTCCTTCAATTTTATTAATAATTCGTTTACTTGTTATCACTATTTTTATTTTTTATGAGCAACCTTTCATGTTAGTTATCTTAACCGCATCAGTTGATGGAAGATTTAAATTTCTTTTTTCAACTACATCTACAACATCTTTTGCTAAATTAATAAATGATTTTGAAATTTCACTATTTAATTGTAAAACTGCAGGACGTCCAGCATCTGAAGCTTCTCTCAAGGATTGAACAATAGGTATTTGAGCCAGTAAATGAATATTCAACTGATCTGCTAAATTTTTAGCTCCATCCTTACCAAAAATATAATATTTTTTATTAGGCAACTCAACCGGTGAAAAATATGACATGTTTTCAATAATACCAATAACAGGCACATCTATACTATCCATCTCAAACATATTTACACCCTTTCTAGCATCAGCTAATGCAATATCTTGAGGGGTACTAACTACAATAGCTGCCGTTAGAGGAATTGCTTGAACTAGTGATAGATGAATATCACCAGTACCAGGAGGAAGATCTACAATCAGATAATCAAGATTACCCCAATGAGTATCCCATATAAGTTGATTTAAAGCTTTTGAAGCCATAGGTCCTCTCCATACAATTGCTTGATTAGCTTGAGTAAATAATCCCATAGAAACCATCTTGACACCATAATTAGTTAATGGCTCCATTTTATTTTTATCCTCAACTTTAACAGCCTTTGGTGATTCTCCTACCAAATCAAACATTATAGGCATAGAAGGACCGTAAATATCAGCATCAATCAAACCTACTTTATAATTCAGATTAGCTAATGCAACAGAAAGATTAGCAGCAATAGTTGATTTTCCGACACCCCCTTTACCAGACGATATAGCAATAATATTTTTTACTCCAGGAATTGGATTTCCTTTTATTTTATTTTCCTTTTTGACAGCTCTTAAAATCTGATTAACTTTTACTTTAATATTATTATTGAAATTTGATTTTATAGTTGCCGAACATAACGCTTCTATTTTCTTTTTATACTGCAAAGTAGGATTTGTAATTTCAATATCTAAAAGAACTTCATTACCAAATATTTGAATATTCAATAAAGCTTTACTATCAAAGAAATTTTTATCACTTGATGGTAGTAAAACCTCTTTAAATATTTTCTCAATATTAATTTTATTTAAATCCACTTGTTGATTGTTAGAGTTACAAATATAGAGTATTAATAATTGTTAAAAATGAAATTTTAGCAATTCTAATTTTTATAATTTAATGTAAATCTTAGATAAGTAATTGGTGTTTTCTTTCTTAGAAACTTCATTTCATAATAAGTTTTTATTTGCATATGCTGCCGTTTAATATCTGAATTATATAAATCATTTGTTGAGTCTTCTAAAAAATGGTTCTCACAAGTAATAACACCCAAGGTAAAACCATGAAGAAACTGACTGTCAGTTTTTAAATGAATTTTAGAGTTCCTTTTTAAGATAGTATTATACATTTTTAAAAAAATAGGATGAGTTAATCTTTTTCTAGATCTTCCCTTTTTCAACTGAGGATCAGGAAATGTAATCCAAATCTCATCTACCTCTCCATTTCCAAAACACTGTAAAATCCAATCAATTCTAATTCTTAAAAACCCAATGTTTCCCAATCCATCTTCCAAGGATTGATTTGCACCAGTCCAAATACGAGCACCTTTAATATCAATACCAATAAAATTTTTATTTGGAAACTCCTTGGCTAATGCTACGCTATACTCTCCTTTACCACAACCAAGCTCTAAAACTATTGGATTATTATTTTTAAAGAATTTCTCATTCCACTTTTCTTTATATAAAAAAGAATTTCTTAACTCCTCAATCGTTGGTTGTACAACATGAGGAAAAGCATCAAGATCAGTAAATTTTTTTATTTTATTTTTAGCCAATTCACAATAATTTAATACAAAAGTAATAGTGTTTTAAGTATTTTCGTTGTGTGAAAGAAAAAAAAAGAATTCTTGTTGCTCCTTTAAATTGGGGAATAGGCCATGCTACAAGATGTATACCTATAATATCTGAATTAAAAAAAAATAATTTTGAAGTAATCATTGCTACTAGTGGTAGGTCGCTTGAATTATTATCTTCTGAATTTCCAAAAATTCAATTTATAAAATTTGAAGACTATAAAATTAGCTACTCTTCATCATTACCGATGGCTTTAAATATTTTTTTACAAATACCAAAAATTATATTTGGAATTTATCATGAAAATATCAAGCTAAATACTATAATAAAAGATTTTAAAATAGATGGGGTGATTTCTGATAATAGATACGGGCTCTTTTCTAAAAAAATACCCTCTATTTTTATTACTCATCAACTAAAGATAAAATCAGCTTTTCTAGAAAATATAATTCAGAAAATTAATTACTACTTTATAAATAAATTTACTCAGTGCTGGATTCCTGATTATCAAGAAAACGGTCTAGCTGGAGAGTTATCTCATCCAAAAGAAAACACAAAAAACCATATATATATTGGTCCCTTATCTCGTTTTAATAATAATAATAATATCCAACCAAAATATGATATACTAGCAATTATTTCAGGACCAGAACCACAAAGATCAATTTTTGAAAAAATAATTACGACTCAACTTAAAGAACATAAAAAAGAATCTCTATTAGTACAAGGGAAACCCGAATCTAAATATTGTGAAACGATTAATAACTTAATTATAAAGTCACATCTCTCAGCATTAGAATTAAATCAGGCAATATTGAACTCAAAACTTATAATATGTAGATCAGGATACTCAACTATCATGGACTTATTTACTCTAGGAAAAAATGCAGTTTTTATTCCAACTCCAGGACAAACAGAGCAAGAGTATTTAGCTGAATTTCTATCAAAAGAAAATCTATTTAAGTACCAAAAACAAAATAAATTTCAACTCTCTATTGCTCAAAAACAGAGTAAGAGTTTTACAAAATTAAGTTATAGAAAGCAGAAGATAGATTGGAAAAATATTCTCTTAATCTTTGAATAAAGATTATTTATATTTTTTTTCATAAGAACATTGTCTCTGTAAACCCGCCTTATGTCTTTCAGTGATCAAATCAATATATAAAAATTGTGCATTTAAATATTCTCTCTCAGCATGAAACAACTCTAACTGGTTAGCTGTACCTAGAGATTGTCTTTCATAAGATTGTTTATATGCTTTTTGCGCCAAATCAAATGACTCCTTAGCTAACATGTATTGCTTATCAGTATTTAAAAAAATATTTTCTAAAGTAATTAGTTCAGATTTTATCTTATTTTCTAATTGTTCTTTTTCAAGTACTTTAATTTTATATAAATTATTGTTTATTTTATAATCTCCTGATGGGAAAATACTAGAAAAAGGGATATTCCACATTAATGAAGTAGATACAAATTTTCTGTTGTTACTAGATAAATTTGAGTTAGGTCCAAAATAACCATCATTGTATCCTAATGATAACTTAGGAAGCAAAAAACCATATGAAAATTTATTTCTATTTAATTTTAAATTTTTCTTTTGCATTTCTATCTTTAAAAGCTCAAGTCTATCTTGAAGATCATTTGGAACAATAGAATTATAGTTGTTGTTTTCATAAAAAAAACATGATGGATCAATCACTGTAGAAAGATCAAGATTAAGTGCTTGAAGAAGTTCTTGATTATGCTTATTAATTTTTTGCACTTGACTTATCTTTTTTATTTTTAAATTATTAAGATTTGATTTTGCAAGCAATAGATCTGATTCTAACTTTAAGCCGGCCTTTACCTGTAGCTCTAACTGTTGTATTATACTAGTGTTTCTTAATATAAATTTAGATACTGATTTTTCTTTTTCAATACTTGATTTTAACAAATAATACAAAACATATACACGAATCTGTTCATCTAAATTATTTAACTTCTTATTAAATACAGCTTCATTTTTCTTGCTTCTATATCTAAATGGATCTAAAAGAATATCTTGCAAATCCCAATCTAAATTCCATCTTAAACCCTGCCATTTATTGTTTTTATCAACATCAACAAACTCACCCTCTGTACTTTGGGCAGATCCATTATAATCAACACGAACATCTCCAAAACTAAAATTAGGCAAAAATGAAGCTAGACTATTTCTAAACTCTTCAACTGAAAGCTGATAATTTAAATCACTTTTCTTAAATACTAAATTGTTACTATTATTTAAATTTACAAGATCATTAAAAGTTAAACTAATAGTGTCTTGCGCATTAGCAGAATAGAAAAATATTACAAAAATTATTATTCGTTGCATTTTAATTAATTGAATTCACCTTCATTCCTGACTTAACAATAGATTTCCCTTCAACAATAACAGTTGTAGATTTATCTACAAGATTACTTAGTACTTCAAAATATTTATTGTTTGACAAACCTTTTCTAACTTTTAATTTACTGACAATATTTTCTTTTACAATAAAAATATAATACTCTCCTTTTATAGATAACAAAGCCTTAATAGGTAAAGATAATTTAGCTTCCGATGATTCAAGCTCAAGATTAACATTTGCATACATTCCAGGACTTATTTTCAAATCAGTATTATCAATATCTAATTGAACATTCATTGTTTTTGTTCTAGGATTAAGTGCCCTTGATAAACGAGAAACTCTAGTGCTATATACTTTTTCTGTAATTTCTGAAAAAGATACATTAGCATTAGTACCTAAAGAAATATTATCAACTTCAGTTTCTGGCAAGGCAACAGAAAGACGAATTTTATTAATATCCATTAATTCAAAAAGAGGTTGAGTATTTGAATTCTGAACACCGCTTTGAACAATTGCTCCTAATTCAATATTTCTTTTAGTTATAAAACCTTTAAATGGAGCTCGTATAGTTAGAAGGCTATCACTAATCATACTAGCCTTATATTTTGCATTTTCTTTTAAATAGAATGCCTTGACTCTTTCAAATTCTTGTATTGTAGTTAGTTCAGGTGTTTTCTCAAAAACAGTTTTAAACCTTAAATAATTTGATTCAGCCGCAATACTTGATGCTTTATTAATTTCTAACTCTCTTGATAATTGAGGATTATATAATTGCGCTAAAACTTCACCATCCTTTACCAAATCTCCAATATCTTTTGAAAAAGATGAAACCGTCCCTCCTTCTAAAGCATGAATTAAAACCTCTTTGTTTGCAAGTGCAGTACCAATTATTTGTAAGCTAGAAGAAAAAATTCTTTTTTCAGGATTAACAACTTTGACAGTTGTATTTTTATTATTTTCTAAAATTAAAGCCTTTTCAATTTCAATAGGATTTGAACATCCAAATAATAAACTTACTATAAAGATTAAAAATATTTTATTTTTCATAAATTTTATTTTTTGATATTAGTGAATATAAAACAGGAACTATATACAAGGATAATAAAGCTGCAGCTATAGTACCACCAATAACAGCAATTGCAAGTGGAGCATTAGCATCAGCATTTCCAAAACCAATAGCAGTGGGTAATAAACCAAAGACTGTAGTTGCTGCTGTCATTAATATAGGGCGAAATCGATCTAATGAACCGTTTATAATAGCACTATTCATGTTCTCACCTCCAGTTATTAATGTATTAATTCTATCGATTAATATATTACCATATGAAACAGAAATTCCAACCATCATGATAATACCCATTATTGATTGAATACTTATGTTAGTTTTTGTAATAAACATTATCAATACAACACCAATTAATCCTAATGGAAACGCTAAAACTATTACAAATGGCTGTCTAAATGACTTAAACAATGGCGTAATAATTAAAAAAGCAAATAAGACTGATAAAATCAAGCCTAATCCTAGATTAGAAAATGAACTTTTAATGACTGCCACTTCACCTTCAAAATTAACCTCATAGCCTTTTGGAAGTGTCCTTTTAAATATTTCAATTCTTCTAACAATCTCATCAGATGCTGATCCAATATCAATACCTTCAACATTAGCATATACATTAAACTCTCTTGTTAGATTATGATGATTAATTTCTACTGGCTGGGTTGTCTCTGTTATTCTAGAAAAAAGCTTATATGGTACTGGGTTTCCAAATTTTGAGGTTGCTATAACATTATCTAAAGTAGATTCAGTATTAATTTCACTCTCGGGATAAGTAACTCCAACATAATAATGGTTGCCATTATTCTCATCAATCCAAAAAGCTTTATTAAAGGTTGTGGAAGAGTTAAGAGCAGACACTAAATTTTTAATAGCATCAACAGGCTCAACTCCCAATTCAGCGGCTTTAACTCTATCAATATCAATTTCTTTAGTTGGTTGATCAATTCTTTGTAAAACTCTCACATCTCTAGTATATGTAATTTCATTAATAGTATCTCTTAATCTTTCTGCCAAAGATCTTAATACTTCTAATTTATTTCCTTTTATCTGAACGTCTATTGGAGAAGTTTTTCCCTCATTTAATGCAGCAGTAATTAAACCACCAGTATTAAAACTAACTTCTACTCCAGGGAATTCTTTCTTAAACCTTTTTCTTAAAATCGGAACATAACTGTCAGTAGATTTTTCATGATTCTCAATAAGTTGTGCTTTAATAAAAGCATCTTGCGTTCCTGAGTTGGGAGTATAAGCAGCTGGTAAATCATAGAAAACACCTATGTTAGAAACTATTTGAGATAAATCATCTCCAAGTTCTTGAGAGATTATCTCTTCCATTTGTGCTATAGTTTTTTCTGTTATTTTCAATGGAGTTCCAGATTCTTTTCTTATTAATATCTCCATCTGACCAACATCAGTTTTTGGGAATAATTCATATCCAAGATTGGTAAAACCAAATAAAGAAATACAAAACAGTACAGAAGTAAGGATGAGGTATTTACTCTTTTTTTCTAAAACATGCTGAAGACTAGAATGATATTTAATTTTCATTCTTTCAATTAAATGCGCAAAACCATTCAAAAAATTTGAACTATTCTTTTGAGTTCTCTTTTTAAATAATCTTGATGCAAGCAAAGGGATAAGAGTTAATGAAAAAATATAAGATCCAATCATTGCTCCTGCAACTGTTAAAGCTAAAGGTGAAAATAGATCCTTTGCAATTCCAGTTAAAAACAATGTAGGTATAAAAACTACAACTACTACTAAAGAAGACGCTAAGACTGGTGTAGCAACTTCTTTTGCAGCATCCATAGATGCTATTAAAGAAGACTTTCCCATATCAAGATGCTTGTTAATATTTTCAAGAACAACTATTGAATTATCAACTAATAATCCTAGTACTAATGCAATACCCCCTAATGTTATACTATTTATTGCTTGACCAGTAGCTGATAAAAATATAAATGCTGTCATAAGTGAAAGCGGTAGACTTAAAGAAACTATTAAAGCAGAACGCATATTACCTAAGAATAAAAGCAACACTAAAATTACAAGAATCAATCCAGTTGTAGCTGAAAAAATAAGAGAAGAAATAGCATTTTTAACGTATGAAGATTGATCAAAAATTACATTTAGGTTTACATCATTTGGCATTCTTTCTTTAAGCTTAGGTAATGCACTCTTTACTGCCTCAACAGATGCTATAGTATTTGCTCCTTGTCTTTTGAAAATAGGAAGGTAAACTTGTTCTTTTCCATCAATCCTAACTAAATTAGTTTGAATAGCACTAGCATCTGAAGCTACTCCAATATCTTTAATAAAGACAGGTATACCATCTCTATGAGTAACTACAATATCATTAAATTCAGCAACTTTTTTTATTGTTCCCTGAGCATCAATAGCATAAGTAAGATCACCAATCTGTGCAATTCCTGATGGAATCATAGTGGTATTTCTAAGAATAGCATCACTTATCTCTGTTTGTGAAATACCTAAAGCCTCAATCTTGGAGGGATTTACATATATATATATTCTTCGTTTTGAACCTCCAAAAGCAGCAGGTGCAATAATTCCTTTTACCCCACTCAACATCTGTCTTAAAGAATAGTATGCAAGTCCATACAATTCTTTACCATTTCTTTGATCAGAACTTACTGTTAAGAGCATTAATGGTTTTGAAGCTGTAGGGTCAAAAGGCTGCACCATAGGAGGAAGAGTACCTGGTGGCTGGTAATACATATCTGACATGGCATATGAAGATGTATTTGCCATTGCTTCTGCAGCAGAAATATTCTCCTGATAATAATTCGTAACTAGACTAACGCCCATCAAGCTTTTAGATTCTTGCTTTAAAATTCCATTTGACTGACCAGTCCAGCGTTCCATTCTACTCGTAATATCTTTTTCAACTACCTCAGCAGGCATACCAGGATACAATGTTAAAATTTGCATTGCAGATTTCTTAAACTGAGGTAAAATATCAACAGCCATTCTAGGTACAATAACAAAAGATAAAACAGAAACTAGAATTGCAAAAACAATAATTATATATGGATTCTTAAAAGCTAGCTTAATCATGATGATTTTATTTATCTATAGCGATCGATCAAATATAATTACTGGCACCTTTATATGAATATCTACTTCCTTCCATGTTACAGAAACGCCATCAGCACCCTTGTGAAGATCATAACATTTTTCATGGATAGCATTATAAGCCCTAACAGCACCAAATTCATTTTCTAGTTTGATCGGACCTCTAATCTCTATTAAACTATTTTTAATATTATAATTATACCCAAAACGTATTTTGTAATCAATATCGAATACATTAAAAACAACATCAATAGAGTCACTAGGACATTTAGATCCTGGACGACCTAATACACCTATAATTTTGAAATCATTAGTTAAATATTTAAAAAAAAACTCTCGCAAATTACCATCTCGCATTGGATCTCCGGAAGATGAACTTGATGAGTTTATTGAAAACTCAAGACCAGAAACTAAATCTAGTACACTGGTAAAAGAAGAATCTAAAATATCACGATTAGTTGAGAATTCTGTAAAAAACCCTACTACTTTAACCTTATCAGATGTTTTATACCCATTCCAAATAATTTTTGTATTTTTTTTATCTAAAGTATAAAAGCTAGTATTATTATTTTGTACAGATAATACTTTTTCTTTAGAAACTTCATGATTATTGTTACATGCAAACAAACATATTATTAAACATAATATTAAATACTTACTTTTAGAATACATAGACATTGTTGTTGATTTTTATTATAATTTTGAAAATATATTTACAAATGAACTTCTCTCACAAAAATAGACTATTTAATATTACTAGTAATAGGGAATTTGAAGAAATTGCCCTAGAAACTCACCAATATCAAATCAAAAATAATCCTATTTATTCCAACTTTTCATCACTAATCCTAAAAGACAAAAAACCAAAAACAATAAATGAGATTCCTTTCCTGCCAATAGATTTCTTTAAAAGTGAAAAGATAATATCAAAAAACAAAAAATCTCAAATTATTTTTCAGAGTAGCGGTTCGTCTGGAATTAGAAGCAAACACTATGTTGCAGATCTTAATCTATATGAAAAAAGTTTCATGAAAAATTTCTCAAAAATATATGGAGATATTAAAAACACATGCATAATTGGGATACTTCCATCTTATACTGAAAATGGAGATTCCTCTTTAATTTATATGGTTAATACATTAATTATGCATAGCACTAATAGTTATAGTGGGTTTTATAATAATAACTTTGAAAAACTATCTAAGGTTATCAAAAAACAAGAAATCAATAGTAACAAAATTATAATTATTGGAGTTACATATGCTTTAATTGATTTCGCTAAAGATTTCTCTAGACCATTAAAAAATACTATTATAATTGAAACTGGAGGTATGAAGGGGAAAAGAAAAGAATTACTAAAAGAGGAATTACATATTATTTTAAAGAAAGCTTTCCATTTAAAAAACATACACTCTGAGTATGGAATGACAGAACTACTGTCTCAAGCCTATTCAAAAGAGAAAGGTATTTTTTCTCCACCAAATTGGATGAAAATAATCATTAGAGACATTAACGACCCTCTAACTATTTTAGGACATAATAAAGCAGGAGGAGTAAATATTATTGACCTTGCAAATATTCACTCATGCTCGTTTATAGCAACTCTAGATCTTGGAATAAAGTTAGATAATCATAGATTTAAGATAAATGGTAGATTCACTAACGCTGATTTAAGAGGATGTAATTTATTAGTGGAATGATTATTAGAAAAGCAATACATAAAGATATTGAAAATATCATGAAGATGTATAAATCTTGTGTGAAAGGAATGCTTATAAATGATATAGATCAGTGGGACGATACATATCCTAACAACAAGATAATTAGTGAAGATTTAGAAAAATCAACTTATTATGTTGCAGAAATTAAAGGAATCATTGTAGGAGGAATAAATATAGATCAAAATCAGGATAAAACCTATTTAAATATTGATTGGGAAGATAAATCTGATTCTTTTTTAGTCGTGCACCGATTAGGAGTTAAAGAAGAGTTTTGGAATAAAAAAATTGGGAAAAATTTAATGTTATTTACTGAAAATTTGACGAAAGAAAAAGGACTGAAATCAATTCGATTAGACACTTATTCAGGAAACCCAAAAGCTATGGGTTTTTACAGAAGATTAGGTTATAGAGAATTAGGAGCCATCAATTTGAAGCCCAACAAAAAAGAGTATTATTGCTTTGAAAAAATAATACTATGAAAATAATTCTACTTATAAGTTTTGTGTTTCTTTTTTCCTGTACTTCTCAAAAGGAAGAAAATATATTATCTGAATCAACTTCTAAAGGAGAAATTCCAAATACAGCATATATTATGGTTTTGGGAGTAGCGCAAGATGCAGGATATCCACAAATGAATTGTAAAAAAAATTGTTGCAGAGCTGCTTGGAAAAATTCAAACCTACAAAAAAATACTTCATGTTTAGCGATATGTGATCCAACTACTAATGATCAATGGATTATAGATGCCACTCCAAATATAAAAGAGCAATTACAACTATTAAAAAGTAAAACGGGAACAGAAAAAATAAATGGAGTTCTATTAACTCATGCTCATATAGGTCATTACACTGGACTCATGCATTTAGGTAAAGAAGTCATGGGGACAAATAACACTCCTGTTTTTGCCATGCCAAGAATGAAAACTTTTTTGGAAGAAAACGGTCCATGGAATCAATTGGTAGAATTAAAAAACATCAGTTTGCAAGAATTAAAATCAGATTCTACTATTAATCTGAATGAGAACATAAAAGTAACTCCTTTTTTGGTCCCTCATAGAGATGAGTTTTCTGAAACAGTAGGATATAAAATTATGATAAATAACAAATCCTTAATTTTTATTCCAGATATTGACAAATGGGAAAGATGGGCAACAAATATAAATGAGCTTATACAAAAAGTAGATTACGCTTTTTTAGATGCTACCTTTTATAAAAATGGAGAATTGAGAAGAGATATGAGTGAAATCCCTCATCCTTTTGTACAGGAAAGTATGGAGCTATTTTCTACTCTAACTAAAACAGATAAAAAGAAAGTACATTTTATACATTTTAACCATACCAATCCTTTATTAATAGAGGGTAGTTCTGCTAAAAATGAGGTTCTAAAGAACGGATTTAATTTGGCAAAAGAAGGGCAGATTATTGTGTTTTAAAAACATTTAAATCAAACAAAATTCCATGACCTCATTATAGAATCTTTGAGGATTTTCGGCATGTATCCAATGACCAACACCATCAATTGTGGCAATACTAAAATCAGAAAAGTGTTTGTTTATAATTAGTTCATCTTCAGTTGTTATGTAATTCGAGTTTCCTCCTCTTATAAAATGAGTTGGAATATCACAAATTCCTTTTATAAAATCTGCCTCTTGTATGTTGCTTACTTTCTCTAAGAGCACATCTATATTAAATCTCCAAGAAAACTCCTTGTTTTCTTTTCTATATAAGTTTTTCAAAAGAAATAGTCGCATGCCCTTATCCTCATAAGTAGACGAAAGTACACTATCAATATCCTCTCTATTTTTAAAATCCTCTAAAGGTAATTTATATAACAATTGCAAAATATTCTGAGCAAAATCAGTATTGTATTTTTTTGGGGATATATCTGCAACTATTAATTTTTCTATTTTTTCAGGATATGTAAAAGCACATTTAATAGCTACTTTTCCTCCTAAAGAATGTCCTAATAGTATTGGTTTTTGAATGTTATTGTCTTCCATATATTCCAGTAAATCCTCGCACATCACATCATAATTAAAATCTTCAGAATGTGGTGATCTACCGTGATTTCTTAAATCTATCAAATGTACCTTACAATATTTTGTGAATTTTTTTCCGAGGGCGTTCCAATTGTCACTCATACCAAAAAGCCCATGAATTATTATTAAATCCTGTGCTTTATCTCCTTGTATTTTTGAATAAAGCTTCATCTATAAGAGTCGCTTATACATTTGGATTGTGTTTTCCAATCCTAAATAGATTGCATCACTTATAAGGGCATGCCCAATAGAAACTTCTTCTAAATTTGGAATTTCTTTTGCAAAAAATTCCAAATTTTCTAAACTCAAATCATGTCCTGCATTTATTCCCAATCCAAATTCTGTTGCCTTTTTTGCAGATTCTAAATATGGAGCAATTGCCTTTTCTTTATTAAAAAAATAATTTGTAGCATAATCTTCTGTGTAAAGTTCTACCCTATCTGTTCCACAAAGTTTAGCTCCTTCTACCATCTTTATTTTTGGATTGACAAAAATTGATGTTCTTATGTTGTTTTTTTTAAACTCTTTAATTACATCCTTAAGTAAAGAATAGTTTTTTACTGTATCCCAACCATTATTTGAGGTAATAATATTTGAGGCATCAGGTACTAACGTCACTTGAGTAGGCATTATATCAATAACTAACTTTACAAAGTTATCAGAAGGGTACCCTTCAATATTATACTCTTTTTTTATTACCTCTTTTAGATTGTAAACATCATTTCTTGTGATATGCCTTTGATCAGGACGTGGATGTATCGTAATTCCATCTGCTCCAAATAACTGACATTTAATTGCAGATTTGACTACATCTGGAAGATCTCCCCCTCTAGCATTACGAAGTGTTGCAATCTTATTGATATTTACACTTAAGTATGTCATATCTTTTAAATTTTAGACAAAAGTAAAAAATAGTATGTTTGCCATATAGAAACTTTGAATTTTATTATAAAAACAATATTAATTGCTCTTCTCTTTTATAGCATATAAAAGAAAAACTAAAAAAATCTAAAGACTATAAATAAGATGATTAGAATATCAATGCTACTAGGCATATTATTATCTTCTAATATACATGCTATTACTAATTATCATCAAGTGAGAAATTTACCTTCTGATAAAAAAATATATTACATTTCCAAAATAATTATTGAAGGAAATAAAACAACAAAAGATATAACAATACTAAGAGAGCTTGCAATAAGCAAGAATCAATCTATTACGATAGAAGAGCTAGAAATATTAATAACTGAAAGTAAAAATAATCTCACAAATACTAATCTATTTAATTTTATAACTATAGAATATAATATTAGTATTTCTGAAATAATACTAAAAATTGAAGTTATTGAAAGGTGGTATGTTTGGCCTTATCCAATTTTAGAAGTTTCAGAAAGGAACTTTAATACCTGGTGGCAAGATTTTCAAACAAGTGATTATAAAGACTTTTCAAGACTTAACTATGGATTCTTTATAAATATTGAAAATTTTAGAGGTTTAGATGAGCTAATTATGATCAAGTTTAGAAGGGGCTTTAAAGAGCACTACCTTTTGAGTTATAAAAACCTATTTTTTAATAAGAGAAAAACATTAGGTCTAAATTCACAAATAGAATTATTTAGAAGAAAGAAAACATATTATAAGACATTAAATAATGAACTGCAATATTTTAATAACAAAGATGCTTACACATCAAAAGACTTAGTTATTAATTTTGAGATAGTTTATAGAATTAATCTTAAAACAAAACAAAAATTTAATTTAAACTATTTTAAATCAATAATAGACTCTACAATATCTTTCCTTAATCCTAATTACTTATCAAATAACCAAACTCAAGGCAGCTTTTATAAACTTGGATATCAAATAATACATGAAAATAGAGATAATAACAAATATCCACTAAAAGGACATTATATAAATATAGAAATTGCAAAAAATATATCTCAAGAAAGCCCAATTAGCCACTATGAGATTAATAGCCATCTAGAAAAACACTTTCAATTTTCTAATAGGTGGTTTGGTGGTTCAAGCTTAAGATCAAGAATCACTTCTTCAGGTGAACAAGCATACTTTTCTCACGAAACATTTGGTTTTGAAGATTACGTTAGAGGTTATGAATATTATATAATAGACGGAGAAGACTACTATTTATCTAAAACCGCTATTAAATACTGTCTTGTTAGAAAAAAAGATCTTAATTTTTCATATATTAAAACAAAACAATTCAATAAGGCACACTTTTCTATCTATACCTCAATTTTTTCTGATTTTGGGTATGCAAATAACCAGTCTAATTTTGCTGAAAACTCTCTTACTAACTCAATACTCTGGGGTAAGGGAATAAGCTTAGAATACATAACATATTATGATAAAATGCTTAGAATTGAGTATTCAATTAACAAATTAGGTGAAAAAGGATTATTTTTACACTTTTCAAGCCCATTTGGAGTTAATAAATAAAGAAATGAGAATAGCACTTTTTGGTACAATTTTTTCTGAGAACTTTAACAAATATATACAGCATCTAATAAATAAACTGGAAGCTGAAAAAATTCAAATATGTGTTGAAGAAAAATTTTTAGAATTTATTAACGATAAGTTAAGATTTAAGAATGATATTGTAACGTTTAAAAATCATGAAGAACTAAAAAATCAAGCAGATATTTTATTTAGTGTCGGTGGTGATGGAACGCTTTTAAAGGCAGTCTCTTATGTGAGAAATAGTAATATTCCTATTATGGGCATAAATACTGGTAGATTAGGTTTTATCTCAAGCATTGCTCCAGATCAAATAGATGAAGCAATTAATGATCTTTTAAAAAATAATTATAAAACTGATCGACGTACACTACTTACATTAACTACATCTAATAATCTTTTTAAAAATAAAAATTTTGCTTTAAATGAAGTTTCTGTAGTTAAAAAGGATACTTCATCCATGGTAAAAATTGATGCTTACGTAGACAACGAATTTTTAAATACATATTGGGCAGATGGTTTGATAGTATCTACACCAACAGGCTCAACTGGATATTCACTTAGTTGCGGAGGTCCTATAATCACGCCAGGAACAAACAATATAATAATTACCCCCATTGCTCAACACAATTTAAATGTACGCCCGATAGTAATCAATGATAATAGTATCATTAAACTTAAAGTTGAAGATAGGGATCAATTAGCTCTAGTATCTTTAGATTCATGCTCAAGAGCATTTGACTCATCTATTGAGCTTACCATAAAGAAAGCAGATTTTAGGATTACCCTTATTGAGCCTCAAGGCAATTCATTTACATCAACTATAAGGCATAAATTAATGTGGGGTATCGATAAAAGAAATTAATATTATGTTTTATAAAATAAGAGATAAAAAGTATATTTGTAAACTATCTTTGTATACTAAAAATGATAAATAATTATATTAAATACTTTAAGATATTACCTGTTCTGATAGGTTTAATATTTATATCATTTGAAACATCTGCACAATTATTTAAACCAAATTCAGAGATCGGTTTTAAATCAGGGATTTCATATTATACAGGTGACCTCAACTCTAATCATTTTAATTTCACTAAACCAGCTGCTGGATTAATCATCCGAAGAAATATTGATAGAAGATTTTCTGTAAAAGCTGAAATTCTAATATTAAATATTAAGGCTGATGATCGTACATCAGAAGACCCAATACGTTTAAATAGAGGATTGCATTTTAGATCTTCAATTCAAGAACTCTCCTCTCAAATTGAATTTAACTTTCTACCATATGAAGTAGGCAATCTATTATACAATTGGACTCCATATTTGTTTAGTGGTATCTCAATATATAACTTTAATCCTCAAGCTGAAAACTCAATAGGCGAATGGGTAGATCTTCAGCCACTAGGAACTGAAGGGCAAGGCACAACTGCATATCCAACAAGAAAAAAATACTCTAGAACTCAAATATCAGTTCCTATGGGAGGAGGTGTTAAATTATCATTAAGTAAAACATTAAACCTTATTCTCTCTTTTAGCGCACGAAAAACATATACTGATTACCTTGATGATGTAAGCACAACTTACCCTGGCTCACCAAATGAATTTAATTCTAATAGTATTGAAATGTCTGACCCTACTTACTCTCATAATAAAAATGAACAAAGAGGAAACGAATTAAAAAATGACTGGTATTATTTCACTGGACTTACAATTTCATTTAGACTTAGTGGTAATACCAAAGGATGTGATTTGCAATAAAAATATCCTTTTTTAAAATATGAATCAAATAATTAATACTCTTAAATTACCAAAACATATAGCCATTACAATGGATGGAAATGGTAGATGGGCTAAAGAAAAAGGTAAGAATAGACTTTTCGGACATAACAATGGTGTTAAAGCAGTTCGTGACACAATAGAGGGTGCTGTAGAGTATGGGATTAAATATATTACTCTATTTGCCTTCTCAACTGAGAATTGGAATAGGCCAAAACAAGAGGTAAATGCTTTAATGACTCTTTTAGTATCCTCAATACATAAAGAAACGAAAACTTTACTTGACAATGACATTAAACTGCAAACAATTGGTAATATCAGTAAACTCCCTAACAGATGTCAGAAAGAATTATGTGAATGCATAGATATAACAAAAGAAAATAAAAGCATGACTCTAATACTAGCTCTTAGTTATAGTGGGAAATGGGAGATCATAAATGCAGTGAAAAATATCATTGATAGTAATATCACTAAAGAAGAAATTTCTGAGGAAATATTTAAACAATATTTAACTACAAAAAACGTTCCAGATCCTGAGCTTTTAATTAGAACAAGTGGTGAGCATAGAATTAGTAACTTTATGCTTTGGCAGATTGCATATTCAGAATTGTATTTCACTGATAAAATGTGGCCTGATTTTAGAAGAGAAGATCTAAAAAAGGCAATTATTAACTACCAAAATAGAGAGAGAAGATTTGGAAAAACAAATAAAGAGTAATATGAGAGGAAAAATTATTTTAATTTTATTCATCCTTATATCACAAAACACTATGCTTAATGCTCAAGATACAATAGTGAATGAAAGTATAGACTACACTCAACCAAAAGAATATACCCTTAGTGGAATATCTATTTTTGGAATTAAGTATCTAAACAAATCTACTATCTCAGATATTAGTGGATTAAAAATAAATCAAAAAATTACAATTCCAGGAAATGATATCAGTACGGCTATTAATAAACTTTGGAAGCAAAACCTATTCTCAAATATTAACATTGAACTTGGGGAGATTATTAATGATAGTATATATCTTAAAATAATTCTTGAGGAATACCCAAGACTTTCAAAGTTTAAATTTTCAGGAAATATAAGTAAATCAGATATAACAAATTTAAAAGAAGATTTGCAATTAATGAGAGGGAAAATCCTAACAGAAAATCTAATAAAAAATAGTATTAATAAAATTGAGAAATTTTATATAGATAAAGGTTTTTTAAATGTTCAAATTAATCATTATCTCTCCAAAGATTCACTTTCTCCAAATTCATCAGTTCTAATATTAGATATCAAAAAATCTAAGAAAATTAAAATTAAAGATATTGTTGTCTATGGTAGAAAAAAAATGTTAAATAATAATAAAACATTCTTTAATAAGAAAGACACTATATATGCTATAAGTAATAAAAAACTTAAAAAAAGCATGAAAGAAACAAAAGTTAAAAACAAATGGAGGTTTTTTAAAGTATCTAAATTTATAAAAACAAATTATGATGATGATAAGGAAAATATAATTAGCGAATATAATAATAAAGGATATAGAGATGCTAAAATCATTAATGATACAAATTACCTTAATAATGATAATACATTAACAATTGAAATGACAATTGATGAGGGGGAGCTATACTTATTTGGAAATATTAGTTTTATTGGTAATATAAGGTATACTAATGAAGAGCTCTCTAGACAAATAGGAATTAAAAAGGGAGATCTATTTAACCAATCTATACTTGATTCACGCTTATTTGGAAATCAAGAAGGAAATGATATAAGTTCATTGTATTTAGATGATGGCTATCTTTTTTTCAATGCTACGCCAATTGAGATTTCCACAAATAATAATTCTATTGATCTAGAAATACGTATATACGAAGGGGATCAGGCAAGAATTAATAAGATTTCTGTAAATGGAAATACTAAAACACAAGATCATGTTATTATGCGTGAAATTAGAACAAGGCCTGGGGATTTATTTAAACGATCAGATATTATGAGATCTCAAAGAGAACTTGCTCAAATGCAATATTTTGACCCAGAAGCGTTTGATGTTAAAGTTGAGCCAAACCCTTCAAGAAATGAAGTTGATATAACATATATTGTTTCGGAAAAATCTTCTGATCAGATACAAATGCAAGGAGGATGGGGAGGAGGAAGAGTAGTTGGATCACTAGGATTAACATTTAACAACTTTTCATCTAAAAATATTCTAAAAGGAGAAAAATGGAGACCCCTACCATCAGGAGATGGACAAAGATTATCACTAAGGGCATCATCAAATGGCGCATATTATCAAAATTACAATATGGCATTTACTGAGCCATGGCTTGGAGGTAAAAAACCAACATCTTTGCAGGTTTCTTTATATAGATCAATTTCTTCAAATGGATTAACTAGCGAAGAAAGACAAGAGATTCAAGTGTCAGGATTAAGTCTAGGAATTGGAAAAAGACTTAAGAATCCAGATGATTATTTTACATTATATAATGGATTGAATTATGTTCAATATAAATTAAATAACTCTCAATCATTTTTTTCATTTAGAAATGGAGAGTCAAATAATGTTAATTATAATATTAATATTGGTAGAAATTCTGTGGATCAAATAAATTTTCCAAGACAAGGTTCTAATTTTTTATTGTCACTTAAAGTCTCTCCTCCTTACTCAATTTTTGATGATACTGATGACTATTCAACACTAACTGACCAAGAAAAATATGAATGGGTAGAATATTATAAATGGAAATTTAAAGCTACCTGGTTCTCCCCATTTACGGACAAATTAGTTCTAGCAACAAGAACCGAGTTTGGCTTCTTAGGAGCATATAATGAACAGTTAGGAATTTCTCCATTTGAAAGATTTTATGTTGGAGGAGATGGTTTAAGCGGTATGGGTTATATGAATGATGGACGAGAACTAGTCTCTCTTCGTGGTTATTCAAACAACTCTATATCACCTCAAACAGGAGCAACTATATACAATAAATACACTGCTGAACTTAGATATGCTTTGAGTCTTAACCCCTCATCAACAATGTATGCTTTAGCATTTATAGAAGCTGGAAATGCATGGGAAAAATTTGACAATTTTAATCCTTTTGGAGTTAAAAGAACAGTGGGAATAGGAGTAAAGATTATGCTTCCTATGATAGGTATGATGGGATTAGATTATGGTTGGGGATTAGATGAAATACCTGGAAATCCTGATTCAAACGGAGGTCAATTCCATTTCTCAATAGGACAGAATTTTTAACTAAATTTGTAGAAAATATGAAAAAAATAATTTACCTCTTACTAATATTACTAATAAACAATACTAATGTAAATGCTCAGAAATTTACATATATTGATACTGATTATATACTTAATAAAATCCCTGAATTTAAACAAGCTCAAGATAAATTAGATGCTTTTTCAGCAGAATGGCAAAAAGAAATTGAAACTAAATATGCAGATATCGATGCAATGTATCGAGCATATCAACAAGAGCAAGTTTTGCTTACTGAGCCTATGAAAAATAAAAGAGAAGAAGCAATCATGAGTAAGGAAATTGAAGCAAAAGATTTACAAAAAAAATATTTTGCTCCTGAAGGTAATTTATATATGAAAAGACAAGAGCTTATAAAACCTATTCAAGATAAAATATATGATGCCGTACAGAAGCTAGCTAGCAATAATAAATACGCAATTATATTTGACAGCTCTAGTGATCTAATAATGCTATATACAGATCCAAATCTTGATAAAAGTGATGAAATACTAGAAATACTAGGATATTAAATAATCTAATAAAAACAAAAAAATGAGAAAAATATTAATACTATCAATAACATGCTTAATTACAATTAGTTCATATGCACAAAATAAATTTGGATATATTGACTCACAAGAGTTGCTTTCTTTAATGCCGGAGAGAAAAACTGCTGAAGAGGAAGTTCAAACATTTGCAAAAAGTTTAGAATCACAACTTCAAGCTATGACAGCTGAATACCAGCAAAGTGTTCAGGAGTATCAAAGCAACGAATCTACTTATACTGATTTAGTAAAACAAGATAAAGTAACTGAGATTACTGGATTAGAACAGAGAATTCAATCATTCCAGCAAAATGCTCAACAAGCTCTTCAAAGCAAAGAGCAGGAGCTACTTGAACCAATCTTAGAAAAGGCTAGAACAGCGATTGAAGATGTAGCAAGTGAAGGAGATTATACATATATCTTTGATAAAAGTGTCGGAAGTATCTTATTTGCTAAAGAAAGTGAAAACATCCTCCAAAAAGTTAAAAAGAAACTTAATCTTTAAATAAGGCTTGAAAGCATTCTAAAGATACTATTTAATAAATGTGTAATAATCCAATTGGTATATTTGATTCAGGTATCGGAGGGTTGACTATAGCGTATGCTCTTAAAAAAACACTTCCAAATGAAAGCTTCATATATTTTGGAGATACAAAACATTTACCATATGGTGAAAAATCAGATAAAGCAATAAAACAATATAGCTTAAGTATTGCTAGATTCCTAAAATCTAAAAATTGTAAAGCAATAATTATTGCTTGTAATAGCGCGTCATCAGTAGCCTATAAAGCAATTAAAACACATATTACAGATACACCTATATACAATGTAATTGACCCAGTTGTAGATAGCTTAAACGATCAAGATCAAATTAAAAAAATAGGTGTAATTGGGACAAAAGCTACAATTAATTCAAACGTTTATGAAAAAAAAATAAATCAAATAAATAAATTAATAAATGTTGTTTCATTAGAAACACCACTTTTAGCTCCAATGATAGAAGAAGGCTTCTTTAATCAGGAAATTAGTACTTCTATAATAAAAAATTATTTAGATAATAAAACTCTAGATAGCATCAATGCACTAATTCTAGCATGCACACATTACCCTTTGATTAAAGAAGAAATTAATAAGTTATTTAATAGTAAGATACATATAATAGATTCTACCGAAATAATCACAAAACATATTAAAGAAGAGTTGAAAAAACTAAATATTAAAAGTTCCTCGAATAATAGTTATTATCATTTTATTGTTTCAAATTTTACTGAATCTTTTGAAAAGAGTGCTTCTTTCTTTTTTAAGGAAAATATAAAATTAGAAGAAATTGATATATGGAAATAATTAACTAAACATACCAAGAAGAATATTTAACATAATTATCTGCGATACCATAAGTTAGATTTGCAATTTCTTCTTCTGACATTTTTTTTATTAATTTTCCAGGAAGACCACCATAGATAGATCCTGACTTCACTAATGTATCTTTTGTTATAACTGATCCAGCTGCTACAATTGAATTCTTTTGAATTACTGCTCCATCCATAATAATAGCTCCCATTCCGATCAAAACATTATCTTCAAGTGTACAACCATGAATTATAGCATTATGACCAATTGAAACATTATTACCTATAACTGTAGTTGTTTTTTTATACGTACAGTGAATAACTACTCCATCCTGTATATTTACTTTACTACCAATTATTATAGAGTTTACATCTCCTCTTATAACTGCATTAAACCAAACGCTACTATATTCTCCTATTCTAACATCTCCTATAACCGTTGCATTATTAGCCAAAAAAACATCTCTAGAAATTATAGGATGATAATTATTTAATGATTTTATTAATGCCATATTTTTATGAGTTTGTATTTTTGTAAAAATAAAAATTATGAATTATAGTATTTACATAGAAAGCACTCCAAATCCAAAAGTTATGAAATTTGTCTCAAACAGAATGTTAGCTGACAAAAGTCTTGAATTCTTAAAAGAAAATGATGCTAAAAAAATACCTATGATCTATAAAATATTCTCCCTTCCCTTTGTAAAAAGTGTTTTTTTAAGTACAAATTTTATATCAATTACAAAAGTTGATACCATTGAATGGGAAGAGATTACGTTAGAGCTAAGGAACTTTATAACAAGAATTTTAAATGAAGATGAAATAAAAAACTATTCAAAAAATATACAATTAGTTGAGAGAAAAAATCTTGAGTCTCCCATTACTGAAAAAGAAGTTAATAAGGAATTAACTGATATAGAAAATAATATTATAGGTTTATTAGATGAGTATATTAAACCAGCAGTTGAGGGAGATGGAGGAGCCATAGAATTTGATTCTTATGATAACGGAATAGTAAAAGTTATTTTAAAAGGAGCCTGCAGTGGATGTCCATCATCTACAGCAACACTAAAGCAAGGTATAGAATCATTATTAATCCAAAAATTAGGTAATGAGATAAAAGAAGTTTTAGCAATAAACGGATAAATAAATATTCCTACAAATGCATCCAATTTTTCTTAGCTAAAAGTTTCTCTTCTGTTTCTATATTTTCTTCATCTGAAACACAACAATCTACTGGACAAACTGCCGCGCATTGTGGTTCATCATGAAAACCCTTACATTCAGTACATTTATCAGTAGCAATAAAATAAAAATCTTCGGCAAAACCACCATCGGTATTTTCTTTATCAGCATTAGTTACCTTACCATTTAATAATGTTATAGATCCAGACAGCCCTGTGCCATCAGAGAATTTCCAAGGTTGATCCTCTTCATATATCGCATTATTTGGACATTCTGGCTCACATGCTCCACAATTTATACAGTCATCAGTAATCTTAATTGCCATTCTAATATGTTTTTTACAAAAATATAGTTTTTTAGATTAATGTTATTATCTAATAAAAATAATAAACAATTATAAATTGAAAAAAGCTTTGTAATTTTACCGAAATAATAATTTACAAGATATAAATGATTAAAACTGATATAATCATAATAGGAGCAGGACCAACAGGTCTTTTTACTGTCTTTGAAGCAGGATTACTAAAATTAAAATGCCACTTAATTGACGCACTACCTCAAGCGGGAGGGCAATGTTCTGAGATATATCCTAAAAAACCTATCTATGACATACCTGGATTCCCTGAAATATTAGCCGGAGATCTTACTGTAAACTTGCTTGAACAATGTAAACAATTCGAACCTGGCTTTACATTAGCAGAAAGAGCTGAAAAAATAGAAAAAAGTGATACGGGAATATTTACAGTAACAACTAATAAAGGAACAAAGCACCAAGCTAAGGTAGTTGCAATAGCTGGAGGACTTGGTAGTTTTGAACCTCGAAAACCTCAAATAGAAAATATTTCATTTTATGAAGATAAAGGAATAGAATATATAATCAAGGATCCAGAAATTTATAGAAACAAAAAAATAGTAATAGCAGGTGGAGGAGATTCAGCTTTAGACTGGAGTATTTTTTTAGCAAATATAAATGCAGAAGTAACTCTCGTTCATAGAAGAAATGAATTTAGAGGAGCACTAGATTCAGTAGAAAAGGTTAGAGACTTGAAAAATAAAAATAAAATAAAAATTATAACACCTGCAGAAATTACTAAACTAAATGGAAAAGAAAAATTAACTAGCATAATCATAACCAAAGATGGTGAGGATACTGAATTAGCTATTGATCACTTTATTCCACTCTTTGGATTATCACCTAAATTAGGACCAATAGCTAATTGGGGATTAGACATTGAAAAGAATGCAATAAAAGTTAATACATTTGATTACCAAACTAATATTCCAGGCATATTTGCTATTGGTGATGTAAATACTTATCCCGGAAAATTAAAACTTATATTGTGTGGTTTTCATGAAGCAACTCTAATGTGTCAATCAGCTTACAGAATAATAAATCCAGGCAAAAAATATGTTCTTAAATATACAACAGTAAGTGGTATAGATGGTTTTGATGGGACAAGAAAAGAAGCTCCAAAATCAGTAGTTCAAGCAATAAATAAATAATATACTAAATGTCTGATGTTAAAATCCTAATAACAGATAGAGAAGGTCAATTACACAATATTGAGGCTCCAATTGATATGGCTATGAATTTGATGGAAGTTATTCGGTCATATGAATTAGCACCAGAGGGAACAATCGGAGTTTGTGGTGGAATGGTAATGTGCGCATCATGTCAGTGTTATATAACATCTAAACATAGGCTTCCAAAAATGGAAGACCAAGAAGAGGCAATGCTTTCAGAAGCATTTAATGTAGAAGACAATAGTCGATTAAGTTGTCAAATACCTATTACAGAAGATCTAGAAGGATTAGAATTAACTTTAGCTCCGGAAGAATAGAAAATCTAGAGTTCTAAAGATCCTCTAATATTATTATCCATTAAATTAGCTTCTGGATTTTCTAAAAACTCTTTAACCTTACATAAAAAACCAACAGAGGATTTTCCGTCAATAATTCTATGATCATAGGATAAAGCAAGATACATGATTGGTCGAACTACAACTTTTCCATCTATAACAATAGCACGATCTACAATATTATGCATGCCAAGTATAGCACTTTGAGGTGGATTAATAATAGGTGTAGAAAGCATTGATCCAAAAACTCCTCCGTTTGTAATGGTAAATGTACCATTTAACATTTCATCAATAGTAATCTTTCCATCTCTTACCTTAAGTGCTAATCTCTTAATTTCAGATTCTATTTCTCTAAAGGTTAATTTCTCTGCACTTCGAATAACAGGAACCATTAAACCTTTAGGTGAACTTACAGCTATTGCTAAATCAACATAACTATAATGAACTATATTTTCACTATCTACCATAGCATTAATATCTGGGAATTCTATTATTGCTTTTGTGACAGCTTTAGAAAAAAATGACATAAAGCCAAGATTAATATTATGTTTAGTAATAAAATCTTTTTTATATATAGCTCGTAAATTCATAACAGCAGACATATCTACTTCGTTAAATGTTGTCAGCATAGCTGTTTCATTTTTAACAGTAACTAATCTACTCGCTATCTTACGTCTTAAAGATGTCATTTTTTTAAATTCAACACTCCTACCTTTAGAATCGGTATTTCTATTTATAATATTTAAAACATCGTTTTTTGTTATTTTCCCGAAGTCACCACTTCCAATAATATCTTTTTGTTCAATATTATTTTTTTTAATCATTACATCAGCTAATGGAGTCTTTTTTACAGCATTTTTTTTGTTAGAAGAAGGGCTAGGTAGTGGTTCTTTTTTCTTTTCATTATTCTTGTTATTAATATTATCCGGTATAATAGCATCAGTATCTATAATACATACTACATCACCAACAGCTACAGTCTCTCCGTCTTTAACAACTATTTTAATCATTCCACTCTGCTCAGCTGGAAGTTCTAGAGTTGCTTTATCTGAATCAATTTCAGCAATAGTTTGATCTTTTTCGACATAATCACCATCCTCAACTAACCACTCAGCAATTTCAACTTCTGAAATTGATTCTCCTGGGCTAGGAACTAACATCTTTAATAGCATAAGATTTTATTTTTTAATAATGTAATACAAAAGTATAATATTGTTAGTTATTCTATTTAAAAACTTGATCAATTATTAATTGTTGCTTATAAGATGAATCTTTTGTCGATCCACTTGCAGTAGCAGCACTAGCTTCCCTACACACAACCTGTATATTTAATGACCTAAGTTCAGATAAAATAAATAACCATGCTCCCATATTTTCAGGCTCTTCTTGTACCCAAAAGATATCAGGTTTGTTATATTTTAAATGTATCTTCTCTAAATAAGGAATATCAAGAGGATAGATTTGTTCTATTCTTACAATAGCTATATTTTTATTTTTTAAAGAAGTTCTTTTCTCTATCAGTTCATAATAAATCTTTCCAGAGCATAAAACTAATTTTGTCACATTGTTTTTTTCAATATTATCATCTATAATATTACAGAAAGAACCATTTGCTAAATCATCAATTGAAGAAATACATTTAGGATGTCTTAATAGACTTTTAGGTGTTAAAACAATAAGGGGTTTTCTATAGTTTCTTTTTAATTGCCTCCTTAAAACATGAAAAAAATTAGCTGGAGTAGTGCAATTAACAATTTGCATATTATATTGCGCACATAACTGAAGATACCTTTCTAATCTTGCTGATGAATGTTCTGCTCCTTGTCCCTCATATCCATGTGGTAAAAACATTACTAAACCACTCTGTACCTTCCATTTATCTTCAGCACAACTTATAAATTGATCAATAATAATTTGGGCTCCATTACTAAAATCTCCAAATTGAGCTTCCCATACAGTAAGTGTATTTGGAGTAGTAATAGAATAACCGTAGTCAAAGCCAAGAACACCATATTCTGATAATAAAGAATTATAAATATTAAAACTAGTAGATTTACTTATACTATCTAATAAAGAAATTTCTTTTTCTGAATGATCTAATTTTAAAATAGCGTGACGATGAGAAAAAGTTCCCCTCTCAACATCTTGACCACTTATTCTAATAGGATGTCCCTCGTCAAGTAATGTTGCATACGCAAGAAGCTCTCCCATTGACCAGTCTAAAGTATCACTTTCTATCATTTTTTTTCTATTCTGAAGTAGCTTCTGTGTTTTCTTAAAAAGCAACTCTTTTTCTGTAACAGTATAAATAATTTCTGATAATTTTAAAATTCTTTTTTTACTAAAATTGGTCTTATGATTTTGAAATTCTATAATACTTGATCGATTAAAATCAACCCATTCATCTTCTAGAAAAGTTGTGATTTTAGCTTTTTCTATTTCTTTTGCTTCATCAAAACGAGACTGTAAAAAACCTTTAAACTGATTATCAGCATAATCAATTTCTGTCATATTTAAAACACCCTCTTTTATAAGTTTCTTTCTATATATTTCTCTAGGATTGGGATGTGAAGATATTATATCATATAATTTTGGCTGTGTAAATCGTGGTTCATCTCCTTCATTATGACCATACTTCCTATAACAAAGTAAATCTATAAAAACATCTCTATTAAATTTCTGTCTATACTCAGATGCTATCTTTAGAGTATGAGCAACAGCTTCAACATCATCACCGTTTACATGAAAAACTGGGGATAAAGTTACTTTTGCAATATCTGTACAATAAGTACTAGATCTGGCATCCAGGTAATTAGTTGTAAATCCAACTTGATTATTTACAACTATATGAATAGTTCCTCCATTTCTATAGCCTTTTAATTGAGCCATTTGTACTACTTCATACATAACACCCTGAGCAGCAATAGCAGCATCCCCATGAATTAAAATTGGAAGAATCTTATTACAATCGCCATTGTATTGATTGTCAATCTTTGCTCTAGTTATTCCTCCGACTATAGGATCGACAGCTTCTAAATGAGATGGGTTGGGTGACAAGGTTAGTTTAACATCATTACCATTACTACACTTTTGAGTAGAAGTAAATCCAAGATGATATTTAACATCACCAGCAATAAGATCATCTTCATACAATTTACCTTCAAACTCTGAAAAAATTTCTTTATACGTTTTATTGAAAATATTAGCTAAAATATTTAATCTGCCTCGATGCGCCATACCCATCACAAACTCTTCAACTCCTAAAGTAGAACTATGCTCAATTAAAGTATCTAGTGCTGGAATTAAGGATTCTGCTCCTTCTAAAGAAAAACGCTTTTGGCCTACAAATTTTTTATGTAAAAAACTCTCAAATGCTACTGCCTGATTTAGCTTATGTAATATATGTTTTTTTTGATCTGATATAAAAATTGGCGTATTTGAATCTTCATGTAATTTGTCCAATATCCATGTTAATCTTTTAGGATTACGGATATACATAAATTCCACACCAATAGATTGACAATAAACAATATTAAGATGCTCAATTATTTTAGATAATTTACTTGGACCAATACCAATTTCATTACCTGCTTGAAACACAACCTCCTCATCCGATTTTTCAAGTCCGAAATTAGTATAATCAAGTGATGGATGATGCTTTCTTCTATCTCTTACAGGATTCGTTAAGGTAAAAAGGTGCCCTCTTTTCCTATAAGCGTCAATAAGGGTAATTACCTTAAATTCTTTTGGAACATCGTGCTTCTTTCTATCTCCTGCATAAGATTGTTGGGCAAAATCAAAACCTTGAAAGAAATTTCTCCATTTTTCATCAATACTAGATGCATCATTAAGATACTTAGTATACATGTCATCTATCATGTTAGTATGTAAAGAGCCTAAAAATGAAAATTTATCCATACTATTCTATAATATAATTTGTAAAACTATCTAATTTTATTTAATTACAACATTATTTTGTAAGTGATTAAACCTCTCTTTTTAATAAAAGAGAAGCAAAATAATTTAAACTTTCATTCTTCTCAATTACAATACTATTTAAGCAAGAAATAGCTTTATCATGATAACTTGATATAAGATCTTTTGTAATGCCATATATATTTAGTTCATCAAAAATAAATCTAACATTTCTAATTTTTTCATCAGAGCTTAAAGAATCATTTATATAATAATTAAGAAGATTCCGTCTTTGAGTAGAATTAGCAATAGATAAAGATTTTAGATACAAGAATGTCTTTTTATTAGCAATAATATCTCCTCCAACATTTTTCCCAAACTTACTTTTATTACCATATAAATCAAGCAAATCATCTTGAATTTGAAAAGCAATTCCTAAATTAATACCAAATTCATATAGTAATAATGCATCAGTTTTACTCGCTCCACCAATTAAAGCACCAATTTGAAAAGAAGCAGCTAATAAAACAGAGGTTTTCAGCTTTATCATTTCTAAATATTGATCAATACCAGGGTTATTCATATTTTCATAATCCATATCCATTTGCTGACCTTCACAAACCATCATCGCTGTTTTTGAAAAAATATCTAATACATAATTCTTATTTGAAGAATCTAAATTTAGAAACAATGAGTAAGATTTAACAAGCATTGTGTCACCAGATAAAATAGCTGTATTCTCATTCCATTTTTCATGTACAGTCTCTGAACCTCTTCTTATCAAGGCTTTATCCATTATATCATCATGAATAAGTGTGAAATTATGAAACAACTCAATTGCTAATGCTGCATTAATTGCACGATTTAAATCATGATTATACAATTGAAATGTTGTAAGAAGAGCAATAGATCTCATTCTCTTTGCTCTTAAGCTTAATATATATCGTATTGGATCATACAAACCCGAAGGATCTTTAGGAAAACTAATCTTATTGATTTCATTGTTAATAAGAGTTTGAAGCTCAGAAAAATCTTTCATTATTTTATTAAACTAATTAAATATTCACCATAACCACTTTTTCTAAGTGGTTCAGCTAATTCTTGTAATCGCTTATTATTAATGAATTTACTGTAATATGCAGCTTCTTCAATACACCCAATTTTTCTTCCTTGTCTTTCTTCAACTACTTGAACATACTGATTTGCTTGAATTAATGAGGATATTGTTCCAGTATCTAGCCATACAGAACCTCTAGTTAAAACCCTAACATCTAAAGTGCCTTTATTTAAAAATTCCTTATTTATATCAGTTATCTCATACTCCCCACGATTAGAAGGTTTAATTTTCTTAGCAACCTCTATAACAGAGTTGTCATAAAAGTAAAGACCTGGAACAGCATAATTTGATTTTGGATTCTTAGGTTTTTCTTCAATAGAAATAGCTTTATTATTGTTATTAAATTCTACAACGCCATACCTTTCCGGATCATTGACATGATATCCAAAAACAATACCACCCTCAACATTACAACAATCAGATAGCATTTTTACTTTCATTTGAAAAATATTATCACCTAAAATTAGACAAACTTTATCATTACCAATAAATTTCTCGCCTAAAATAAATGCTTGAGCTAAACCATTAGGGGTTTTTTGTTCTTGGTATGAAAAACTACATCCTAATTGAGAACCATCACCAAGAAGCCTTTTAAACACTGGTAAATCATTTGGTGTTGATATTATTAAAACCTCTCTAATTCCAGCATATAATAATGTAGAAAGCGGATAATATATCATAGGCTTATCATATACAGGAATCATCTGTTTACTTAATGCTAAAGTAATAGGATGAAGTCTAGTTCCTGAGCCTCCAGCTAAAATAATTCCTTTCATGATTATTTATTATAATTAATACTTATCTTATTTGATCCTTTGACACTGAGAGCCTCTTCATAAGTTAACAATAAAGCTGGCAATAACAACAAATTAGATAACATAGCAACAAGAAGAGTTATTGAAACAAGCACGCCTAATGCAACTGTTCCTCCAAAATCAGATGCTATAAAGATAAAAAATCCAAAGAATAAAACAACTGATGTATATAACATACTAATACCCGTTTCTTTTAGTGCAGTAAAAACAGATTTTTTAATTAATCCTTTATTTAAAATAAGTTCTTGACGATACTTTGCTAAAAAATGAATTGTATCATCTACAGAGATTCCAAAAGCAATACTAAACACTAAAATAGTTGAAGGTTTTAATGCTATACCAAAAAATCCCATTATTGCTCCAGTTAATAATAAAGGAATAAGGTTGGGTATAAGAGAAATTAAGACCATCCTATATGAAGAAAACATCCAAGCCATAAAAATCGAAATCAATACAATAACTAAAAATAAACTTATAAATAAATTTTGTAATAAATACTTTGTACCAGTTAACAAGACCTTAGTGGTACCTGTAATTATCACATCATATTTTTCAGGATCAAAAATAGATGAGATTTTAGGTGCTAAATCAATCATAATATCATCCATTTCTGTAGCACTAAGGTCTTTAATTCTTAAACTAATACGCGCTTCTTGATTTAATGAGTCAACCAACATACTCCTCATGTTCATTTTGGAACTAGTATTAGAGATATACTTTGTTAAAAAAATCTGCTCTTGATTATTTGGTAAAGTATAATAGTCCGGATTATTATTATAATAAACTTGTTTAGTATATTTTATAAAATCAATATAAGAAGATGGCTTAGAAAAATCAGGATACTCTGCTATTAGTGCTGATAACTCCTCAACTTTTTTTAAGTTATATGATTTAAAAAGGCCATTCCTTTTTTTTGTATTAACTAAAATTTCTAGTGGTAATACTCCTCCATATTTATTTTCAAAAAACTTTAAGTCATTATATAATACATCTTCTTTATTAAAATCATCACTAAGATTACCAGTCCGGTTAATTTGAGTTAAACCTATACAGCCAAGTATTATTACTGATATAGTGATGTAATATATTACACTTCTTTTAGACTTAACTAAATAAATTAAATAATTAACTATAGAAACAACCCACTTCCTATCTAAATGCTTAGTGTGATTAGGTTTTGGAGGACTAAAAAATGAGAAAAATATTGGAATAATAATTAAAGATAAAATAAAAATAGCTATAACATTTAAGGAAGAGACTATTCCAAATTCTCGTAATGATTGACTATTTGTTAAAATAAAAGCAGCAAAACCTGTTGCCGTAGTAACATTAGTAAGTAAGGTTATATTACCAATCTTACTAATCATAATTTTTAATGATTTAATTTTATTATTATTTTTTCTATATTCATTATGAAACTTATTAATTAAAAAGATACAGTTTGGTATTCCTATAACAATTAGTAAAGGGGGGACTAATGCTGTTAAAAGAGTAATCTTAAAATTAAATATTTCTATAAATCCAAAAGCCCATATTACACCAAGTACAACAACAAATATTGAGGTAAACATTGCCTTAAATGATCTAAAGAATAGAAAAAGAATAAATGATGTTATAAATAATGTTAAAAAAATAAATAATGTTATTTCCTTTTTTAAACTAACTGATTGAACACTTCTCATATATGGCATGCCAGAATAATGTATGTCAACATCATACTTTTTAGAGTATTGGTCAGAAAGGTCCTTTATTGAAAAAACTAGTTCATCTCTTTTCTTAGAGTTAATAATTTCATTATTTAAATCAATAAGAACTAAAGTACCAGTATTATTATCACTAAAAATACCATCATAAAACTTTTGTTTATCTAAATCAAGAACTAAAGAGTCTAATATCTCTTGAGATGATATGTTTTTGGGAAACCATGATTTAATTTCAAATTTCTGCTCTGCAGTATCCTTTACTAATTTTGATAATTTATTAACAGAAATAATATTATCTACACCATTTATCTTGTCTATTTTATTACACAGATTATCCCAAGTAGCAAAATTATCTAGATTAAAAAAATTAGAATCTGTAATAGCAATAGCCATTACATGATGATTACCATATGTTTTTTGAAACTTTTGATTTTCTAAAAAAACTTGATGTGTAGGGGGTAAGATTTTTGCTCTTTCTACAGAATACTCGACATTAACAGCATGTTTAGCCATTATAGCAGTTATTACACAAATAATAACGGCAAATAATATTCGATATTTAAGTATAATACTTGATAAAGCATTCCACATAATTAACTATCTTCTTTTGACAAGCTGTTCATTAACATATTTACTAGTAGAAAACTATATTAAACTCTCATAATATCAGATTCTTTCAAAATAAAAATATCATCAATCTTACTGGTGAAATTATTAGTAATTGATTGAACTTTTTCTTCTGCCTCTCTAATTACATCTTCAGAAACTCCTTCTTTACTAATTTTCTTTAATTCATCATTTGATTTTTGTCTAATATTACGACAACTTATTTTAGATTTTTCAATCTCAGTTTTGGCTTGTCTAACTAAATCTATTCTTCTTTCCTCTGTTAGAGACGGTACATTAATTATTACTTTCTCACCATTGTTTGAAGGATTAAAGCCAAGTTGAGCATCTAAGATTGCCTGTTCTATTAAAGGAATGATTGTTTTATCAAATGGCTGAATTATGATTGTTTGAGAATCAGGGGTTGAAATATTAGCAGTTTGAGAAAGTGGAGTAATAGAACCATAATAATCTACTTTTACAGCTCTAAGCATTTGAGGTGAAGCCTTACCTGCTCTAATCTTAGAGAGATTTAATTCTAAGTGATCAATACTCTCTTCCATTTGTTCTTTTGTTATATCTAAACAAAACAATATATCGTCATTCATAATAATTTATTTTATAATGTAACTAATGTTCCAACAGCTATGCCATCACATACTTTCATTAGATTACCTTTAGTATTCATGTTAAAAACATTAATAGGTAATTTATTTTCCTTACATAATGTAAATGCTGTTAAATCCATAACTTTTAAACTCAAATCGTAAACCTCATCAAAAGATATCGTATCATATTTTTTAGCAGATAGATCCTTTTCAGGATCAGCAGAATATATACCATCTACTCTTGTTCCTTTTAAAATAATATCTGCTTCAATCTCAATAGCTCTTAAAGCAGCAGTAGTATCAGTAGTAAAATACGGATTACCTGTTCCTCCTCCAAAAATTACTACTCTTTTTTTATCTAAATGTCGCATAGCACGTCTTCTTATATAAGGTTCGGCTATTTGCTCCATATTTATTGCTGTTTGCAGTCTAGTATCAATATCTAAAGATTCTAATGCTGACTGTAAAGCCATACCATTAATAATTGTTGCTAGCATACCCATATGATCACCCTGGACCCTATCAAAACCAGATTCTTCTGACTGAATCCCTCTATATATATTACCTCCACCTATCACAACGGCTACTTGACATCCTAAATTAACAACAGATTGGATTTCTGAAGCATATGTACTTAATACTAACGAATCAATTCCGTATTGTTGTTCACCCATTAATGCTTCTCCACTAAGTTTTAAAAGTATTCTATTATATTTCATTTTTTAAAATTTTACTTAAAAAAAAGAGATTATCACTAATCTCTTTAAAATTTTAATTTCCTAATGCTACTCTTTTGAAACAAGTAACTGATAATTCCATATTGTGCTCTTTCAAATATTGAGCAACAGTTTTCTTACCTTCTTTTATAAAACCTTGATTTAGCAAAGTGTTTTCTTTATAAAACTTATTTAATCTTCCTATAGCAATTTTATCAAGGATTGCTTCTGGTTTTCCTTCTTTTCTAGCTAAATCTTTTGCTATCTCTAATTCTCTATCAATTGTTAATTGATCAATACCATCTTTATCAATAGAAAGAGGGTTCATAGCCGCAATTTGCATAGCAATATCCCTAGTAACTTGATCGTCAGCCTTATTATTAAAACCAACAAGAGTAGCTAGTCTATTGCCAGCATGAACATATGAACTAACTTGAATATCTTCAACAACATGAGCGCTAATCTCGATCTTTTCGCCAATTACTCCGGTTTGTTCAATAATTTTCTCAGCAACAGTCATTCCACTATCATATATAAGATCATTTATATCATCACTAACCGACATATCACTAGAAATTGCTTTATCTAGTATGTGATTTGCGATATTAATGAAATCTTCATTTTTTGCAACAAAGTCTGTTTCACAATTTAAAGAAATTAATACCGCTTTATTATTAGATGTGTTATTTCTAGCAATAACAACTCCTTCCATTGCTTGTCTATCAGCTCTCTTAGCTGCAACCTTCTGACCTTTTTTACGTAAAATATCAACTGCAATATCAAAGTCCCCATTTGATTCGACAAGAGCATTCTTACAATCCATCATGCCTGAACCAGTTTGTTTTCTTAGTTTACCTACATCTGATGCTGAAATATTTGTCATCTTTTTTTATTTATATCACTAACTTAAACTTTAGAATCCTCAGAAATTTTCTTAGCTTTTTTCTGTTTTTCTATTGCTTTTGTATTTTGATCTTCTGCTCGCTCTTCTAATCCTTCAGAAACAGCTTGAAAAACAATACTCATAATATAATCAATAGATTTAGAGGCATCATCATTAGCTGGAATTGGAAAGTTAACATAATTAGGGTTTGTGTTAGTATCTGTAACAGCAAATGAACGGATTCCCAGCTTTGATGATTCTTTAACAGCAATATGCTCCTTGTTGATATCAACAATAAAAATTGCTTCTGGCATACGATTCATCTTTACTATACTACCAAAATTAATTTCTAATTTTTCTCTAGTCCTATTTATTTGTAATCGTTCTCTTTTAGATAAAGATTCAAAAGTACCATCAACTTTCATTTTATCAATTCCATCCATTTTTTTAATAGATTTTCTTATAGTAGCAAAATTAGTTAATAAACCTCCTGGCCATCTTTCAGTGATAAACGGCATATTTAGTTTATTAGCTCCTTCTGCAACAATAGATTTAGCTTGTTTTTTTGTTGCAACAAAAAGTATTTTTTTTCCTGATTTAGCAATTTGTTTCATAGCAGCTGTAGCATCTTCAAGCATTGCAACTGTTTTGTTAAGATCGATAATATGTATTCCATTTTTTTCCATAAAAACATATGGAGACATTGCTGGATTATATTTCTTTTTTAGATGTCCAAAATGAACACCAGCTTCTAGTAATTCTTTAAAATTTGTTCTTGACATGTTTACTTTCTTTTTTAAGTTTATTCAACTAAATAAGTAGAAGTTAGTACTTATCTTATATAGTTTAGATACTAAACAATAATTAATAATTTATCTTTTAACCCACTGGAATTTCTTTCTTGCTTTCTTTTGTCCAGGTTTTTTTCTTTCAACAACTCTAGAGTCTCTTGTTAATAATCCTTCAACTTTAAGTGCTGATCTATTTTCCTCATCTAATTTACATAATGCTCGAGCAATTGCTAATTTAATTGCATCTGCTTGACCAGTATTACCCCCACCATTAACATTAACTTTCACATCAAACTTACCTTCAAGCTCTAAAGCTGTAAATGGCTGAACAACTTTTTTCTGTAATACTTCTACTGGAAAAAAATCTTTATAATTTTTTTTATTTACAGTAATAATACCTTTCCCTTTACTCATATATATTCTAGCAACAGAGGCTTTTCGTCTTCCGATAGTGTGAATTGTATCCATAATTAAATTAGATTGTTTAAGTTTAATGAAGTTGGTTTTTGAGCTTCTTTATCATGCTCTCCTTCTGAAAAAATATAACAGTTCTTTAAAATCGCTGCTCCTAATTTATTTTTTGGAAGCATCCCTTTAATAGCATGTCTAACCAAAGAGGTTCCGTCTTTAGCTAACATTTCGCTAGGTGTAATTCTTTTTTGACCACCAGGAAAACCAGTATGACTAAAAATTTCTCTTTTATTTAATTTATTTCCCGTCATAACAATTTTAGATGCATTGACAATAACAACGTTATCGCCACAATCTGCATGTGGGGTAAAATTTGTTTTATATTTTCCTCTAAGAATTTTTGCAATTTTGGAAGAGAATCTTCCTAAATTCTGACCTTCAGCATCAATTAAAAACCACTGCTTATTAGCAGATAATTTATTTGATGACAATGTTTTATAGCTTAATGTATCCACAGTTTTATTTTTTTTACCTTTAAAAGGGGTGCAAAACTACACTTTTTTTATCTATTTCAAAATATTATTAATCAATATTAGTAAGAACACCTAACTCTATACCAACCTTTGTAAATGCGGTGATTGCCTTATCAAGATCTGGTGTTGAATGAGCAGCAGATATTTGAACTCTAATTCTAGCTTGTTCTTTAGGAACTACAGGGAAAGAAAAACCAATTACATAAATACCCTCATCTAATAATTTATCTGACATATTACTGGCAAGCCTGGCATCATATAGCATAACAGGAACTATAGGATGAACTCCTTTTTTAATATCAAATCCTGCTTTTAACATCTTATTTCTAAAGTAGCTAGTGTTTTTTTCCAATTTATCTCTTAAGAATGTTGAACTTTCTAAAATTTCAAGGACTTTAATTCCTGCTCCAACTATTGAGGGAGCTAATGAATTAGAAAAAAGATAAGGCCTAGATTTCTGGCGCAAGGTTTCGATAATTTCCTTTTTTCCAGATGTAAATCCTCCCATTGCCCCTCCAAGAGCCTTTCCTAACGTACCAGTTATCATATCTACTCTATCTATAACATTGCAATGCTCGTGAGTTCCTCTTCCAGTTCTACCAATAAAACCAGTCGAATGACAATCATCTACCATCACAAGAGCATCATATTTATCTGCTAAATCACATATCTTATCCAATTGAGCAATATATCCATCCATAGAAAAAACACCATCTGTTACTATAATTCGATTTTGTTGATCTTGAGATTTGATAAGCTGAGTTTCTAAATCTGACATATCATTATTTCTATATCTATATCTCACTGCCTTGCATAATCTCACACCATCAATAATAGAAGCGTGATTTAATGAATCTGAAATAATAGCATCTTCACTAGAAAACAAAGGTTCAAAAAGACCACCATTAGCATCAAAAGCTGCAGCATATAGTATAGTATCTTCAGTTGATAAAAAAGATGAAATCTTCTGCTCTAATTTTTTGTGAATATTCTGTGTTCCACAAATAAAGCGTACTGAAGACATTCCAAATCCATGAGTATCTAAAGTGTCTTTAGCTGCTTTAACTACTTCAGAATTTGAAGATAATCCTAGATAATTATTAGCACAGAAGTTGAGTACATTTTCTCCAGTACTAACTTTAATTGTAGTTCCTTGAGGAGTGACAATAATTCTTTCATTTTTATACAAACCACCTTGCTTAATCTGCTTTAATTCGTCTATTAACTTTTGTTTGATTTTTCCGTACATTCTAGTTTATATAAGATAATTTACACAACTCCCTGATCTAACATTGCATCTGCAACCTTAAAAAAACCAGCAATATTTGCACCTCTAACATAATTAACATAATCCCCTTGTTTTCCATGCTCCACACACTGACTATGAATGTTTTTCATAATATTCTGTAATTTCATATCAACCTCTTCTCTTGTCCAATTTATTCTTAAAGAATTCTGAGACATTTCTAATCCTGAAGTTGCAACACCACCAGCATTTGATGCCTTTCCAGGTGCAAATAATATTTTTGCATTTAAGAAAGCTTCAATAGCATCAGGAGTTGTGGGCATATTAGCGCCTTCAGAAACACACATACATCCATTTGCTAATAACTGCTCCGCTTCAGTTTTATTGAGTTCATTTTGAGTGGCACATGGTAATGCTATATCACAGTTTACATTCCAAGGTCTACCTTTATGAAATTCACATCCATAATGATCAGCATATTCTTTAATTCTTCCTCTTTTAATGTTTTTCAAATTCATAATAAATAATAATTTTTCTGAATCAACACCATCCTTGTCATAAATATATCCTGAAGAATCTGACATACTAACAACTTTAGCGCCAAGCTGAGTAGCTTTTTCACATGAATATTGAGCTACATTTCCAGAACCGGAAATAACAACAACTTTATTATCAAAAGAATCTCCTTTTAATTCTAACATATTTTGAGCAAAATACACATTGCCATATCCTGTTGCTTCAGTACGAATTAATGAACCACCCCATCCTATTCCTTTTCCAGTTAAAACACCAGTAAATTCATTACGGATTCTTTTATATTGTCCAAACATATAACCTATCTCTCTACCACCAACACCAATATCTCCAGCTGGAACATCAGTATTAGGACCAATATGCCTACATAATTCAGTCATAAAAGATTGGCAAAAATTCATAATCTCCATATCAGATTTTCCCTTAGGATCAAAATTCGCTCCACCTTTTCCTCCACCCATAGGAAGAGTAGTTAATGCATTCTTAAAAACCTGCTCAAAAGCTAAAAATTTGAGAATAGATAAATTAACTGAAGGGTGGAAACGTAAACCTCCCTTATACGGCCCAATTGCAGAATTCATTTCAATTCTATAACCTCTATTAACATGAATATTTCCTTGATCATCTATCCATGGAACTCTAAATGTTATAACTCTTTCTGGCTCAATCATTCTTTCAAGAATCTTTTTATTCTTAAATCTAGGATGCTTATCTATTATAGGAATAATTATCTCAGCAACTTCCTCTACAGCTTGAAGAAATTCTGATTCACCTGGGTTTAGGTCCTTAACCCATTGTGTAAATTCATTTAAATTATCATTCATTTTTTGTGTTTTAGTAGTATATAAGTTTAAAAAACCTTCGCAAATGTAAATTTTTTTTGTAAAAATCAATCCTTAAATGCATCCATTTTCATTTTTTATATTTGTAAAGCATTTAAAATCTTTATGAGAAAATTATTTATTATCATATTAGTATTTGTTTTTGGTATTAAAACAAATGCACAAATATTATCAGGAACGGTAGTAGATAAAATAACAAAAGAAGCTCTTATAGGTGTAAATATCATATTAAATAATAGCGGAACCTCTTCTGATCTTAACGGAAACTACAGTATAAAAATCTCTTCTGGTAATCATAAAATTAAGTTTAAATATATAGGATATGAGGATGTAATTAAGGAAATTGATATACAGCCAGGTACCAATTTAATAATCAATACTTCCTTAAAACCTTCTTCTGAACAGTTAAATACCGTTGTCGTATCAGCTGGAAAATTCAATCAGAAAATTGAAGAGACCACAGTATCTATGGAAGTTATTAAACCGAGTCTTATTGAAAATAAAAACACTTCAAATATCCAAACAGCCATGGAGCAAATCCCTGGCTTAAACATTACAGATGGCCAAGCTAATATTAGAGGTGGAAGTGGTTGGAGCTATGGAACAGGAACAAGAGTTCTGGTTTTAGTTGATGACATGCCTCTTATTTCAGGTGATGCAGGGCAGGTACAATGGAGTTTAATAGCTACTGAAAACATTAATCAAGTTGAAATTATAAAAGGTGCCTCTTCAGCATTATATGGCTCTTCAGCTCTAAATGGAATAGTTAATATTAGAACTTCATATCCAAAAAAATCAGAAATAGATAAAAACCCAGAAATAGGTTTTACAAAAGTAAATATGCATGTTGGATTAATTGATTTCCCTAAAAGAATAGCTTTAAATTGGAGTGGAGAAAAAAGAAGGTCTTTTAAGGGAATTGAATTTATGCAATCTATTAAATTAGAACAATTAGATATTTCAATTGGAGGTAATATTTTTGAAGATGATGGGTACAGAAAAGGGGAAGAAACTGATAGAAAAAGGTTTAATATTAACTCTTTATATAAGAGTAGAAAGATTAAAGGTTTAAGTTATGGGGTTAATGCAAATTTCTTATTCCAAGAAACAGCATCTGTTATTATTTGGGATGGGCTAGATAGAGCTTATATAGCCTTAAATGATGAGGTCTCTACAGTAAGTGGAGATTCTTATAATATCGACCCTTATATAACATATATTAAAGGAAACAACCGGCATTCACTTAGAACAAGATATCTTAAAGTGATTAATGACAATACAACAATAGGAGATACATTAAACAAAAACAACAGATCAAAATCTTATTATAGTGACTATAAATGGCAAAAAAATATTGAACAATACAATTTAAGTTTCACAACAGGAACAACCAACGAAATTATCTATGCTAATTCAAAAGTATTTCAAGGAAATAACTATAGAAAAAATCATGCTCTTTACGGTCAAGTTGATAAAAAAATAGGCAGACTAAACATATCTACAGGAGCAAGGTATGAATACTTTAGTCTAGATTCTGAAAAAAAACATATTATTAATGGTGACTCTATAAATCATTTCGCAACTGGCAGTCCAGTATTTAGAGCAGGGCTAAACTATAAATTAACTAACACGACATTTATAAGATCCTCTTGGGGTCAAGGGTATCGTTTTCCATCCATGGCAGAATTATTTGTTTCTACAAATGCCTCTGGAATTGAAATATATGCAAACCCTGAATTAAAACCTGAAACTGGCTGGAGTGCAGAATTAGGCATTAAACAATCAATCAAAATAAATAAATGGGTAGGATTTCTAGATTTAGCTGCATTCGTTATGAGATATAATGATATGATGGAGTTTACTTTTGGACAATGGGGAGATCCTTTAACAATGCCTCTGTACGGATTAGGATTTAAATCAGTAAATGTGGGAGCAACACAAATTAGTGGTGTTGAATTCAGTATGAATGGACAAGGAAAAATAAATCGAGATCTAACTATTAATCTTCTTGGAGGTTATACATATATGATTCCTATTTCACTCAATCCTGATGATGTATACACAGAAAGTATAGCAGAACTTTACATTAATGGAGAACTCATTGGACCAGAATTAACTTACACAAACTCAAGTTCAGATCCTTCAATTTTAAAATATAGATATCAGCATATTGCAAAAATTGATGCAGAATTATTATTCAAAGATTATTTAATAGGAACAAGTGTACGTTATAATGATTTTATGAAAAATATTGACAAAATTTTTACTGATGAGTGGGTAAATCAAGAATTTATTCACGGTATAAATGACGCAAGAGAGAAATTTAAAAATGGAGATCTTATATTTGATATAAGGCTAGGATATAATTTAGATCAAAACTCAAAACTAAGCCTTATTATTAACAATCTATTTAATAGAGAATATATGAGCAGACCAGCAGATATGAAATCTCCTAGATCAATGGCATTACAACTAAGTGTTAAAATATAATATGCGAAGCCTTGTTATTATACCTGCAAGATTTAACTCTACAAGATTCCCAGGAAAACCACTAATTAATATTAATGGTAAAACTATGATTCAAAGGGTTTACGAGCAAGTAAAAAAATGTCAAGAAGCTACCGATATTATAATAGCAACTGATGACACTAAAATATATAATCATATCAAATCATTTAATGGATCAGTAATAATGACTTTAAAGAATCATATTTCTGGAACAGATAGATGTAACGAAGTTGTTAAAAAAATAAATAAGAAGTATGATGTGATTATAAATATACAGGGAGATGAGCCAATAATCAATCCGCAACAAATAACTAAAATCATTAATTGTTTTCAAAATAGCTCTACTGAAATCGTAACATTGGCTAAAAAAAATCCATCTACTAAAATGATTAAAGATCCAAATACAGTAAAAGTTAATTTTAATGAAAATATGATAGCTACGAGCTTTTACAGAACACAAGAAAACCCAAAAAATCCAGGCTATAAACACATTGGAATTTATGGATTTAAACCAGAAGTATTATCACAGATATGCAAGCTCCCTGCTTCTAAAAATGAAGTTAAATTTAATCTAGAACAATTAAGATGGTTAGATAATGGTTATCAAATTAAAATTACTAAAACAAATTTTGATAGCATTGCGATTGACACAAAAGAAGATCTTGAGAATTTATTAGAGAACTATTCTAGTCAACTATCATAAAGCTAATCAATTATTAATTTAGAAATAATAGATTTTTTGCTATTAATAATCTGTATCGCATAAATCCCTTTTGAAAAAACACTGACATCAATTTCAAATTGTTGATTAGAATTTGAACTTTTAAAACATAATCTACCACTAGCATCATATATATTAATATTTTCAATATTACCATTTGACTTGACAACAACCTTATCTTTAGCTGGATTTGGATATATTAATATATCTAAATTGTCTTTGTCAGATAATTCTGAAGGATTCATAAAAATTGCCTCAACTGAAGAGTAATTAGATAAGCATGTTTCATGTATTTTTAAATTGTAGAAAAAATAATGGTAATTACTGTCTTCTGCATAAGGAGAATTATGACCAGTAATACTAGCAATATTTCCAATTAGATATGGAAAAGAAGCCCCAGATGAATTTCTATAAAGGTTAGAGCCTGTTGAACTAATTCCAAGTTCTAAATCATTCATAATTGGCATGTCAAAATTTAAAAAAAGAGTATTCAATCCAGATTGAACAAAAAGAGTGGTATCTTCTAGTACTTGACTATTATCATCTCTTAATTCAAATGTTATATTCTGACTATTACCAGCATATACATCAGTTGAAATAATTTTACTTTTTTTATAATTATCAATATATAAATGCCTGTTATTATTATAAAAATTACCAGTACCGATAGTATTATCTATTGGACCCCCAATATTTACAGGACCCCCATATTCTCGTACAAAATATGTAGTATTATTAGATATTAGTGGAGTAATAAATGGTGTGCCACTAAAAATAGGAGAGCTACCTAAAGTATCTAGATACCAATTTACAGAACTACTTAATGATGAAAGTGTAAATGATGCAGGATTAACATATGATGTATCATTAAGTGTTATAGGAGGATAGGTGAAATCAATATTAATAATACCAGCTAAAATTATTGAATCCTGGCCTAAAGAATTTGATACAATCAAAGAAACATCATAAGTCCCTTCGTTTAAATATGTATGTGTAGGGTTCTGTAGACTAGAAATATTACCATCTCCAAAATCCCAATTCCAATTAATCGGCAGACCATAACTATTATCTTGGAAAGTTATAGTTCCTGAACACGAAATAGAATCTGAAATTAGATACGAGGCTATTAGTGGAGCCGTACAACTATTATTAGTTGATTGAGCATTTACAGCAATAGCTCTTCTTCCTTTTTGTCCATTCACCTTTGAACAAACTGAAAACCATGAATTAGTGTTTGAAGGGTTAGGATTAATGATTAGAGCAGTATAAGTTCCTAATCCACTATTTAAAACTGTTGTCATAGAATCCATATATTTCTGACCCAGCATACTAACTTCATATCCTGTTGATCCTGAAATAGAATCCCAAGACACATATATTGAATCGGGGCAATACCAATTAACAGATAAATTAGGAACATTAACTATGGTGAAATTTGTATCACACTCATCATAGATAGTATTTCTACTAATTCGAATTCGTGCTTGATCTGTAACATTAAAAGGTACCTGCCAATTATAATAATTAGCATTAACAGCTGTAGCTACTGTAATAGTATCCCATATTAAACCATTGTCAACTGTATATTCTAACATAAAAGAAGCGGTATCATTGATCGCATCCCATCTAATCATTTCAAAATCCCCAGGTACAAGCCCCTCTCCTCCAATTGGATAAGTGATAGAAATTTCGTCTGATTGCAATTCATATGAGATCCAATATTCCTGCGGCCCAAAAGGAATACTTGCTCCAAAAACTGAGAGATTATATACTCCAAAAATAGGATCTGTAATAGTAATCTGTTCCATATTATTTAAAGAATCTACACCTCTAACAGCATCCGTATTAAGGCTTAATGAATTTGGGGAAGGATCTAAAACCCAAGGGCTTACAACACTACCTATTGGACTTATACATTCTATATTTATATTATTTACTAATGCAATAGATGAAGAGGTACTCGCTTCTTTATCATGCCAATAAACCATAATCTTTAGCTCTTTAGTTCCGCTTGGAATATTTATATCATGATTATTTGAAGTTGACTGAGATACTGTTCCTGAATCATAATGACTATCTTCTAATGTCTTTACAGCACGAAAAGCATTAAGTTCTCCCCAGCCATGTTTAAAATCTGGACCAGGATTACCAATATCATCAGCTGAGTTTAATAGTACACATTTGATAAGTGCTGATGGAGGATTAACTCCAGAATTTAATTCCTTATAGGCTTGATATAATTGAGCTGTAGCTCCCGCAACTCCTGGGCATGACATAGAGGTTCCTGTTTTGGTATCATATGTATTGTTTGGAAGTGTTGAATTTACTGATGTTCCTTTTGCCCCAATATCAGGCTTAATTCTTCCATCTGCTGCTGGCCCTCTACTTGAAGAGCCTGCAAGATTACTAATTTGCGTTAAATTCGCTACACATAATACATTCTTAGCTTGTTTATGTCCTCCAGTAACATTGCCCCATCCTGATCCAGCTCCATAACCACAGTCTGAATTACCGTCATTACCTGCAGAAAAAACATGTATAAGTGAAGGATATAAATTAATTTGCTCATCTAAATCTTTTGATAAAGATGTATATCCCGCATTACATCCATTACTATATGATTTTGAAGTAATTACAACATCATTATTTTGATAGATATTTGGGACATCATTATAGTTATTATTACT
>Ga0257121_1000008_pt1 | contig 192187 bp, 176 predicted proteins | sample SI106_100metaG_FD_190180 | JGI IMG/M metagenome (GOLD analysis project Ga0257121, IMG submission 190180) | Marine microbial communities from Saanich Inlet, British Columbia, Canada - SI106_100 | ecosystem: Environmental > Aquatic > Marine > Inlet | place: Canada: British Columbia | collected...
ACATATGATGTTACAAGCCATCTTTCCTTTTCATTTAATTGATTCGCATGAGACCCCATAGTGTTTCTTCCATAATAGATAACATGATATACGCTTCCCTCAGTTATATCCCTTCCTTGATCCGAATAGCTTGGAATACCTAATATTTTTTCTCTTTTAAATAAGATGCCTTTTCCGTCCCCCTTATTGCCATGACAAACTCCACAATAAATGTCGTATAATTCTTTAGCTTTAGTCATGCTTATTTCATCATCTCTTAATGGGTTTTGAAGATTATTTTTTGCTAATTCATATCCTGAATTTGAGTCTTCATATTGATATAATGAATATCCTCTAGGGATAGTCCCCTCTACAGGATTTAAAGCTCCTTGACTATTTTCAAAAAGAGTATTCTCTGCGTATGTCTCATATCCAATTGATTCATACATGTTAGGCATATATTCATAATTCGGGTACTCATTATTTTTACATGAACTAAAAAATAATGCGATAATTATTAATATTTTGTAAACTATCTTCATAATAATTAATGTTCTTTTGAATCAATTATATTAATTTCAACTGCTCCAGAATCCTTTAATATTTTTTTTAATTTTCCTGTAACCTCGCTAACAGATATTTCAACTAAAAAATGGTCATCCGTGGTCCTAGGATCAGGATTTTCTGCAGTCTTAAAAGGCCACATTTTACTTCTAAGATAGAATGTTATAACCATTAAATGAGCAGCAAAAAACACCGTTAATTCAAACATTATTGGAACAAAAGATGGCATATTTTCAATGTAACTAAAACTAGGTTTTCCTCCTATGTCTTGTGGCCAATCTGCAATCATTATATAGTTCATCATTAAAATTGCAACTGCAAATCCAATACATCCATAAATAAATGATGCAATGGCTATTCTAGTTGGCTCCAAGCCTAATACTCTGTCTAAACCATGAACGTGAAATGGTGTATAAACCTCTTCTATATGATATTTGTTCTCCTTAATAGTCTTAACGGCAGACAATAAAACATCATCATCATTATAAAAAGCACGAACTATTTTTGCAGGTTTCATTTCTTAATTATTTGTTTAATTTATTTATTACTGATGTTCTTTTATCAGCACCTGTTCCAGTTAATGATTTTCCAGAGTTTCTTAATCTCTTATACTTCCCACCCGAAGTTTTTAATATTGTTTTAATTTCAGCCTGAGCAATTACAGGAAATGTTCTAGCATATAATAAAAATAATACAAAGAAAAACCCTATAGTTCCCATAAAAATACTAATATCAATAAAAGTTGGAGAGAACATAGTCCATGATGATGGTAAATAGTCTCTATGAAGTGAAGTGACAATAATTACAAAACGCTCAAACCACATTCCAATATTTACGACAATTGATATAAAGAATGAGAACATAATACTTGTTCTAAGTCTCTTAAACCACATAAGCTGAGGAGAAAAAACATTACATGTCATCATTGTCCAATAAGCAAAAGCATATGGTCCAGTTGCTCTATTTAAAAATGCATATTGTTCGTATTCAACTCCTGAATACCAAGCAATAAAAAGCTCAGTCATATATGCTACTCCGACTATAGATCCTGTAATCATTATAACAATATTCATTAGCTCTATATGTTGTACTGTAATATACTCTTGAAAATTGCAAACTTTTCTCATAACAATTAACAAGGTTTGTACCATTGCAAAACCAGAAAAAATTGCTCCAGCAACAAAATAAGGCGGGAATATTGTAGTATGCCATCCTGGAATTACTGAAGTAGCAAAATCATAAGACACGATTGTATGCACAGATAACACTAAGGGTGTTGCTAATCCCGCTAACACTAAAGATACTTCCTCAAATCTTTGCCAGTCCTTTGCTCTGCCTGTCCATCCAAAACTAAGTATACTATATATTTTCTTTTGAAAAGGTTTAACTGCCCTATCTCTAATCATCGCGAAATCTGGCAATAAACCTGTCCACCAAAATACTAGTGATACTGATAAATAGGTAGATATTGCAAATACATCCCATAATAAAGGAGAATTAAAGTTAACCCAAAGTGACCCAAAAGCATTTGGAATAGGAACCATCCAATATCCAAGCCAAGGTCTACCCATATGTATTATTGGGAATAATCCTGCCTGAAGTACAGAAAAAATTGTCATTGCCTCCGCTGATCTATTTATTCCCATTCTCCACTTTTGACGGAACAATAATAAAACTGCTGAAATCAAAGTTCCAGCATGTCCTATTCCTATCCACCAAACGAAATTTGTAATATCCCATGCCCATCCAACAGTCTTGTTTAATCCCCAAACTCCTATTCCTGTTGATATAGTATAAATAATACATCCTACTCCCCACAAAAACATAGCAAGAGCTATAGAAAAAACAATCCACCATTGCTTATTTGCTCTACCCTCAATAGGCCTAGCTATATCAACAGAAATATCATGATAAGATTTTTCTCCTATTACTAATGGCTTCCTAATTGGTGCTTCATAATGAGACCCCATACTTTTCTTTATTAATAATTATACTTTTTTATCGTTTCTTATTTTTACTTGATAAACTACATTTGGTTTTGTTCCTACTGCATCTAACAAATGATAGGCTCTTTTATCATTTTTTAATTTATATATTTCACTGTCTTTTTCATTTATGTCTCCAAACCTCATAGCTCCAGTAGAACACGCTGAAGCACAGGCACTATTGAATTCACCTTGAGCTACCGGTCTTCCTTCTAATTTTGCTTTTAATATAACGGCTTGAGTCTTCTGAATACAGAATGAACATTTTTCCATCACACCTCTTGATCTTACTGTAACATCAGGGTTTAATACCATTCGCCCAAGATCATCATTCATATGATAATCAAATTCATCATTCTGGGTATATAAAAACCAGTTAAATCTTCTAACCTTATATGGACAGTTATTTGCACAATACCTTGTTCCTACACATCTATTATAAGCCATCTGATTTTGACCTTGTCTTCCATGACTAGTTGCTGCAACTGGACATACAGTTTCACATGGAGCATGATTACAGTGCTGACACATTATTGGTTGAAATGCTACTTGTGGGTTTTCAGAAGGGTTTTCAAGTTCACCAAATGACTTTAATGAACTTTGTATTCCACTAATATTATCTTTCTTTTCATCGTCCTGATGAAAAGTATCCTCAGAAGAATAATATCTATCAATTCTTAGCCAATGCATATCTCTACTTCTCCTAACTTCTCTTTTACCAACGACTGGTACATTATTTTCTGCATTACATGCAATCACGCATGCTCCACATCCAGTACAAGCATTAAGATCAATAGATAAGTTAAAATGATGGCCAATAGATCTATCAAACTCATCCCACAAATCAACCTTTGGAGAAGAAACAGGAGTCTCAATATGATTTAAAGAAACTACAGCTTCAGCATTCCAATATTTTGGATCCTTGGTATTAAATACTTCTAGACTAGTTTCCTTAACTATCTCCCCTCTACCCATCAAAGTATTATGCAATTGAATACAAGCAAACTCATGCTTACCATCAGTTAGTTTAATTGAAACTTCCTGAACAGTATTAAAATTCTTGTATAATCTATAGGCATTAACCCCAGTTTTCATTTCATCCTTAACTCCCCTAGATCTTCCATAACCAAATGACAAACCTACAGTTCCTCTAGCCTGACCCGGCTGAATAATTACAGGAACCTTAATTGAATTACCATTCAAACTTATAATAGCATATTTTCCGTTTAATCCGCCATTTGCATCATTCCTGGATTGTGTAAAGAAAGTGCTAGGTTCTAAATATAAATTAAGTTTTTTTGCATCAAATTCTGAAATTGTCAAATAATTATCCCAAGTTGCTCTTGTTAAAGGATCCGGGAATTCTTGTAACCAAGGGTTATTAGCCTGTTGTCCATCCCCCATACCAATCTTAGGATATAACGTCAATTCATATAAATTTTTATTTGATGATGTTTTATCAATTAAATCTTGAAGATCCAGGTAATATGTTTTCTCCGCTGCTGACCTTAAAAATTTGTTTTTTGTAATATTATTTTTCTTTTTAGAATATACCCCATCATGAAGAACCTTATTCCAAAAACTATTTTCTAAAATATTTTTTTCCCAATTATCTTTAATATATTGATAATAAGACTTTTTACTATTTGACCAGATTAATAACTGATCTTGAAATTGTCTAGTGTCAAACAATTTATTTATAACAGGCTGAACTAATGAATATTCTCCTTTCTTAATTTCAGCATCACCCCATGATTCTAGGTAATGCGATGATGCAGCAGCATAATCTACGTGTGATGCTGTTTCATCATTCTTCATTGTAAATAAAATAGAAACATCTACCTTCTCTAACCCTTCAATAAATTCCTGAGAATTAGGTAGCGAATATACTGGGTTTACTCCAGCCATAATCAATGCACCAACTTCTCCATTCTTCATTTGCTGAACTAATTTTTTAACTTTATTAGCATCACCTAAGCGAGATTTTATTGTTTCATTTGGATTAAATGCTTTGCTTTTTATTTTTTCATTTATCTGAAGGACTAAGGACTGATAATCAACATCATTAATTCCCGAAATTAATACAGCCTTACTTTTACTGTTTAGTATTTCACTAACAGTAGAATCTACTGTTTTTTGTAACTTATCTGAGAGATTAATATTATTATTAATTGAAAATAACTTAGAATATATAGAGAGCAAGATTAATTTTTGTTCTGAAGGTTTTACAGAAATTCTAGTGTCTGAGTTTGCACCACTTAATGTCATATTTGATTCAAACTGAATATGTCTAGACATTTTTCCTTTTTTAGGAATTCTCTTTGTTGTATATCCAGATTCAAATCCTCCTCCTTGCCAATCACCAATAAAATCTGCTCCAATAGAGACAATTAAATTCGCCATTGAAAAATCATAATTAGCTAGTCCTCTTTGACCATACCTTTGTTCAAATGCATCTAAAGCTGCAGATTCAGAAATAGTATCATATATAATATGGTTAACATTGCTGTATTTCTTCTTAAATTCATCAATTAATTTGCTTGTCGATGGACTTGCAAATGTTTGAGTTAATAATACAATTGGTTTTGATGAATCATTAATCTCTTTTAATTTTCTTTTGGTTTCAAAATCAAATTCAACCCATGAAGTTGGAAGACCATTTTTCATTGGTTGAGCTAGTCTTCCACTGTCATATAAATCTAAAATTGATGCATGAACTCTTGCATTTGCAGCAGATGAGGATGGCGCTAGCTTATTGTGTTCAATTTTTATAGGCCTACCTTCTCTATTCTTAACTAATATGTTTGCAAAGTCATATCCATTTGATATTGTAGTTGCATAGAAATTAGCTAGTCCTGGGACTATTTCATTTGGCTGTATAACATATGGAATTGATTTAACAACAGGCCCCTCACAAGCAGCAAGTGTTGCGGCAGCAGTACTAAATCCTAAGTACTTTAAAAAATCTCTTCTTGATGTTGAACTATTTGACAAATTTTCTTTGTCTCCTAAAAATTCATCAACTGGTATTTCTTCAACAAATTCTCTCTGTTTAATATCATCAATGCCAGTGACTTTTTCAGAACTTAAGTCTGATAAATTTTTCCAATATTTTTTCTTATTAGACATATTATAATCTATACATTAATAATGACATTTTCCACATTCCAGTCCCCCCATTTGGGCAACAGTCAATTGCTCAACTCCATATTTTTTTGATAATTCTTTATGAATTTTAGCATAATACTCATTGTCTTTTACCTTTACATTAGTCTCTCTATGACAATTTATACACCACCCCATTGTTAATGGAGAAGACTGATACATAATTTCCATTTCTTCAACTGGCCCATGACATGTTTGACATTCAATACCTGCCACTGAAACATGTTGCGAATGATTAAAATATGCAAAATCAGGAAGATTATGTATCCTTACCCATTTTACTGGATATGTTGCTCCCGTATATTCCTGTGCTTCATCATCCCAGCCTACAGCTTTATAAAGTTTTTGTATTTCACCATCATAAAATGTTTTTGAATATTCTTCAGTAGTTTCTCCATTATATTCATATATAGTCTTATGACAATTCATACAAACATTTAGAGATGGTATCCCAGAATGCTTACTCACTCTTGCAGAAGAGTGGCAATAATTACAATCAATTTGATTGTCACCAGCATGTATTTTATGCGAGTAATGTATTGGCTGAACAGGCATATAGCCCTGGTTCGTTCCTATTTGAATTGTCCAGCCATAAAACCCATATGCACTAACAAGTAAAAACAATATTGCAGAGCAAAGCATTAGAAATTGATTGTCAACAAAGGCTTTCCATATAGGTTTTGATTTTTCTTTTTCAATTAGCTTAACATCGTTTAGCCTAGCAAAATTTCTTAAAGTATTGCTAACTAATAAAAGCCCAATAGCTAATAAGAAGAATAATGCGGAAAATATTCCTAAAATTATCTCATTAGATAATCCTAAATCATTTGATGAAGCTCCTGCAGTTGAGACAACTGTAGCAACGATTGGAATTGGCTTTTCTTGAGCGGTATAAGCTAGAATATTTTCAATATCAATATCTGATAATTGAGGGTAAGCAGTCATTGCTGATCGATTGTATTCAGTATAAATTTTGTTTGCATAAGAATCGCCAGATTTTATAACTGCTGAACTATTTCTAATCCATGCATATATCCATTGCTTATCTAATCCTTCGTCATTTAATAATCTATTCTCTGCATGTCGAAGTGCAGGTCCAGTCATTTTTTTATCAAGCTTGTGACATGCTGCACAATTAGCATTAAATAAAGATTTACCAGCTGTTATATCAACATCTTGAGCAAAGGAATTGGTAAATGGAAGAATTAAAAAAAGAGTGAAAAATAAATGGATTAAAAAAAATTTAAAAGAAGTTAAATTATTTCTAAAATTAAAAGATCTTAAATATTGTCTTTTATATCTTAAATCCATTCCAATAATCATTTAAAAAAATAAAGCACAAAAGTAACATCAAAAATGGTTATTTTAATCATAAATTGTTTATAATTTATACAAAATAGTAATTTATAACCATTCTAAATAGAAATCCAATAGAATAAATTATAATCTATTAAATTTGCTTATTAAATCATAGAAAATGAAAAATCTAATTTTTACATTTCAAATATTAGGAATTGTTTTATTTAGCTGCTTTAATGCCTATGCTCAAAATGGGAGTGTAGAAATAATACAAAGTATTGATATTGAAAAAGTTATAGAAATAAAAAAGGAAATAAATAAAAATATTTTAATGCTTAGAATACAAATTTATAATGGTAATCGTGAGGATGCTCAGACCATTAAAGAGAAATTTGAAAGACATAAAATTGATTCAATAGTTGATGTAGTCTATGAAACACCTAACTATAAAATATGGGTTGGGCACTACATAAATCAACTAGAGGCGGACAGAAAATTATTAGAAATTAGAAAATATTTTTCAGATGCATTTATATTTAGACCAGTAATGAAGACTATTATAGAGCAAGAAATAAAGGAAAATTAGTTTAATTTATAATTTCTTTTTAACCTCGACATTAATAAATCCTTCAATTTCATCACCTACTTTTATGTCTTTGAAATCATTAATCTGCAACCCGCAATCATAGCCTTTCTTTACCTCTTTTACATCATCCTTAAATCGTTTTAATGATGATAAAGAACCAGAAAAAACCACAACACCTTCTCTAATTAATCTTATATCAGAATTTCTTAGAATTGAACCTTTTGTAACCATACATCCAGCAATGGTTCCTAGTTTAGATATTTTAAAAATATCTCTAACTTCACACAAGCCTGTCACTTCCTCTTTAATATCAGGGGAAAGCATTCCTTCCATTGCATCTTTCAATTCATTAATAGCATCATATATAATTGAATAAGTTCTTATATCAATTTCTTCTTTATCAGCTACTTGCCTTGCATTACCCATAGGTCTAACATTAAATCCTATTACTAATGCGTCTGATGCTGAGGCAAGTAATACATCACTTTCGGTAATTGCTCCAACTCCTTTATGAATAATATTAACTTGTATTTCCTCAGTAGATAATTTTTGAAAAGAATCTGTTAAAGCCTCTACAGAACCATCGACATCACCCTTAAGAATTAAATTTAGTTCTTTAAATTCTCCTAAAGCAATTCTTCTTCCAATTTCATCTAAAGTAATGTGTCTTTGTGTTCTAACACTTTGTTCTCTTTGTAGTTGATTTCTTTTTGTAGCAATTTGCTTAGCCTCTCTTTCATCATTATAAACTGAAAAATTATCTCCTGCTTGAGCAGCACCATCTAAACCAAGTATTGAAACTGGTGTTGACGGTCCAGCATTTTTAAGAGTCTTTCCTCTTTCATCAAACATAGCTTTTACTTTCCCAGTATTTTTTCCAGCTAAAACAAAATCTCCAATTTTTAATGTTCCTGTTTGAACTAAAATTGTTGAGACATAGCCTCTTCCCTTATCTAAAAAAGCTTCAACAACAGTTCCGGATGCATTCCTGTCTGGATTAGCTTTGAGCTCTAAAAGCTCTGCTTCAAGAAGTACTTTTTCTAGCAACTCATTAATACCATCTCCCGTTTTAGCAGAGATATCATGAGACTGAATTTTTCCTCCCCAATCTTCTACCAAAAGATTCATCTTTGATAAACCCTCTTTTATCTTATCTGGACTAGCATCAGGTTTGTCAATTTTATTTATTGCAAAAACAATAGGAACAGAAGCTGCCTGGGAATGTGATATTGCTTCCTTAGTTTGAGGCATTATATCGTCATCTGCAGCAACTACTATTATAGATAAATCTGTTAATTGTGCTCCCCTAGCCCTCATTGCAGTAAATGCTTCATGTCCTGGAGTATCTAAAAAAGTAATTTTTTGAGTATCATTAAGCTTTACGCTATAAGCCCCAATATGTTGAGTAATCCCTCCAGACTCTCCAGCTATTACATTTTCTTTTCTTATATAATCCAATAATGAGGTCTTTCCATGGTCAACATGTCCCATCACAGTAATAATAGGAGCCCTTGGTTTTAAATCCTTTGGATCATCCAATACTTCCTCAGATACTTCCTCTTTCTCAGCAGTTACAAATTCTACCTTATAGCCAAATTCTTCAACTACTATTGTGAGTGTTTCTGCATCTAACCTTTGATTTAGAGTAACCATAATTCCTAATGTCATACATGCTGATATAATATCAGTTGATGGCACATTCATCATGGTAGCAATTTCGCTGGCAGTTACAAATTCTGTTACCTTAATTACTTTGCTTTCTTCCTCTAAAACAGCAAGTTCTTCCTCTGATTTTTGTTTGTGCTGTTCTCTCTTTTCTCTCCTATATTTTGCAGCTTTTCCTTTTACAGCTTTTCCTTGAAGTTTCTCTAATGTTTCCTTTATTTGTTTTTGAACTTCCTCTTCATTTGGCTCTTCTTTAGCTCCCTTTTTAGCTATAGTTCTGCTTTTAAATTTTCCTGACCCTTTATTCTGATCAACATTAGTAGATTTAGTAATAATTCTTCTTCTTCTTTTCTTAGATTTTGGCTTCTCCTTTGTAGTTTTTTGAGATGAATCCTTTGTAGTTTTTTGAGATGAATCCTTTGTGGTTTTTTGAGATGAATCCTCTTTGAATTTAGATAAATCAATTGTTTCTCCTGTAGATTTTAATCCTGATAACTTTTTATAATTGTCTGCTAGATTCTGATCAGAACCTGATTTTATTTCTTGTTTCTGTTCCTTCTTTTTAGATTCTTTTTTTACTTCTACTTTTTCTTCTACTTTTTCTTTTGATTTAGATTTATCATCATCAATAGGTTTTTCCTTTTTTGGCTTCGGCTCTAAATCTATCTTTCCAAGTTTTTTGAATTTTGTTACTTTAGATGCTGCAGTAATTACTTCGTCTTTCTTTTGTTTATTTATTTTTTCTAACTCTTCTTCTTTTTTTAATCTCAATTCTTCCTTCTCCTTAATTTGTGCCTTTGCAGCTTCCTTAGAAGCAACCTTATGACTAGCATCAGTTTGAAATTCACTACACAATAATTCATAGACTTCTTCACTAATCTTGCTTGTAGGTCTTTTTTCTATTTCATGACCCTTTGATTCTAAGAAATCTATCGCACGATCAATCGAGATGTTTAATTCTCTTAATGCTTTATTTAATCTAATAGCAGGCATAAATATCCTTTATGTAAAATTATTAATTTTTAAATTCTTCCTTAAGAATTTTTATAACATCATTAATTGTCTCCTCTTCCAAATCTGTTCTCTTAACTAAATCTGCTGCATCCTGTTCTAAAACACTTTTTGCAGTATCAAGTCCAGCCTTAGCTAATTCTTCAATGACCCATGATTCTATTTCATCAGAAAATTCAGTCAATTCCACATCTTCATCAACTCCATCTCTAAATACATCAATTTCATATCCAGTCATCTTACCAGCTAGCCTAATATTATGACCCCCTCTTCCAATTGCTTTACTTACTTCTTCTGGATTAAGAATAACCTCAACCCTTTTATTCTCTTCATCAATCTTCATAGAAGTAATTTTGGCAGGGTTTAGAGATCTAGAAATAAATAATTGCAAGTTATTTGTGTAATTAATGACGTCTATATTTTCATTTCCTAATTCTCTTACTATCCCATGAATTCTTGAGCCTTTCATACCAACACAAGCCCCTACAGGGTCAACTCGATCATCATATGAATCTACCGCTACTTTAGCTTTCTCTCCAGGGATTCTAACAACCTTTTTTATCGTGATTAAGCCATCAAAAATTTCTGGAATTTCCTGCTCAAATAATTTTTCTAAAAATAATGAAGATGTTCTTGACATAATTATTGAAGGTTTAGCGCCAATAAGCTCTACGCTCTCAATAATTCCTCTAATATTATCACCTTTTCTAAAGAAATCTGAAGGAATTTGCTTGTCCTTTGGCATAATTATTTCATTACCATCATCATCCAATAATATAATTGCTTTATGTCTAATGTGATGAACTTCTGCACTATAAATTACTCCTTCTAATTCTTTAAATTTCTTATATACATTAGTGTTATCATGTTCATGAATTTTAGCTGTTAGATTTTGTCTTAAAGCTAAAATTACTCTTCTTCCTAAATCAACTAACTTAACCTCTTCAGAAACATCTTCTCCTACTTCAAAGTCTGGTTCAATTTTCTTTGCTTCAGTTAAGGATATTTCACAATTTTCATCCTCTAACTTATCATCTTCTACAACAACTCTATTTCTCCAAATCTCAAGGTCTCCTTTATCTGGATTAATAATAATATCAAAATTATCATCTTCTCCATATTTTCTTTTTAAAGTAGATCTAAAAACATCCTCTAAAATTGCCATTAAAGTAGATCTGTCAATTAATTTGTCATCTTTAAATTCCGAAAAAGATTCTATCAATGCTATATTCTCCATAATTTATTTAATTAAAGTTTTATTTTAATCTTTGCTTCAATAATGTCTTTATATAATAAGTCTATTTTTTTTTCAACAGTTATTTTTCCTTTTCCAATTAGTTTCCTTTCTCTTTGCTTCCAAAATAGACTAATTTGATTTGAATCAGCATCAATTAATTTGGCCTCATACTCTGTGTCATTTGTAGTTCTAACAAATAATGTTCTTCCAATATTTTTCATATACTGTCTAATACTAGAAAGAGGTGTTAGTGCTCCAGAAGAACTTACCTCTAGAGAAAAATCATGTTTATCTCTGTCAATGCTCTGTTCAATAAATCTACTAACATACATGCAATCATCAACTGATACTCCCCTGTCTCCATCAATTATAATTTTGATAGAATTATCAAGAGCTATATCTAAATCTATTAAAAATAGATCCTCTCTGTTTTTTAAACAGTTTGCTAATTCTTTTTCTGTAATATTTCTTAACATTTTTCTATAAAAAGAGGGGACTTTTCGTCCCCTCTCAATTTCTTCCATTAATCAGTGGCAGCAAATATACAACATTATTTTGAAATCTATCAAATATAATTAATACAAGAGATGCACAATCTTTGATTACCTAAAGTCAAATCTGAACTTTTTTTTGATGTCCTCAATTTTATTTTCAGATATTTTTTTCTTTCGCAAAATCGCTAGTTTATCGACTTTTTGAATAAGATTATACATTTCAAGAATTTCTTTATAGTGAGGCCTGTTGAAATCATGAACTATTAGATAGTCCATTTCTGAGATTTGATCATAAAGTTTTACAGAAGTTAAAACCCGACATCTTCCATCTAAGAAAATTATGGAATACGGATGTTTTATCGAAGACAAATGAGGTTTAAAGACTTCGCTGATTTTTTTTGCATTTTGTTGATATTCGTTTTCAGGATATCCAAATTTTTTGGTTTCTCCAACAGAAACATGCCTAACTAAGGGCTCTCCAAGCAATGTATTAATGTAATTGGTATACCGATAATCTGTTTCATAAGAATGTATGGTATTAAATATCTTACTAGCAATTATAGTACTTCCTCCAGAACCGCTTTCCAAATAAAGTGAGCTTGAATGTTTTGATAAATAGTATTTAAAAAATATGTACTCTTTAAAAGTCATCCTTGGCAATATCAATTGCTTATCCCAAGTATAAACGCCTATTTTATTGAGATACTTTTTAAGATATTTTTTTAATATAAATTTGAAGTACACTTTTTTTAATTAGTTGGCCTACTAGGGCTCGAACCTAGACTCTTCTGGATCAAAACCAGACGTGTTGCCAATTACACCATAGGCCAATAATAAGGAAGCAAATTTATAACAATCTTTTATTTGAACAACACTATTTAAAGAATTAACTTAATTTTTTAAATAGTATTAGGCGAATTTATTCATAAATTTGGCTCAAATCCCTAAAATGGATGAAAAAAGTTTTAAAAAATGGACTCTAATCCTTGGATGGTCGTGTTTTTTAATTGCATTCATAGTATATTATCTAACTACCGAGCCAACTGTTAGCTTTTGGGATACAGGTGAATATATCACAACTTCAGCAAAGCTTCAAGTTGGACATCCTCCAGGAGCTCCTCTTTTTCAAATGCTAGGAGCTATTTTCACAATTTTTGCACTAAGTAGTGAGCAAGTAGGATTTACTATAAACTTGATGAGTGGATTTGCAAGCGCATTGACTATAGCATTTATGTTCTGGTCTATTACAATGTTATTATCAAAAATTTCTAATAAAATAGCTCATTCTAAAGACAGATCAATTGCAATTCTTGGAGGAGCTTTAACAGGAAGCTTGGCTTTTACCTTTACAGATTCTTTTTGGTTTAATGCCGTTGAAGCAGAGGTCTATGCAATGGGAACCTTAATCATGTCTGCTATCTTCTATTTAGCTCTTAGATGGGAACAAGACATGTACAAGCCAAGAGGTGATAAATGGCTAGTTCTAATTAGTTTTATAATTGGGTTATCCTTTGGAGTACATTTGATGGCACTGTTAACTATTCCTGCTATTGCACTAATTTATTTCTTTAAAAATTATAAATCTATTACTATTAAAAGTTTCCTTTTAGCTAACATAGCTGGAGTTGCAATTCTAATGGGAGTCTTTAAATTATTGCTTCCCTCAACTCTTAAGTTCTTTAGTTTTATGGAATTATTCTTTGTTAATGATATTGGACTGCCCTTTAACTCCGGGACAATAGCGTCATTTCTTGTAATTGCATATGCTTTTTATTTTGCTATTTCATATACTTCAAAAAGAAATCTTGTTACAGGTAACACCATAGTCTTATGTATTCTTTTTATTTTCTTAGGATTTTCATCATGGATAATGCTTCCTATTAGAGCTAATTCAAAAGTTGTTGTAAACGAAAATAACCCCTCTAGTGTAAGGGAGCTTTTAGCCTATTATAATCTAGAACAATATCCAAAAACTTATCTTTTTTATGGACCTCTATTTACTGATCAATATTCAGGGCTTGATGAAAACACCCCTTATCTTGATGAAAATCCAAAATATGAAAAAGATGAAGAGGCAGGCAAATATATTATAGTTAACGATTTTAAGAATGCTACACAAAATTATAACTCAAAGCATGCATCTGTTTTTCCAAGAATGTGGAGCCCAGAACATGCAGAAAATTATTTGTCATATTCAGGTTTTTTGAATTTTAAAGTCAAGCCAAAATATATTTCTGAAAACTCTATAACTGAAATAGTCAATGATTTTAAAATAAAGATTCAGGCTGATCAAGTAGATTCTGAAACCTTTCATAAATTTCTAAAACAATATGGACAATTTCTGGATATCGAAAAGCCTTCAATTTTAAGTAATATATATTATTCGTTTGATTTCCAAATGGGATATATGTACTGGAGATATTTCATGTGGAATTTTGTTGGAAGACAGGATGACATGCAAGGGAAATTTAATATGCATGGAAACTGGATTAGTGGAATTAATTTTATTGATGAAATGCATTTGGGGATCAGTCAACAAAATCTGCCAAGTGATGTACTAAATAATAAGGCTCGTAATACCTATTACTTTCTGCCTCTTTTATTAGGCCTAATCGGATTAAGCTTTCTTTATTATAGAAATAAAGAACTTTTCTGGGTAATGTTAGTTTTCTTTCTCTTTACTGGAATTGCAATACAGGTATATACAAATGTTAGAGCCTTTGAGCCAAGAGAAAGAGATTATATTGTTGTGGGATCATTTTATGTTTTTGCTATGTGGATAGGCTTTGGCTGCTATGCAATATGGGAATATTTACAGTCTAAAATTAAATTTAAATTATTGTCAATACCAATATCTCTCCTTTGTTTAGCTCTAGTACCCGGGATTTTAGCTGCAAATAACTGGGATGATCATGACAGATCTGGGAGATATACTGCTCACGCTATGGCTATAAATTACTTGGAATCATGTGCTCCAAATTCTATATTGTTCACTATAGGGGACAATGATACTTTTCCGCTCTGGTATGCCCAAGAAATAGAAGGAATTAGGACTGATGTTAGGATCGTAAATACAAGTTTACTCAGCACTGATTGGTATATAGATCAAATGAAAAGAAAAGCCTATGATAGTGATCCAATACCATCCTCATTGCCTCATGAAAAATATAAGCATGGAACTCGTGATTATATAATAAAAGAAACTATTACTAATGACACCCTTGATCTCAACATTTTCTTAGATTTTATTACAAGAGATGAAAAAAGATTTAAGTATAAATCTCTTCTTGATCAACAAGGGTATGATACAAGGGATTTAAGATCTCAAGATCTTAATGCTAACTATCTTCCGAGTGAAAACATAAGTATTAAAGTAAATAAGGATAATGTTCTGTCAAACAATATAGTTGGTTCAAAAGATGCAAATAAAATTGTAGATGAAATTATTATAAAAATAAAAGGGCAAGCTTTATATAAAAATCGTCTTCTAATGCTTGATATAATTGCAAGTAATAACTGGAATCGGCCAATTTATTTTAGTGGTGGTGCTTTTGGAGATGAAGATTATATTTGGATGAAAGACTATCTTCAGGTTGAAGGAGTTTGTTATAAACTAGTCCCCATTAAAACATCTATTGATCCTGAAAGACCTTATGAAATGGGAAGAGTAAACACTGAGACTATGTATCCCCTAGTAAAAAACTGGGCTTGGGGAAAAAGAGATAATCAAGATATATATTATGATATTGAGTCAAGAAAAAATAGTATAACCTACAGGGGGAATATGATACGATTAATTGATCAATTAATCATTGAAAATAATTATGAAAAGGCAGAAGAAATTTTAGATTTAGCAATAGAAAAAATGCCTATAGAAGATTTTGGATTTTATACACTTTTAGAGCCTTTTATTAATTCATATTATAAAATAGAAAAAAATGAAAAGGCTAGAAATATTTTTGAAAAAATTGCTGTAAAGTATAAAGAGAATCTTGAATATTTTAGTAATATTTCAAATACTAATAAAAATAGATATACAGAAGAAATTTATACAGATATTGAGAGGTATAGATCTCTTGTTGATGTGTTGATTTCTTATGAAGAAGGTGAGTATTTAGAAAGTAAAATGAAAGAATTTAATGACTATTTAGATCTTTTCTTATAACCTATAAGTATTCCTGAAGCCTTCCAATTAATGTATTTGCATCCTCTTCGCCATTTTGCCTCCATTTCATTTCACCACTTTTATAAATAATTAAGGTTGGAACTCCCTTAATTCTTAGTGCATCAGCTAATTCGTTATTTTTTTCAACATCTATCTTTATAACCTTAGCTTTATCACCTAGAGCGGCTGCTACATCTTTAAGGACAGGATGCATAGTTGTTGAACCTTCGTCCCATTCAGTAAAAAACTCTAATAGGACTGGTACCTCAACATCAATTAAATCTCCAAATTTTGCCATTAGCTAAAATTTATAATAAATACTATACTACAAATATAACATTTTAATAAAAATTCATGTTAAAACTATGTTAATCAATGGGTTAATTGGTTTTAAAGTGTTCAGATTATATATAACTAATAAAAAGTTTTAAAAGATTAAAAAAACAAAATCGTTTTTATTATTTTAGAGTAATTATTCTCGATTAATATTATTTTAAATTTTTAGATTACAACTATGAAGCCAAAAAACAATAATTCAGCCCTTTATACTTTAGTCAGTGTTTTCTTTTTCTGGGGATTTATAGCTGCATCAAATGGCGTATTTATTCCTTTTTGCAAAACCTATTTTAGTATAGATCAATTCCAGTCACAACTAGTAGATTTTGCATTTTATGGGGCTTACTATGTAGGTGCTTTAATATTATTCATTTGGTCAAGTCAATCAGGAAAAGATGTTTTAAATAATTGGGGATATAAAAGAGGAATTATTTATGGACTAATAATTTCAGCTTTTGGAGCATTAATAATGTTACCATCAGTTAATGGGGCTGAATTTGGTCAAACTCAAGTTTTTTATTACGTATTAATTGTTCTATTCATAATTGGCCTAGGGTTTTCTCTTCAACAAACCGCTGCTAATCCTTTTGCAATTTCTTTAGGTGATCCTGCAACTGGATCAAACAGATTAAATCTTGCTGGAGGAATAAATTCATTTGGAACAACTATTGGCCCACTATTAATAGCTTTTATAATATTTGGTTCCGCTCCAATTTCTGGGGCTGAATTAAATGAGTTAATTAAAACTGGTGGCATTCAGCTTAGTACTATCCAATTACTATATCTTGGTGTTGCAGGTTTGTTTTTAGCAGTAGCAGTTTTTTTTTATATATCTAAAAGTTTACCTGATACAAGAACTGAGGATAGTTTTAAGCCTGCAGCCAAGGCAAAAAACATGCTAATTCTCTTAACAATAATTATGATCGTTTGCTTTGGTTTGATTTTTTATACTTATGCAGAAGGATTTGATTTAATGTCTGGTAAAGAATTAGAAAATAGCAGGCTAATATTATCCCTTATAAGCCTTATATCTGTTTTTATATTAATCTATTATGCCTATAAAAAAGCTCAAACAAATCCAGATGGATGGGGTGCACTACAATATCCTCAGCTAGGACTAGGAATGCTAGCAATTTTCACCTATGTAGGAGTTGAAGTTACTATTCAAAGTAATTTAGGAGAATTGTTGAAGAACGTGAGTGATTCTGTAAATAACTTAAATCCTTTAGGACTTGAAGTTATGAGTGATTCTCAAATTGCAAAATATATTTCTTTATACTGGGGAGGATTAATGATTGGTAGATGGACTGGATCAATCACTGTTTTTAATCCTTCAGAAAATATGAAAAAGATTTTATTGTGTATTGTTCCATTTTTAGCATTTGGAGTTATTATAGCTGTTAATCAAATTAGTGGAAACCCTATTACGTCTAATGAAATCTTAATATTCTCCTTTATTATATTTATTCAAATAATTGGATTCTATTTAGCAAAAGATAACGCTGTAACAACTATGAAGATATTTAGTCTATTTGGAGTTATTGCAATGTTAATTGGAGTATTAGCTTCTGGTAAAATTGCATTGTTTGCATTTTTAACTGGTGGTTTATTTTGCTCAATAATGTGGCCTTGTATTTTTTCATTAAGTATCAATGGAATTGGGAAATATACCTCACAAGGCTCGTCATTTTTAATTATGATGATTTTGGGAGGAGCTATAATTCCTCCTGTTCAAGGGAAATTAGCTGATATCTTTACTATACAAGGTTCGTATTGGGTAGCTGTTCTATGCTTTGCTTTCTTGCTCATATATAGCTTTTTAACACAAAAAATATTAGCAAAACAAAATCTTTTATAAATGAAAAGGAGAAAATTTATAAAAAAAACATCATTGCTTTCTATAGGATTAGGAATCACTAATGATGCTTTTTCAAATATTCATAAAGAAGCCATTAATTTAAATAAAGATGCATTACCTGTTGTTATCGCAACATGGGATGTAAAATTAGCTACTAAAGTAGCTTTTGCAACACTAATAAATGGAGGAACAGTTTTAGATGCAATTGAAAATGGATGCAAAATAGAAGAAGCTAATGAAAAAGGGCAGTCTGTTGGAAAAGGAGGCCTTCCAGACAGAAATGGAAATGTAACATTAGATGCATGTATAATGAATAGTAAAGGAGATTGTGGGTCAGTAATCTTTTTAAAAAACATAAAACATGCTATTTCATTAGCAAGAAAAGTAATGGAAGACACGCCTCATGTTATGTTGTCTGGAGTTGGGGCTGAAGAATTTGGATATTCAATGGGTTTTAAAAAGGAAAATCTACTAACTGAAGCATCAAAAAAAGCATGGGAAAAATGGAAAAAAACTTCAAAATATAATTCAATTATAAATATAGAAAATCATGACACAATCGGCATGTTAGCAATTGATAGTGATGGAAATATCTCTGGAGGCTGTACTACAAGTGGATTAGCCTATAAAATGCATGGTAGAGTTGGTGATTCTCCAATTATAGGGTCTGGATTATATGTAGATAACGAAATTGGAGGAGCAGTAGCAACAGGTTTAGGCGAAGAAGTTGTAAAAACAGTAGGCAGCTTTTTAATTGTTGAATTAATGCGACAAGGTCATAATCCTCAACAAGCTTGTGAAATGGCAATTAAAAGAATTGTAAATAAACCCAATAGCAATTATAAAAATTTTCAAGTTGGCTATATCGCATTAAATAAAAATGGAGATACAGGATGTTATTCAATACAAAAAGGGTTTAGTATGACTAAATATCAATCATATAAAAATGTCAATATTACATCAGACTCTTACCTAATTTCTTAATAAATGTAATTTTTATTACATTATTATAAGCCTATGGATAATAAAAAACGTCTTTTTTTAATTGATGCATATGCTCTAATTTTTAGAGGATATTATGCATTTATAAAGAATCCTAGAATTAATTCAAAAGGACTAGACACCTCTGCTATTTTAGGTTTTACTAATTCATTATTTGATGTGATAAAAAGAGAAAAACCAGAATATATTGCCGTATGTTTTGATAAAGGCGGAAGTCAAGATAGAATAAAAATATTTCCTGAATATAAGGCCAATAGAGATGAAACTCCAGAGGGTATTAAGATAGCCGTTCCGTACATTCAAGAAATATTAAATGCACTTGGGATATGTATAATGGTTAAAGAAGGATATGAGGCGGATGATATAATAGGAACATTGGCAAAAAAAGCTAAAGAAGAAAATTTCGAAACATATATGGTCAGCCCTGATAAAGATTTTGCTCAATTGGTAAATGAAAAAACTTTTATATATAAACCTATGTTTGGAGGAGGATATGAAACATGGGGTATAGAAGAGGTAAAAAATAAATTTGAAATATCAGATCCAATACAAGTAATTGACTTCTTAGCTATGAAGGGTGATTCTGCCGATAATATTCCTGGACTACCTGGTGTTGGAGATAAAACGGCCAAAAAATTTCTTAAAGAATATGGTAGTATTGAAAATTTGTTATCAAATACTGATAAAATCAAAGGCAAATTACGTGAAAAAATAGAGGCTAATAGTGAGGCTGGTTTGCTTTCAAAAAAACTCGCTACTATTATTACAGATGTTCCTGTAGATTTTGATTCTAATAAATTCAAGCTAAGTGTAGACGACCCTGATAAACTTTATGAAATATTTTCAGATTTAGAATTTAGGAGATTAGCTGAAAACTTCAAAAAAATATTTGATATCCCAATTAAAAAAAACATAGCGCCAGTTAAAGAAAAACAGCCTGAAACTAGATCAATTGCTGCAGGTCATGGTCAATTTTCTCTTTTTGATCAAGTAAAAGAAGACAAAATAGATGAAAATTTATCAATAAGAGTTTCTAAGAAAAACGTATCACATTTTTTTCAAATTATTGATACAAAAATAAGTCTAAAGATATTCCTAGATAAATTAATGAAACAAAGTGAAGTTGCATTTAAACTATTATTAGATCATCATAATCCATTACTATCAAATCTAGTTGGAATTTCGTTTTGTTGGAATAAAGACAAAGTCTATTACATAGATTATTTGACAATTCAAAAAACTGATAAAAAAATACTTCAAAAAATAAAATTATTTTTTGAAGATCATTCAATCAAAAAAATTAGCGATAATTTAAAGCATGATATAAAATCTCTAGAAAAGCATGATATTTCTATAAATGGAGAAATATTTGATACAATGTTAGCTCATTACTTAATTAATCCTGATATTAATCACACTACTGAAGTACTCTCTGAAAATTATTTAAACTATTCTATAAATCAAGAGGCCTCTAACCTTGATAATACATCTGAAAGAGCAAATATCATATTTCAATTAAAGAGTCTTCTAGAAAATGAACTAAAAGCAAATAAACATATATTGTTATATAAAGAAATAGAAATTCCACTTCTTAGGGTTTTAGCTAATATGGAAATTGAAGGAATTAGTTTAGATGTTTCATGTTTAAGCAAATTATCAAAATCTACAGAGCAAGAAATTGAAAAAACAAAAAAGATTATATATGCTGCCTCAAAAGAAGAGTTCAATATATCTTCTCCAAAGCAATTAGGTAAAATTTTATTTGATAAAATGAAAATATCAGCTAACCCAAAAAAAACAAAGACAGGGCAATATTCAACTTCTGAAGAAATTTTGTCCTATTTAGCAAAAGAGAATGATTTTGTAAAGACTATTATAGAATACAGAAGCCTTAATAAACTTCAAAATACCTATATAAAGGCTTTACCTAATCAAATATCAAAAAATACTGGTAAAATTCATACTGAGTATTTACAAACTGTTGCTGCAACTGGAAGATTAAGTAGTATAAATCCAAATCTCCAAAATATACCAATAAGGACAAAAAGGGGTAAAGAGATAAGAAAAGCATTTATACCTAGGAATAAAGATTTTGTTATTTTATCAGCAGATTATTCCCAAATTGAATTAAGAATAATAGCAGCATTAAGTGAAGAGGAAAACATGATTAGTGCTTTTAAAAATAATGAGGATATTCACTCATCTACAGCAGCCTCAGTATTCAATACAAAAATTGAGAATGTTACTAATATGCAAAGGACTAATGCAAAAACTATAAATTTTGGAATTATATATGGTATATCAACTTTTGGGCTAAGTAATCAGACTGATTTATCAAGGAAAGAGTCTAAAGAGTTAATTGAGACCTATTATAATAAGTATCCTAAATTGAAGATATATATTGCTTCGCAAGTTTCATTCGCCAGAGAAAAAGGGTATGTAGAAACATTGCTTGGAAGAAGGAGGTACTTGAAAGATATTAACTCAAGAAACTCTATAGTTAGAGGAGGTTCGGAAAGAAATGCAATTAATGCTCCAATTCAGGGAAGTGCAGCAGATATAATAAAAATTGCTATGATTAATATTCAGTCAAAGTTAATCGATAAAAATTTTCATAGTAAAATGCTTTTGCAAGTGCATGATGAATTGGTTTTTGATGTATTTAAGCCTGAATTAAATGATATAATTACATTAGTTAAAGATGAAATGGAAAATGCATTCATTCTTAAAGTTCCTCTGATAGTAGATATTGATTATGGCGAAAATTGGTTAGAAGCCCATTAATAATGTCTATTTCTACAAAAATCTATAGATAGAGTTCTCTGAAAATAATTTTGAATATCTATTTGGTAGTATAATATATAATTGTAGATTTGCATCCACTTTTGAGATAAAGATTATTTTAACTTAAAAACTATAAATGGATACATTAAGTTATAAGACAATTTCAGCTAATAAATCTACAGCTAATAAACTGTGGGTTTTAGTTGATGCTGAAGGTCAAACTCTAGGAAGACTTGCTTCTAAAGTAGCTATTCTTTTAAGGGGGAAACACAAGCCAAACTTCACGCCTCATGTAGATTGTGGAGATAATGTTGTTATCATAAATGCCTCAAAAGTAAATTTGACTGGGAAAAAGTGGGAAAATAAGACCTATATTCGTTATACAGGTTATCCTGGAGGACAAAGAACTCTTACTGCAAATCAATTATTTGACAAAAATCCCAGTTCAATTATTGAGAAATCAGTAAAAGGAATGTTACCAAAAAATAAATTAGGAGCTGCATTATTTCGTAATCTATATGTGTCTAATGATGCCAATCATAATCAAGAGTCACAAAAACCAGTTTCAATTAATCTAAACGACGTTAATTAGATGGAAAATGTAATTCACAAAATTGGTAGAAGAAAAACTGCAGTTGCTAGAGTTTATTTGAAAAAGGGCAAAGGGAGTATTATGGTAAATAAAAAAGATTATAAAATTTATTTTCCAACTCCATCTCTTCAATTTAAAATTAATCAACCTTTTACTCTGACCAAAAACGAAAAAAAATTTGATACTAACGTAAAGGTTTCTGGTGGAGGTGCTACTGGACAAGCTGAAGCTGTTAGGCTGGCATTATCCAGAGCATTCTGTGAGCTTGATGAAAAAAATAGAGAAGTATTAAAACCTGAAGGATTATTAACTAGAGATCCTAGAATGGTTGAAAGGAAAAAATTTGGGCAGAAAAAAGCAAGAAAAAAATTCCAATTCTCAAAACGATAATATTATAAAATATTTAATAAATCAAAAATTTAGTTTAGCATCTAAATACCTAAGGCTTAATTTATTTATACCACTTAGATATTGCTATAATTAAGAACGTAAACTAATTCAAAATGAGAAAAATAGAAGTAAAAGATTTAATTAAAGCAGGTGTTCATTTTGGACATCTTACAAGGAAATGGAACCCTAATATGGCTCCATTCATATATATGGAAAGAAATGGAATCCATATAATCAATTTATATAAAACAATAAGCAAATTAGAGGAAGCTTCTGGGGCACTAGAAAAAATTGCAGTATCAGGAAGAAAAATTTTATTTGTTGCAACAAAAAAACAGGCTAAAGATATAGTTGCTGAAGCTGCAAAAAAAGTTAATATGCCTTATATAACTGAAAGATGGCCTGGTGGAATGCTTACTAATTTTATTACAATTAGAAAAGCAGTTAAGAAAATGAGTTCTATTGACAGAATGAAACAAGATGGCACATTTAATACGTTATCAAAAAAAGAAAAATTACAAATAGGAAGGCAGAGAGAAAAGTTAGAAAAAAATTTAGGGTCAATAGCTAATATGACTAGGCTCCCCGGCGCTATTTTTGTGGTTGATATAGTAAGAGAAAATATTGCTGTTAAAGAAGCTCAAAAATTGAATATCCCTATTTTTGCAATGGTTGATACAAACTCTGATCCAAAAGGTGTTCAATATGCTATCCCATCCAATGATGATGCATCTAAATCAATCTCTAAAATTATAGAATATATTTCTGATTCTATTCAAACAGGATTAGAAGAAAGAACATCAGAAAAAGAAGTGACTGAAGAAACTAAAAAAGAAGTGGCTGAAGAAACTAAAAAAGAAGTGGCTGAGGAAACTAAAAAAGAAGTGGCTGAAGAAACTAAAAAAGAAGTGGCTGAGGAAACTAAAGAAGAAGTGGCTGAGGAAACTAAAAAAGAAGTAGCTGAGGAAACTAAAGAAGAAGACAAAAAATAAACAATAGTATGACGAAAATTTCGGCAGCTGAAGTAAATAGCCTTAGAAAATCTACTGGAGCTGGTATGATGGATTGTAAAAATGCATTGGTAGAAGCCAATGGGGATTTGGATAAAGCAATAGAGGGTTTAAGGAAAAAAGGTAAAAAAGTAGCAGCAAAAAGAGCTGATAGAGACTCTCATGAGGGAGCAGCAATAGCAATCACCAATGGTGAAAAGACTATTGGTGCAGCAATTGTATTGGCATGTGAAACTGATTTTGTTGGAAAAAATACTGACTTTGTTGCCCTTGGCAATAAAATAGCAAATGTAGCACTTGAATGTAATTCTAAAGAAGATCTATTAAAGGCATCAATTGAAGGACTAACTGTTGAAGAAAAACTTTTAGAACAGACAGGAATTATAGGAGAGAAAATTCAAATTAACAAATTTGTTAAAATTAATGCTCCATATGTTGGATCATACATTCACGCAGGAAATAAAATTGCAACTATTGTTGGATTGTCAAAAGTAGGCGATAATGTGGAAATAATAGGCAAAGATATAGCCATGCAAGTTGCAGCTATGGATCCTATTGCTCTAGATGAATCAAGTGTAGAATTTGATGTAATAGAAAAAGAAATTGAAATTGCTAAAGATCAGTTGCGAGCTGAAGGTAAGCCAGAATCTATGTTAGATAATATTGCCAAAGGAAAGCTAAAACGATTCTTTAAAGATAACACCCTGTTAAACCAGGCCTTTATAAAAGACACCAAGATAAGTGTTTCTGCTTATCTCTCATCATTTGACACCAACCTAACTGTAAACTCTTATGAAAGGGTTTCAATTGGATAGTTTATAGGTATCATATATTTCTAAATTTTACCTTTTTATTAATTAAAAAATGTATAGTATATTTGTATATATTTATTAATTATGAGCTACAATAGAATTCTCCTAAAACTTTCAGGAGAAGCCCTTGTGGGTGACAAAAATGCAGGAATTGATTCAAAAAAATTATTGCATTATGCCAACGAAATTAAAAAAATACATGATATAGGAGTTGAAGTTTCTATTGTAATTGGCGGTGGTAATATTTATAGAGGGTTTAATAATACCGAACATAAAATTGACAGGGTTCAGGGAGATTATATGGGAATGCTTGCTACTATAATTAATGGGCTTGCTCTTCAGAATACACTTGAAAATATTGGAATTCCTACTAGACTCCAAAGCGCAATAAATGTTAACCAAGTAGCTGAACCTTATATAAAAAGAAAAGCTATTAGGCACCTAGAAAAAAATCGAATAGTAATTTTTGCAGCTGGAACAGGGAATCCGTATTTCACAACAGATTCAGCAGCTGTTCTAAGAGCTATTGAAATTGAAGCAGATATAATTTTAAAAGGCACTAAAGTTGATGGAATATATGATTGTGATCCTGAAATTAATTCAGATGCTGTAAAATTTGAAAATATTACATTTAATGAAGCTATAAAAAAAGGCCTAAAAATAATGGATACTACTGCTTTTACTCTTAGCCAAGAAAATAATTTGCCTATAATTGTATTTGATATTAATTCATCAGATAATTTATTGAAGGCTGTTTCTGGAGAAAAAATTGGTACTATTGTAAACATTTAATATTAATAAAATGAATGAAGAATTACATCTAATATTTGATATAGCTAAAGAATCAATGTCTAATGCAATAACACATTTAGAAAAAAAATTAATGAATATTCGAGCAGGAAAAGCTAATCCTAATATGCTTTCTAGTGTAACAGTCGAATACTATGGATCTAACACTCCTTTGTCTCAAGTTGCAAATATAAATACTCCCGATGGTAGAACAATTATTGTTCAGCCTTGGGAAAAATCAATTCTTCCTGAAGTAGAAAAAGGAATAGAAATAGCTAATCTTGGGTTTAATCCAATGAATAATGGAGAGACTATAATTATTACTGTTCCTGCTCTTACTGAAGAAAGAAGGGAAGAATTAGCCAAGCAAGCAAAAACAGAAACTGAAGAAGCAAAAGTTGCTATTAGAAATGCTAGAAAGGAGGCAAATAATGAAGTTAAAAAATCTTCAGATTTGTCTGAAGATTTGAAAAAAAATTCTGAACTAGATATTCAAGAAAGAACAGACAATTATATAGAGAAGGTAGATAAAATTTTTGAGCTAAAGCAAAAAGAAATAATGACCTTATAATCATCTTTTTTCTTTAAGCTATTTTGAGAACTAATTAATATCTTTATAAAAGATAATTTATAAAAAATGTCAGAAAAAAATGTAGGTGGGCTATGGGAATCCATTGCTAGAATTATTCTCAATAATAGAATACTTATAATAATTTCCCTAATATTAGCTACATACTTTTTTAGCACACACTGGCATAAAATTAGATTTACGTATACAGAAGCAAACCTTTTGCCAAATACCCATGAAGAGAATTTAAAATACAATTCTTTTACAAGTAAATTTGGGGAAGAAGGAAATCTAATTGTGATTGGTGTAAAAGATAGCTTATTATTTACACTCGAAAATTTAAATGCCTGGAATAAACTTTCTAATAGTTTTAAAGACCTTCCTCAAGTTGAAACAGTAATTGCATTTGGAGATCTACAAAAATTAATAAAAGATAAAGATAAAAGACAATTCTATATTGAGCCATTCATCGAAGATTCTATTAGTTCTAATGCTGAGTTGAAAAGCCTAAAAGATGAGCTTTTCTTTAAATCTCCTTTTTATGATAAATTCTTAATTAATACTAAAACAAAATCTGTTAGAACTGCAATTAATTTAAAATCATCTATTGTCAATACTGTTAAAAGAGAAGAATTTATAAATAAAGTTCTTTTACCCAGGGTTAATGCTTTTGAGAAAGCTCACAATATAGACATTAGAATCTCTGGAATGCCTTATGTGAGGACTAAATACTCAGAAACTATTAAAGCTGAACTTGGAAAGTTTGTCATTCTCGCAATTTTTGTTACCTCTCTTATTTTCTACTTCTTTTTTAGATCACTTACAGCAACTGTTATTTCTATCTGTACTGTATGTATTGGAGTAATGTGGACTTTAGGAATAATTGGGATCCTTGAGTATGAGCTTACTGTATTAACAGCTGTAATTCCTCCATTAATTATTGTTATAGGAATGCCAAATTGTATTTATTTAATAAAGAAATATCAGCATGAAGTTAATACCCATGGGGATAAATCCCTTTCATTACAAAAAGTAATAACTAAAATTGGGAATGCAACGTTGATGACAAATGTAACAACTGCTTCAGGGTTTGCAACATTTATTATTACAAACAGTCAATTATTAAAAGAATTTGGGACTGTGGCTTCACTTAGTATCCTTTCAATTTTTATAATCTGTATTTTAGTCATACCAATAATTTATAGTTTTCTTCCAATCCCTGGAGACAAACATTTGAAGCATCTAAATAAAAAATGGATAGTATCGCTTTTTGACTGGATGGCTTTAACTGTAAAAACTAAAAAAATTGAAATTTATACTATATCAATAATCCTCCTGGCTGTTAGTATTATTGGTATCTATAAAATAGAAATATCTGGAAGTTTAATTGATGATCTTCCTAAAAATACAGAGTTTTTTGAAGATATAATGTTTTATGAAAAAGAATTCAATGGAATTCTCCCACTTGAAATTTATATTGACACGAAAAGAAAAAAAGCAGTTACTAAGCTATCAACAATTAAAAAAATGAAAGTGTTAGAGGATATTATTTCTGAGATTCCCGAATTATCAAGGCCTATCTCTATAGTCAGCCTAGTCAAATATTCAAAACAAGCATACTACAATGGAAATCCTAAATATTATCAAGTACCTACAACTCAAGAAAATAGTTTCATTCTTTCCTATGCAAAAAATTCAACTTCAGGAACTGATGGTATTGACCTAATTAAAAATTTCGTTGATAGCACTGGGCAATACACCAGGATTACAACTTTTATGAAAGATATTAAAATAGAAAGAATGGAGAGGATAGAAGAAAAATTATATTATGAAATTTCAAAAATTATGCCCAAAGATAGATATGAAGTCTATCTAACTGGAAAAGCATATTTATTTCAGCAAGGGACATATTTTTTAGTTAAAAATCTTATTCTTTCGCTCTCATTAGCAATTGTTCTAATATCAATATTTATGGCATACATGTTTAGAAATTTTAGAATGATTATTATATCTCTTATTCCTAATTTATTGCCCCTCTTGATAACTGCTGGCTTAATGGGGTTCATTGGGGTTCCAATCAAACCATCTACAATACTAATTTTTAGTATTGCTTTTGGAATATCTGTTGATGATACAATTCATTTCTTAGCAAAATATAGACAGGAGCTTCAAGATAATAAGTGGCAAATAAAAAAATCTGTCTATAATGCTATAAAAGAAACAGGTATAAGCATGTTTTATACTTCGGTAGTTCTTTTCTTTGGTTTTTCTGTTTTTATAATCTCAAATTTTGGTGGAACTGTTGCTCTTGGAGCGCTAGTTTCTGCTACACTTTTATTAGCAATGCTTTCAAATCTTTTACTATTACCTTCTATGCTTTTATCACTTGAAAGAAGTGTTGCAAATGAAAAAGTGTTAAAAAAACCTAAGATAAAAATTCTTACAGATGAAGAGGAATTATTGAATTAATTTCTAGCAAAACCATATCTTTGAATTAAACTATAATTAATGAGCAATACAACTGTTCTTAAAATATTAAATGAATTAAAGAAAAATCAAACAATAGAAATTTGTGGATGGGTTAAAACATTTAGAGCTAATAGATTTATTGCACTTAACGATGGATCCTGTCTTGAAAATATTCAATGTGTAATTGATTTTGAAAATACAGATGATAATATTCTTAAAAAAATAACAACAGGTTGTGCTGTTAAAATATTTGGGGAAATTGTTAAAAGTACAGGGGCAAAACAGGCTATAGAAATTCAAGTAAATAAAATTGATATTCTAGGAGAATCGAATCCTGATCAGTATCCTATTCAACCAAAGAAACATTCATTTGAATTTCTAAGAGAAAATGCTCATTTAAGAACAAGGACCTCCACATTTAATGCAATAATGAGATTAAGATCTTCCTTGTCATTTGCAATTCATAAATTTCTCAATGGAAAAGGGTTTTACTATGTTCATACTCCTATTATAACTGGCAGTGATGCCGAAGGAGCTGGAGAACAATTTAGGGTTACAACTTTAACCCCAAAAAATCCTGAATTAAATTCAGATAAAGAAGTTGATTTTAAAAAAGATTTTTTTGGAAAAGAAACTAAATTAACCGTTTCTGGTCAATTAGAAGCAGAAGCATATGCGATGTCTCTAGGGAAAGTATATACTTTTGGACCTACATTTAGAGCTGAAAATTCAAATACATCAAGACATCTTTCTGAGTTTTGGATGATAGAACCTGAAGCTGCATTTATAGATATAAATGGCAATATGGATCTGGCTGAAGATTTTCTTAAATATCTATTAGAAGATATTGTTAATAATAACATGAGTGAATTAAAATTCTTAGAATCAAGACTTCTAGATGAAGAAAAAACAAAGCCTGAAAAAGACAGAAGCGAAATGAGCTTAATTGAAAAAATTGATTTTGTTATAAAGAATAAATTTAAACGAATAACCTATACTGAAGCAATAGATATTTTAAGAGATTCTAAGCCCAATAAAAAAAAGAAATTCAAATATATAATTAAAGATTGGGGATCAGATCTACAAAGTGAACATGAAAGATTCTTAGTTGAAAAACACTTTAGGCGCCCAGTTATAATATACAATTATCCTGCTAGCATAAAATCATTTTATATGAGATTAAATGATGACAATAAGACTGTAAGAGCTATGGACATTCTTTTTCCAGGAATAGGAGAGATAGTTGGAGGATCTCAAAGAGAAGAAAGAGCTGATGTTCTTAAGAAAAGAATGAAAGAGCTTGGGATTGATGAAAAAGAATTATGGTGGTATAATGATCTTAGAAAATTTGGTACCGCAATACATTCCGGATTTGGATTGGGATTTGAAAGACTAGTCATGTTCGCAACTGGAATATCCAATATCAGGGATGTAATCCCTTTCCCTAGAACACCGCAGAATGCAGAATTTTAAATATCTCATGCATCATGAAACAATATTTAAAATTAAAACTAAATCAGAAATTATCTCCCCAACAAATTCAATTAATGAAGTTAATACAACTTCCCACAATTGATTTTGAACAAAAAATTAAACAAGAATTAGAAGAAAATCCTGCTCTAGAAATTAGAGATAATAGTAATGAAATTCTTGATGAAGATTTTTCAAATTCTAATGAAGATGAATTAAATAATGATTCCATTGATAATGAAGATATAGATATTGAAAATTATCTAAATTATGATGATACTCCGGCATATAAGCTAAGCTACAATACAAATATCGATAGCGAAAACAATGAAATTCCTTTTGCCTCAGGAATATCATTTACTGAGTATTTATTGAACCAACTTAATACTTTAAGATTAAATGCTGAAGAGATAAAAATTGCAGAATTTTTAGTTGGAAGCATAGACAATAGCGGGTATTTAAGACAAGATCTTGATGAGATAATAGATGATTTAGTGTTTACTCAAAATATTGTTGTGTCAATTGAAAAATTGAAAAAAATGTTATCTGTTGTTCAACAATTAGATCCTCCAGGTGTAGGGGCGCAATCACTTCAAGAATGTCTAATATTACAATTAAAAAGAAAGCCTTCAAATAAACAGATTAATCTTGCTAATAATATTATTGAAAACTCCTTTGATCAATTCTCTAAAAAACATTTTAATAAATTAATAGTAAAATATGATATTAATGAAGATGAGCTAAAAGCTGCAATGATTGAAATTGAAAAATTAAATCCCAAGCCAGGAAATAGTTATTCAAACTATGGAAAACCTATTGAACAGATAATTCCTGATTTCAAAATAGAAATTTCTAATAATATGCTTGTCCTAACTCTAAATAATAGGAACAATCCTGTTTTAAAAATATCTAAGCATTATGACGAAATGCTAAAGGGATATAAGTTAGATAAGAATAAAACAAAATCACAAAGAGAAGTAATCCAATTCATTAAACAAAAGCTAGATTCTGCTAAATGGTTTATTGATGCTGTCAATCAGAGGCAAAATACCCTTTATATTACAATGCATGCAATTATGCAATATCAAGAAGAATATTTTATTACTGGAGATGAAAAAAAGATGAAGCCTATGATTTTAAAAGATATTGCAAAAAAAATTGAAATGGATATTTCAACAATATCAAGAGTTGCAAATAGTAAATATGTTGACACTCCTTATGGCACAAAATTATTGAAAGAATTTTTTAGCGAATCTATGACTACACAAACTGGCGAGGAAATTTCAACAATTGAAATAAAGAAAATTTTAGAAATAATTATAGAAAATGAAAATAAAAGAGCTCCAGAAACCGATGAAAAACTTGTTAAATTATTACAAGAAAAAGGTTATAAAATAGCTAGAAGAACCGTTGCAAAATATAGAGAACAATTAAATATTCCTGTAGCAAGACTTAGAAAGGAACTCTAATTTTTATTTAAAGAGACATCCCCAATTCTGGTAGTATAATTAATCTTAAGGGCATTCACTTTTCTTAATTCCTGTTTAATGTCTCCAACTATGCCCATATTAGTTTCCTTATCAACTTTTAATGCTGTAGTTAAAAAAGGTCTTAATTCCTCTCTCTTTGATTCCCTTTCTGCATAAATAAATGCAGGGACATCAGAAATTTCTGCAAACTTATCATTTAGCTGAATTCTTGCCTCAGTTCCATATTGTGATTGATATCCAGAATTAGGCTTGCCAGCATATATGTACATTACTAATTCTTTTTTATCTAATTTTTCAACCTGATTTGCAGCTGGCAATTCATTTTTTATCTTTAAGTCATTGTCTCGCATAACTGTTGCTACCATAAAAAAGAATAATAACATAAATACAATATCGGGTAGAGATGCTGTATTTACTGCTGGAATTTCGCCTTTATTCTTCTTATTAAATTTTGACATAAATAAATTTTAACTATTGAACCTCAGATAATTTTTGTGGATAATCCTTTCTGAGGTTATTAATTTTTTGTTTTAATTTTTTCTTATTTCCAGGCCAATTAACATCTCTATAATTTTTTATCATTTCAGAATACGATTCACCATAAAGTTCTTCTGCTCTAACATTCCTTAAATGAGTATATGCTGCTACAAGCTCGTTTTGCACAGAGATATATGCAGCATAAGAAGTTTCTCTTTCATTCTTTAAAGAAATTATAGCCTTGTCAGGATTGTCAGAAGATCTAGGATCTTTTTTGCCCTTACAATAATCACAACCATCTTCTCCCTTGCCTCCTCCATTATCCAAAAATTCTATTGCAGCTGCTCTGATTTCTTCTAATTCCATTAGCTCATCCTCAACGAGAAGCTGATCCTTGCCATTTAATAAAACTGTAAAAATATTTTTCTGTTTAATTACTACGTCTTCTTCTGATTCTTCAATAGGCGGAAGTTTTCTGCTAATGCCTGAGTCTGTTTCAATAGTAGTTGTAACAAGAAAAAATATTAATAGCAAAAAGGCTATATCAGCCATTGAGCCTGCATTTACTTCTGGAGAGGATCTTCTTGCCATAAATTATTTTCTATTTTTTATACCAAACCATAACATTGAACCACTCGCAATTAGTATAAGAGAATAAAACATAAACAACGCGGCACTTATTAACTTAGCACCTGCAGCTGACAACACTTTACCATCTCTAAGAGGCGTTTCTTCTCCTCTTGCTAAAACAAAATAGCATATAATGAATAGTACTAAAAAAGCTCCTAAGACCTTTAATGTGCTTCTTAATGAATCTTTATCAGATATTACCTTTTTCAAGGTATAAAACAACACAGATGATACAATTAATACCATCATTAAATAGGCAACAATTAATATATAATCAATGCCTTGAAGCATATCAAGCATCTGAATCATTATAACAAATAGAACTCCTAATAATGATAGAGCCAATGCTATATACTTTATAATTTTGTATGAATTCATAATTGTTATTTGTTATTATTAACCAATATATCCATTAATGAAATGGAAGCATTTTCCATATCATTAACTATGCTGTCAATTTTTGCTATTATATAGTTGTAAAATATCTGAAGAATAATTGCAACAATTAGACCAAATACTGTAGTAAGAAGAGCTACCTTAATACCCCCTGCCACTAATGATGGTTGCATATCTCCTGCAGCTTCAATTTTATCAAAAGCTTGAATCATACCAATAACCGTTCCCATGAATCCTAACATAGGTGCAAGAGCTATAAATAATGAAATCCATGAAACATTTTTTTCTAGCTGTCCCATTTGCACTCCACCATACGCAATTACAGCTTTTTCTGCAGACTCAATGCTTTCATTTGCCCTGTCTAATCCTTGATAAAAAATAGATGCTACTGGGCCAGGTGTGTTTCTGCAAACTTCTTTAGCTGCTTTAACACCGCCAGACTTCATAGCTACCTCTACCTCTTCTGTTAATTTTTCTGAATCAGATTCTGATAAATTAAGATAAATGATTCTCTCTATAGCAATAGCTAAGCCTAAAATAAGACATAAAAGAACAATCCCCATAAATCCAGGACCTCCTTCAATAAACCTCTTTTTTAATTCTTGATGAAAATTTAGCTGTTCTACCTCCGCTACGACTTCTTCAACCGCCATTGAACTATCTTCAAATGTTTCTTGAGCCTCAGCTGCTCCCATTTCATCTTGAAATATGTTTACGTTTGAATTTAAATTTTGAATAAATACAACTGAAATAATCGCAATAATACTTAGTAATCTTTTCATTTTGTTTCGTTTAATTAATTTAATAGAGTTTAAAGATATAAAAAATTATAATTAACACTATAATTGCATGCAGAGAGGAAGGGATTCGAACCCTCGATACACTTTTGGTGTATACACGCTTTCCAAGCGTGCGCCTTCGACCACTCGGCCACCTCTCTATAATATCACTATTATATCGGAACAAATAAAAAGAAAAAAAATTAATTATAAAACTTTATATTATTCTTTTTTTAGGATAATATAAAATAGAAAAAAAATGCATATTATATCTTAAAGACTTCAATGGAGTTATTTGTAGTGATATTTATTATTTCTTCTATGCTAACTTGATATATTTCTGTTAATTTCTCAGCAATATTAATGATAAATGCACTTTCATTTCTTTTGCCCCTATTAGGAGATGGAGCTAAATAAGGAGAATCTGTTTCTAAAACTATATGTTTTAAATCTATTTTGTCTAGAAATTTATCTATCATTCCGTTTTTAAATGTAACAACTCCTCCAATTCCTAATTTCATTCCCATTGAAATAATTTTATTGGCCTCTTCCAAAGTCCCAGTAAAACAATGAAAAATTCCTGATAAATCTTTTGTGCCTTCTAATTCTAAAACCTCAAATATTTCATCATATGATTTTCTGGAATGGATTACTATAGGTAAATTATATTTCTTTGCTAATCTAATTTGTTGCATAAAAACTTCTTTTTGAAGTTCTATATTTTTTGTTTCCCAGTGGAGATCAATTCCTATTTCACCTACTGCAATACATTGATTTTCTATTATGTTTTTCTCAACATGTTTTAGCTCATCAAGATAATTTTCTTCAATATAACAGGGATGCAGGCCAGCCATTAAAAAAATATTTTTAGGAAATTTTCTTTTAAGAGTTAACATTGATTGTGTATGAGAAGAATCTATAGCAGGGAGAAAAAGTCTAGTAACATTAGCCCTTATAGCCTTATTTATTACTTGATCTCTGTCTGAATCAAATTCCTTAAGATACAAATGTGTGTGCGTGTCTGAGATTATCATTAAACTACTTTAATTCTAGAGATTCGAGAATTTTGTTTTCCATCAAAATTTCAGCAGGACTTTCTAATGCTTCTTTAATTGTAACTAGAAATCCTACACTTTCTCTTCCATCAATAATTCGATGATCATATGAAAGAGCTAAATACATGACAGGTCTAATCTCAACCTTTCCGTCAACGACAATCGGTCGTTCAACAATATTATGCATTCCTAAAATGGCGCTTTGAGGAGGATTAATAATTGGAGTTGATAGCATGCTCCCAAAAACACCACCATTAGAAATAGTAAATGTTCCTCCTGTCATTTCATCAACTGTTATTTTTGAATCTCTAGCGCGTTCAGCAAGCGTTTTTATTTGTATTTCAATTTCCTTGAATGACAGCTTTTCAGCATGACGAATTACTGGGACCATCAGTCCTTTTGGGCCAGAAACTGCTATGCTAATATCATAATATTGATATGTTATCATTTCTTTTCCATCAATCATTGAGTTTACAGATGGAAATTCTTTAAGAGCTCTTACACAAGCAAGGGTGAAGAAAGACATAAAGCCTAAATTAACTCCATGTTTTTCTTTGAATTTTTCTTTATATTTTTTTCTCAATTCAAATATAGCAGACATATCTACTTCATTAAAAGTAGTTAGCATTGCTGTATCATTTTTTACACTAACTAGCCTCTCTGCAACCTTCCTCCTTAAAAGAGATAATTTTGTCCTTTTTTCTACCCTATTTCCATCAGCAATAGACCCCATTGAAGGTTTAGCCATCATTACGTCTTGTTTAGTAATTCTTCCGTCCTTTCCAGTTCCTTTTATATCTTCAATCTTAATATTATTTTCAGATATAATTTTTTTAGCGGCTGGACTTAAAATATCTGATTTGCTAACATTAACTGTTTCTACTTCAATTTTTGATGTAACTGATTCTTCTTTTGATTCTGGTTCTGAATTATTTTTAGCTTCACCCCCTTTAGATGTGTCAATTAAGCAAACTACTTGGCCTACATCTACAGAATCTCCTTCTTGAACTTTTAATGTAATGACACCACCTTCCTCTGCTGGTAATTCTAAGGTAGCTTTATCACTATCAAGCTCTGCTATTATTTGATCCTTTTCAACATAATCTCCGTCTGCCACCAGCCAAGTGGCAATTTCTACTTCAGTTATTGATTCTCCCGGAGATGGGACTTTCATTTCTAGAATCATAATATCTTATCTTTTATATAGAACTATTTGCAGTAACTACAATTAAAATATACCCAACAATAATAATTAAACCGAAAATGTAATACCTATTTTTTAAACACTTTTTTAACATAAACACTTACTTTATTTCCCTAATTCAAAACCTTAATTTGTTCAATTTCTAAATCAAACTTATATAAAAACTTTTTACCTAATTTATTAACTCTATTATATCTAAATATAAACATACAATTCCAAACAATTTCTTCTATATAATAAAACTGACGATATAGATTATTTATTTATGATATAAAATTAATAATATTAATCGATTAAACCGTTAAGGTCATACAATGAAAAAAACTCCCAAATTAACTCACTGGCATTAATATCTCTGTTGCCCCATGCGCCAACCCAATCATGGCCTCCTCCATCTACCCTGTAATGCTTAACCATTGTATTAGTATTAGTTACAGCATTATCGCAAGAATAAGTAATTTCTTGAACAGTTGAAAAATCTAAAGCAAATATATCTGGAATGTCTATTACTACTGGGCTTGAATCACATGAATTATGTCCTCGCCAATAATCAATAACATCATTTATAGCCATTGTCCCATTTCCACCATTATATGGAACAAGGACGTCGTTAGTCCCGTGAATTTGAAGAATAGAAATTGCTCTTTGGGGTTGACAAACATCAAAAGTCTCAGGGGTCATTGATCCCGTAACCGATGCAATAGCAGCTATTTTTTCACTTAGTTGACATGCAAGTAAAAAACTCATATATCCTCCATTTGACATTCCGGTACTATATATTCTCTCAGAATTAATTAAATAGTTTTCAGAGATAGTATCAATTAAAAAATCTATAAAAGCAACATCGTCAACAGAGCTTCCAAGAGTCCATCCGCCAACATTCCAGTGAGTTGTTCCATTAAAATAACTTCCTTGTGGATATACGACTATAAAATTTTCTTCACTAGCAATGTCATTAAATCCTGTATATGCCATTATAACTTCATTGCTACTCCCCCATCCATGCATGCAAAAAAGTAATGGCACAGGGTCAAAAGGATCATACGAATCTGGCACAAAAATATTAAATGAACGAGTTATGCCTTGAAACTCTATCTCAAATTCCTGAAGCCCATATTCTACTGTAATAACTGGATCTGTAGGATCTACAATATTTATTGGATCTTCAACTGTTTCAGAAGAACAAGAGAAAATTAATAAAATGACTATTAAGGCTTTTTTCATTAAAATTTTTTAGTTCAACTCTAAGATACTATTTCAATATTTGATTATCCTTTTCAGGGTTAAATACATATTCAATCACCTCTCTATGCCTTTTTTCAAATCTGATGGAACTGCCAGCTGCAGTTGCCCCATAATTTCTTCTAGATGCAATTCTAAAATCCTTTGCTTCTTTTAGATTCATTAGTAAAAATCCATATGCCCCCATATTTCTAGGCTCTTCTTGTGCCCATACAATATCAGAAACGTTAGAATATTTTTTTATAATTGACCTAATAACCTCCTTAGGCAATGGGAATAATTGTTCTATTCTAACAATTGCCAAATTATTACGTCCAAGTCTTTCCTTTTCTTCTAGTAAGTCGTAATAAAACTTCCCTGTGACAAATACTATACTATCAATTGTTTTTGGATCTGCATCAGTATCATCAATAACAACTTGAAATCCACCTTTTGTAAATTCATCAACACTAGAAAATACTCTTGAATGCCTTAATAAACTTTTTGGGGTAAAAACTATCAAAGGCTTTCTATAATTGGTTTTCATTTGTCTTCTAAGAAGGTGATACATGTTTGCTGGTGTAGTACAATTGGCTACAAAAACATTGTCCTTTGCACATAGCTGTAAATATCTTTCAACTCTTGCAGAAGAATGCTCAGATCCTTGCCCTTCATATCCATGGGGCAATAGTAAAACTATTCCATTTGATGTTTTCCATTTGTCTTCACCTGAAAAAATGTATTGATCTATTATAATTTGCGCACCATTACCAAAATCTCCAAACTGTGCCTCCCAAATAGTAAGAGTATTTGGGTTGCTCATTGCATAACCGTATTCAAACCCTAACACACCATATTCAGATAATAAAGAATTGTAAATTGAAAAAGTGCCTTGACCTTCAGATATATTATTATGTAAAATTATCTTTTCTTCACTTTCCTCAACCTTGACGACAGAATGACGATGTGAAAAAGTCCCTCTTTCAACATCTTGTCCTGATATTCTAACATTAAATCCTTCTTCTAATAGGCTTCCATACGCTAAATGTTCAGCCATTGACCAATCTAGCTTATCATTATTGAACATATCAAGTCTAGAAGAAATTAATTTTTTAATTTTATTTATGAATTTTTTATCATTTGGTAAAGTTGAAATAATTTCAACAATTTTTTCAAGCTTAATTCTAGGATATGTTGTGTTAACTGGCAACATCATTTCTTTTTTATTTGCTCTAGAGAATAATTTCCATTCATCATCCATAAAATCTGTGATCTTCGTTTTCTTAACTTTCTTAGAATCTTTTAATTCATCTTCAAGCCATTTTTTATAGTTGCTCTCTAACTCATTAACATATTTTTCATTAATTACTCCTTCATTAATTAATTTGTCAGCATAAATCTTTTTTGGGTTAGGATGCTGAGCTATAATTTTATATAGTTTTGGCTGAGTAAATCTAGGCTCATCTCCTTCATTATGACCGTATTTTCTATAGCCAAGTAAATCAATAAAAACATCTTTTTTAAATTCCATTCTAAAATCTAAGGCAAATAAAATAGCATGAACTACAGATTCTACATCATCTGCATTAACATGTAATACTGGAGATAAAGTTACCTTTCCGACATCTGTACAATAGGAGCTTGACCTTCCATCTAAATAATTCGTAGTAAAACCTATTTGATTATTTACAACAATATGTATTGTCCCATTTGTTTGATATCCATTAAGTTGAGACATTTGTACTAACTCATAAACTAATCCCTGACCAGCAATTGCAGCATCTCCATGGATAATTATTGGAAGTACTTTTTCAAAATTTTCTGGGAAGTGTAAATCTTGTTTTGATCTAACAATTCCATTAACTATTGATCCAACAGCTTCTAAATGAGATGGATTTGGAGCAATATTTAAATTGATTTTTTTGCCTTTTATTGTTTCTCTATTACTAGTCCAGCCTAAATGATATTTTACATCTCCATCAAATATTTTCTCCTCATAATCTTTCCCTTCAAACTCGTTAAAAATATTTTTAGCTGATTTTCCAAAAATATTCACCAGAGTACTTAATCTTCCTCTATGGGCCATCCCCATAACAAATTCTTTAATTCCTTTATCTGCAGCAATTTCAATCAAAATATCTAAAGCAGGAATTAATGATTCGCCTCCCTCAAGTGAAAATCTCTTTTGCCCTACATATTTTGTGTGCAAAAAGCTCTCAAATGAAACTGCTTCTACAAGTTTGCCAAGTAATCGTTTCTTTTGATTAACAGAAAGTTTGGGATGATTATTGTTGATGTTTAATTTGTTTTGAATCCAATCAATTATCCTTGGATTTCGTATATACATATATTCAATACCAATTGAATCGCAATATATTTCAGTAAGATGTTGAATTATAATTCGTAAAGGCTGTGGGCCTATCCCTAGGATTTCTCCTGCATTAAATACAGTATCTAAATCATCATTAGATAAATCAAAATACTCAATAGCCAAACTAGGATTATATGATCTTCTGTCTCTAACTGGATTAGTTCTAGTAAATAGATGGCCTCTTGATCGATAGCCATTTATTAAATTTATTACATTAAACTCTTTTTGAACATGATCTGGAATTTGTGAAGTAACCCCTTCAACAATTTCTCCTTGAAAAAGCTTATTACTTCCAAAATCATAACCCTGAAAAAAAGCTCTCCAACTCGGCTCTACTGAATCAGGGTCCTTTAAATATTGATCATACAAGTCGGCAAAGAAAACCGTATGAGCAGCGTTTAAAAAAGAAAAATTATCCATTATAAAAATTTCTATTTTTCAGATTACAAAGGTAATTAATTTTAATTAAAAAGAATAGTAAAACTATATCTTCCTTTGCGTAAGTGAATTACCAAAATTATACAGAAATTCATTTTTTTCCTTAGGCAATTTAAGTGATTCTAAAATTTGAAATGCATTATCAGTGTGTTTTTGAATTTCAGCAGCAATTTCATTTTCAATATTGCATTTATTATACAAGTTTTTAACCAAAGCTATTTTTTCTTGAGGATTATCATGGCAACTATTATATAGTGAAATTAAATCAGATTTTTCATCGTCTGAAAGTAGCTCAAGTGTCTTTATGTATAAGAATGTTTTCTTTTTTTTAATTATATCGCCACCTATTTTTTTGCCAAAAGCATTTTCATTGCCAAAACAATCAAGATAATCATCTTGCAATTGAAATGCTATGCCTAGATTCTTGCCAAATTCATAAATTTTCTCTTGTTCTTTTAATGTTGCATCTGCTATAATTGCTCCCATTTTCATTGCTGCACCAATTAATTCAGCAGTTTTACAGGTTATCATTAATATATATTCATCTAGGGATATTTCCTGCTTTTTTTCAAAATCTATATCTAATTGTTGGCCTTCACATACCTTTATTGCTGTTTTGCTAAATAGTGTTGCCATTGGCACAAAAATATTTGCTTCATAATTTTCAAATATCTGATAGGCTAAAATTAACATCACATCTCCAGATAAAATTGCAATACTGCTATCCCACTTTTTGTGCACTGTAATATTTCCTCTTCTAAGATCTGCAGAATCCATAATGTCATCATGAACTAAGGAGAAAGCATGAAAAACCTCACCAGCTAATGCAGCATTTAGTGCTTTTTTCGCTGATCCAGAAAAAATATCTGTACTTACTAATGTTAATATGGGTCTAATTCTTTTTCCTTCAAGATTTAAAATATAGTTTACAGGATCATATAGATTTTTAGGAACTGCATTGACTGTGTATTTTTCTAGATGATCAGTAAACATTTGATGATATTGAGAAAGAGAAAGCATCCTATAATAATATTTGAGTTAAATGTATAATAAAATCCTAATTAAAAAAAGCCTGTGAAAATTATAAAATATGATAGAGTTATAAATAATATCTTCTTAAATTTGCAAATGTAAACTGTCGTTATGTATAGGACTCATAATTGTGGAGAATTAAGGAAATCTGATATTGGAAAGCAGGTTACCCTTTCTGGATGGGTACAAAAAATTCGAGATAAAGGATTTATGATTTGGGTAGATATGCGAGACAGATATGGGATCTCTCAATTAATCTTTGATGAACAAAGAACAAGCAAAGATTTATTAAATCAAGCAAAATCATTAGGCCGTGAGTTTGTAATACAAATACATGGCGAGGTCATTGAAAGGGCTTCTAAAAATCAAAACATTCCAACAGGAGATATTGAAATATTAGTTAAAGAACTTACAATACTGAATAGTTCTACTACTCCTCCTTTTACAATAGAAGATAATACAGATGGGGGTGAAGAGCTAAGAATGAAGTACAGATATTTAGATATTCGCAGAGAGCCTATAAAGAAAAATTTAATCCTAAGACATGAAATCACTCAACAAGTAAGGAAATATCTTTCGGACAATTCATTTATAGAAGTAGAAACGCCATGTTTAATAAAATCAACTCCAGAAGGAGCTAGAGATTTTATTGTTCCATCAAGGATTAATGAAGGGGATTTTTATGCTCTACCCCAATCTCCTCAAACATTTAAACAGTTATTAATGGTGGCTGGTCTAGATAAATATTTTCAAATTGTCAAATGCTTTAGAGATGAAGATTTAAGAGCAGATCGTCAGCCTGAATTTACGCAAATAGATTGCGAAATGGCATTTGTTGAACAAGATGATGTTTTAAATACTTTTGAAGGTCTTATAACTGATATATTTAAAAAAATCAAAAAAATTGATATAAATAAATTTCCAAAGATTACATATGAACAAGCAATAGAAATCTATGGAACTGACAAGCCTGATATTAGATTTGGGATGGAATTTGTAGAATTAAATGATGTGTGTCAGCATAAAGATTTTAATATGTTTAATTCTGCAGAATTAGTTGTAGGAATTGTTGTCAATGGGGGGAATACATTTACAAGAAAAGAAATTGACAAATATATTGATTGGATAAAAACACCTCAAGTGGGAGCAATGGGCATGGTATATTTAAGATGTAATGATGATGGTGGATTTAAATCTTCTGTTGACAAATTTTATGATCAAGCTGATCTGAAAAATATCGCAGAAAAAACTAAAGCAAATAAAGGCGATTTAATTATGATTTTATCTGGAGATAAAAATAAGGTTAGATCACAACTTGGCGCACTTCGCCTTGAATTAGCTAAAAATCTAGGGCTTAGAAATTCAGAAGAATTTGCTCCATTATGGGTTGTAGATTTTCCATTATTAAACTGGGATGAAGAAGAAAATAAATTTCATGCAATGCACCATCCATTTACTTCTCCAAAACCAGATCAAATAGACCTTTTAAAAACCTCTCCTAGTTCTGTAAAAGCTAATGCATATGATCTAGTAATTAATGGAAATGAAATAGGTGGTGGATCTATTAGAATCCATAATAAAAGTGTTCAAGAACAAATGTTTAAGTGTCTTGGATTTACAAAAAAAGAGTCAGAAGAACAATTTGGGTTTCTAATGAATGCATTTAAGTATGGTTCTCCTCCTCATGGAGGTATAGCATTTGGGCTTGATAGATTAGTTGCAATACTTGGTGGGAGTGAAACTATCAGAGACTTCATAGCATTTCCAAAAAATAATGCGGGGAGAGATGTTATGATTGATTCGCCCTCAAAAATATCTAAAGAACAACTGAAAGAGCTTAAATTAAAACAAGACCTATAAATAATGAAATGGGTTGTTTATGTATTACTAATTTTATCAATACTTCTAATAACTTCTGGGTATCTAATAGATGATATTAATTCTGAGAAATTTATAGGAGGGGGTACATTAATTTTATTCTTTATAGTAATACCATTATTTCTTTATTACAGATGGAAAAATAAAAAACTTAAAGATTTTATTTTGGATAATAAAGAGCTAGAAAAAATGAAAAATTAATTTAAATTCCTTCTAGTAATAAAAAACTTTTCTAACATATCCTTAGATTCATTTTCTAAAATACCACTACTAACTTTTGTTTTAGGATGAAGTTTGCTTCCCATTGTAGTAAATCCCCTTTTTAAATCTTTTGCGGCATAAAATAAATGGGAGATCCTACTCCAGTATAATGCGCCTGCACACATTTGACAAGGTTCTAGAGTAACATACATAGTACATCCATCCAAGAATTTACCACCAAGATAATTTTCAGCAGCTGTTATTGCTAATATCTCTGCATGTGCTGTAACATCATTTAATGTCTCTGTTAAATTATGTCCTCTTGCTATAATTTGATTATCTATAACAACTACAGCGCCTATAGGAACCTCTCCTTTTGATAAAGCCATCTGCGCTTCCTCAATAGCCTTATTCATAAAATATTTACTATCGTATTCTAATTTCATTAAAATCCTATTCTATAATGATTTTGTAATTAGTTTCAAATTGACTGTTATTAATGTTTAGAATATATATACCACTAGATAAATTTGAAACATTAATGTCTTTGGTTTGGTAAGAAAATTTTTCAATATTATCATCTAAATAATTATTAATAATATCACTTTGCTGAGCAGATACTGATAAGATTATAAATGTTATTATAAATGAAAATATACTTCTAGTATTCATTGGCTGTTATTTTTTTATACACTAGAAGTGCTTGACTATCTGAAAAAGATGCAATATAATGGCATATCTCTAAAATCCTGCTATATAGGTCTGGTTTATTAAGATCTATTGTCTTTGGTAATAGGCTTAGTATCAACTTATCATAACTATTAGAATTCCCTGCATGCATATTATTTGCTGCAGTAATATAACTTTCTAATAATACGCTTATAAGATTATAGCCAGCAATTTCTTTTTCTATGACTTCCTTAGATTCATATATATTCTCTACACTAATTTTAATTATATCTGAAATCTGAGCTTTATATTTGCTTCGATCCAAAAGAGATGATTGAAAAACTCCTTGAATTATCTCTGTTTCATTCTTCATAAATATCTCAACACATTCATTTATCAAAGTGTTTATAGACAATGCTCTTAAGTAACTTATCCTGTCGGTTGTATTACTTAATTGGTGATACTTTTCAGTATTAATTGAATCCCTTACCAGATTAATTAAATATTCTAAAGCAAATTCTTCTTCAATTAATCCAAGATTTATCCCATCCTCAAAGTCAATTATTGTATAACAGATGTCATCAGCTGCCTCAACTAAATATGCTAATGGATGCCTAATATAACTTTCTGTTTCATCCTTTGTCAAACCAAGTTCCCCTGCTACGTCATTAAATACATCTACTTCACTTTGAAAGAATCCATATTTCTTATGTGACGCATTTTTAGTTGGCCTTTTAGGAAGTGATTCTTTAGGGTATTTTACAAAAGCTCCCAAGGTAGCATAACTTAATCGAAGTCCTCCTTCTCTTCCAATTCGAGATTGTGTTAAAATTTTAAAACCATTAGCATTACCTTCAAAATCACACAAATCTTGATATTGTTTTTTAGTTAAATCCTTGGAAAATTCTTTACCTTTTTCAGAAATAAAAAACTGACCAATAGATTTTTCTCCAGAATGACCAAATGGAGGATTCCCGATATCATGAGCTAATGAAGCAGAAGCTACTATCGCACCAAAATCATTGGATTGGTATTCATGTGTTTCTCTTAAGTCTGGATATTTGTCTAATATTTTCAAACCAACCTTTCTGCCTAAAGATCTTCCCACAACGCTAACTTCCAAACTATGAGTTAGTCTTGTATGTACAAAATCTTCGCTGGAAAGTGGGACTACCTGTGTTTTATCTTGAAGACTTCTAAATTCTGAAGAAAAAATTATTCTATCATAATCCACTTCAAATCCAAGACGGGTTTCGTCCTGATCTTTTCTTTCTCTTTTTTGAGTATCACCAAATCTTTTTAATGATAATAATTTTTCCCAGTTCATTGTTTTATTTCCTGATAAGCAATATTATCAACTACCAATCATTTTAGATAATTTTATTTGAGATTACAGACTACCTCTGGCCAAGGCAAGTTTTTATTTATAATAAAGATAACATTTAGTTAACAATTAATTCATATTGGAGAATGATATTTGTATTGACATAAATGTTGTCTATCATGATTAAAAATATATTTGTAATCATATCTATCTTGTTGCCGTTGATTAGCTTCTCACAAAACAATACATCAAATTTAGATGCTAAAGGTCAACCACATTTTAAAGTTTTTTGGAATTATCATTATGATTATACAAAAGATGCTGAACAAGTAAGCGCCTTTGAGTTATCACGAGTTTATCTTGGGTATAAATATACATTTGATGAAAAGTTTTCTGCAAAGATTACCTATGATATAGGCAAAAATGATGCAGGGAGCAATCATACTGCATTTGTAAAAATTGCTCAATTGGATTATAAAATTGACCCTAGTATTAAAATCAGTATGGGATTATTTAGGGGAAAACAATATAATGATCAAACAAAATTTTGGGGCTATAGGTATATATATAAAATGCTTCAGGGTGAAAATAAATTTGGCCCGAGTGCTGATTTAGGAATTAATGCAGAATTTAAAATTAGTAAAGCACTAATGGCAAATCTATTCATTGTAAATGGAGAAGGTTATAAAAATGTTCAAGATGATGATGGCAATCAAAGATTTGGCATGAACCTGATTTATAATCCATCAAAACAAATAACCACTAAATTATATTATGACACGCATACATCTGAAAATTCTAAATCCTTAAATAATATTGCATTTTTTGCGGGATATAAAGCTAGTTCTTGGAGAATAGGTGCAGAATATAATAAAATGGAAAATGGGACAAACTATAAAACAGCAATAGATGATCATAATTTAGATGGTATCTCTGTATATGGTAGTTATGTGCTTAATAATAAGATTGAAATATTTGCTCGATTTGATGAAATATCTTCAAATACATTAACTGGCCAAGACAATAGCTGGAACTATGAAAAAGATGGAGCTCTAATAATCTTTGGAGCGCAATACATCGCAGCAAAAGGAATAAAATTTTCAATAAACTCTAGAAATTTTAATTATATTAATGATGATATAAAAGATTCATCATTAATATATTTTAACGCTGAATTTAAATTATAAAAAATGGAGAATATCTATTTATTAATGTTGGTTGCTTTAATAGGTTTGGCTATTGTAGATCTTATTGTAGGTGTTAGTAATGATGCTGTTAATTTTTTAAACTCTGCCCTTGGCTCTAAAGTTCTTTCATTTAGAACAATTATGATTGTTGCGAGTTTAGGGATTGCAGTTGGAGCAATATTTTCTAGCGGTATGATGGAAGTAGCAAGAAAGGGAATATTTAACCCAGGGGAATTCATGTTTAATGAAATCATGATTATTTTTATGGCAGTAATGATTACTGATATTTTGCTCCTTGATTTCTTTAATACTGTTGGGATGCCAACCTCTACTACAGTTTCTATTGTCTTTGAATTATTAGGGGCCTCTGTTGCTATGGCATTAATTAAAATTGGAGTAAATAATGGTGATTTCTCTGATCTAGCAATGTATATAAATACAGAAAAAGCAACACAAATAATACTCGGTATTTTACTCTCGGTGGTAGTTGCATTTTCCATTGGAGCTATAGTCCAATGGATTTCTAGGCTACTGCTTTCTTATGATTTTGCATCAAGAGCAAATTGGGTGAGTGCAATCTTTGGAGGTGTTGCTTTAACTGCAATTACCTATTTTATTTTAATGAAAGGGATAAAAGGAGCGTCATATGCAGAAGAAAGCTTTGATATAATTGGAGGTATGACCATTAAAGATTATCTAGAATCTAATGTTGTTTCAATTGTTGCTTACAGTTCTATTTTCTGGTCACTGTTATCATACTTTTTTATAACTGTTATAAAAGTGGATATTTATAAAATAATTATTGCTGTTGGTACATTTGCATTAGCTCTAGCTTTTGCCGGAAATGATTTGGTGAATTTTATTGGTGTACCCATAGCAGCTTGGCAATCCTATGAAGCTTGGATGGCTTCTGGAGTCGCTGCAAATGAATTTAGTATGCAAGTGTTAGCTTCTAAAGTGCCTACACCAAATCATCTTTTATTTGCTGCTGGTATCATTATGGTGCTAACATTATGGTTTTCTAAAAAAGCTCATCGCGTTGTTAAAACTGGACTTGATTTAGCTAATCAAGGGAATATAGATGAAAGATTTAATCCTAATTTTATGTCAAGGTCTTTAGTTAGGCTTGGGACAAATACTGCAGATTTAGCTTTAAAAATTTTACCAAATTCTGCAATTAATTTTATTGAAAAACAATTTGCTAATCCTGAATTATCTTCAAAGAATATTGACAAAGAAGATAAGCCATCATTTGATGTGATTCGTGCTTCTGTTAATCTAATGGTGGCTGGTATTCTAATTTCAATTGCCACTTCTTATAAATTACCTCTTTCTACAACATATGTAACTTTTATGGTTGTCATGGGGACATCACTTGCTGATAAAGCTTGGGGAAGCGAAAGCGCTGTATATAGAGTAGCAGGCGTGTTGAATGTTATTGCTGGATGGTTTGGTACCGCGATTATTGCATTTGTTGCAGCTGGGACTATTGCTTATTTAATCAATATAAGTGAGCTAATGATTGCTGTATTATTATTCGTTGCAATAATAATAATGGTTAGATACTATATGTATGGAAAATCTAAAAGAGAAAACAGTATGGATGAAAGTTTAGTAATAGCTGAGAGTAGTTCACTACAAGGAGTTATCTATGAAAGTGCAAAAACTATTGCTAAATTAATCAAGCGTGGGAACAAGGTTTATAATAATACAATTGAAGGGCTCTCCAGGCAAGACTTAAGTCTCTTGGATAAAAATAATAAGCAGATTGATAAACTATCACAAGAAGTTGACAATTTAAAAGATAAGCTATTCTACTTTATTAGAAACCTAGATGAGTCTAGTTTAGGAGCTAGTAATTTTTATATAAACCTTTTAGGATACTTACAAGATATTACTCAATCACTAAAATATATTTCTAAAACAAGTCATAAGCATATTAACAATAATCATAGTAAATTAAGATTAAGCCAAATAAGAGATTTAATCGAAATTGATAAAATCATGAATGATTTATTTGAAGAAATTAAAATTTCATTTGAAAAACGATCATTTCACAAAATGGAAGTAATATTAAAAAACAAAAAAATCTTATTTAGTTTAGTTGATGAGAAAATTGAGGCTCAAATTTCTAGGACAAGAACCTCAGAGGAAGGAAGTCCAAAGAATACTACACTATACTTTAGCCTTCTAAAAGAGACTAAAGATCTTTTAAAGGCAATAATGAGTTTAATAGAGGAATATTATCTTTCTCATGATGATAGTATTAAGCCTGCAAAAGCAAATAAAAATATTTAGGGTTAAAATAAAAAAACCTCCTAATTATAGTAAAAAAAAATTAGGAGGTTTTTTTATCTATTAAGGTTTAGGAGCCACACATTAAGCAATCATCTTCTTGACTCTCATTTGTCTTTGCTATTAATTCTTTCATTTCTTTTGGGGTCATAGGATCAACATCAATCTCCTTAGTTTTTGCAAACTTCTCTGCTGCTTTCTTTGCTGTATGCTTTTTATTTGCAACTATTTCAGGTTTCTCTTCCTTGACAATTGGCTCCTTTAGAGCAGGGTCTTCCTCAACTTTTTTGTCTAATGTAAACTTGATTGCATCAACTGCGCTCTTAGTTCTTAAATAATACATTCCTGTTTTAAGACCGCTCTTCCATCCATAAAAGTGCATGGATGTAAGTTTAGCCATGGTAGCTCCTTCAACAAATAAATTTAATGATTGTGACTGATCTATAAAATAGCCTCTATGCTTAGCCATATCAATTATATCTTTCATGCTGAGCTCCCAAACAGTTTTATATAATTCTTTAATATCATCAGGAATAATGTCAATATTTTGTATTGATCCGTTTGCTCTCATGATCTCTTGTTTTAATCCTTCATTCCATAACCCTAATGAAACAAGATCTTCTAATAAATGTTTGTTGACAATAATAAATTCTCCAGAAAGCACTCTTCTTGTGTATATGTTAGAGGTATAGGGTTCAAAGCATTCATTGTTGCCAAGAATTTGAGAAGTACTGGCTGTAGGCATTGGTGCTACAAGCAATGAATTTCTTACCCCATGTTTTAATACATTCTTTCTAAGCTTATCCCAATCCCATAATCCACTAAGATCTTTTTCGTCTACATCCCATAAATTATGTTGAAATTTTCCTTCGCTAATAGGTGACCCTTTATAAGTTTCATATTTCCCATCCTTCTTTGCCTCTTCCATCGATGCAGTCACCGCTGCATAGTAGATAGTCTCAAAAATATCCTGATTTAATTTTTTTGCTTCATCACTAGTAAATGGCATTCTTAATTTAATGAAAGCATCTGCTAATCCTTGTACTCCAATTCCTATAGGTCTGTGACGGAAGTTAGAATTCTGGGCTTCAATAACAGGATAATAATTTCTATCTATTACTTTATTTAAATTTTTAGTTATTCGCTTAGTTATTCTAAATAATTCTTGATGATCAAAAGCATTCTCCTTAACAAACATTGGAAGGGCAATAGAAGCTAAATTACAAACTGCAATTTCATCAGGAGATGTATATTCTAAAATTTCTGTACACAAATTTGAAGATCTAATTGTTCCTAAATTTTGCTGATTCGATTTTAAATTAGCAGCATCTTTATATAGCATGTATGGATTTCCTGTTTCAATTTGAGCTTCTAAAATTTTCTCCCATAACTCTCTTGCCTTTATTAATTTTCTTCCTTTACCTTCCTTTTCATATTTAGTATATAACTTATCGAACTCTTCACTATGAACATCACAAAGCCCTGGACATTCATTAGGGCACATTAATGTCCATTCACTATCTGTTTCAACTCTTTTCATAAATAAGTCTGGCATCCACATTGCATAAAACAAGTCTCTAGCTCGCATCTCCTCTTTTCCATGATTTTTCTTTAATTCAAGAAAATCAAATATGTCTGAATGCCAAGGCTCAATATAAATAGCAAAGCTTCCTTTTCTTTTTCCACCGCCTTGATCTACATACCTAGCAGTATCGTTAAAGACTTGTAGCATTGGTACAATCCCATTGCTTGTTCCATTAGTTCCTGCGATATAACTTCCCGTTGATCTTATATTATGAATTGACAATCCAACGCCTCCCGCAGACTGTGAAATCTTAGCAGTTTGTTTTAATGTATCATATATTCCTTCAATACTATCATCTTTCATTGTAAGTAAGAAGCATGATGACATTTGTGGTTTAGGAGTTCCGGCATTAAACAATGTTGGAGTTGCATGAATAAAATATTTTTTACTCATTAATTCATAAGTCTCTATGGCTGCATCTAAATCATTTAAATGAATTCCAATTGAAACTCTCATTAACATATGTTGAGGTCTTTCAGCAATCTTCCCATTTAGTTTTAATAAGTACGATCTTTCTAAAGTTTTAAATCCAAAATAATCATACCCAAAATCTCTATTATATATTATAGTAGAATCTAATAGCTCCTTGTTTTCAGAAATGACTTTATAAACCTCATCCGAAAGCAACGGTGCTTTTTTGTCAGTCCTTGGATTAATATAATTATATAGATCATCCATGACCTCGCTAAATATTTTTTTTGTGTTCTTGTGTAAATTAGAGACAGAAATTCTTGCAGCTAATATTGCATAATCTGGATGAGCAGTAGTTAAGGTTGCAGCTATTTCAGCAGCAAGATTATCAAGCTCGCTAGTAGTAACTCCATCATATAGGCCTTCAATAACACGCATCGCTACTTTGACTGGATCAACCAATGGGTTTAAACCATAACAAAGTTTTCTAATACGGGCCGTAATTTTGTCAAACATTATAGGCTGCTTCCTGCCATCTCTCTTAGCTACATACATATGGGGTCAAAAAAATTTATATCTTTTTTTAAGATAATTAATAACTTATTTAAATTGTTTTAATAGCCTAGTTAGTCTAATTAGTCTAATTAAAAATCAGCATCAAAACTAAATTTATCCTTCTCTTCTTCCTTGTTTAGCACACCTGCTTTTTGATATTCAGAAACACGTTTCTCAAAGAAGTTAGTTTTTCCTTGTAAAGAAATCATGTCCATAAAATCAAATGGATTAGAAGTGTTAAATTCCTTTTTACATCCAAGTTCCACAAGCAGCCTGTCTGTAACAAATTCTAGATACTGAGTCATAAGCTTTGCATTCATCCCAATTAAACTAACTGGCAATGATTCTGTAACAAACATCCTCTCAATATCAAGCGCATTAACCAAAATTTCTTTAATCCTTTTTGGTGGCACCTTGTTTACTAAGTGATTGTTATGTAGATGCACTGCAAAGTCACAATGTACCCCTTCGTCTCTAGAAATTAATTCGTTTGAAAAAGTCAACCCTGGCATAAGTCCTCTCTTTTTTAACCAAAAAATTGAACAAAAAGATCCAGAAAAAAATATTCCTTCCACAGCTGCAAATGCAATTAATCTCTCGGCAAAGCTTGGAGATTCAATCCATTTTAATGCCCATTCTGCCTTTTCCATTATAGCAGGGAATCTGTCAATAGCATTGAATAACATATCCTTTTCCTCTTCATCCTTAACATAAGTGTCAATCAATAAAGAATATGTTTCGCTATGAATATTCTCCATCATAATTTGAAAACCATAAAAGAACTTTGCTTCACTATATTGTACTTCATTGACAAAATTTTCAGCTAAATTTTCATTAACAATTCCATCACTAGCTGCAAAAAAAGCAAGTATATGCTTAATGAAATATCTTTCATCGTCATTGAGTTTATTGGTCCAATCTGACAAATCTTGATGCAAATCAATCTCCTCTGCGGTCCAAAAACTAGCTTCAGATTTCTTATACCATTCCCAAATATCATGATGCTGAATTGGGAATATTACAAACCGATTTTTATTTTTTTTAAGTAAGGGCTCTACAAAAGCTGACATAATATTTTTATTAAATAAAAAATTTGATTTAAATTGTGACTAACAAATAGACAAAATTGTTGACGAAAATAAAAGGCATTTTTATTAACATTTTCAATAAGTTTTTAACAAACTGGTCTGATAAAAAAATATTAAATATTTATAAGAAAATTATGAAAAAACTAATTATCATTATTTCAATTTTAGCAATACTACTTATAGTGTTCAATATTAGACTCATAGATTTTAACGAATTTTTTTCTGAAAAAAATACGGTTGCGATCGTCACAATAATTGCTGGACTATGTTGTCTAATACTTCTACGAATTGTAAAAGTTTCAAATAAAATAAAGAACTACAATAAAGAAAAATAATTAGTTTTATTGATCGATATGACACACTTCAATTCCGGCCTTTTCTAAAAAATCAACACCCGACTTATCCTTATATTCCTTCTGATAAACAACTCTTTTTATATTGGCCTGATGAATTAATTTACTGCATTGCTTGCATGGGCAAAGGGAGATATACAAGGTGGCTCCTTTACATGACTGGGTGGAAGATGCCACCTTAGAAATTGCATTAGCTTCTGCATGTAAAACATACCATTTAGTATAGCCATTATCATCTTCACAAATATTTTCAAATCCAGAAGGAGTCCCATTAAAGCCGTCAGAAATAATCATATTGTTTTTTACAATTATAGCTCCAACCTTTCTTCTCTCACAATAAGAAAGTTTTCCCCATTCATTAGCAATCTTTAAATAGGCAAGATCATATTTGTGTTGTTTTTCTGGTGTCAATTTTTATAAATAATGTTAAAAATATAAAATTAATTGTTCTTAAAGACTTCTAATCCACAATTTAAAAACTCTAAATATTCATCTTCATTAGGGGTATAGCCTACAGGATTATTTATAATCTCATTAGAGTTAGGATCATAGAGAACATAGTATGGCTGAGAATTTGTCTTAAAATATTGTGCCTGAAAATAGGCCCATTTATGACCATAATTAATTAGCTTCCTTACACCTTGTCCTCTAGTTCTTGTTACTAATAATTGTTCATTCTCTGGCAATATTTTTTTATCATCTACATATAAAGAAATTAGCACATAGTTTTCTCTAATTACATTGTCTATTTTTTTTAATGGCCAAACATGCTCTTCCATTTTTCTACAATTCACACAAGCATATCCTGTGAAATCTAACAATATGGGCTTGTTATTTTTTTTAGCATATTCAATCCCTGATTTTAAATCCTTAAAACAATCTAAATTATTTGGACATTCCTTAGGAGAGAAATAGCTATATCCTAAAGGTGGTGCAAGACCACTAAGCAAGCTCAATGCTCTATAGGATTGAGTTTCTTTATTATAAATTAAGCCAGATGCTAAATATATAGCAAACCCTAAAGATAGTAATGCGAATACTGCTCTTGTAATTGATAATTTTTTGAGTTTTATTTCATTTGGAAATTGGATTTTTCCAAAAAGATATATTGCCAATAAAAGAAAAATAATTAGCCATAAAACTAAAAATACTTCAATTTTAATTATCCCCCAATGGGCAACCAAATCAGCATTAGACAAAAACTTTAACGCTAAGGCAAGCTCTATAAATCCTAAGGAAACCTTTATAGTATTTAACCATCCTCCTGACTTTGGCAATGCTTCTAGCATATTTGGAAACATTGCAAATACTGCAAAAGGGAGCCCAAGTGCAAGTCCAAACCCTCCCATTCCAGCAGTTAATTCCCAAGCTCCTGAATCACTAGAAATTGAGCCTGCAAGTAATGATCCTAAAATTGGTCCTGTACAAGAAAAGGAAACAACAGCCAAAGTCAATGCCATAAAAAATATTCCTATTATGCCTCCTACGGATTCTCTTTTTGTGGACCTGTCTACCCAAGATGAAGGGAGAGTTAATTCATAATATCCAAAGAATGAAAATGCGAATAAAAGAAATATTATAAAAAAGAAAATGTTTAAGTATATGTTTGTTGAAATATCATTTAATATGTCAGGATTTACAGAATCTAATAAATGAAATGGAATGCTTAATATTAAATATACTAATACAATAAATACCCCATATAGGATGGCATTAAAATAGCTATTCGTATTATCATTTTTTTTAGTAAAAAAACTTACTGTTAAAGGAATCATTGGAAAGACGCAGGGAGTAAGTAGTGCAAGTAATCCGCCAATAAAACCAAGCCCAAAAATACTATATAGGGTTCTAGCTGGACTGGATACTGTTGTGGTGTTTACTGATGCATTACCGCAACTAACTTTTGATTTTTTAATATCAGTAGGTAAAAATCCATATAGGATTAAATTATTTTTTTCTAAATTATTTTGATTTACTGTAGTATTCTCTTGAGTCTCATTCTCCAATATATTGTTTGAAAAATTAAATCTAAAGTCAATTATTTCAGGGGCTAGACATTGCGTATCATCACAAGTCATAAACTCAAAACTACCTGAAACAGGATTATCATAATTATTTATTTCAACCTTTTGTCTGAAAATTGCTTGGTTATAGAACTTAGACACTACCATGTCGAATACGAGGTCGTTTTGCGTTACCATATTAATAGAATCCTCAACTACCTCGTCAATTAAATTATAACTTGATGATTCTGAGAAAAAGAAAGTAGTTGGGATGGGACCTCCTTCATCAACTGATTGAGAATAAATTGCCCAATTGGGATCAATGTCTGCAGTGAATACTAGCTCATACTGATTTTCTGAAATTTGATTTTTTTCAAAATTCCAATGTACAGGCTCAAAAATTTGTGAAAACAAACATGTAGAACAAAAAGAAAATAGTACAAATAAAATTCTACCTAGCTTCATTATTAAATAATATGTTCTGCAAAGAAATTAAAAATAATTTTATTAGTTAATATAATAAATGTTTTTTCTTATTAGTAGTCCACCCAGATTGGGATTTATAGTCGACAAAATAAATTTTCAAATCTGCCTGAGATTTATAATCAACAAAAAATACTTTGAAATCAGCTTGGCTTTTGTAATCTACAAAGAACCATAATCCTTCATTCCCCTTTGCTTGAGATTTATAGTCCACTTTATAGACTAAAAGATCAGCTTGACTTTTATATTCTACAACGAATATATTAACGTCTGCTTGAGATTTGTACTCTACAGAATAAAAAGTTTGTGAATTTGCAGAAAAAAAACTAACCAAAAAAATAGTTAAAAACAATCTCATCTCTCAATATAATATTTTATAAATAAATTTTCACTATTAAATATTAATTTGTAGCCCCGGCAGGAATCGAACCTGCATCTAAAGTTTAGGAAACTTCTATTCTATCCATTGAACTACGGGGCCGTGAGTAAATACAAATATATATTTACCTATTTAATTATTTTTTTAAAAAGTAATTATTATTTTGTAGTTCTAACTAAACATAGATGTCTAATAAAGATCATTGGGAAAAAATATATTCTACTAAAGAAATTGATGGAGTGAGTTGGTATCAAGAAACTCCAACTACATCATTGAATATTATTGATTCATTAAAATTAAATTTAAACACATCCATAATTGACATAGGTGCTGGCAAAAGTTTTCTTGCAGATAACTTACTAGATCTTGGTTATAATGATATTACAATTCTTGATATTTCTAGAAATGCTTTAAATGAAGTCACTAGAAGAGTAGGAAAGAAAAACCATAAAATTAAATGCATTGAATCAAATGTAATTGACCTGTCATCAGGCCAAAAATATGATGTCTGGCATGATAGAGCAGTCTTTCATTTTATTACTAATAATCAGGAAAGGGAAAAATATTTAGACCTATTAAATTCATCTTTAAATAAAGATGGGTGTTTAATTATAGGAACATTCTCAGAAGATGGCCCGCTAAAATGTAGTGGCCTTGAAGTTCAAAGATATTCCGTCAAAGACTTAAGAGAGTTACTAAAACCAAATTTTAAGTTTATTGATGGCTTTAAAGAAATCCATGATACTCCATTTAATACTAGTCAAAGTTTTACATTTTGCACATTTAAAAAAATAAAATAATCGATACTTTTTTATTTTAATTTTATAGGATTCCCTGCTTTTTCATTCTCTATGATCACGCCAGTTAATTTTGCAATAGTTGGTGCAATTTGATTAACATAATATTCCCCTTTTTCTAATCTTGGCTCTTTTATGTCTGGGCCTAAAATTGCAAGCCATGTATATTCGCAACCATTAGCTCCACTTCCATGACTAGTCCACATTGAGTTGGGCACATCACCATCACCTCTTCCATGATCAGTAGTAATAAACATATATGTATTGTCCTTATAAAAAGGATGGTCTTGTAGATAGGTCCATAGCTCCTCAATCATTTTGTCGGTATTATGTAATGACGCTATATAATCATCATAGCTTCCTGCATGAGAAAAGCTATCAGTTTCATCATAAGAAATATAAACTGCTTTTGGGCTTCTGTTTTTAATATGCTCCATTGACAGAATGTGAGTAAATAAATCATATCGCACATTATCTCTAAAGAGCGGAATCATAGTCTGATAATTTTCAATAAAAGATTCAAGTTTAGATAATTTGTCGTTTTCTAAATTACTATATCCAGCACTGACAGGAACCCCGCTTCTCTTATCATTAATTATAAAAGGAAAAACATCCCAGCTGCAAAAAGCAGCAACTTTACCAGAATAATTTTCATTGGCATTAAGTAGCTCTAATATTGTTTTGTTTTTATTGTATATTTTATTGTTACTTCTGATAGAATCATCCGCAAATCCAGTTAAAATTTCATTATATCCTGGATAGGAAAATAATTGATCATTGGTTAGTTTTAAGACTGATCCTTCATTCTTGTTTCCAATTAATATTCCATTTTTATTAATATAGTTTCCAAAGAAAGGAAGTAGTTTTTGCTGGCGTTTTTTATTATTATCGCTTAAGAACATTTCTTTGAGTAAAGCAGAATTCTTAGTGAATTTTTTATTTTCAATAAGATCCAAATCAACACCATTAAATACTTCCTGCCATCTTACGCCATCAAGAGTAATTAAAATAATGTTTGGGCTATTATTGTCATTAGACTCGCTAGATTCTACACATGACGACAGAACAATTATTGATATAAGTAAAAGAATAAATTTTCTCATTTTAATTTTTTTGTTTAGTATTTTAGTTTTGTCAAGATGAAAGGATTATCCTTTGTCTCGCTTTGTAAATGTATAAAAGAAAAATAATTAGTGTGAAAAAAATAAATTTTAATATAATTTTGATAGATGATGAATGATTTAAAAAAAATATTAAATGCAGAGCAAATAAGAAATGTTGATAATCATACTATTAGCAATAAACCAATCCCATCTATTGATTTAATGGAATATGCTTCTAATTGTTTCGTGAATTCAATTTGGGACAAACAATTCATAACAAAAAAAATAGCTGTAGTTTGTGGAACTGGCAATAATGGTGGAGATGGTCTAGCCATTTCAAGATTATTGAAAGAAAAAAAGGTTTCTGTCAAGACATATTTTTTAAATATCAGCTCCAAAATATCTAAAGATTGTCAATTAAATCTAACGAAACTTGGTTCAGTAGAAGAATTAACAAATTCTGATCCGATACCAAATTTTTCTAAGTATGATCTAATAATAGATGCAATATTTGGCACAGGCCTTTCAAAGCCTGTAGGAGGATATTATACTAGAATCATTGATTCAATAAACAGTCAGGAATGTTCCATTTATTCTGTTGACATTCCGTCAGGAATGTACTGCGATAAAATTTCGGATTCAAAACATATAATTAATGCAGATTTAACAGTTAGTTTTCAAAGACCTAAATTATCTTTTTTTCTTCCTGAGAGTGGAGCTCATATTAAAAAGTGGAGAATTATAGATATAGGTTTGGATGAAGAATATATTCAAAATATGGATTCCAATAAATTTATTATTGATGAGAGGATAAGAAAACATATTAAAACTAGAAATAGGCAATCTCACAAAGGTAATTATGGCAGGGCATTAATAATCGCAGGATCTATTGGAAAAATTGGAGCAGCGGTCTTAGCAGCAAAAGCATGCTTAAGAAGTGGTGTGGGACTTCTTACTACTCATACACCAAAATGTGGTTATGAAATCATGCAAAAATCTATTCCCGAATCTATGTGTTCCATTGATAAAGCAGAATGTTATATATCTGAATCTCCTGAAATTACTAACTATAATGCTATTGGAATAGGGCCGGGTTTAGATCAAAAAAAGGATACTAAAGAAATGTTAGAAAAACTCTTTAATAAAGCTAAAAAAGGGACATTAGTTCTAGATGCTGATGCCATCAATATACTAGCAAAGCACAAAGAGCTTATCTCGCTAATACCAAAAAACTCTATTCTAACACCGCATATTAAAGAATTTGAACGCCTGGTGGGAAAATGCAGAAATTCCATTGAAAGATTTGAAAAACAAATTGAATTCTCCAAAACTAATAAGTGTATAATTGTATTAAAAAATGCATTTACTACAATTTCTACGCCCATGGGAGATATTTTCTTTAATACCTCAGGAAATGCAGGAATGGCAACTGCTGGAAGTGGGGACGTGTTAACTGGAATTATTACATCTTTATTAGCACAAAAATATGATCCAGCTATTGCTGCTACACTAGGTGTTTATTGCCATGGTCATGCTGGAGATGTTGCCGCAAAAGAAAAAGGAGAACTCGGGTTAATTGCTTCTGATATTATAGATCACTTAAAATTTAGCTAATTACTTTAGCGTTACTTTTCTAACTACAGGGTTAAAAGGCGAATCAATTAATTCCCCATTAGAATCTAACAATTCTAATTTGATGGTAACCTCTCCAATAGATAACCCCTCTATATAATACGGAGCCCATTCATCTATCATAAATTCGCTGTCATTAATAGTGGCGCGCACTTTATTTCCTTCAGCAGAAATTTCTGTATTTACAAGATAAAAATCAAATAATAATTTTTTTATGTCATCTCCTTCATATACTCCCTTGGGTCTACTATAAAACAAAAATTCAGATTCTAAATCATAAGGCTCATAGTCTTCAGGTCCAGAGGGGATTTGCATTAATGAAAATGCGTTTGGATTCTTGACAGATTCATGAAAAGATCTTGATAAAAAGAATAAAATTAAATTATTTCCTTGTTTCAATTCTTTTGAAAAACCAGAAGTATAATGAGCAGAATAAGGTCCATTATTTACAATCATATGAATATGTTGACCTTTAGCAGAATTAGCTAAACCATTCTCAATTGCTCCTTCTGTTTGAAGCCCTAACTCATAATTCTCAACATTAAAACTAAAATTGTTATTTGAATCTTCATCTTCTGCAATTTGGGGAAGAGATAATATTGAATTAGAGAATTCAGGTGACCCCTCAAACTTTGTAATACTAATTGTGGATTGATCTGAACATCCAACTATTAGAGACACTATAAGAATAAATGATATATTTTTCATAAACATAAAACTAATAAAAAATGATTAGAATTTTAGATGCCTAACAGTATCCTTATGATTGATAATTTGCTGTAGAGATTCAATGCCAATTGCCAAATGTTTTTTATCAAATAATTCAGAATTTTTATCATCCTTTACTCTAGTTTTAACACCTTCTGGAATCATTGGTTGATCCGTAACTAGAAGCAAAGCTCCAATAGGGATTCTATTGTTAAAGCCAACAGTAAATAAAGTTGCTGTTTCCATATCAATAGAATATGCTCTGATTTGTTTTAAATAATTTTTGAATTTACCATCAAATTCCCAAACCCTTCTGTTTGTTGTAAAAACAGTTCCCGTCCAATAATCTATTTTTTGATATTTTAATGCAGAGGAAATGGCCCTTTGTAATGAGAAAGACGGCATTGCTGGAACTTCGATTGGGAAATAATCATTTGAAGTACCTTCTCCTCTAATAGCTCCAATAGGTAAAATAAAATCTCCTATTTTAATTCTCTTTTTTAATCCACCGCATTTGCCTAAAAAAAGAACAGCCTTAGGCCTTATTGCAGATAATAAATCCATTATGGTGGCAGCATTTGGACTACCCATTCCAAAATTTATTATTGTAATATTTTCATGTGTGGCTGATGGCATGTTCTTATCAAGGCCATCAACATTAACATTATTGATTTTAGCAAATTCGTCAACGTATTTTTGAAAATTAGTAAGTAATATGAATTTTCCGAATGAAGTTATTTTTATTCCAGAATATCTTGTAATCCAATCCTTTACAATATCTTTTTTAGTTTTCATATTACAAATTTACTGCATTTTCATTAAATTGAATAATAATAGACTAAACTATTACATGGAGATAAATAATACCTTTTTTCCGGAAAAATTGTATTCCTGCTGGCACCCTGTTGGTTATAGTGATGAAATAAAAATGGACTCACCGTTTGGTACATTTCTTTTGGATGAAGCAATTGTGATTTGGCGTACATCTGATGGCAAGATTCATGCTATGAAAGATCTTTGTATTCATAGAGGTACTGCATTATCATTAGGCTGGTTAAAAGATGATTGTATTGTTTGCCCTTATCATGCATGGCAATATGATAGGAATGGTGAATGTGTATTAATACCTCAAGCTCCAAATGCAAAAATCCCCAGCAAGGCTAATACGCCTAAATATAATTGTATGGAACAATTTGGAATTGTATGGGTGGCTATTAATAAGCCTGTCTATAATCTGCCAAATATTCAAGAGTTTAATGACAAAAAATGGCAATTTATTAATACTGGGCCTTTTGAATGGGATAGTGATAGTTCTAGACAAGTAGAAAATTTTACTGATTTTGGTCACTTCCCCTGGGTACATCCAGGACTCTTAGGTGATCCTGAGCGTCCATTAGTTCCAGAATGTAAAGTACAGGTAAAAGGATCCGTACTTCATTATTCTATTGTAAGGCCTGAAACTTCTAATACAAATGATTTTCCAATTTTTGCAAATAAAGAAGTTGTAAAACCTGAAAGAAGAAGTGTTTATGAACTACATCTTCCTTATACTATTTTATTAAGATTAGGATGGGGTGGTGAAAAAGGTATGATTTACTTTTTTGCATCACAACCGATTTCAAAAAATAAATGTAGAGGATATTGTATTGTAGGTCGCAACTATAATCATGATGAGCCAGAATCTGTTATTCAAGATTTTGAAAAAGTAATTTTTGATCAAGACAAAAGAATTGTGGAATCTCAGAGACCTCAACAAGTTCCATTTGATCTTTCAGAAGAATTGCATCTAAAATTTGATTCAGTTGCTATGAATTATAGAAGAACTATGAAAAAAGAAAAATTATATTATTAATTATCTACTGGCCCAATAGTCCCACTCGCCAGAAGCAACATACCTTTCTAATACATTATCTAGGTTTAGTTTAATTCTTTTTTTAAATGGATCATTTAGAGATTTGGTATCGATAAACTGCATTATAACAGTACTAACTATTTTTATAATTTCAGATTTAAGGAAATTGATTCCTCTACTCATTATATTATTTTTATGAAACTGCTGCACCTTTCCCTTAATAGAATCTTCCTTGCCTAAATAAAAAGATTTTGTAGATCCAGAAATCTTAACAATGCAATTATAGGTAGCCCATCTCTTATCAAATCCAATAGAAATAATCGGGGCAAGGTGCTTATTATTCTTTTTTAAAAGTAGTGCAACTTCCAGTTGATAATCCTCAACTATCTTAATTCTGCTATTAAGATCTTTTAATTTCTCAGAAAGCCTTTTCCTTGTTTTTAGTAACCTTTCATATTCAGGTGCTAAAGACTCCAATTCATTTAATTTACTTAACTCTTCTTTGTTTAGAAAATTGCCCTTTAGTAATTTTAAGGAAAAATTTGACTTCATATAATAAAATATATGAGCAAATATAATAAATGATTTAACTCTATACTAATAAAAAACATATATCTTATTAGTATAGAGTTAATAAAAATTAATTAGTCAATAGAAATGTCGCCTTTTGTTTGTGACCAGGCAATAATTTTTCCATTTTCAACTTGATACCACTCATTATAAGTTCCATCAGATCCATCAAATCCTGCATTAACCCATTCTCCTCTATTATTACCATAATCGGTCCCCTCAGGTTTTGAAGGTTTAATAGAAAAACCATAGGCATATCTTCTTCTTTTAAAATTATTGTAAATTGTAGGTATGAATTGGAAATGTAAACACACTTGGAAAAGAGCAAGAACAAATACTCTATGGTGTTTATTAGGCTGTTCTATTGGAGACTTTGGAACAATATTCTATTTTCAAAATGTAGAACACGATTGGAGTACCTTTGAAGTAATGAGTTTAGCATTGGTAAACGGATTGTTAACCTCTATTGTTTTAGAAACAATAATTCTTCTAAAACAAATGGGTTTTAAAATTGCGTTAAAAACTGCCTTAGGTATGAGTTTTATATCAATGTTAGGAATGGAATTATCTATGAATATTACTGACGCACTATTAACTGGTGGTGCGGTATTAACTTGGTGGGCAATACCAATAATGTTATTTATGGGGTTCATAACGCCACTACCTTATAACTATTGGAGATTAAAAAAGTATAATGTAAGTTGTCATTGAATTAAAAGAAGAGGATGTTCTCTAAATAAAAGCTTTATTATTTTTTAGGGTAATAAACTATTTTATTATATGCATTCTTTGCTATTAAATCTTTAGAATATAATAATTTGAAATACTCATCATTAGCCCAAGATTCATATAAATTTCTATAGAAAGGGCTTGAAGGGTCTCCAGATTGACCGGGAGAATTTGTTGCAATGCTATTATCCCAATCTTTTGTGTCTATTATTACTCTAAAGCTAGCGCCAGAAGACTGATTTAACCCTGAGCCTGTTGATCCAGGAGTATAACTATTACCTCCTCTAGGGTATGTTTTGAAACTAATTATTTTATTTATAGAATCATTCACAACATCATCAAGAGAGTGGCTAACCTTAATGTGTTTGTAATTACTTTGACCATAAATCCAGTCATTAACATTACTTCCGAATCTATTTTTTAAATCTTGTACTGATGACATAAAGACATTCTCTAAAAAATTATTTTTTTCTTCAACTTCAAAAGAATTAATTTTTTCTATAATCTTATAAAGCTGAACCCCTAATAAATTTCTTACTTCTTCAGGCACATACTCCATATAGAAAGAATATATAAGTTGTCTCTCAAAATTCACATAAATAGTAGCTTCTACTGAGTTTTTAAATAACTTATTATCCCATTTTTCAAGCATAGAAATATATTTTTTAAACTCTTTCTTAAAACTTACTTTTAAAAGCATTTCAGTTAATTGTTCAGATGGCAAAGAATGGTAGTCTACCTGTAGCCGTTTCATATCATCCATAGTAAATTTTGTATTACTTTTTAACACATCATTTACCCTGTCTCCTCTATAAGGGTCAGACCAGTTAAAACCTATAGCATTCCAATTTGTATATGTCTCAGGAGTAACATTTTGATTAGCAGTAGCAAAATAGTTAGATACAGGATTATAGGTGTTTGGCTTGTCAATTATTGGTAGATAGCCATCCCATTCATAATCACCATTACCTAGAACTGGAACCATTCCGCTATGATTATTTCTTATAGGTGCTATTCCCACTGCCTGCCAACCAATATTTCCCATTTTATCAGCCCATACCATATTCTCTCCAGGAATATTACTGTAGTTGCATGCATCCCTAAATTCTTCCCAAGTTTTAGACTGATTCATTCTCAAAGATGCAAGATACGGAGACCCTCCTACCTCCAACCAACCACACCTCATTGCATAGGCTCTATTATCTACACTATCTATTAATGTTACTGGACCATGTACTGAATAGTATAGCGTTACCTTCTGATCCTTCATCCCCTTCACGGGAATAGATTCTTCTATTGTAGTAAACTCATTCCATTTACCATTATACCTGTACTCATTAAAATTATCAGGATTGAGCTCGTAAACATATAGATCCTCAGCATCTGTTCTAAAAACAGTAAGTCCCCACGCACCAAATTCGTTATGACCTATAGAAATCCCAGGGATCTCAGGCTCTCCACCTCCTATCACGTTCCAACCTGGAGCTACTAAATGAGATATGTATCTTAAAGAAGGTCCCACTATTGTCCTATGTGGATCATTCGCTAATATCGGATATCCAGTGTTTGACTTGCTTCCAGATATTGCCCAGTTATTACTGCCTATAGAAAACTCATCCATTTCATGGAATGAATTATTAAAAGATATTTCTTTATTTAATTCTTTTCTATACTTCTCTACAATGTGTTCCTTTTTAAATTTGACAGGTCTTCTATAGGCATTATATAAGGCTAAGATGTCTTTATCCAAGTCATTTTTTCTTATTTTTTTATGCAGTTTTAAAGAGGGATCTTTAGGATGAAACCACATCAAGTCTTTTACTTTTTTTTCTCCTATCCTTGAAACAGCCCTTCCTATGTTAAGTTCCTGACTAATATTTCCCAAAAGTCCTTGATGTCTAGATATGACAACTTCTGGAGTCCATAACTCTGGCTTAATATCTAATAAGATAAATTCTATAGGTAATTTATTAGGATCTTTATTAGCCTCGTCAATGTATGCATTTACTCCCTTAACATAAGAAGTAATTATTTTGTATCCATCATCATGATAATGATTTAACTCATCCTCAATATTCCCTCTAAATTTAAATAGTCTAGTTCCTATATCTCTTTGTAATTCATCAACACCTAATATTTCTGAAACTGTTCCTGTAGCTTGTCTTCTCCATACTTCAAACTGAAACAACCTGTCTTTCGCAGCTAGATATCCTTGTACAAAAAACAAGTCTTCTTGATTATTAGCATAAATATGATTTATACCATTATTATCTCTGATTACCTCTACTTCATCAATTAAATTATTTAATTGATTTTTTGTGGAACAGCTAATAATAAAGCAAAAAAAAGGTAACGTTAAAAATATATATAGTAGTTTTTTCATACATACAATTTACAATAATTAGATGAAGGCAATTATCTCTTAATAGCATTATCTATCTCTTTATTTAAATCCTTTTTCGTTAGTCTAGAAAATTTTATTGAGGCCAATAATCCTAAAACAGAAAATAGAACTAAAATTGTGAATACGTACTGATGGCCAAGTAATCCAGGATATTTGTCTAAAAGATAGCCAATGATTGGGGTTGCAAAAATATCAGGAGTATACCCAACAACAGAAATCAAACCAACAGCTGTGCCTGTTAATATAAGAGGGATACGGCCTTCTTGCATAATAGAGAAATATAAAGCACGAATAGCATATGTTCCAGTAGCAACAATGATTAATGAAAAGTAAAAAACAAGATTCATATTTAATTGAACCATTCCAAATGCAAATATTAATGACCCTATTAACATTGTAATAAAGCCAATAATAATCAAATAAATGTAACTTGTTTTATCTGCTATTAAGGCAATTATTACACAAACTAATGGTCTAAGGTATAATTGTAATGACCCAATATTTGCAGTCTGTATATGATCGAATAGCATAACTTCAGAAGCATATAAAGAGTAAATATCTGTAACCTTATATCCCATATATGCGGAAATTATAATAATCATTATAAGCCATACCGATTGAATTTTTAAAACCGTTTTAATATTAGAATATGAATTTAACGAGTTTGTTTTTTTAAGTTCGTCTTTCTGATCCTTTTCCATAAAAAAGAGCACTAAAAATCCTGTCAAAAACACCATAAATGATGAAAATAAAATGACATACCTAAATGCTTCTTTACGCTCAATTAAATTTGCGGATTCAATATCGTGTGTCAAAAAGGCTGAAAAAATTAGTACTCCTAAACTCCCCATTGAGGCAGCAACTAACCCTCTTCCTCCGTCTAAAAATGCAAAAGCTTTCCCTTGATTTTTGGATCCTCCCCATACACGGGTAGCTTTTATCATAGCTCCCCAAAATAAAAACACAGTTGTAAAGCCCCAATAACCATATAAAATTTTTAAAATAAAGTAGGATGGATACCCTGCTAAAACTACCCCGCCTAAAGCTGTAAAGAAAAGGGAAACTGCTATTAATTTCTTAGGTTGAAACCTGTCTGAAATTACACCCCCATATACATAAGATAGCAATGCCATTGTTCCATATACGGAAAACAAGCTTCCTAGCTGAAGATTATTTAAATTGAACACTTCCAAGAATGTAGGTCTAAACACTCTAGGCAAAACATATGGTAATAAAAAAATTAATTCTCCAGAAAGTATTAATAGAGTTATACTTAAAAAAGAACCCTTTTTAAGTAGAGGATCTTTCAATTTAATTTTTATTGCTTTTTTACAATTTACAATAATTTTAAAAGAAGAAGATATGCCTATGGTTTAACAGATGAGCTAAAATTTTTTAAAGTTTCTTTTTTATATTAGCTTCTATTTTATCTTCCTCTGCTTTTTTATTTTTTTTTATTCTTTCATCTAATTCTTCAACACTTATTCCTAGTTTCTCTGCTAATTTTTCTTTAGTATTCATCTAGTTGTTATTTAGTTGTTGCATGAAACAATATACATAATAATTTTATTTATCTACATCTGAAGTCTTGCCTATGGTTTAGATGCTTACATTATTCCAAGTTGCTGATAAAAGCTTAGAAAATCCATAAAATCTTGTTCTACAGCAATTTTTCCATCTTTCATTTTAACAAGTGTAACTCCTGAAATGTTAACTTTATTTCCAGTTGCTGGTACTCCAAAAAAATCTCCATCGTGCGTTCCTTTAAAATTCCAATGTTTAACCATTTTATCACCTTGACCAAAAACATCAACCATTGTGAATTCTGCATCAGAAAACCCAATTAAATAGTTATTATAATATGCCTTAAAATTTTCAATTCCTGCAATATTTTCAGGGTCTACAACTGCAGTAACGTTAGTGTCGAATGAAGCCTCATTAATCAAATCAATTTGCCTATCGTTAATTACTTTATCCCACACAGATTTATACATTTCTATATTTTCAGATAATTGCATTTCTGCTTTTTCTAATTCTAAATGTTTTTCAGACGGATTATTACAACTTACTATTATCAAAGAAATAAGTAAAAAAGCAAATCCAATTAAAAAGTTGTTATTTTTCATATTAATTATTTTAGTAAAATTATCATACCTACAATTTACAATAATTTTAAAAGAAGAAGATATGCCTATGGTTTAGATATTTTTTGGTTTTCCTTCAAAAATTCTTAATCTAATAAAACATAACACTCTTAAGAGTTCTTATCATTTTAGATTTAAAATATTCTTGTTTTATTTAAATAATTTAATCCAGTCAGCTTCTCCAGCAATGTAGGCGAATGAATATGGATTTCCTGTACCAAGTAAATTTTGATAATATTGTTTTGCTTTTACAGTATCATTTTTTTCATATACATACCAGTTGGCCAAGCTATATAAAGCGACTTCATCGATTACGATTTCAGATTCTTTAAGTAATCCTTTGTAAAATAAACACGATTGATGATAACTCATGTTTTCAATTATGTCCATGTTTTGGTGAACTTCATTAATAACAGTATTGGATTCTTCAATTTTATTTAGTCTTCTGTTGATCATATATAACCAATGACCACCTGAAACAATATTATCATCGTATTTATGAGTAACACTTCTATTGTTGAATGCTTTGAGTGCATTATTCATATCGTTTTTAAGATAATATGCTAAACCAAGATGATACCATATATTACCGTGGAGTGTACTTAGAGGAATATTTTTTGCATTTGGTAAACCATCAGGTTCTATTTGATCTATTTTCCCATTAATCAATTGTACTGCTTTTTCAAAATCGCTTATTGCATTATCATATTGACGGGTAGAAATGTATCTATGACCACGGTGACGATAAAAACGAGCATCATTAGGATGGTTTTTTATTCCTAAGGTAAAGAGCTTAATTGCTTCTTTGTAGTACCCCATATAGGCTGTTCTACGTCCATACCAAATTAGAGCTTCAGCATCATTTTGATTATCAAAATAGGTGATTTGTGCTGATTTAAATTGATCAAACGATTTTCCTTTCTTTATTTCAGGACTGCTTAGTGTATCTCCTAATAGTGTTATTGTTTCTATGGTTTGAGTAGGATTAATATGATTTTTTGAATTTTGATAAGAATCACAAGAAAATAAAGCAAAAACAAGAAATAAATAAAACAGTTTTTTCATACCTACAATTTACATTATCGGCGCGAGTTTAATTTCAATTCTTTCGCCAACATTGGTTTCAATGTGTATGGAAAAAATATCTCCTTCAGAGCGCTGATAACTGAGACTGCGATGAGCGCCATCACTAACTCCTTTGAAGGCTAAATATCTATCTCCCACTTCAGTTAATTCAAATTTATGAATTCGAGAATAAGTTGCACTTATATTTTCTGGTTCTAGCGAGTTGTTAAAGATTTGTAGATTTAATTCTAGACTGCCATTAATTTCCCTTATATGAATGATTTCAACAAATCTTGTGTCTGATTCTTTTGTAGAGCGAACTAAAGCAGTAATAGTCCCAGAGCGAGGAGGCAACCATGTTTGTTCTAAGATTCCTCCATCATGCGAACCCTCTCTTTGACCGATTAACCACTCCAGTTGATATACTGATGTCGTAGAACTTTCCTCTCCACTAACGACTGCAGGAAACTCAAGTAAAGTACTGTTTTCTTCAATTCTTGATGTAGAGTAGCCACAAGCAAAAACAAGTGGAATAAATAGTAATAGTAGAAGGAGTTTTTTCATAATTCTAATATACTTGAAGACAATTTATTAATTATTTTTTCGAGGTAATCTATTATCAAGCATTGCGGTATGATATACAAATGAAGCAACAATTACAGCATTCTTTTTTATATCTTCAATTGGGATAGTATCATAATAATCAAGATTAGTATGCCCACCTGTACCTCCCACTCTATCTTGCAAAAATTGGAAAGCTGGTAAACCTACCCTATCAAATGGAATATGATCAGTACTGCCAACACTTTGTGATCCGATAGTAGTCATTCCAAGATCTTTAAAGGGTGCCATCCAAGCTGTAAATGCTTGTCGGACATGTTCATTATCTTGCAAATAAATTCCACGGTACTGACCCGGTCCATAATCCTGATTAAAATAAGCAGAAAATTTATCATAATCTCTTTTTTTACCAATGGCAGGATCATTTGGATTACCAAAATGTTTATTTACGTATTCCCTAGAACCGTGGATTCCCTGTTCTTCACCTGACCAAAGAGCGATACGAATAGTTCTTCTGGGTTTGATATCAATTGCTTTTAATATACGCATAGCTTCTAACATTACAGCTACACCTGAAGTATTATCACTCGCGTTTGGACTAGCATGCCACGTATCAAAATGAGCACCTAACATAACTACTTCATCTTTAAGATCTGTTCCTGGGATTTCACCTATAGTATTTCGGGCTTTTCTTCTATTTTTGCCAATTTTATTTCTTATTTCTAACTCTATTTTTATTGGAATGTCTCTTTTTGCAATACGAACCATCCTGTTGTAGTGTTCAGGTGTAACAGCAACAATTGGCAAATGATCTAGTGTTTCTTCACGTCCCCATTTGTCTTGCTTAGCACCTGGGCGAGCGAACCCTCTAACCGCTGCAATCCATCCACTACGCGATTCTAATATTGCTATTACTCCTTCATCTTTAAAAAAAGAATTTCTTTCAATTGCTGAAACTAAATCAGGATTAGATGGAGGGCGAGGTCCTATTGATTCCTTTGGAAATGGTTTTTGTGAAATCTCAAACAATTCACTATCAGTATATCTAGGAGTACCCTTACTATACCTATCTAAATTAATTTTTGGTGGTGGCGTAGCTAAAACAGCTTTCCCTCTAAGTTTACCTCTATACTTTTTTAAATCAGATTTAGTTATTATTTCCACAAGGCTAACAGATAATTTTTTTCTACCATCTATCCCTGGAGTATGTGATATTGGATAACCAACCATTACTTGTCTATCTGGTTCTAAGAGATGAAGAGAAAAATATTCATTATCCCAACTAACTCCATAATCCATGAACGGTTCAAGTTTAGTATTTTTTAACCCAATGCGCTTCATCTCTTTAACTAACCAATCTTGAGCACGCCTCATATCTTCTGAATTAGTTAGACGGGCTCCTAGCACATCTGTCATATAAGATAAAGTATTGGCAATTTCAGAACGCTGAAAACCTTCTTCACGAATTTTTGCGACAGTTTCCAAATCTACTTCATATGTAAGTTGCCCAAAAGAAACAAGTGGAATAAATAGTAATAGTAGTATTAGTTTTTTCATAATCTAAATATAAGAATTGTTGGATTAAAAGAAGAAGATATGCCTATGGTTTAATGTTTGTAAAACCCTAAACAACTTACTATCTTGTAGATACATTACAATTAACACTATTGTTTAGTTAATTTTTCCATTACCTCAACAGGAATAATCTGAGTTAACATCGCTAAAGTTTGAGCATCTGTCTTATATTCAATGTATTTCCAATTATCTAAATTTGATTTAGTAGATGCAATCATTGATTGTTTTAAGCCTTTGATAATAAAAGTATTAGTTTTTGAATCAAGTTCAAATGAATCTGATATTTCAGAAAATTGATTCTCAAAACCAAATTTTAAATTTTCAATATTAGAAATATATTCTTCACTAAGTATTTGGATCTCCATTGTACTGGAATAATAAATCATAAAATATTTATATCCCTCATAATCAAACCTGTCAGAAATATTTGTAATAATTGGTGCTCCAAAATCAAATTTCATACCTGAAACTTTCTCATCGAAAGTCATTTCAAAAACCTGAGCTAACTGCTCTCTTGAAGCAAGATTAAACATTCCAGGATTCATTAAATCAAAAAGTTTGTTGTAATCCCTATCTACTGTGAATTGAAAAAATTTATTCAGATCATTACTAAATGTTGATCTTAATTCAGAATTTGATTGACTAAATAGATTAAAAGAAATAAGTAAAGCGAGTGTGAATAATATATTTTTCATAACAATACGTTTTAAGATAGCCTATAAGTTACAAAACTTTATTTATCTACATCTGAAGTCTTGTCTATGATTTCTATTTGAAACTCTGTTGGAAATTCTTCTTTGATTTCTTCTGTATGTTTTAATCTTGGAACTACATATTGTAATCCTATTTGAATAAGTTTTAACCTTTCATTTTGAGTCATTGAATCTATATCAATAGTAGCCATAGCATCCATTATTACTTGACTTAATCTCTCTTTAATTTCTGAAGTCAGTTTATTGGGACTTCCTTTAGGTCTTGGCATATTTTATAGTATTATATTTCCATAAACAACTGCCCGCAGGGCATTTTAATATATAACGTATTTATTGAACACAATTATCCCGTATTGAAGATTTTATGATTTAAATTTTATATGGATATTTATTTAGATATGCGCCTTTGGGGCGCTATAAATTATAAAATTAACAAGAGAGGTTTAATAGATATAAATCTTATATAAGTAAAGTTATAAAATCTATTTTCAAGAGTCAAGGATTAGTTTTTAACAAAACGGATTAGTTATATACAAAAGTGTTTTAATTAAGATTAGTACTAAATGAGTTGCCATATAGTTGCCACTTTTTTTATAACTTTGTGTAAGTTCTTTGTTAAACGTCTATTAATAAAAAACCTCCGATTTCTCGAAGGTTTAGAATGTGTAGTGTAGTGGCTCTGCTTGCTCCTCCTCAAAGACTCGAACTTTGGACCCTCTGATTAACAGTCAGATGCTCTAACCAACTGAGCTAAGGAGGAATTTATTTTTTAATGCGGACAAATATATATATTATTTTTATGAAAAATTATATTTTTTATCTAAATAATTCATCTTCAATATACTAAAATAAAAAAGGAAAAAGAGCTTTTCTGTTCTTTGGATAATTGGAAAAATACTGTTTATACCATTGATGGTGATTCAATGCGCGTGGAATTAAGTTATAAGCAGTCCATAATGCAAAGCTTAATGCAGAAAGATTCCAAAGAATAATAGCAAAGCCAAACCATTCAATAATCTCTCCAAAATGATTTGAACATGAAATATAATTAAAAAGTCCTCCTTCAGGAATTTGATAGTCTTTGCTTTTTGATCTAAGAGAAATAAGCTTATGATCAGAGGTTCTATTTATATAAGCTCCTAAAATAAACAGAGTAATTCCAATAATAAAATGAGCGGTTAAAGAAAAAGTATTTTCTAAAATAAATCCTAGTTCATAACCCACAAAACCTCCGTTAATAAGGTTAAATATAAAACCATTACAAACTATTAAAATAGGGATTTTTTTGCCTTTTGTATTTAATTTAAATGGGAATATTAGTGATCTATAGAAATAATGAAACCCCCATAATAACAAAATGAAAAGAATATAAAAATTCTTTTCTACTGGCCCAATTATAATAAGAAGTGGCATTACAATTAAAGCAGGTAATTCCATCCAAAACCACCCCCAACTATTATCTATAGACCCTCCCCACTTATTATTTTGATGTCTTCCATAAGGAACTTTTACTTTAGAGAAAAGCAAATATAAGAACGTCAATGCTCCAAATAAAATCCAAAAAGCAAGAAAATTGTAATACAATCCCATTTAAAAAGAAATTATATTAAATAATTTATAGATATCATTTCCATTAGCATAAATAACCAATGTTAATAATAATATTAGCCCAAACACAGAAACATATTCCACAAATTTATCAGAAGGCTTTCTGCCTGAGACCATTTCATAGATTAAGAATGTAGCATGCCCGCCATCTAAAAGAGGAATTGGCAATAAATTTAATACACCAAGCATTATAGAAATGATTGCTGTGATTCTCCAAAATATCTGCCAATCCCATGTTCCTGGGAATATGTTTCCTATTGCAATAAATCCACCTAGACCTTTGTATGCTCCAGTATTTGGATTAAAGATTGCCTTTACTTGATCTAAATAAAAATCCATAGAAGAAATAAAGGTGTTGGATCCTACTGCTAAGCTCTGTGAAAATGAATAAGAATTTTTTGATAATTCCATATATCCAAGATCAACTAAATCTTTCGTTGTATAGCCAAAAGCAACTCCTAATTTTCCATTGCTATCAACATTTAATGTTTTACTAAGAGTAGCGTTTTCTCTTAAAAGCTCAACCTCAATTGTTTTATTTTTATTCTCTTCTAATATTGAAATTGACTGGTCAAAATATTTAATTTCCTTGTCATTAATAGAGGTGATTATATCTCCTTGCTGCAAGTCATAATTCTTGTTTAATGAGGTGCCTGAAACTGACTGAATAATAAAAGGAGCTCTTAATTCAAATCCAGTCCCATCTCCACTAGATGACATTTTTCCAAGAAAATCAACTGGTAAATTAATATCAATAATTTCTCCATTTCTGTCAACCTTATAAGTTTTTGCGCCAATAACAGATATTCTTAACTCAGTGTAAGTTTCAATTTCTTTTCCATCAACAGAAATTATTTTATCGCCTGTTAGAAATCCAGATTCAATAAATATAGGATTCGTTATTAGCACTCCTCCATCAATAGAGTTTAATGGGATTGTAGTGTCTCCATAATTAAAAGCAAGGGAGACATAGATTATAAATGCTAATATAAAATTCACCACGACACCCCCAAGCATTATTATCAATCGTTGCCATCCTGGTTTTGATCTAAACTCCCAAGGTTGTGGCTCTTTAGCCATTTGCTCCTTATCCATGCTTTCATCTATCATGCCTGCAATTTTAATATATCCACCAAGAGGTAGCCAGCCAATGCCATAAACAGTTTCCCCTATTTTTTTCTTAAAAAGTGAAAATTTAATGTCAAAAAACAAATAGAACTTTTCAACTCGTGTTTTAAATAATTTAGCTGGGATATAATGTCCAAATTCATGCAAGACAATTATTAGTGATAAGCTTAAAATAAATTGCGATAGCTTGATAAGAATTTCCATATTAACAAAGAAAAATTATTTGAGGACAAATGTAAACGAATAATAGTAAATTAAAAAAAAATAAGATCTGTTATTATTTTATCAAAAGATGCTTAAAAATAAGCCCCTTGTCAGAAAAAAATTTTATGAAGTATTGGCCAGGGCTAAAGCCCCTTACGTCTATATATTTACTATACTTCCTGCTAGCTACATTTTGACCTGAAACATTGTAAATAATTAAAGAATCTATGGTTAGATTTCTTGGTTTAATAATTTTAAACTTATTATTGGTTGGTGTTGGAGAAATTGAAACTTCATTTTGAATATCATTGGAAGTTAAAGACAAAACAATTTCATTGTTTTTTGAAATTATATCATAATATGGATCAAATTCTATATCAGATATATCAAATAAAACTGTTTGAAAAAACTCTTGCCCATTGTAAGTGTTATCTAATGTAATCGTTGTGTTTTCGCCATTAGTTCCGTTTAATTTCAGAGTGACTTTAGATTCAAAAAAATCAACAGTCCAATGACTTTGTACTTGGTTGATTACAAATCTAGCTAAATTCTCACTTGGCTGGCTCCATTCAATAGTATAAGTAGGATATCCCTCACCATATAGCCAGTCATTAAAAAATTCTGTTAAATCTACCTGTGCTGTTTCTTCAACAGATGCTATGAAATCGTCTGATTTAGCATAACCATAAGAAAGATCTGGGTCTGCTAGATAATTTTGAAGACTCTCAAAAAATATAGCATCATTTAGCTCTTTACGTAGCATGTGCGCCACCATTGCTCCCTTACTATAAGATAATCTGCCATTAAATATCCTAGAAGAAGTTGTGTCATTATCAATAATATATACTGAACCTCCTGGCTGACTAGTGATAGAATTAATTCTATTCTGTTTCCAGGAAGTAAAACTCTCAAATCCATCAAGATTTTCTATTACCAATCCTGATAAGTAAGTTGCAAATCCTTCATTTAGCCAAATGTCTTTCCAGCTACCACAAGTCACTTTATTTCCAAACCATTGATGAGCTAATTCATGAGCTATGAGTCCCCTGCTAAATCCGCCCATAAAAGAAACTGTTGTATGTTCCATTCCTCCTCCCCATCCAAATTGTGCGTGTCCATATTTTTCATTTGAAAAAGGATATTCTTCAAAAAGATCAGAAAATAAATTCATAATATCAACAGTTATTGGAGTACTTTGGTTAGCATTATCATGATTTTCAGGATATACATAGTTAACAATCTCAAATGGAGAACCATTATTATCTACTACATGGCTATATGTTAAATAGTTAGTTACTGCAATTGCTATAAGATAAGCTGGAATAGGGTATTGATGTTTAAAATGTGTGGTTTTGTCTTGTCCACTAGTAATTTGACTAATTTCTAATCCATTTGAAACAGCAATATTTTCTTCGTTATTAGAATTAAATTTCGGGGTTGTAATAAAAACATCTATTAAATCTATTTTATCATTAAGATCTTGCTTACAAGGCCACCATCCCTTAGCTCCATAAGGTTCTGATAATGTCCAAATAATTGGAGAACCATTATGATCTGATTGTTCATAGGACCCAAAACCAGAGCTTACTGGATTTCCTGAATAAATCACTTTTAAAGAGTCCATAACACCCGCATTTTGTAATGCTGGTAAATCAATTATTAATTCATCATCGGTGGTGTGTACAAAATTTAATAAAGCTCCTGAATACAGGTGGTATACCCCAGAAACATTCATATTCTCTGTCAGATCAAAAACAACTTGATTAAGATCTTCCTTAGCAACATAATGTGAAGTAATTTGTCCTTCCAAATAAGCGCTTGAAGGATCTAAATTAAATTCTAATTTATGGTATTTTAAATCATAATTAGCAGTATTCAAATTAGTCTTAAAATCAATCTTTTTAGATGCGATATTTGATTCAAATGCAACTATGTTATCTAGTTCCTCGTCGTAATTTTGAGCTATTAAAACAATCGGAAGCAAAAAAAAGAATAAAGAGGTTAACCTCATGCTATTTAGAAAAATTTGAAAGTAAAATTAGTGATTAAATAGTGAATCTGTTGTATTTTTGGATTTAAATAAAGTTAGATTTAATGAAGCTTTTTAGAAACCGAGATATTTTACCAGCCTCTATTTTTGCAGTTTTTTCAATCATTGCAATTAGTATATTTTATTCTATACTAAAACCTAAGGAGATACTTCCTATATACCAGCCCGCACAGGTAAATGCAAAACTGGTAGATACTTCAATTGCCTATAAAATTAAATATCATACTATTTCCGACTTTAGTCTAATTAATCAAAATGGAGATACAATTACAGAAGCATTCTATGATGATAAAATTTATGTTGCTGACTTTTTCTTTACAACCTGTCAATCAATTTGTCCAATTATGACAAAGAATATGAAAGAAGTACAAGATAAATTAATAAATGATAAAGAAATCCTTCTATTATCTCATAGTGTTACTCCTGAAATAGACTCTGTTGAGCAATTAAAAAGATATGCCATTTCGAACCAAATTAATGATGATAAGTGGAATTTAGTTACAGGGGATAAAAAGCAAATTTATAATCTTGCTCGAAAATCTTATCTCGCTGTTGAAGATGATCCATTAGGAAATTATGATATGATTCATACAGAAAACTTTATGCTAATTGACAAAAAAAAACAGATTAGAGGTTTTTATGATGGCACCCTAGAATCAGAAATAATACGACTACTAGATGATATTGAAATATTAAAAAAACTAGATTAATAAGCTCTATTTTTCTTACTTTTAGCTACTTAAAATGATTCTAAATAAGATATATGCATTCTATTGCTGATTTAAAAAAAGGAGAGAAAGCCATCATTAAAGATGTTTCAGCTAATAATATTCCTATAAAGCTATTGGAAATGGGCTGTCTTCCTGGGAATGAAGTTGAAGTAATACAATTAGCTCCACTTTTAGGGCCAATGTACATTAACATTAATGGCAGTCATTTAGCAATAAGAAAAGAAACTGCAAAATTAATAATAATAGATAAGCTTATAAATAATGAGTAAGCAAATCAAGGTAGCGCTCATTGGCAATCCCAATACTGGCAAAACATCAATATTTAATTCCTTAACTGGACTAAATCAAAAAACAGCAAATTATCCAGGGGTTACTGTTGAAAAAAAGGAAGGCATATGTAAGCTTGATCGAGGTGTTAAAGCACATATATATGATCTGCCAGGGACATATAGTTTGAATGCTTCATCAATGGATGAAAATATTGTAGTAGAACTGCTTTTAAACAAGAATCATAAAGATTATCCTGACCTAGCGATTATAGTAAGTGATGTAGAAAATCTAAAAAGAAATTTAGTCCTATTTACTCAAGTAAAAGATCTAAAAATACCTACAATTTTAGCAATAAATATGTCTGACAGAATGAAATATAAGGGGATTGAATTAGATCTATCTTATCTTGAAAATCATCTTGATACAAAAATTATTCTAACAACTAACCGAACAAATCTCTGGACAGATACATTAAAAGATCTAATTAGTAATTATAATAAACTGCCGTCAAATAAATTTATGGATCCCCAACTAATTGATCCAGAATATTTTAAAAATCTACAACGAACTTTCCCAGAACAGGATTTATATAAATTATGGGTGGTTATATGTCAAGACGCAAACTTTACTAATGTAGATAAGAATTTTTTAGATGGTGCAGATTTTGAAATAAAATCAATATCTGAGCTTAAAAGGCTTCAGCAAAAAGAAACTATAAAACGATACCAACTCATAAACAATATTTTAAAATTAGGGCAAAAAGTTGATCAATCAAAAGCAATAGGATTTGGAGCTGCTATGGATAGAATACTGACCCATAAAATTTTTGGTTATGTTTTCTTTTGTTTAATTCTATTGGGAATGTTTCAGGCTATATATGAATGGGCTACAATTCCTATGAATTATATTGATTCAATGTTTGCATCAATAACTGGATGGGTTAAAATAAATTTTCCTAGTGGAGCGATGACAGATTTACTTGCTGATGGTATAATAACAGGAATTGGGGGCATTGTTATTTTTGTTCCTCAAATTGCATTCCTATTTATGTTTATTTCAGTTCTCGAAGAAAGCGGATATATGAGCAGAGTAGTGTTCTTAATGGACAGAATTATGCAAAAATTTGGTCTAAGCGGAAAAAGTGTAGTTCCATTAATTTCTGGAGTAGCATGTGCAATTCCTGCAATTATGGCAACTAGGAATATTGAAAGTTGGAAAGAGAGATTAATTACAATTCTAGTCATTCCTTTTATGACGTGCTCTGCCAGACTTCCTGTTTATTTAATTATAGTTGCATTAGTAATTCCAAATGAAACAATATTAGGGGTTAACTATCAAGCCGTAGCATTGATGTCATTATATATTATTGGGTTTTTAGCTGCTATATTTTCAGCATATATATTAAACATAATATTGAAAATGAAAAAAAGATCTGTTCTAGTAATGGAAATGCCTAATTATAAAATACCATTAATAAAAGATGTGCTTTATACCGTTATAGAAAAAACTAAATCATTTATAGTAGAGGCAGGAAAAATTATACTTGCAATCTCTATTATTCTTTGGTTTTTGGCTACTAATGGTGTTGGAGATAAATTTAAAAATCCTGAAAAATATGTTTCACAAAAAATCGAGCTACTTACTGAAAATGAACTTCAAACAGAAATGGCAGCAATAAAATTAGAAAACTCATTTATTGGTAATATTGGAAAAACTATTGAGCCTGTATTTAAGCCTTTAGGGTATGATTGGAAAATTGGAATTGGTTTGATTACATCATTTGCAGCAAGAGAAGTTTTTGTTGGCACACTAGCTGTAATATATAATATTGAAAATTATGATGATTCTAAAGGAAAGCAAAGAGAATTAAAAAATATTATGCGGCAAGAAACAGATAAAAATGGCAATAAGATTTTTACATTAGCTTCTGGCATATCATTATTGCTTTTCTATGCATTTGCCATGCAGTGTATGAGTACTTTAGCAATTGTAAAAAAAGAAACAAATTCATGGAAATGGCCAGCAATACAGTTCATTATAATGACATTAATTGCATATATTGTATCATTAATCGCTTTTCAATTAATTAGCTAAATGGAATTTAATATTCAAAATTTTTTGGTAATTCTATCAGTAGGCTTAGCTATCCTATACTTGGTAAAAAAATATAATCCTAAAAATGAAAATAAAAATTGTGGTGATAAAGATTGTGGATGCCACTAATACTATCCTAAAGCGACATCAAGACACATCATAACAATGAATCCAGCAACTAATCCCATAGTAGCTAAATCTGTGTTTCCTCCTCTTTGACTCTCAGGGATTACCTCTTCGACAACAATAAAAATCATTGCTCCTGCTGCAAAAGCCAATGCATATGGTAAAATTGGCAGTACACTCATTACAATAGCAGCTCCAATTACTGCAAATATTGGTTCAACAATTGCTGATAATTGCCCCCATTGCCATGATTTCAATTTACTTACTCCCATTCTTCTAAGCGGCATTGATACGGCAAATCCTTCAGGAAAATTCTGTATCCCTATGCCTATTGCTAAAGCTATAGCAGATCCTAGAGTAAATACTGCTGTTCCGTCCATTCCCAATAAGTCCGGTGATGCTAATGCGCCAAATGCAACTCCTACGGCCAAACCTTCCGGAACATTATGAATTGCTATTGCTAAAACAAGTAGTACCGTTTTTTTAAGATCTGTCTTAGGCCCTTCTGCTTCATTATCTTTTCCGAATATATGTAAATGAGGAATTATTTTATCTAATATATACAGGAACAATGCTCCAGCAAAAAATCCTACTGCTGGAGGTAGCCATATTGGCGTAGAGCTTAATCCTAACTCGTTTTGTAATTCGACATATTCTATTGCTGGAGATAATAGTGACCAAAAACTTGCTGCAATCATAACTCCCCCAGTAAAACCTAAAGCTGTATCTAATAATTTTCTATTAGACGCTTTAAAGAAAAAAACAAGGCCTGCTCCAAATGCTGTAAGGATCCATGTGAATATTCCCGCATAAAGAGCTTGTATTATAGGATTGGTTTCTGATTCAAAAAAATCAATTATATACTCCATCTTCTTATGTGTATTTTAAAATTATTGTGAAAATATAAAAAATTATAATCCCCTGTCTTTTTTTATTAATATATATGCTTCTTGAACTTTTTTAAATTTTTCTTCTGCTCCTTTTTGATGTTCATTTCCAAGATGAGCAACCTTGTCAGGATGGTATTTTTTTGCCATCTTTCTATAAGCCTTTTTTATTTCTTGATCAGATACTGTACTGCTAGTTTCTAATATTCTATATGCTGACTCTATGTCTTCATAAAACATAGCTTTTATACTCTCAAAATCAGAGAAATTAATTCCTAAATAAGTGGCAATTTTATTAATTATTATTACTTCACTCTCTAAAACAATTCCATCAGCTTTTGCTACACCAAAGAGAAAATGTAATAATTGAAGTCTTGAGGGATGATCCATCATTGATCTTATTTGAAAACACACTTTTCTTATTGGAATCTTAGATAAATTATTTAATTTTTTGAAAAGCTTAAAAGCATTATTAGCTCTTGTTTTTCCATACATTCTAATAAAGTGATTCCTAACATAATCTAATTCTCTTTTATCTTTAACACCATCAGCCTTTATAACAATAGCAGATAAAATAAGTAAACTAATTTCAAAATCTCCAGACTTAGTGCCAGAGTGAAATGAGGATGAGTTCTTTTTAGAAAGTGGATCAAACATGCTCCCCAACACCAACCCCAATATCCCTCCTATTGGTCCTAAAAAAGCCCAGCCTATTGAAGCGCCTATCCACTTTGACATACTCATATCTATAAATTTATTTAAAGATAGTATTATCTTAGTATAACTTGATTACATTATTAATATTGATTTGTATATTTGTTTAAATTTTAAATTATAATAAATGTACCCTGAAGATTTAGTAATGCCAATGAGAAAAGAGCTCACCGATGCTGGATTCAAAGAGCTCCTTAATAGCGAAGACGTTAAGGCAATTATTGCCAAAAATGAAACAACACTAATTATCGTTAATTCTGTTTGTGGTTGTGCTGCAGCAAATGCTAGGCCAGGAGCAATAGAGAGCCTTAATAATAGCAAATCTCCTGCTAATATTGCAACAGTATTTGCAGGTGTTGACAAAGAAGCTACAGATGCTGCGAGAGGATATATGATTCCTTTCCCTCCAAGCTCACCATGTATAGCATTGTTTAAAGATGGGGAATTAGCACATATGTTGGAGCGTCACCATATTGAGGGGAGACCTGCTGAATTAATTGCTGAAAACCTAAAAAATGCATATAACGAACATTGCTAGTTATATAACATTAATCTATCTAAAGTAGTTTTTTGTTTTAGCTCACTTAAGTTAATAACCATTAACTTTTTAATTTCATTTGGACGACCATAGTTCTTATACACAGTATACTTTAAATATGTAGGATTATCTTGATTCTCAATACTAAAGTTTTCAATATTAATAATCCATTCACCCTTTTCAGAATCATCGATTATAAATTCTTCTGTATTATAACCATATTGAATTTCATCTATCATATTAGCTTTGCTGTCAATAACAGTGTGAGACCAATCAAAATATTTATTGTTTGGATTAACAAACTGAATATTAAATTCAATATTTGGATCAGTCCAGTCAAATACAATTCTATAATCATAACCAAAATCCTTCCATATATATTCAGGGAATAAATAGCTCAAAGCTTTTATAGGGAATTTAGTAAAGTTTAGATCTTCTATATTTGAAAAATACATTTGTGCTGCTTCATTAGCAATAGTTTCCTCAAGGCCAAGCATATCAACCATTGATATTGATTTATTAAGCATTATTGAGTATAATTCTGCAGCCATAGAATAATTTCCTAGTTCTTTATAAATTAAAGCTAAATCTCTATAAGATTGTTCATCATTTGGTCTTATTTTCATAAGATATTGATACACAATTTTAGCATCTTCTAATTTTCCTATTTCCTCCATCTTAAATGCTAATGCTTTTAATGCTTTTGTGTTGTTTTTAGCTAATGCTGCCAAAGATGTAAGTATTGAATAGGAAAAATTCTTATCCCATTTAGAAAAATATTCATAACATTCGAAATAGTATGGAATTGAAAGTGTATTAACATACTTTTTCTGATCCTTAAATATCCTCTTAGCATCAATAAAAGTTTTGGAGGATTTTAATTCTTTAATATAATATGAATCAATTGAATCCTTGGCTATCTCTGGTAATTCTTCAGTATAATCGTTACCTTTTACCAAAGCAGAATTAATAATCTCTGCAGAACCTCTAGCAAGGACACTCATCTTTATTATAAACGCCCCGCCTCTTCCTTCACTTCCATATTTGTTTGTTGCTCCAATTGATCTTAAAAGTGTTATGCTTTCAATTTGTTGAGGATCTAGAAAATCAGGCGTTTCAGTATAAATCATTCCATCAACATCAAAGATTGCACTTGCTGAATTATTGATTGACAGACTTCCTCCCCTTATGTAGATTCTTGCTTTATTTCCTGTTGGAGACATATCTTGGTTAGATCCTACTTGAACTCCTGCAAATTTTCCTTTAATAGCATCAACAATTGAAATTGCAGCAGGAGATATATCCTTTGCCGTAATAGTTGATGCAGAGAATCCCATTGCATCTTTATTTTTTTTACCATATCCAGTGTCTACATCATTATCCGTTATTTTTGAAGAATTTAATATTACTTCATCTAATATTTCTGCACTCGTCTTAAGTAATACATATGTATCATCTAAGTTCTCAACAATAATTTGTTTTTCATCCATGCCTAGATAATTAACTATCAGAATATCATTAAGATTTGCTTTAATATTAAAATACCCTTCGAAATCAGATTTAGATTCAATCAGTGTCTTTTTAATTCTAATGGTCGCTCCCTGAATTGGACCAGAAACACTAAAAACCTTTCCATATATAATTTCTGTATCATCGTCTGTATAAAATTCACTATTCCATGTAAGATTAGAATGTGCTTGCTTTAAATAAAACTTATTAGTATTTCTTAAGAAATTGTAAAGTTGTTCTAAGGTGATTTCTAATGATTTATATCCATTTGATTTAATTATAAAAAGGTCTTGATCATTAATTAAATCCTCTTGATAGACTAATTTAAATTTCCCATTTTCATTAGTTAATGTCGCAATGTTTTTATTCTTAAAACTAATCTCGCTATATGGAATTGGCTCATTAGTTTGATAGTCTAATACATAGGCATCAATTGTGATTTGATATTGCGCAAAAATTGTTGAGGAAAATAAGAAAAATAAAAAAATAATTATTCTATTCACTAGATATTTTCTGTTTTATTAAAATGTAAATATGATAAATAGTTTTTAAAAAAAAGTTAAAAAAATTCTAATATTTAGTTAAAATTTGGCTTTCTTTTTTCTAAAAAAGCATTTGTTCCCTCAATAAAATCTTGTGTTTGAAAACAATTACTAAATTCTCTCATTTCAACTTCATATCCATTTACCCCGTCTTTATAATTAGAGTTAATTGCAATTATGCTAGCTTTAATTGCCAAAGGAGAATTTTTTAATATTTTCATGGCTATTTCATTTGAAGCTCTCATTAAATTATCCTGTGAAACAACGTGATTCACTAGACCTAAAGACAAAGCGTTATTTGCGTCTATCATCCTCCCTGTCATTATTAATTCCATTGCTTTACCTTTCCCAACTAATTGAGATAATCTCTGAGTTCCTCCATAGCCAGGGATAACTCCAAGTGATACCTCTGGCAATCCCATTTTTGCATTTTCACTAGCAATTCTTATATGACATGACATGGCTAATTCTAAGCCTCCTCCTAAAGCAAATCCATTAATTACAGCAATAACTGGTTTTGATAAATTTTCAATAAAATCGCATAATTTTTGATGCCCATTTAATGAAAGATCATAGCCTTGATCAATACTGAAATTAGCAAATTCACTTATATCTGCTCCTGCAACAAATGCTTTCTCTCCAGCTCCTGTAATAATAATAATTCTTATGTTGTTGTCATTATCAGCAATTGATATTGCCTCATGTAATTCAGCAATTGTTTCTATATTTAGTGAGTTTAGTTTTTTTGGCCTGTTAATTACAATCTTTGCAATTCGATCAGAGGCTTCTAAAAAAATATTATTGTAAGACATATTATTTTAATTTTTTAGGGAAAACTACATTAAAGGTAGTCCCTTGATTTTCTTTTGTTTTAAATGTAATGGATCCATTATAAGCTTTCATAATACTTTGTATCATTGATAGGCCTAACCCCATCCCGCTAGATTTTGTAGTAAAGCTAGGTTCAAATATTTTAGTTTTGTTTTCTTCTAAAATACCATTTCCATTATCCTGTATATTTATTACAACATTTTTTTTGTTAGAATGAACTTTTACAAAAATCATTGGATCCCTATCTTCAGGAATAGCCTGGATTGCATTATTTAATAAATTAGTTACAACTCTTATTAGTTGAGTTCTGTCAAACAAAGTTAAAATTTCATCATTCTCAGTAGTATATTCTACATAATCTTTGTCAAAAATATCTAAAGCTATTTGAACAACTTCTACAACGTTAAGTAGCTCTCTCTTTTGTTCTGGCATATTTGCAAAATTTGAAAAAGCTGTAGCTATTGAACTCATGGTATCAATTTGCTCAATTAAAGACTTACTAAAGTCTCTTATTTTGTTTTTATTCTTGTCATCCTCTGAATTAAAGTTTTTTTCAAATGACTGGATGGTAAGTCTCATTGGAGTTAATGGGTTTTTTATTTCATGTGCCACCTGTTTTGCCATTTCTCTCCATGCTGTTTCCCTTTCAATCTTTGCTAATTTTATCGCACTATCTTCTAAATCATCAATCATTGTATTGTAGGATTCTATCAATATTGAAACCTCCTTGGGTGTTTTTTCAATATCTATTTTTGCATTTTCCTCATTAAGTTTAGTTGTTTTAATTCTTTGACTTATTCTAGTTAGAGATTTAGTAATATAATTAGAAAGAAAATATGCAAAAATAAAAGCAATTAGCAACATGTTTATATAGACTATTCCTAAATTCATTAAAAATGATTTTAATTCTTTTCTGTTTAAAGATTCGTCTATATAATACGGCATGTGAATTATGCCTATTGGGACTTCCTTATTATAAATTAAATTATAAGACGACTTGCTGTATTTAGATTCTCTGCTGTCTTCAACATATCTTGTTTCGTTTTCTTCTTGAAAAAATGTTAGTATTTTAGGAGATAAAATATTTTCAAAACTATTTCTACTGCCAGCAATTGAGCTCTTTAATAATCCCCCTTGCAAACTATATAACTCAAATGGAATTTCGTGTATATTTGTAATCTCATTAATTTTATTTTGAGGAATAGAGTCTAAACTCTCCATCTTCCTTTCAGATAAAAAATAATTTAGATTTAAAATTAAATGATTCTCTTTTCTTTCTAATCTTTGTTCGTGATACTCCTTCGATTGTTTATCAAACTGTATTATTGTAATTGCTGCAATTAGAATTGATGCAACAATTACTAGCAATATCATATAATAAAATATTCTAGAGCTTAAAGAAGTTTTGTTATTATTATTGATTATTTTCAAATTAATATCATATTAATCTATGCAAAGTAGTTTAACTAAATTTTATATTAAAAATACTAATAATTTATTTTTATTATGCGTATTTACAAATTAAACACTATGCCTGCCTAATGTTTAATTTGTATATTTAGTTCCATAATTAAAGACAAAAACAATGATTCAAAAAATATTAACGGCGATGACAATAATTATTGCTGGACTAATAGCTCTTATATATGCTTTTGATGTAGATTATTTATTGAAGGGGGTAAGAGTTGTTTACCTTACTGGAAATAACACAGCTTATTTGTCTGACTACAAATATTTTGACAATAGAATAATTGAACCATCTCCTGTCGCTGAACCGTGGGCAAAACACAATAAATATAATACTATAGAAGAAACAGAAGAACTCGCTGCAATTAACAAAGACAGGGAAACAAAAGCTTTTTTAGTGATTAAAAATGATAGTGTTCTTTTTGAAAAATATTTTGATGGTTATAGTGAAAGTTCTAAATCTAATTCTTTTTCAATGGCTAAAAGTATTACTGTCACATTGCTAGGCAAGGCAATCATGGATGGCAAAATCAAAAGTCTTGATCAGCCTGTTGGAGACTTTTTTGATGAATATAAAACTGGCTTTGGAGCAGAGTTAACTGTGGGTAATCTAGCATCGATGTCTTCAGGAATGAAATGGAATGAAAAATATTATAGTGTTATTAACATTACATCTGAAAGCTATTTTTCAGATGATTTAAGGTCTGTAATTTTAAATCAAAAAATTATTGAAAAGCCTGGACAAAAATTTAGATATTCTAGTGGAGATACTCAGCTTCTTGGAATGATTATTGAAAAAGCAACCAATACCAATCTTTCTGACTATTTAAGAAATAATTTTACGAATCCTATGGGATTTGAAAATGAAGCGCTCTGGCAATTAGATAGTGAAGAAAGTGGTATGGAAAAAGCTTATTGTTGTTTTGCTAGCAATGCTAAAGACTTTGCAAGGTTTGGAAAATTATATAAAAATAATGGTAAATGGAATAATGAAATATTATTAGATTCCACTTTTATAAACAAGGCAACAAGCTCAGTTTTTGATGCCAGCCCATATTATGGGTATGGTTGGTGGCTCTATACATTTGAAGGCAAAAAAGTATATACTATGAATGGCCATAGAGGGCAATTTGTTATTGTATTTCCTGAAGAAGATATAATTATTGTTAGGCTTGGTGATATAAATATTCAAGGGGATTATGAATCAGGAGATCTATATAAATATATTTCGGAGGGATATAATTTGGCAACCTCAATAGACTAATTTTTGAAAAAAGATATTTTACTTAAAATAGATAAGCTTGGTATTGGGCTTATTAACAAAGAATCAGATAATACATTATTAAATAGCATTTCCTTTGATATACCTAAAAATAAAATTGTTGGGTTAGTTGGTGAATCAGGCAGTGGGAAATCCCTTACTGCCCTTTCAATATTGCGTTTATTAAATTCTAAAATATATAATACTTCTGGAAAAATTATCTTTAATAATAAGAATATTTTAGAATTAAATTTAAATGAAGTTCAGAGAATTAGGGGCAAAGAGATTGCTATGATATTTCAAGAACCAATGAGCGCTCTTAATCCTACTATGACTATAGGGAATCAACTAATTGAAATATGTAAAAGGCATTTAAATTTAAGCCATAGTGAGATTATAAAAAAAATTAACAATTTAATCAGTAAGGTAAGACTTGATGATATTAATAATCTTTTAAAAAAATTTCCTCATGAAATATCTGGAGGACAGAAGCAAAGAGTCATGATAATTATGGCCCTTTTGTGCAATCCTTCATTATTAATTGCAGATGAACCAACAACAGCTCTTGATGTTACTGTTCAAAAAGAAATCCTTCAGCTAATAAAAGATTTGCAAAAAAGTGAAAATTTAAGTGTTCTTTTTATTTCTCATGATCTGTCTGTCGTTAAAGAGATTGCTGATAAAATTATTATTATGAAAGCAGGAGAAATTGTTGAACAAGGAAGTAAAAAGACTTTGTTTGAAAATCCAAAAAATCCATATACTAAAGTACTGCTTTCAATTAAGCCTTCTAAAAACATCAGATTAAAAGAATTGCCTACAATTGAAAAAATTCTTAACAAGAATTTTAAAAATGAAATAATTAATACTAAGACAAGATCTAAAAAACGTAATAAAATATATTCAAAACCCCCGCTATTAAAAATTTCTAATATTAACAAAACCTATATTTCAAAATTAGGGTTATTTAGTAAACAGTATAGTTTCAAAGCATTAAAAAAAATAAATCTAGAACTTTATGAAGGAGAAACATTAGGGCTTGTAGGTGAATCTGGATGTGGAAAAACTACAATAGCAAAAACAATATTACAAATTGAAAAAACTGATTCAGGCACTATTATATATAAAGGCAAGGAAATAGCGCAATTATCTAAAAGAGAATTTAAACAGTTTAGGAAAGATATTCAGTTAATTTTTCAAGACCCATATTCATCTCTAAACCCTAAACTAAATGTTTGTGAAACAATTATAGAGCCTATAAAATATCATAGGATATTAACTAACAGGAAAGAGCTTGTTAAAAGGGCAATAGAATTATTAATTGATGTTGGTTTGTCCGAAGATTTTCTTTATAGATATCCCCATGAACTCTCAGGGGGACAAAGGCAAAGACTAGGAATTGCAAGGGCAATTAGTGTCAATCCAAAAATAATAATCTGTGACGAAGCTGTATCAGCATTAGATGTCTCTGTAAAAGCTCAAGTACTTAATCTATTAAATAAATTAAAAGATGATTACAATTTCACATACATATTTATATCTCATGATTTATCTATAGTCAAACATATGTGTGATAATATTATAATAATGAATAGGGGTAGAATAGAAGAATCTGGGGACCTCGATAAAATTTTTGTTAACCCAGAAAAAAAGTATACAAAAAAATTAATTGATGCTATTCTCTAGTTAAGCGTTTATTAAAAATAGACTATAAATAATATTTAATTTTGTTTTATAATAGTTCTAACCCTAACTGGGAATCTTAGGAAAATTGTGAAAATTTCAGTAAACTTGAGTTATGACAAAAATTTGGGAATCTAAAGATTTTAAAAATTCAAACCTATATCATTTTTTGTCTTATGTCAATCAAAAACATGGGCTAGCATTAAATGATTATGCTGCGCTTCACCAATGGTCTATAGATAAGTTAGAGGATTTTTGGATGACAATAGCATTATTTTTTGATATTGATTTTGTAGCCAAACCTGTAAAAATTTGTAACATTCAAATTCCATTCTATAAAACTCAATGGTTTGTCAATAGCACTTTAAGTTATAGTTCGCACCTCCTACGTCATGCTAAGCCAAATTCAATTGCAATAATCTACAGGAATGAATTAGGAGATGAAGTAAAAATTTCATGGAATTCACTCCTGCATAGAGCCTCTAATATCAAAAATAAGCTTATCCAGGCTAAAGTAAAAAAAGGTGATGTTATCGCTGGCTATTTACTAAATCATCCTGACACGATTGCCTCCTTTATTGCAACAAATTCCCTGGGAGCAATTTGGTCTTGTTGTTCTCCTGATTTTGGTATTGATAGTATTGTAGATCGATTTGGACAATTAAAACCCAAAGTACTTCTAGCTCATAATAAGTATACTTATGGTGGGAAACCCTTTGATCAATCAAAAAAAATAGTAGCATTAGAAAAGAGGTTGCCATCACTAAGAAAAACATTAGTATTCTCAAATAATTTTGAGGATTGGGATTTAGAGTCAAAATCATGGATTGATTTACAGCCTGTATCTGTTCCTTTTGAACATCCTATTTGGGTATTGTTTTCATCTGGAACAACAGGGGCTCCAAAAGCAATAACACATAGCACTGGAGGTATTCTTCTTGAACAATACAAGGCCCTGGCATTACATCAAAATTTATTTGTCGGTGAAAGATTTTTTTGGAATACTACATCGGGCTGGATGATGTGGAACTATGCCCTTGGATCTCTTCTGTGCGGAGCAGTACTTTGTCTATATGACGGGGCAGCTAACTTTCCTGATTTAGGAGCTCAATGGCGTTTTGCCAAGGAAGCAAAAATCAATCATTTCGGAAATGGTGCTCCATTATATATTCAAAGTATGAAAGAAAATATAAAGGAAGTAAATGAGTCTGATTTATTAGATTTAAAAACCCTAGGATCAACAGGATCACCGCTATCTACAGATGCTTTTATATGGTTACAAAAACAATTACCTAAGGTACAAATCATTTCATTAAGTGGAGGTACTGATGTGTGTTCTGCCTTTATTGGAGGAAGTTCAATGCTTCCTGTTTATGCTGGATATTTGCAATGTAAAATGCTTGGTGCTGCAATAGAGTCCTGGGATGTAAATGGGAATTCAATAGAAAACCTAACTGGAGAATTAATTATGACTAAGCCCATGCCTTCAATGCCTATTTACTTTTGGGGTGATAATAATTTTGAAAAATATCATGATTCATATTTTTCTAATAACTCAAATGTTTGGACGCATGGAGACTGGATTTCAATTGATTCTAAACGTGGAATATTGATGCAAGGTCGTTCCGATGCTACCTTAAATCGTAATGGGATTAGAATTGGTACTTCTGAAATTTACATGGCATTAGACAGATTAGATAATATTAAAGATGCTCTCATTATTGAGTTTCCAATAGAGGGAGAGGCTAATAGTCAGTTATTGCTTTTTGTAGTAGCTTCAAGGCCTTTAAATGATAAATCAAAAACCGAAATTAAACAACACCTAAGAAAACAATGTTCACCTCGTCATACTCCGGATTATATTATACCTGTAAAAGAAATTCCTTATACAATAAGTGGGAAAAAAATGGAAATTCCAGTTAAAAAAATATTTTTAGGATTGCCTTTAGAAAAAGTTGCTGCTTCTGGAGCTATGCGTAATCCTGAAAGCCTAAATGCTTTTGTGGAAATTAAAAATAAAATGAATTTTTAATAAAAGAAAATTCAGATTAAAAATCTATCTCAAGTATTTCTTGATCAGTATTTTTCCCTGACCCTAAACTGTCTATAACAAATTTATTACACTCCAATTCAATTGTTATATAATCGGGTTTTTGAAATGCCTCCTGAGACACGTTTAGAATAGAGTCCTGATAACAGCTTTTCATATATAAACCCCAAATAGGTAATGCCATTGTTGCTCCTTGTCCGTATGCTATTTCGGGAAAATGGATAGACCTGTCTTCAGCACCAACCCAAACTCCTGTAACTAAATTAGGAACCATTCCAATAAACCATCCATCGCTTTGGTTTTGGGTAGTTCCGGTCTTTCCTGCGATTGGGTTTTTAAATTCATATGGATATCCGGTTACCACATTTTTGTATGCTAAATTATGTTCATCAGAACCTACAGTTCTTAATCTAGTTCCAGATCCTGAACGAGTAACTCCCTCTAACAAATTCACTGTAACATATGCTACCTCCTCACTTAATACATCTCTTGTTTCAGGCTTGTGTTCATATAACAGTGTTCCATTCTTATCTTCTATTTTCTCTACGAAAACAGGCTTAGTATATACTCCTTTATTTGCAAAGGTAGAATATGCTGCTACCATCTCATATACGCTCAGGTCAGGAGTCCCCAGCGCTATAGAAGGAACTGACGGGATGCGTTGTTCTATACCCATATTCTTCGCTAATGTAACTACAGGCTTAGGGCCTATTCTATCCATTAATCTGGCAGTAATTGTATTAACAGAATTTGCTAAAGCATTTTTTAAAGTTCTTGTTCTGCCATATTTATCTCCAGAATTTTTTGGACACCACTGTTCTACATTTCCAAATTTGTTTTTGTCTATACAAAATTGGCTGTCTGGGAAAGTATCGCATGGCGAAAGATGGAGTTGATCAATTGCAGCAGCATATACAAAAGGCTTAAAAGTTGATCCCGTTTGCCTCTTTCCTTTTTTAGCCATGTCGTATTGGAAATGTTTATAATTCATCCCTCCAGCCCAGGCTTTTATAAAACCATTTGTTGGATCCATGGACATCATCCCGGGTCTCAAAAAAGACTTGTAATATTTCATTGAATCAATAGGCTTCATAATAGTATCAATATCTCCATTCCAAGAAAATACTGTCATCTTAGTTGGCTCAAAAAATGATTCTTCTATTTCTTCTGCTGACTTTTTCATATCATATCTCATTTTTCTCCATCGCTCAGATCTTCTCATAGAAATTCTCAATAGAGTATCTACAGCTCCTGTTGTCAGTTCTCTAAAAGGAGCTATTGAGTCCTCTACAGCTTCGTTTTGTTTAAAAAATTCCTGCTGTAATCTAGGCATATGCTGATCTATAGCTTTTTCTGCATATTCTTGCATACTATAATTAATAGTAGTATAAATTTTTAATCCATCAGTATTCAAATTATATTTTGAGCCATCAGGCTTTCTATTGTCTTTATTATTAATCCACTGCTTCATATATCCTCTTAAATATTCCCTAAAATATGTTGCCAATCCTTCTCTATGTGATTCTGGAGTATAGTTTAATGAAAGAGGTTCTCCTTTAATTGAATCTTTGGCTTTTTCATTTATATAACCATATTTAAACATTTGATTCAATACAACATTTCTTCTGTTTTTTACACCTACAGGATTTCTGTGTGGTCTAGGGTTGTATAATGAAGAATTCTTTAACATTCCTACCAATATTGCTGATTCATTAATATTTAAATCAATTGGTTCTTTCCCAAAATAAATTCTTGATGCACTCCTAATACCATCACCGTTATTTCCAAAATCATAGATGTTTAAATATTGTGCAATAATTTCATTTTTTGTATACTGCTTTTCTAATCTTATAGAAATAATATATTCTTTAATTTTCTGATTAATCCTTTCTAAAATATCTCTAGAACCGTCAGCACCAATAAATAATTGTTTGGCTAATTGTTGAGTAATCGTGCTTCCCCCTCCATCTTTTCCTAATTTAACAAACGCTCTTAAAGTTGATCTCCAATCAATACCTGAATGATCATAAAAACGGATATCTTCAACTGCAAGTAATGCATTTATAAGATGCTTAGGCAATTCATCAAATGTAACTGGAGTTCTATTGTCATTAAAATAATATTTCCCCAATGTTTTATTGTCTGAAGAAAACACTTCACTTGCTAAACTTGTTTTTAGGTTTTCCAATACTTTAAGGTCTGGCATCTCGCCTAATCCTCCTATTGAAGCATAATAAAAGACTCCTGTAATTCCTGCTATAATTAGCACAAAAGACATCCACATAATAAGTAAGTAGCCTTTATATTTCTTTTTTCTGATATTTGAATTTCTATTTGTCAATATTATTATTTTCTTTTTTCTACGCTATAACCAATATCTAAAATCCCCTCAAGAGATTCAAGTCCTTCCTCGATATTTATTAATCTCATTGCATGTTTAATACTTAATTGATATTCTACATCTTTAACTAAGACAAAATTTTCTTTATGGAGAAGCTTATTTTCAACAATATTTATAAACTTCCTGCCGATTAACTCTCCTTCATTTGAAGCCATTGGATATTCCAGAGTATCAATAAGCAATAGCCCTTCAGCATTTTCCAAGGCTGTTATTACAAAAATATTGTTAAACATATATTTATCATTAAGCCTAACTTTTATATATGTATTATAACGTGCAGATGTATCCTTTATTTGAAAATTAAATTTTATAGTACTGTCTTTATGCCAAGCCATTGGCAAGGAATTGTATTGATTAAATAAAGCCTCATTTCTACATGAAGAAAAAACAATCATAACAATGATCAACCATAATCTATAAATCATGTTTTTGTAATTTATTAAACTTACGATTCTTTGGTTTATCAAATCTAGTTATACTCTCACTTTTTAAAGATAGATTGTTCTCATTTTCTTTATTAGATACTATTGCAAATTCTTCAAGAGAGCTAACCATTGCTCCTTTTTTATTAGCTTGAATCATATCATTAGCTCTGTTGGTATCTAGCTCGTGCCAATCAATAGGGTTGTCCAAATATGAATACCAAATACGCCTTTTAAATATATTTACCTTTTGGCAAACAGCAATTCCTTTTTTTGTTTTTATCTTAATTTCTTTTTTTGGTATATGTTTTAAAGCCTCTAAATAAGTTCCAAGTTCATAATTTAAACAACATTTTAATTTTCCACATTGGCCTGCTAATTTTTCAGGGTTAATTGCTAGCTGTTGATATCTAGCCGAAGATGTATTTACTGCTCGAAAATCATGGAGCCATGTTGAGCAACATAATTCTCTTCCACAAGAACCAATTCCTCCTAACCTTGATGCTTCTTCTCTTAGCCCTACCTGTTTCATCTCAATTCTTGATTTAAATTCTCTTGCAAAAAGCCTAATAAGTTCTCTAAAATCAACTCTGTCATTCGCTGTATAATAAAAGGTAATTTTATTTCCATCTCCATGATATTCAGCATCAGAAATTTTCATTTTTAATTCAAGTTTCAGCGCTAGCTTTCTCGCTCTTATCTTAATATCTTCTTCTTTATCTCTAGAGATTTGCCATACATCAATATCTTTTTGTGAGGCAATTCTGTATATGCTGAGAGTATCCTTAGATTCATGATTAATATTTTTTTTCTTCATCTGTATCCTTACTAATTCCCCTAATAAAGTAATAACTCCAATATCATGGCCTTTTTCAGACTGAGTGGCAACAATATCTCCAACTGAAAGTAAAATAGAATTAGTTTTAAAATAGCCCTTTCTTCCGTTTTTAAACCTAACCTCACAAAAAGGAAATGTAGGTTCGTCATGTGGAGCGGCTATATCGTTTAACCAGTCAAATACTGTAAATGTATTACAAGAATTGCTAGTGCACGCCCCATTATTATTGCATCCTCTAGGAGTACCATTACTTTTTGAAATACAATTTTTACAAGACATTATTAAGAGTTAGTTAAATGTTGTTATATTTTTTGTTCTTCCTTTTTTAAATATATCATTGCTGTTCTTTTGTCCTCTTCGTAATTGCTTTTGAAGTTTATGTGGAATTTGTTTTATTTCTAAACATTTATATGAACAGCAGTTTTGCATTTTTGTTTTACATTCCTCACATTGAATAAATAAAAGATGGCATGCATCATTTGCGCAATTTGTATGAACATCAAATGGTTTTCCGCATTGATGGCAATTTGCAATTATATCATCGCTTATTTTTTCAGTTCGCCTATTATCAAAAACGAAGTTTTTTCCTAAAAAGTTGTTTTCTATATTCTCTTCTTTTACTTGACGAATATATTCAATAATTCCTCCTTCTAATTGATATACATTTTTAAATCCCTTATGTTTAAAATAAGCGCTTGCTTTTTCACACCTTATTCCTCCAGTACAATACATTAGTAGTTTTTTGTCTTCCTTGTGTTCTCTTAAATCCTTTTCAATAACACCTAGAGAGTCTCTAAATGTGTCAACATCAGGTAAAATAGCATTTTTAAAATGACCTATTTCACTTTCATAATGATTTCTCATATCAATTACAATTGAATTATTCTGCTTCATTAAATCATTAAAATTCTTAGCATTTAAATGAATGCCTTTATTTGTTACATCAAAAGAATTATCACTCAATCCATCAGCAAGAATTTTGTCTCTTACTTTAATTGTTAATTTTAAAAAAGATTTATTTTCGTGTTCAACTGCAATATTTAAGCGCACCCCTTTTAGAAATGAGATAGAGTTTAAATATTGTTCAAATTTTGAAAAATTTTCATTAGGCAATGAAAGCTGTGCGTTTATCCCCTCATATGCTACATATATTCTGCCTAAAACATCAAGGGTATTCCAAGAAAAAAATAATTTATCTCTAAATATTTGGGGGTCCTTGATGTGTGCATATTGATAAAAGGATAACGTGATTCTTTTTCTTTTAGAAATATCTAAAATCTTTGATCTCTCATCAGAGCTAAGTTTATTGTACAGTTGCATGCTATACTTATTTAAATATTACTTAAATACAAAAGTAATATTTATTATCTTATAGAAAAAAGGACAAAAACAACTAACCTTAAAAATTGTATTCTGAAAAAAGTTGTTCTAAATTAGCATTTACTTAAGTAAGATAACATGGGCTCAGAAAAAGAAAATAAACAAAAAGCATTAAAACTAACATTAGAAAAGCTAGAAAAAGCTTATGGCAAAGGAACTGTAATGAAGATGGGAGACTTAGTAGACGTCACTGTTGAAGCTATATCGTCTGGATCATTGGGGTTAGACATTGCGCTAGGTGTTGGCGGATATCCAAAAGGACGTGTAGTTGAGGTCTATGGTCCCGAAGCATCAGGTAAAACAACACTGACTTTACATGCAATTGCAGAATGTCAAAAAAAAGGAGGTACTGCTGTATTCATTGACGCAGAACATGCTTTTGATAGATTTTATGCTAAGAATCTAGGAGTTGATGTTGAAAATCTTATAATCTCACAACCAGATAATGGCGAACAGGCATTAGAAATTACTGATAACCTTATTAGATCTGGCGCTGTTGATATGGTAATAATTGATTCTGTTGCAGCTCTTACTCCTAAAAGCGAAATTGAAGGAGAGATGGGAGACTCAAAAATGGGATTACATGCTAGACTAATGTCACAAGCTCTTAGAAAATTAACAAGCTCAATTAGCAAGACGAATTGTACTGTCTTCTTTATTAATCAACTTAGAGACAAAATTGGAGTTATGTTTGGAAGTCCTGAGACGACAACAGGAGGGAATGCATTAAAATTCTATGCCTCTATTAGAGTAGATATTAGGCGCTCTACACAAATTAAAAATAGTGATGGAGGTGTTATTGGAAATAGGACGCGTGTTAAAATTGTTAAAAATAAAGTTGCTCCACCATTTAGATTGGCTGAATTTGATATAATGTATGGAAAGGGTATATCAAAAGTTGGTGAAATTGTAGATCTTGCTGTTAATTCAGAGATAATAAACAAGAGTGGTTCGTGGTTTAGTTATGAAGGAACAAAATTAGGTCAAGGAAGAGAGGCTGTGAAGGCAATATTGTCTGACAATCCAGAATTAATGGAAAAATTAGAGAAACAAATAAAAGATCTAGTCAAACTAAACGCTTCTTAAATCCTTTAGCATAATATTTCTAACCTTATTTCTAAGATCTTTCATGTCACTCATTGTTAGATTGTTGGTAGAAATGGGTTCGTGAGTAATTACTCTCAATCCCCCTGGCCTTCCTTTTGAAACTCCCACAAGATTTCCAAAACTCCATGGAAATCTTTTCTTATTATCTAAAAATGTACAAACAACAATTGGCATTTGATGTTCAATGGCAATGCTAAATGCTCCCTGTTTAAATTCTCCTAATTGAATTTCAGGAGCAGGGACAGTACCTTCAGGGAATAAGCAAACATTTATTTCATTATTTATTTTTTCTCTAATACTCTTGAATACAGCTTTTCTGCTTTCAGGGCTACTTCTATCAACTAGAACACAGGTTTTTCTATATAAATATCCAAAAATTGGTATTTTTTCTACCTCCTTCTTTCCAACAAATACCAGAGGATATTTTGCTGCAACTGAAACCATCAAGAATACATCAATCATAGAAACATGGTTCCCTACAAATACATAAGATTTTTTTGTGTCTAAATCTAGCTTTTGATTAATAATAGGGTAAAATCCCATAAAAAACAATATAATCCTAGACCACATTACCCCAAAGAAATAAAAGTGTTTATATGCCCTTTTATTTACTACTAAAAAAATGAATCCGGGACACAAAATGATTATCGTCAAAACTGTAAGCAATATATAGAACCATATATTGTACACTCCCCAGAAAAAATACTTTAAAAATTTCACAACTTTCAAAACTAATTAAATTATTTTAATAAAAGCTTTAACTTTGTGATAATGAAGAAAAAATCTAAACGAATTCTAACAGGAATTCAAAGTACTGGGACGCCTCATCTAGGTAATATTTTGGGCGCAATTATTCCAGCGATTCAAATGTCGCAAATAAAAAATAGTGAATCTTATTTGTTCATTGCAGATTTACATTCAATTACTCAAATTAAAGATCACAAAATTCTATCTCACAACACTTATGCTACGGCAGCAGCATGGCTTGCTTTTGGATTAGATCATAAAAAAACTGTTTTTTATAGACAAAGTGATATCCCTCAAGTCACAGAATTAGCCTGGTATCTTAGTTGTTATTTCCCCTATCAAAGGCTGACTCTTGCTCATAGTTTTAAAGATAAACAAGACAGACTTCAAGATGTGAATTCAGGATTATTTAATTATCCTATGTTAATGGCCGCAGATATTCTTCTATATGATGCAAATATTGTTCCTGTTGGTAAAGATCAACTTCAACATCTCGAAATAACAAGAAATGTTGCTAATAGATTTCATAACATTAATGGAGAAACATTTATTGTCCCACAGACTGATCTTAGCAATGAAAATATGTCAATTCCTGGAACAGATGGACAAAAAATGAGTAAAAGTAAAAACAATATAATAGATGTTTTTCTCGATGAGAAAAAATTAAAAAAACAAATACAAACTATAAAAACTGACAGTACTCCAATTGATGCTCCAAAAGATTGGAAAACATGTAATCTTTTTAATATTTATAAATTAATAGCCTCAAAATCTGAAACAATTGATATTAAATCTAAATATGAAAAAGGAGGTTACGGATATGGTCAGGCAAAAGAAGACCTATTCGCTCTGATTCTTGAAAAATTTTCTAAAGAAAGACTAGAATTCAATCACTATCTAAATAATCTAGATGCAATAGACAAGATATTAGAAGTTGGTGCAACAAAGGCAAAAGAGACTGCAGACGCAGTATTGAATAGAGTTCGTAAAAAACTTGGATATAATTAAATATTTACTTGATAAAATATTTAATTATTTATATATTGAAATGTAAAAAAAATTGAATGAAATTTGATAAATACATTAAAAATCTATTATATCGATATGATTGTGTAGTCTTGCCAAATTTAGGTGCATTTGTAGCTAGAAATGTTTCTGCAAAAATTGATGAATCAAATAATATAATTACACCTCCATCAAAACTCATTTCTTTCAATGCGAAGATTAAAGAAAATGACGGTCTTCTTGCAAATCATATTGCAATAGTGGAAAATATTTCTCGTGAAAAAGCAGGAAAGAAAATTCATAAAAAAATACTTTTCTATAATAGAAGCTTAAATAATGGGGGGCTAGTAAAATTTAAAGATGTTGGATCGTTGTCTTTAAAAAATGACAAATATATTTTTAACCCATCTGATAAAATAAATTTTTTAAGTAATTCCTTTGGGCTATCTGAATTGTCAACTAGCAAAGTTGATAAAAGTTCGGCTAATAAAAACTATAAATTTAACACTTATTACAAGTATGCTGCCATTCTAATAATTGCATTATTTATTGGGTCAAACATTATAACCAATTATTTAAATGATATAAATGCATCTAATCAAATTTCATACAGACAGGCTGAAAAAGAAATTGAAGATAAAATTCAAAAAGCAACATTTGTGATTGACAACCCTCTGCCTATTATAAAGCTTCATCTTAATAAGAAATATGGAGATTTTCATATTGTTGCTGGATCATTTAGAGTTAAAGAAAATAGTTATTCTAAGTTAGAACAGCTAAAGTCTGTAGGATATAAAGACGCAAGGAAAATTGGTCAAAATAATTTTGATCTTTATCAGGTTTCCTATGCTAGCTACAACACACGAGCTGAGGCTAAAAATGCTCTTAGCAATATTAGAAGCGAACACAATATAAATGCGTGGCTGCTTTATAAAAATGTCAATTAAAAGCAAAACAATTTCAAACTAACTAATGAGCATAAAATCTCCTAAATCCTCATTAACAATAATGACTGACTCTGTCTTGCCTGGCGAGACAAATCCTTTAAATAATTTATTTGGAGGCGAATTGCTTGCTAGAATGGACAGCGCAGCTAGTATATCTGCCAGACGTCACTCAAAACAAATTGTTGTTACCAGTTCTGTGAATCATGTGTCTTTTGATAAAGCTATTCCAGTAGGAAGCACTGTTACTATTCAAGCAAAAGTCTCAAGAGTTTTTAATTCATCTATGGAAGTTTATATTGATGTTTGGATTGATGATGAAAAAGGAGAAAAAATTAAAGCAAACGAAGCAATTTATACTTTTGTTGCAGTCAATAAAAATGGGAAGCCAATAGCGGTTGATAAATTAAAGCCTGAATCAGAAGAAGAAAAACAAAGATATGATGGAGCATTAAGAAGGAGGCAATTGAGTTTAGTTTTGGCTGGAAAAATGAAAGCCAAAGACGCTACTGAATTAATGGCTATTTTTAAGTAATCTCTACATTTTATATATCCAGACTGAAGGGTTTTGCGTAACACCATCCTTGAAAATGCTAAAGTTTAAAATTGTTTGTCCTGAAGATTTGTTTGTGATTAATTTCCCAATAACTTGTTTGGTTTCTATTGTTTCCCCTTTTTTTACATAAATTTCAGAAAGATTTTTATATACAGAGAAGAAATTTCCATGTTGTACTAAAATTGCATGGCTTCCATTTTTAGAAATTATTATAGAATATACCTTTCCATCAAAAATTGCTCTGACTTCCTGATTTTGACTAGTCAATATTCTTACGCCATTACTTTGAATCGTAGTCGTTCTTACTATTGGATGAGGCTGCTTTCCATACTTTAGTATCACTATCCCCTTTTCAACTGGCCATGGCAATTTCCCTTTATTTTCATTAAACTTTTTTGAAATTAATTTTGCTTCTGCTGTTAAATTAAACTCGGGAAGACTTTTATTTTTAACCTTAGCTGTGGCCTCTGCAATGATCATTTCTATTTGTTTATCAATATCCTGGGCTTGTTTTTGTTTTATTCTTATTTGATTTGTAAATCGCTTTTCATCACTTCTGATTTCAACAATCATATCCTTTTGCATCAAATCTTCCTTATCCAAATTTATTTTAATCTTCTCGTTTGCTAATATTAAATTCTTTTTTTGATTTTTTTGTTCATCTAATTCTTCTAGGACATTATCTACTAATGTAGTGGTAAGTTTGATTTGTTTTATTTGTTTATCCTTGTATTTTATATATTGTTTATAGTACTGCAAGCGCTTATATGCTTGAGTAAAATTATTAGCTGAAAAAACAAATATTATTCTATTAAGTTTCGATTTATGTTTGTAAGACTTAAGAACCATTGAAGCATAATCTTCTTTTACTTTTTTCTGTTTTGTTAATAGTTTATTTAATTCTGTGTTATTCCTCTCGATTTCATCAATAATTATATTAAGCTGATTATTTATATTCATAATTAGCTTTTTTTGAAGATCAATTTTAAATTTTAAGTTCTCTAAATTGGTGAGTAAAGCTCTTTTCTTATTAAGTGAATTATCAATTAATTTTTCAATTTGATTGATATCAGACGTTATTTCTTGTCTTTTCCTTTCTAAATCCTCTTTTGATTGAGCAAAAAGAATTCCATCTCCTAGTAGAGAAACCAGGAATAAAATTGTTAAAACAAATCTCATTTTATTAATCAACATTGACTTGATTGTATCCCTTAGGGATTCTAAAAGGTATATTTAATTTTTTATTTATAGATACTGATTTCATGTCAATATTAATAGTTTTGTCATTCCAGTCTAAAAACAGAATCTTTTTTGGATATACCTCCTTGTTTAATGTAGTATAATTCTTGTAATTAATACTAAATGTTTGTTGGTTTTTTAACATTAGTGAATCATTCTTCTTATAAAATATTTGGCTGTTTAATTTATAATTATATGGATTAATATAGAATAGACCTATTAATTGATTATAATCAAAATCTACTTCCTTCTTAAAAATGTATGATCTTAATTTGTCTGGATTTTGATTGTTATTCTTGTTTAATGTTTTTTCAAAATCCCTTGAAGACAAGTCCAAAACTGGCTGTCCAAAAAGTAGTTTTTCTAACATATCATAAGTGATATCAAGGCTTATAAGCTTTTCTATATATGAAAAATCAGTTTTTATATAATTTCTTTCTAGTTTATTATAATATTGTATTGAGTCCTTGGTTATCAATAATCGTATTGCTCCTAGTGGAGCGCTTATCCAAATCTTTTCCCCAGCTAAAATTCTAATTGTTGCTGTGTTTGATTTAATTTTATTATTTGAAGAGTAGCTAATTTTTACTCTTGCTTGTAGTGAAATAAATTTATTTTGATTTTGTTCTATAGCCTTTACAATTTTTTTTGAAGTAACACCTTTATTATCTCCTATCACATATTCTTTTTTTAATGCACAAGAAGTAAACAAAAAAACTAGTGTCAATAAAATGGAATTTATATATTTCATATAATATTTCTTATTCATAATCCTGTGCTTCCAAATCCAGCAGAACCTCTTGGGGAGTCTTCTAATTTTTCTACCTCATCCCAAGAAATAGATTCATGTTTCGCAATAATCAGCTGAGCTATTCTGTCGCCATTTTTTACCTTAAATTCCTCATTTGATAAATTAATTAAAATAACACCTATTTCCCCTCGGTAATCAGAATCAATTGTTCCAGGAGAATTTAATACTGATATTCCTTTTTTAATAGCAAGCCCGCTTCTTGGTCGAACTTGTGCTTCATGTCCATTAGGCAAAGATAAATATAGACCTGTAGTTACAATAGCTCTCTCTAATGGCCTCAAAATAATATCTTTATTAATAAAAGCCTTAATATCCATTCCCGCAGAATTGTCTGTTTCATATTTTGGAAGACTATGGCCTGATCTATTTATAATTCTAATTTTCATTCAAGCTTTTGATTAATAAACGAATATTCGATTTTTCCATTAATACAATTGTTAAGTTAAATAAAACTATGCAAGCTATTCCAATATAATAATTGCCTCTAAAAAAATAAAATGAAACTACAGACAACAATACTGAGAAAATTATATAAAAACTTATTTTTTTTGTCTTATATGGAATAGGATAATGTTCTCTTCCTAATAAATATGAAATAATTACCATTGAGGCATAAGCTACAAGAGTTGCTATAGCAGATCCTACATAGCTATAATAGGGTATTAAAATAAAATTTAATACCAATGTAATTGTTGCTCCTGCAACAGAAATGTATGCACCAAATTTAGTTTTATCTGTTATCTTGTACCATACTGATAAGTTTTGATAGATTCCCAAACAAAAATTTGCCAATAAAATGACTGGAACTATTTTCATTGCTTCCCAATATTCAGGATCACCAATAAAAATTGTCTTTAGGAGGTCTGCAAAAACTATTACTAATAATAACAAGGAGCAGCCTAGGATAACAAAAATTTCTAAAATTAAAGCATATGTTTTTTGAGGAGAATTTTCTTGAGCTTCCTTAAAGAAAAAGGGCTCAATTCCAAGCTTATAAGCTGTAGAAAACAATGTCATAAATAATGCTAGTTTATAGCAAGCAGAATACATTCCTATTTGACTTTTAGCAATTGAGTCTGGCAAAATAAAATCTAATAAAATTTTATCAAATGTTTCATTAATTGAATATGCAACTCCTGAAATAAGAATTGGTAAAGCATATATTAGCATTTTCTTCAATAAAATAAAATTTATACGATAATTAATTTTAAAGTAAAATGGTAATAAAAAGAGTAAAGTTGTTGCGCTTGCAATCAGATTAGAAATAAAAATATAGCTTATCTCGTAATTTGGAATATAGATGCTTGCAAAAGCGCTATTATTGACAGCAATTTTTTTGAGGAAAATTAAGAGAAATATGTTTAGTGAGAAATAAACAATTACATTGACAATTTTTATAATAGAATATTTTATGGCATTCCCCTTTGCCCTTAGATATGCAAATGGTATAACAACAAGTGCGTCTAATACAAGTATCCATAAAACTAAGTTAAGATATTGCGTTTCTATTCCAGTAAATTCAGAAATTTGAACTTTAAAAATTGTTGTTATTGCATAAAATAAAATTGTTGTAAAAATAATAGAAATTGAAGATGTACTTAATACTTCCTTTTTATTTGATTCTTTGCTAAAAAACCTAAAAAAAGATGTTTCTAGTCCGTAGGATAAAATCACATTAAAAAGAATGATATATGAAAATATTAAAGACAAATTGCCATAATCTGATACGCTCTCTAATATTTCTTTATCAGTATGAAGTCTTACTAGTAAAACACTTATGACTCTTGGAAAGACTGTTGCAATACCATAAATAAAGGTTTGCCTAAATAATTGAATTAATTTTTTCAAATTATATCTCTTTATAATCTAAAATTAAACTAATAATTATAGGAATGCAAAACCCTTTAGTAGATGTTTTAATTGTTAAGGGCTTCTGCTCCTCCAACAATTTCTAATATTTCATTAGTAATAGCTGCTTGTCGTGCCTTATTATATGTCAATTTCAATTGATCTCTTAATTCCGTTGCATTATCTGTTGCTTTGTGCATTGCTGTCATACGCGCACCATGTTCACTGGCATAAGAATCTCTTAATGCTTTAAATAATTGTGTTCTAAGAGATTTAGGAATAAGTTCATTTATTATTTTTAATTTTGACGGCTCAAAAATATAATTTTGATTATTTTCTTGTGAATCGTCAGCAGGCAATATTGGGAGAAATTGTTCATTTGTAATTATTTGTGTAGCTGCATTTTTAAATCTATTATAGACTATTTGTATCTTCTCAAATTCTTCATCAACAAATTTTTGTATTAATAAATCTGCGATTTCTTTAACATTTTCAAACGACATGTCCTCAAAAATTTCATTTTTTGTTAAAATAACATTGTGTCTTTTTGACAATATATCACTGCCTTTCTTTCCAAGACATAAAAAAGACACCTCTTGATTTTTATTGCTTGCTAAACTAATACACTTCTTAATAATATTAGAGTTAAATCCTCCACAAAGTCCCCTGTTAGATGTAATACAAATAATTAGCGTTTTGTTAGCCTCTGTGTTTTGAATAAAAACATTATCTGAATCTATAGAAGAAGATAGGTCTTGTAAAATTCCTGTTAATTTATTTGAATAAGGCCTCATGGCTACTATAGCATCCTGCGCTTTCTTGAGCTTTGCAGCAGAAACCATTTTCATGGCGCTTGTAATCTGCATAGTAGAAGAGACAGATGAAATTCTGTTTCTAATTTCTTTTAAGTTGGCCATATGCAGTATATTAAATTAATATCGGGATACTAATTCGCTACAAACCTTCTCCAGCGTATTAATAACATCCTCTGTTAATTTTCCTTGTTTAATTTCTTTAAGAATCTTAGAGTGTTTGCTATTTAGCAATTGAATATATTCTGATTCAAATTCTTTTATTTTATCTACTGGAACGTTCTTAAGTAAGTTTTTTGATCCAGCATATATAATTGCTACCTGATCTTCAACCTTAAATGGATCATTTTGTGCTTGTTTTAAAATTTCTACATTCCTTCTTCCTTTTTCAATCACTCCTAAAGTTGCTGCATCAAGATCAGAACCAAACTTAGCAAAAGCTTCTAATTCACGAAACTGAGCTTGGTCTAATTTTAATGTTCCTGCAACTTTTTTCATTGACTTAATTTGTGCAGAACCTCCAACTCTTGAAACTGAAATTCCAACATTAATTGCTGGTCTTACGCCGGAATTAAATAAATCGGATTCTAAAAATATTTGTCCATCTGTAATTGATATCACATTCGTTGGTATATAAGCCGAAACATCACCTGCCTGAGTCTCAATAATTGGCAAAGCAGTTAAAGAGCCTCCTCCTTTAACTTTAGGTTTTATCGATGCGGGCAAATCATTCATGTTCTTTGCAATGGCGTCATCATTAATAACTTTTGCTGCACGTTCTAACAGTCTTGAATGAAGATAAAAAACATCTCCTGGATAAGCCTCTCTTCCTGGAGGTCTTCTTAACAATAATGAGATTTCACGATAAGCAACAGCTTGTTTTGATAAGTCGTCATATATAATTAATGCAGGCCTTCCCGTGTCTCTAAAATATTCGCCTATAGAAGCTCCTGTAAAAGGAGCATATACTTGCATCGATGCTGGATCAGAAGCATTAGCTGCAACAATAGTGGTATAAGCCAGCGCTCCTTTGTCTTCTAAAATTTTTGCAATTCCTGCAACAGTTGAAGCCTTTTGTCCAATGGCAACATATATACAATACACAGGTTCTCCTGCATCAAAAAATTCTTTTTGATTTAAAATTGTATCTATACATACTGTAGTTTTTCCAGTCTGCCTATCACCAATAACCAGCTCTCTTTGGCCTCTACCAATAGGGATCATTGCATCAACAGATTTTATTCCAGTTTGTAAAGGCTCATTTACAGGCTGTCTAAATATTACTCCAGGAGCTTTTCTTTCTAAAGGCATCTCAAAAAGATCTCCTTTTATATTCCCTTTTCCATCAATTGGATTACCAAGAGTATCTACTATCCTTCCTACAATGCCTTCGCCAACTTTTACTGAGGCAATTCTAGATGTTCTTTTCACAGTATCACCTTCTTTAATTTCAGTAGAGAACCCTAGCATAACTATTCCTACATTGTCTTCCTCTAAATTTAATACTATTCCTTGTGTCCCATTAGAAAACTCAACCAGTTCTCCATACTGAGCGTTAAATAATCCGTAAACTCTTGCTATACCATCTCCGACATTTAAAACGCTTCCTATCTCATCTAGAGATATAGAAGATTCGTGCTTTGAAAGTTGTTTTTTTAATATTGCTGATATCTCAGCAGGATTTACTTCTGCCATTTTTTCTATATTTCGTTTTTATTGTATAAGTTCAGTTTTTAATTTATTAAGCCTTTGTAAAAAGCTTGCATTATATTCTCTGTTTTCATACCTAAGAATAAACCCTCCTATGATAGTTTTATCTATAATATTTTCAATCTCGATAGATTTATTACTTAATGTTTGTATTTTTTTTAAAACCTGGTTTTTAATTTTATCTGAAATTGGTATAGCTGTTACAACTGTAGCCCTTTCAATATTATTTTCCCTGTTATAAATGTCATTAAAACCATGGGCAATATCATAAAGAATTGAAAGCCTTTTATTTGCAATTAATAGGTTTATAAGATTGCTGGTTTGTTCATTCATTTTTAATATCACAATTGATAAAATTTCTTTTTTATCCGAATGATTAATAAGAGGATTGCTTATTAGATTTTTAAAATCATCTGAAGATTTATGAGCTGATATTATTGAGTCCATGTCATCCTTTACATTAGAAAGGCTATTAGACTCTTCTGCAATTTGAAAAATTGCTTTTGAATATCGTATGGCTGCTCTAGATCTCATAAATTATTTTAATTTTGAATCTTCTAAAATATCTTCAATCATTTTTAATTGCTTGTCTTTATCTGCTAGTTCTTCAGAGATAAGTTTTTCTGCTATGCCTATCGACAAATCAACAACAGTGTTTTTTAATTCATTCATTGCTGAATTCTTTTCGTTTTGAATTGCAGTTTTTGCAGCTTCAACCATTTTTTTTGCTCTTATCTTCGCTTCTTCTTCAGCATCAGAAATTAATTTTGATTTAATTTCTTTCGCTTCCTTAAGCATGGTTTCTCTTTCAATTTTTGCTTCATTTAAAATTTTCTCATTGTCAGCTTTTAGATTTTCCATATCCTTTTTTGCGTTGTCTGCTGCATCAAGTGCTTGCTTAATTGATTCTTCTCTTTCTTTTACAGCGCCTAGGATTGGACCCCAAGCAAATTTGGTAAGAATTATATACAGAACGATGAATGATACTAAAGTCCAAAACAACAATCCTACATCAGGTGTGATTAAGTCCATGGTTTATAGTTTAATAAAAACAAAAAAGCAAATTAACCCTTTTGTTTTTTTGTTATATAATTAAAGCTAGTACAATAGCAAATAGTGCAACTGCCTCAGCAAAGGCAATTAAAATAATTGCTGTTGATATTAGTTTCCCTTGCATTTCAGGTTGTCTTGCAATTGATTCTACGGTTGATCCGCCAACTAAACCAACTGCAATTCCTGCTCCAATAGCAGCCAATCCTGCTCCAATAGCAGCAAATGGTCCATAATCAACTTCCTGTAATAAAAATAATACTAAATTCATGTTTTAAATTTTAAAATTAATTAATGTTCTTGTTCCTCCATTGCGCTGCCTATATATAAGGCAGATAGCATGGTAAATATATAGGCCTGAATGGCCACAACTAATACTTCAATAAGACTTATAAACACAGAAAAGAGAAGAGAGGCAGGAGCCACCCAAATACTTTTAAAAATAAATATTAATGAAATTAGACTTAATACAATAATATGTCCTGCTGAAATGTTTGCAAATAAACGGATCATTAAAGACAGTGGTTTTATAAATATCCCTAAAAATTCAATTGGTGCCATAAATAATTTCATTGGAACTGGTATTCCCGGCATCCAAAAAATATGTTTCCAGTAATGTTTGTTGCTAACCAGTGTAGTTATAACAAAAGTAATAAAGGCCAATACTCCGGTAAAAGCAATATTGCCGCTTAAATTAGCACTAAAGGGGAAAAAAGGAATCATTCCCATAAGATTGTTAATCCAAATAAAGAAAAATATAGTCAAAAGAAAAGGAAGATATTTTTCATGTTTTTCCTCTCCAATTAACGGCAAAGCAACCTCATCCTTGATATAAATAATAATAGGTTCAGTAAATTTTCCTAACCCTGATGGCTCTCCTTTCTTTGACCTAGCATATGATTTTGCTGATAGTATAAATATTATAAATATTATGATTATAGACAAAAACATTGAAAACACTAGTTTTGTAATTGATAAATCTAAAGGCTTATCATTAATTGGATGGTTTGAAGAATCAAGCTGAATATATTTACCTTCTTTATCATTGCCTGCATAATAGATTTCTTCATGAAATTTAACAAATGCTTGTTTTTTTCTCTTAACAACTGTTGCGCCTGAATCATCATGATGAAATTCTGAAGACATAAAGGCGACCAATCCTTCGTTAGTCCATAAAATTACAGGTAATGGAACCGATACAGGATGCCCATTCCAGTCTAATATGTGAAAATCATGGGAGTCCTTTATATGATGCATGATTACCTCATTAACATCAAAATCATCTTCTTTAGAATTTTCAATCTTATTATTAGAGTAAGCTAATGCAGTAAACGAACAACAAAAAATAAAAAGGAAGAGTGTATAAAAATTTCTTGTCATTATCGCTTTATTTTTGCTCTAATATTCTGGTTGCAAATGTACACACATAAAATTAAATTTCAAATAAAAACTCACAACAAAAATTAAAGTTTACTTAGTATGTTTCTTAGGCTAATTATTTCTATAAAAAGAAAAATAAAATACAAAAAGAAGAAGTTTAAAACTTCAAAAATTAAATCGGAATTGTCAATGCTAAAAAGCGGCCTTAAAATGATTATTGCAGCAATCATTTTTAATGTTGTTTCAAAGACAAACAAATACAGGTGATTGAGTAGATTGTAGTTGAAATTAATTAATAGCCCAAGATACATTAATGATAATGACATAAAATTAAATACATAAATCTTCCATAATGGAATTATAAATTTAGCAGAAACTGTAAGGTCAATTATTAAATAGTGAACTAATAATATAATTAAAGAACATGCGGCGATCCTAAAATAAAATTTCATTACTTCCTTTTGTTTTTTTCAAAGTGTTGGTTTGTAATCTCTGATACTTGCTTAATTACAAAATAGATTGAAAGCCCAACAGAAAACAAAGAGAATAGAATTGTAAAGGCTTTATACTGGTTTGGGTAGATTTGATCTAATTGAAATCCTACAAAAACTCCTGCTAATATAATCATCAGCATCTGAAGGCCAATTTGCGAAAATATAATTAGATTATGCTGTTTTTTCTTGTTTTTCAGCTGTTTCTTTATTTAATTCTTTGACCCCTCCTTTCATGCTGCAAGTTGCATTAAAAGTTGCTCCTGGCTCCACAGCTAATTTTTCAATTTCTACCTCTCCTTCGATATATGCTGAAGCCCTTAGAGTTAGTTTTCCCGAAAGTTTTAGTTTTCCTATAAATCCGCCTTCAAAATCTGCGTCTTCTCCTTCAAGACTTCCATTTACAACTCCTGTTTTTCCTACTACAATTCTCCCTGTAGTCTTTATGTTTCCTTTAATGTTCCCCTCAACTCTAAAATCTCCTTCACTAAGAACATCTCCCACAAGAGTAGTACCTTGGGTAATCATATTTTGTTGACTATTATTGCTCATAATTCTTTTATTTTAAATATTCTTCTAAATTTTTATGTATTTGAATTGTCTTATAGTTTTCAGAAGAAACAACAAAATGTCTTTTGTTGTTTATATCTGGTTTTTTATTTAACATTTCAGCTAGCCCCATGGCCCCGTCATAACTCTTCAGCCCATGCAGAACTACAAATGTAACAATATTATTGTAATAGTCTCTAGATGTATTCAGCTCCAAATATTCTATTTCGTTTATTGCCTCATTTATTATTGTAACAAAGTTTTCTGTGTCAGCTTCGCTAGTTTTAGAAAATTGGTACAATATTTTAAAATTATTAGACTTATCATTATCTAAAAAAACTGTACTACTCAGAATAGGCAAGACGTTTTTTGTAATGAATTCTGCCTCCTTTCCTTCAATAGAATTTGAATAATTTAATTTTATAAAATTCAACTGTTCCATGTACCTTTTATATCCAAATTCTTTTGCAATTGACACCGCTTTTAACATTTCTATTTTTGGAATTATAGGGCTCTCATATAGCTTCTTAATATTTGTGTTGCATAATGCAATCGCATCTAAATAGTTTTGATTGTTATATTCATCATATATAGTATTATATATTTCCATTGAGTTGTTTTCTGTGTCTAACAATACTGTTTCAGGATTTAATAAAAATTCAGCATATTTTGATGTAGGATAATTAATTATAATATCTTCCTTAATTTCTGCAGCCTTCATTTCTTCGCCAAGACTTATATAATTTTTATATATCGAATATTTTGCAGGGGGTATTAAAAATGTTTCTGGATTATTGCTTAATAAGATTGTTAATTTTTGATTTGATATTTCAAACTCCTTGAATTGATCTTTATAAATTGCCCCTAATTTATAATACGCATCATTTGTGATTAATTTAAGGCTGTCAATTGTTATTGAAGATTTAGGGATTCTGTTTATATAATAGTCAGCGCTATAAATACTGTCTTGTGGTATTTCTAAACTTACAATTTTTTCATTCTTGTTTTTTAAGTCGTCAAACTGAATAGACCATCTCCAATTATTAACTAGTTTTCTTTTTCCCCATTTCTTAGTAAAGGCACTTTTTCCATAGGCGACTGCGCTAGGGTTATAAAAATAAAATACTGCCTCATCATATGCCTTTGGTTGCTGATCAAAAATATTCTGTGAGCCAAAATCTTTTTCCTTTTCCTCTTCCTGCTTAAGCTTTTCCTCTTTTCTTTTTAATTTCTCTATATAAGATTTGAAGTATTCTTCTCTATCAACATTATTCATATTAACTAGAGCTAATATGCTGTCATTATGTTTGGTAATATTCTCATATAATATTACATCTTTAAGATTATCTCTTTTCCTTTTAATCTGCCTATATAATTTTGTTTTCTTCTCTAATTTGGTAAGTGTGCTATCGTAATAAAGGCCTGCACTTAAATACTCATTGTTATCAAAGTTTATTTCTGCTAATTTTTGATAATTTACTCTTTCTAAATACTCATCATTAACAATGGATTCTAAGGATCTATTAAAAAATTTAATTGCAACACTATCTTTTTGTTGTCTTAAACTTAAGAGGGCTATTTGATGAAAAAGTGACCCTAAAAAAGGTTTATTTTCAATATTTTCAACAAGCTCTTGTAGTTCAATAATTGAATTATTAATAGAGTCTGTATTAGTTGTTCTTCTAATATGGGAGTGAATTAAAAACTCTCTTGGTATTTTCCTTTTGTAACTTATATTTTCATTATAAAGAGTGTTTGCGCTATCCTTATACTTAAAGTCATCATATAGCTGCCCCAAGATATAGTTATATCTGGCTCTAAGAGGCTTTTCGCTAATTAATTGTCGTGCTGTCTTTAGACATGGCGTAGCACTGTCCTGGCTTCTTGTATTTATGTATGCTTGTGCTAAATATATATTGGCTTCAGCTAAGTCTTGATTTTCTAATTTATTGTCAAGAATTAGTTCTTTTAAATTTACTATAGCCGTCTCGCTTTGACCTAGTCTTATATTGATTTTTTCCTTCCAAATTTTAACGTGATTTATATATTGGCTTGTAGGATACTTAAATAAAATATAGTTAAATGCCTCTAAAGAAGGTATAAATCTTTTGTCATAATATCTAGACTTTCCAAGCAATAGATAAGCTTCGTCCATAATTGGGTTTTCTTCCTTCCCATTTATATTCATTGAATGTTTTTGTATTGCTAAAACGGCTTTTTCTTCTGCTTGAGAAAAAGGGGTTTGAATATCATTTTTGGATTCCTTGTCTATTTCTTCCGAATTGTATTTTTCTAAAGGCAATAATTCCCAAAAATTGTCTTTTTCTTGATCATTTAAGGATTCTAATGCATTATCCAACAAAAGATTTCCATTATATAAGTAATTATACTTAGTAGTTATTGAATGAAAGTTCTTATTTAAGAACTTGTCTTTTTTTTTGGAACAACCAATAAGCACAAGCGCTGTTATAATGGTTATAAGTGTATATTTAAATCTTATTTTATTAAACATAAGTAAAATATTAACAGAAATAATCTACAGATATTGCCTATCATACCAAAAATAGTCAAGTTTTTATACATTTGTCACATGTTAAATGGTTTCTTTTTGAGGGCTAGGGGGTTTATAGTTAAAAAATGAATTTTGAAAGAAGAAGTTAAAATTATAATTAAGGTAGATAATTTTGAGACCACAATTAAAGGCTCAAAAGATCAAACAATTCTGGACACAGCTCTTGAAAATGGCGTAGATGCTCCATATTCGTGTCAAGGTGGAGCTTGTGCAACATGTCTCGGCAGGCTAGTGTCTGGTAATGCAGCAATGCAACAGAACCATATTCTCACAGACGATGAAATAGATGATGGCTTAGTTTTAACATGTCAAGCCCTTCCTTTAAGCAATTCTATTTATATAGACTATGATGATGTTTAAATAATCTCTTGTATTTTTTCAATTATCTGCTTAGGAGTAATAGTATTAATTGCTTGCTTATATTCTTCTGGAGATTTATTGCCATATATAGAAGTAGGGATTTTAGGATACCTGTTTTTATCAACAAGAATAGAATATTTTGAGCTTTGATTAAAGGGGGCAAACCCTGCATAAGGGTGTGTTACCCCCCAAATTGTTAAAACCTTAACGCCATACATTGCCGCTAAGTGTCCATTTGCTGAGTCCATTGAAATCATTAAGTCTAAATTTGAAATAAAGTCAAGTTGGCATGTAAGTGAAGCCCCTCCAGCTAGACTGAAAACGTTTTCATTTTCCTCTGATATTGTTTTTAGTTGTTTGACCTCGTGCTCTCCGCCGCCAAATAACAAGATTGTGTATTTTTTAGAAATACTTCCTATCACTTTCTTCGTTTGTTCTAATGAATAAGTCTTCGCCTCATGTTTAGCAAATGGTGCGATTCCAATTAGTTTCTTAGTAAAATCTATTTTATTTGATATTTTCTGTTTGGATAAATTTATTTTTTTGGGAAAATCTATCTTAGAAAAGCTTGTGTTAATACCAATGTTTTTAAACACATCTAAATATCTCTGATGTGAAGTTTTAAGCTGCTTAAATACGCTTCCATTAATTAAATTTTCTTTTTCTTTTCTTCCCTTGTCAATCTGATAAAAATTTTCGCCCCAAATTATTTTTAAAAAATTTGTTCTTAAAACTTTATGTAAATCAATGACCGCATCAATCCCTGTTTTTTTTAACTGTCTGTTTAGCCTCATTAAGCCTATTAATCCTTTATGTTGTCCTTTATCTTCAAACTCAATTAAATTTATATCTTCAATTTCTCTAAATATTTTCTGGTAAATTGGTTTGGTTAAAACAGAAATCTTGATTCCTGGTGAATGCTTTCTCACAAGTCTAATTACAGGAACTGTCATTGCCACATCTCCCATTGAAGAAAGTCTGATAATTAAAATATGCTTGATTGATTTCAAAATAATTTGAAGATGTGTTATTTATTTTTTCTAAGTACAGGGTTCAACTCTTCATCGTTATACATCTTCATTTGCTTATAGGTTTTCATGTATTTTTTCCCTTTTGATATTTCATCTAATAGCTCGTCTATCGCTGATGATAAATCCTTTCTCTGCTGCATTAATACACTTAGCTTGGAAATGCATTTTTTCCTATGTGTTTGTGAAGCGTCATCTCTATTTGCCTCAATGTTCATGTGATATATTTTTAGTTCTAATATTGAAAGTCTGTCTAATGCCCAGGCTGGACTTTCAGTATTAGTCGTAGCGCTTTCTATAATTTTAATACTACTATACTTTTCTAAAAAATATTCGTCAAGTTGTTCAACTGTGTCTGTTCTGTCTTGGTTTGAAGCATCTATTTTTCTCTTTAAATCTAATGCCTCTTGCGGATCAATGTTAGGATTTCGAATTATATCCTCATAGGCCCATTGGACGGTGTCAATCCACGACTTTCTATATAACAGACTTTCTATGTAATGATCATCTGCATTGTGCCTGTTAATAAAAGGCTGATCAATTTCTGAAGTTTTTTTGAAATCTAATGTTGCGTGATTAAAAATTTCAATTGCTTTTACTGTGAACATATGATATTACTTTACACATCAAATATACTTCATTTAAAAAAATTAAAATAAATTCTGATTAATTAAGTTAAAGACAATGATAAAAATAACTACTAAATCTAATAGCCAATTTCTGTTAGTCATTTCAATTAATTTGGTTACAAGAACAAGGAAAGGCAATAATAAATAAATAAGTGCAGATCCATTGTCCATGTAATGTCCATTAATAAAAAAAGCAATAAATAAAATTGAAGAAATTAGTAAAAGCGTTTTTATATTTCCCGCTGATTTAATTCCATAAGAAATTAAATATGTAATTAAACTAATGGCTAATATTAAAAAAATTATTATTGTATTTGTGTCTACGAATATTGATCTTAAAGAGAACCCTTTGTCAACATCCTGTATTGTATTAGTAATTAGATTTGTGAAAAACTCGCTAATACTAATAAAATCATAAAATACAATTAACATTAAATATGACATTAGAATAGATGTAAGAGCTCCAAGAATAATCAGCCCAACATTTCTTAAGTCAATGCTAGAATACATAAAAATTGCAAGTAAAAGAAATATCAAGAATAAAGCTGAGGGCGGAAACAATATAGCTGAAAAAGAAATCCATAATGAAGCATCAAATATTTTACTAATACTCTGTTTTCCAGATTTTAAACTAATTGCTCTTCTTATTCCAAGTAAAACTAAAAAGTGTGCAAAAATAATCTCCGGTAAAAGAATATTGTTAAATAAAAATCCTACAAAAATTATAAAAGCTATTATTGGATAGCTGTTGTTATTTGTCAAATTATTTTTAGTAATTATGAAAGCTGACAATAAAAGCGAAATAAAAAGAAATAAAAGATTAGGTAGCTGAAATAATATTAAGGAAGTATAATTATCGGGAAATAAAAGTTGTTCTTTACTTAGAAGCCCTAATATTGATAGATACAGTATTGGTATAAAAAAATGAACTGTTCTAGATCGATCAAAAAACCTTTTAATCATAGAAAGATTTGTATATTTGCAAAGTAAATTAATTTAATTGATAATGAGAGGCTTCTTTTATGGAATAGAAGATTTATTTGTAAACTACCTTTTGCTGCCTTTTGATTTTTTAAGAGAGCTTGGTGAGAATGATTGGTGGTTGTCAAACATAGTAGGGTGGTTCTTTTTTCTGCTTGGACTTGGAGGATTCATTTATTGGATGCTACAATTAAAGTCTTCCAATGATAATAATGAAGAAGACAAAAGCATCTCAGCCCATTCTTATTTATAAATCAAAACCAATATCTTTTCTGTAATACATGTTTTTAAAATATATTTTTGATATGTTTTTGTAAGATATTGATAGCGCATCTTTATAGTTTTTAGATAAAGAAGTAACGGCTAAAACTCTTCCTCCTGAAGTGACTACTTTCCTGTTTTTTGTAATTGCTCCTGCATGAAAGATTATAGAACTATCAATCTTCCCTAGTCCAATAATTTCATGTCCTTTTTCATAATTTTCTGGATAGCCTCCTGAGACCAATACAATTGTAACGGCTGTCTTATTGTCAATTAACAGATGTTGGTCTAATAAAGTTTTATTGTGCAGAGACATAAATACTTCTAGTATATCATTTTGGATTCTAGGAAAAACGACCTCTGTTTCTGGATCTCCCATTCTAACATTATATTCAATTACAAAAGGCTCATTTTTAACTTTAATTAGCCCTATAAAAATAAATCCTTGATATGGAATTTGATCTTTTTTCAATCCTTCAATAGTTGGCTTAATAATTTTTGTTTCTACTTTTTCCATAAAAATTTTATCTACAAAAGGAGGGGGCGATATTGCTCCCATTCCTCCTGTATTTAGCCCCTTATCGCCTTCTCCTATTCTCTTATAATCCTTGGCTGTTGGCAGAATTTTATAACTATCTCCGTCCGTTATAACAAAACAACTAAGCTCAATCCCTTTTAAGAACTGCTCTACAACTACTTGATTGCTTGCCTCTCCAAATTTTTGCTCACACAGCATTTTGTATAATTCATTTTTAGCCTCTTTTAAATCATTGATTATTAAAACGCCCTTACCCGCCGCAAGCCCGTCAGCTTTTAGCACATAAGGAGGGGGCAATGACTCTAAAAAATTATTAGCTTCGTCTATTTGGTTCTTGTTAAATGTTTTATGAATTGCTGTTGGAATGCTGTGACGGTTTAAAAATTCCTTTGCAAAATTCTTGCTTCCTTCTAATTGGGCAGCCATAGACTGTGGCCCAATTACTATGACATGCTTTAATTCTGAGTCCCCTAAAAAATAATCATGAATTCCATTGACCAAAGGATCTTCTGGTCCAACAACCACCATATTAATCCTATTTTGCAGTACAGCGTTTTTTATGGCCGGGAAGTCATTATAATCTATATTTAAATTTTTTGCTGTTTTTTCTGTTCCAGAGTTCCCTGGAGCAACAAAAAGATTGTTACACAGCTTGCTTGATTTTATCTTCTCAGCAAAAGCATGCTCTCTTCCTCCAGATCCTAAAATGAGTATGTTCATTGGTTGTCTTATGTCTTAGTAAAAATACTAGATGTCTGAAAATAAAAAAACTTATCTTATGACAAAAATCAAAAATATTTAATAAGCTTTTTTCTCCCCTTTAAACGAATTGAATAGTGTTAATATTATTATTTTAAGATCTAGTAATAATGACCAGTTTTCAATATAATTAATATCAAATTTAATCCTATTAACAATATCTAAATTTGTTTCAATTTCTCCTCTATATCCATTTATCTGAGCAAGCCCTGTTATCCCAGGCTTAATAAAATGCCTTACCATAAACTTGTCAATTGTTTTAAGGTATTTCTCATTCTCTTTTATCATGTGTGGTCTAGGGCCAACAACTGACATGCTCCCGGCTAATACATTAAAAAATTGCGGGAATTCATCAATGCTTGTTTTTCTTAAAAACGCCCCTACCTTCGTTAATCTTTTATCATTTCTGGTTGCCTGCACAGAGTCTGCTTCAGAATTAATTTTCATTGATCTGAATTTATAGCAGTAAAACCGTTTGAAATTATATCCATTTCTTTCTTGTTTAAAAAAAACAGGCCCATTAGATTCTGCTTTTATGATTATTGCAAGCAAAGGTGTTAACCATGATAATACACAACAAACAACAAACAAAGAAAACAAAATATCGAAACCTCTCTTAACGTATTTATTGAAAGGATCCTCTAGCAAAATATTTCTTAAAGACAGGATTGGCACATAATCATATGTTTCGTGTTTTAGTTTTTTTGAATATAAATTTTCAAAGCTTGGAACAAACTTGATTGTTTTCAGGTTATTTTCGGAAAAATCTACAATTTTTTTTATTTGAGATTGACTTAAAGAGGGCAATGAACAGTAGATTTCGTCTATCTTTTCTTCAAGAATAAACTTAAAATATTTGCTTAAATCTTCATTTTTAGTTGGTGTTATTGTTTTTATATGTCTGTATCCTGTTGTTGTTTTTTGATGAAAAAACTTCTCTAAGCCATGACTTTCTTCCCCATTTCCTATTATAATCGTTCTCCTATAATTTCCTCCAAAATCTGCTCTAAATTTTAGCATAAAATAATAGAGGGAAAACTTTATCAGCCCTATTATTAATGCACTATACGCTATAAATAGTAGTATTTGATTGGGGGCAATATTTAAAAAAGGGAAAATCCCAGAAATAGAAAACATTACGAGTAAAAATAAAATGAACTGAACAAGCAGAAGGTTTAATATTTTTATTTCAGGAGTATATCTATATATATTATAAAATCTAGAAAATATTGAGATTATAATCCATGTGATAGAAATTAAAACACACAGCCATTCAATCGAGATGTTGTGAAAGAGGTTGTTTATTACAAGGAAGTTAATTACGGCTAGATCTATTAGATAAGTTATTGGCTTAATATATCTTGAGAATCTTCCTTGTTTTTTTCTTGCCATTCTTTTGTTTTGTTAAGAATATGTCTTTTAAAATTTCGCTCAAAATTTTCTGCACTGAAGCGTTCCGAATTTTTTCTTATTTGAGAATAATCAAATTTTGTTTGATTAAAACGCTTTATTGCTGCTAAAATTGCCTCAGGAGTTTGGTCATTAAACAAAATTCCTGTTTTTTCATTAATTACGGTTTCCAAAGCACCTCCGTCTCCATATGCAATTACAGGTGTTCCACAGGCCTGTGCTTCAACTGGAGCAATACCAAAGTCCTCTATTCCTGCATGTAAAAATGCTTTCGCCCTGCTAACAATAGAGTATACTTTGTGAGGCTTGGAATATTCAACAAATTCGATGTTATTGTTTGCACGCTTCATTAATCTTTTTTTCTGACTACCCGATCCAATAATAATTAGTTTGTCGTTTATTTGATTGAAGGCGCTTACCAGTAAATCAACTCTTTTATATGGCTCTAGTCTTCCTGCTGTTACATAATACTCTTCCTTTTTATTATTTAAAACAAACTTCTTGGTGTCTACGGGCGGGTATATTACAAAGGCATCCCTCTTGTATTTCTTTTTTATCCATTTTTGGACAAATTTTGAATTTGCTATAATATAGTCGGGGTTTTTAGCTTGTTGAATATCAAGTCTTCTTAAGGCAAATAAAATCGGGGACAAAACTATTCTTGCAAGGGCATTAAAATATATGCCTTTATTGTCCCAAAGATATCTTTGGTTTCTGGCCTGATAATAACAAATATGTATTTGATTTTTCCCTGTTTTTTTTATTCCTTTTGCAACTGAAAAAGAAGAAGAAACAATAAGCCTGGTATCCTTATCAACCTTAAGTCTTTTAATAAAATATGGAAATAAGAAAAACAAAAGCCTAAAATTTTTCCCAAGAGCCTTTAGGCCTGTTTGAATTATCGGTATATTATGATAAGACAGCACCTTTGAGACATCCTGGGGGGGCATAATGCTAATAAGAGTATAGCACTTATTAAAGTTTAAAACTCTGGTAATAGAAGCAATCACTCTTTCTGCACCGCCATACTTGTCTAGCCAATCTATTATTAAAGCGTTCTTCATTTTTCAGGATGTTTTATAAATATTTTTTCTAGTATACAGCAGCTAATTAGTGCGATAATAAAAACCCCGAATGTCCTGTGGAAAGTATTTTCGAACAGCATAAAAATTGTTAATGTGAAAAACAAGTTTAAGCTATAAATTGAATGTTTCGCATTAAAAAACAAAAACGATAAAAACACTAAAAATAGCGCTAAGCCAAAGACGCCATAGCTTACAAGAAAATCAAGATATTGGTTGTGTGTATTAAAATCTCTGCTTAAAAACCAGTTTCTTTTATTTACAGTTTGAATTTCTTGATATTTCCTTCTTAAAAGCTGCTGTGTTTCTCCAAACCCTACTCCAAAAGCTTTATGGGGGGTTTCATTAAATATGGCAAAAGAATATTTCCAAATTAAATATCGCGGTTCATGTACCTTGATTTTTTCTACATAACTTTCTCTATATTCATCTGCTTTATACAGAACTCTTTGAGACAAATTGTTGTTCCCTAAAAATCCGCCAATACCTAAAGCTATAATTACCAGTAAGACGCCTATCCTGGCTTTTGATTTCAATTTATACACCGTAATGCTTATTAAAACCATTAAAGATAACATTATCGCTGTCCTTGAGGCAATGAAAAATATGGTTGATAATAAAAAAATTGTTAAGCAAAAATAAATAGTTTTACTTTTTTTGTTTTCTAAAGAAAAATAGCCCTCTGCGCAAAATATAAGTGCAATAACACTAAAAAATCCTAAATATAATCTTTGAGTCATCATCAATTCTTCAACAATTTCTCCAGTGTAAAAAGCTGTGCTGCCTGTCGTAACCACGTAAATTATAATCCTTGCTAAAGAGATAGCAGAACTTAACACAGTTCCCGCTATAAATGAATTCTTTAATAATTGGGGGCTTTTGATTATAGAAAACAAAATTATCAAAAGTACAGTTTGTCCAATTTTTCTTAATTCTGCAAAATCGTTAATAAAATGATTGCCAAACAAGGACTGTAAAGCAATTATTGCAAAAAATATTATAAATGCTGTGATAGTCCTATTAAAAAAAATTGTATTTGCTTGGGGTTTCTCTACGATAAAAAGAGCTATTACCACAAGACAGCCCATAACAATACTCGATAGCGCGTGTGAGACAGGAATGAAAGGTATGTAAAAGCATAAAAGCATGCATAGCCACAAATAAGATTTGTTTAAAATGTCTCTCATGTTTCGTGTTTATGAAATTTTTGTTTTTATAAAGTTTGTTGCCTGTCTTGAAAATAAAAGAAGTATTAAACTTCTGAGTATTCCGTAAATTGGATAAAATCCAAAATAAAAGTTTTTTATCATTATTTTAATTCTATTCTTAACTTGTTGTTTTCTGTGTTTTGATGATATTGAGTTTTTGTCAACTGAATAATCCATTAATATTTCTGGATAATTTTCTGCTTTAAATTTGTTGATTACATCGAAAAAAAAAGCATAATCCTCGGCTGCAAAATAATTTAATGGATAGCCTTTGATCACTTTTAAAATTTCTGAAGAGAACATTACTGATGGGTGAACAAAAGCAGAGTTTAAGCACATCGCTCTTTTTATTTGATTATACCCTACAGGGTGTTTTAAGCTAAAAAGCTCTGCCCCCTTTGAATCAACGACCCTTACCCAAGTTCCGAGTAATTTGATATCGCTATGTTTTTCAAGATATCTGTATTGCTTGTTGTATTTATTCGCGTAGCAAATATCCCCTGCGTCCAGTCTAGCAATATATTTATATTCATTTTTTCTTGCAAAGTCAATCCCAACATTTAAAGCCTGTGCTATTCCTTTATTTGGTTGTTGTTTTTTGTAATAAATTCTGCCCAATTTATAATCTTTTCTAAGTTTTATTATATTGATCTCTTGTTGGCTTCCATCATCAATAATAACTATGTCCATTTTTATTTCTTCTTTAATTGATGCAACAGACTTACATAGCCCTTTCGGATTATTATAATGAGGTATTATTATTATTATCTCCTTATGCATTTTTTAGTTTTTTTGATTCTATAAGAAATATTAAAGCCAAGCATAGCCAGAAAGCATAAATTCTAAACGAATCCATTTTTAGCCAGTTCATGATAAAACCTGTCATCGAAATTAATATTACTATTGAATAAAGATTGTGTTTGTTAAAGTTATTGTAACACCAAAGAAATACTTGAATTAAAAGACCACAAAATATTAAAAACCCAACTAATCCTGTTTCGCTTAAAAATCTTAAATAAATATTATACCCAGGAGGAAAGCGTTCGTCATTTTGGTTTAAGTATCTTAATCGAAACTCCCAGTTGTTTTTTTTAGCCCAATTTGGATATTTTTTTCTTGATTCAAAGGCTTGAAGACCATAGCCTGTTCCTGAAAAAGGATTATCTAAAAACACTTTGTACATTGCTAGCTGTATTCCAAATCTTGATCTATTTGAGCTAGAATGATCACTGTCGTCTAATTTAAAAGACTGAAGCTCGTTACTAACATACTCTGAAATCTGATTTGAAAATACTATTGAAATGACAGAAATTGTTAGAGCTAATCCAAGCGTAATTTTTAAAAAAACTTTAGAATATTTTGTTTTTCTTGATAGTATGAGTAAAAAGGCGCATGATTGCACAATAACAATGAAAAAAGCAGCTCTAGAGCCAGAAATAAAAGCCAAAGCGACAATAGCTATTGCGGGTAAAAACCTCCAGTTTGTTTTGTCTGTTAAAATATAGCTAAACATCCATCCAGATATTGACAGTAAATATGTTCCAAGGGCTGGCGGCTCAAAAGTAACCGAGGAAATTCTTCTTAATAAATTGTCTGTTTTGGCTTCAGTAAAAGGGAAATAATCAAACAGGTTTAATACGCTGACCTTTAGGGTCTGTATTTCAAATTTTACAATTAATACTTCAAAAAAAGCATAAATTATCACGATTATAAACGAGGCAAGAAAAACCTTTCTAATTGTAAAGAAAAGCTTATTAATGTTTCTTAAGGAAAAAGCGTTAAAGAAAATAATTGGCAGTATAATTGAACAAAGAACTAAGGCTCCGTACTGATTTATAAATCTCTCAGCTCCTGTTGTTTGTTTAAAAAAATAGTTTGTGACATTTGAGCTGTTTAGGAGTGTTGCAACAAGACACCAGATCAGTAGAAGTAATAAAAATTGAAATATTATGTTTTGACGTGGTATCTCTATTCTTTTTTTAAACAAAAGCAAAATGGCTGCTCCTAAAAAAAACAAAAAACACGAATCCCTATAGAATTCGCCCAAAAACCCAAGCCCCTCCCATGAATTAAAAGGAATAAAAAATATCCCTGCCAAAATCATATAAAAGGCAATATTTACAACGCTTGTTCTGTTCATTTTAATTGTTGGTTGTAGTTAGTCCAGCGTGTTACGTCCACTCCAAGCTTCTTAATTAAATTAACATCATTTTTAAAAAACCTGATTAGCTCTTTTTTTGTGCTTTCATTTATTTTTTCAGAAGGAATTTTGTGTTTTTCTGTAATCTTGTTTAGTATATCCTTCATCCAAGGGTAAGCCGGTACAATTTTTTTGATAAAATTTTTAATTTTTGATGGTTTGAATATTATTCTTGTGGTGTGATTATCCTTATATGTTCCGCCTGGGTTATATTTTTTGTTTAAAGTGTTAGGGGAAAATCCCTCGTCTACCCCTAAAAATTTATATGTTTTCTTTATTGTTTTTTCTGGGCTTAACATTAGTTCTTCCTGAGTTAAGATTAAAACTTTAGAAAAAACTTCTATAGCTTTATTTATTTTATTATAATATGTGGAGTTAAATTTATAATACCAAAAATCTGAGTATTTTAATTCCTTTCTTTTCTTTTCTAATTTTAAGGCCTCCTCAAAAAGTTCTTTTTCTCTGCCTTCTCTTACTAAGTGCAAATAGTTAGAATACGCTCTTTTTATCGGGTCTCTAATCACCACTATAATTTTAGGATCAGATAGTTTTGTCTTTATTTCTTTGAAAAACTCTGGGTAGTTTATGTATGACGGGGAGGTCTCTCCTACGGTCTTGTGTTTCTTTCCGTTTACAAAAAATCTGTAATATTGATTTAAGCTTGTTACATGTGTCTCGGCCGCCAACTTGTCTCCTGCTCCTTCATTTTGATTCGATAAAATCCTATTAGTAAAAAAATGTAGTTCTTTTTGTTTTGCCATATATATTTCTGGATGCTCTGACAAATAGTAATGGAGCGATGTTGTTCCGCATTTTGGAAAGCCTGATATTATAAACTTTGGCAAAGTCATAAATTATGATATAAATGTTTTGATTCTGTCTGTCCTATAAACAGTCGCAACAATTAGGCTATTCCAAAAAATCATGCTAATTAGTGTTGCTGCTGCTGCTCCTTCTATTCCATAGATTGGGATTAATACTAAATTTAAAATTATATTAATAATGAGCCCTAATATTAATATGGTGTTTAGCTTTTTCTGCTTTCCCGTCATGTTGAGGTATACTGCTCCGGGGCCACACAAGGAACTGAAAAACTGAGCGCCCAGAAGAAGTAATAGTGCCTCTCTTGCTAAAACATAATTTTCACCAAAAAGGCCTAACATAAAGTTCGAAAAAACAAACAATATTATCAAAATTGGAATACTTATAATAAAAATAATTCTCGCTGAATCGTTAATGAGCTTATTTAGTTTTTCAAAATCATTAGTGCTATAAATTTCAGCTATTTTTGGAGCAATAACAATGTTAACTGACATAAGAGCTAGAGCTGTAACTGTTGCTAATTTTACTGCAACAGAGTAGTAGGCTATGCTTTCAAACCCTTCATAGGCGGTTAAAATTATTATATCAACACTCTGCATAATAAAATATGCTATTGCGCTTAGAGCCATTGGGTATGAACGAACAAAAATTTGATGATAAGAAAAATTGTAATCATTGGTTCTGGGTAAATTTAATTTTTTAAATAGTAGGCCTACCTGAGCTAAAGTCATTAACGAAAGCAACAAAAAGCTAGCTAAAAAAGCTTCTATTAGCCACTGCTGATTTTGTGTATAGTATAAAATAATTGAGAAGATAAAGATTGGTGTATATCTAAAAACATTTCTGTAAAGCTCTGAAGAAATTGTTTTGTTTAAAGCTCTTAGAGCGTCTATGTTTAGCATTGTTATGGTATAAAAAAACAGGGCAGCTATTGATTTTAAAATCAAAGAATATGCCTCTTGTTTGTTAAAAAGCTCATTAACAAATTGTTCTGTAAGCGCTGTGTATCCTAAGGCAAGCAGCAAGCAGATTGCTGTGGTCATCGTTAGCATTTTAAGATATATTTTTTTAATAGACTGTAATGAGTTTTTTGAGTTTAAAAGTCCTGAATAATATATAATAGATTGGTTGGTTCCAACTAAAGATGCCCCGCTAAGGATCATTATTGTTGCTCTAACAAAATCATATTTTCCAACTAATTCTGCCGAATAATAATTTGTTAAAAACAGTGAGAATAAAAACAGCAAAATGACTCCTGATCCTCTTATAAAAAGAACCTTGATGCTTTTTTGAATTAATCCATCCTTTGTCATATTATACGCCTCTATCTAATTTGTCTAAATACTTGTAAAGTTTTAGAGCAGCTGAGGCTATTATAAATATGAGCACTAATAAAATTGGGTAATATATTATTTTGTTGTCGCTGAGTCCGTCTTGGTCTATTAGAAGGTTTGTTTCATTGATAACCATTACTGTTTCTTTAGACAAGATTCGTTCATTTTTTAGTTCCTCGTTTTGCGCCTCAAGTGTAATTTTTATTTTAATAAGTTCATTTGGCAAATAGGTTTTGTTGTCAATATAGAGCTGTGCCGAGCTTTTTTCTAAATTATTTGTTGAACTATATTTTTCTATAAGCTTGTCAATTTGTTTTATGGTATTCTCATTATTGAAAATACTGCTTGCTATGCTTTGAAGCCTTCTTTCCTTAAGCCCTAAAAACAGAGGATTTCCATTAAAATATTGTATTATTTTTTTTAGTGATGCAGTGCTTGCACTCGAAGAGATGTCTAGGCTTAAAACATGGTATTCATAATCTGACTTAAAGCCTTCTGTCATTGCTATATTGTCTTCAAACTCTAAATTCTCAAAAAGGGCTCTGATTTCATTAGCATCGATTTCTGATTTTAAAATGTCTTTTAAATCAATAATTGGTTTTATACTAATTTCCGTAATTTCTTCGCCCTCACCAAGCCCCATATCATTGCTGAAAAAATCTTCATCTTCAGATTCTATTTTTTGGCTTATAAGACTAATTGCGTCATAGACATAGTTTCCTGCATCAAAATTAATTTTTAATAATACTGACGCCTCTTTTGTGGACTCGTCTTCAACTATACTTTCAGTTATAAATCCTAGCGCTGCCCCCAAAACTATTATTAGGCCTATTGTTTTCCAGTTAGCAAGAAGGTTTTTAAAAGCTCTGAAAACGACTAGTATTAGGTTTAAAAAAAGGTCTGATATTTTTTTTAAAAGCAAGACGATGTCCATTTCTTCGTTTGTGGCGGTAGTGTTTTTCTTATTCATGACGTTTTATTTTGTCATATTTAAACGAAACTTCTTCTGGTTTATTTTATGAAAACTGATTTTATCCTTTTGTGACTAAATTTAATTTGTAGAGTTGGTCTGCGATTTTACGGTCATTTGAAATTTTGGGTATTTTATTTTGCCCCCCCAGCTTACCTATAGAATCCATATAAGTGTTGAATCCTTTTTTAGAAACTCTTCTTATTTTTAGACGGCTAATTACCTTTCCCTGTATAAGGTCTTTGTAGTATTTGTTTTGGCTCTGTAAGCTCAAATCTAGAATCTGTTCAAAAGCTTCTAAATCCTTAATCTCTGAGTCAAAATCTATAAACCATTCATGATAAGATGCTGTATTGTCAGGGCTAAATTTTGGGGCAACAGTAAATTCGTTTACAACAATCCCTGTGCTAGCGCACGTTTGTTCTATTGCGTTTTCTGCCTCTTTAACTATGACGTGCTCTCCAAAAGCTGAAAGAAATTGTTTTACTCTTCCTGTAACAATAATTTTGAAGGGGTTTGTTGAGGTAAACATAACTGTGTCTCCGGTATTATATCCCCACAATCCTGCGCTGGTTGACACAATTAAAACATAATTAACTCTTGTTTTTACATCCTCTATGGAAACTCTATTATGTTTTGATTTTAAAAAGTCCAGCTCCGAAATGAATTCATAAAAAATTCCTGCATTTAAAATAAGCAACAAGTCGTTTGATTCCTGCTTGTCTTGAAAAGCAAAAAACCCTTCGCTTGCAGGATATACTTCTATGCTGTCAACTTTTCTGCCAATTAGTTTTTTAAACTTATTCTTATATGGTGCGTAACTTACGCCGCCATATATTAACAGATTAAGGTTTTTGAAAATTTCTCCAACGGGTTTTCCTGAAGCTTTCTGTAGTTTTTCAAAATACATTTGAAGCCATGACGGTATTCCGCTAAGGATTCTCATGTCTTGATTTACTGTTTCTTCAACAATTGCTTCTACTTTTTCCTCCCAGTCCTCAATACAGTTTGTTTTATAGGACGGAAGTTTCGTTTGTTTTAAAAAAAAGGGGGTATAATGCGCGGAAATTCCTGAAAGTCTTCCTGTTTTTATCCCTCTTATTTCATCTAAAACAGGGCTTCCTTGTAAAAAGATAAACTTGCCATTAAGAACGTCTGTTCTTCCAGTATTTGCAATATACATTAGCAGAGCATCTTTTGCTCCCTGCAAAAGATGTGGTAGGCTTTCTTTTGTTATTGGAATGTGTTTTTCCCCAGAAGTTGTTCCAGAGGTTATTGCAAAATATTTTGGACGCCCAGGCCATAAAATATTTTTTCTTCCTTCTTTTATTTCGTTTATATATTTTTTAATCCCTTCATAATCAACTATTGGAACATTTTTTTTAAAATCATTATAGGACTTAATGTTGCTGAAATTGTGGTCATTTCCAAAAACCGTATTTTTCCCAAAAGCTATTAGCTTTTTTAATGTTTTTTTTTGACTATCGACAGGATGTGTTGCCCATTTTACAATAGCTTTCTTTCGTCTTTTTGCTAAAAACCTTATTGCTATCTCTTTAAGCATAAGGTTTATTTAAAATTAAAAAATTGTCCAGGATCAATTGGCGCTCCATTTTTCCACAACTCGAAATGTAGGTGTGGCCCTGTTGTTAGTGTTCCTTGGTTTCCAGACAAAGCAATCACCTCTCCCGCAGTGACAAGTTCGTTTTGTTTTTTAACTAAAGATGAGTTGTGTTTATATGCTGAGAGCAGCATGTCTCCATGGTCAACAATAATCACATAGCCTGTTTCCATTGTCCATTCTGACAAAACAACTCTTCCGTCAGAAATAGCCTTTACGGGCGTTCCTGTGTCAACAGCAATATCAATAGCAAAATGATTTTCTTTGTAATTAAAATTTTGTGTTATCTCTCCTAAAACAGGCTGAAAAAGAATTTTGTTTTGAATTAAAAGCTGGTTTTTTGTTAAATTAAACATGTCTTCCTCTTCTATATATTTTCTCAACAAAGAATCTTCGCTTGACGGACTTAATTCCGAAGAAAACAGCTCTGAATTTATTTCGCTTAAAATCGAATCCCTGTTAAAGGCAATTGTGTCAAGCTCGCCTATTAGTACTTTTTTAATAGAATTATAGTACTGATTGTTAAGAGCAATCATCTTTTCTATTGAGTCAGTCTTAAAGCTAAGCTCTTTTGAGGTTTTTAATAGCTCCAGAGAAGAATATCCTGGAACATACTCTTTTAATTGTGTGAAAAAAATTAACCCAATTGTTAAAACTATTAATGCTGCGGTGAATATAGTGCCAATAAGAAAAACCCCTGCTTTAGTCGCTTTGAAAGAGAGCCTTTCCTCAAAGGTTTTGTCATTTGAGATTACCACCTTATATTCCTTATATAGGTTCTCTAAAAAAGTGGTGCTTTTCTGTTTTTTCCTCATAATTTTCAAAAATACTGAAATATAATTACAATTCTAAGTTTCATTATAGGCCGTAATGGTTTAAAATTAAACTTTTAATTACTAACTTTACTCAAAATTTAATGCTATGGTTTTATATGTTTTACCTCTTGCGTTTGGCGCTTGGCAAATTGCCATTGTAGCTGCTGTTGCTCTTCTTATTTTTGGAGGAAAAGGTATTGGAAAAAAAATTGCTGGTATAATAAAAGGCACTGGAGAGGGAGTTAAAGAATTTAAAAAAGCACTTAACGAGGATGATAAAAAAAATGCGGAAAATGAAGAAAGCAAGGAAGGCGAAGAATAATTTCTTTCTTTTATTTTAAAAATTTTAAGCTTTTAATTATTGCCTCTATCTCAAAAATGTAGCTTGCTTTTTTAGTTGCAGGAGAATACACAAATCCGTCAAAAAATAATATTCGACTATTAATTGAGTCTACAATAGAAAAATTAATAAAAGGGCCTCCCATAAATTGTTTTTTTACCTCCCAAAGTCCTCTTACCTCGAGCCCTTTGTATTTGCTTATTTTTATTGGTTTTAAAACCGATTTGTACTGTGTTTCTGTTGACATATAAGTTCCTTGTGTTGGGCCTGGAATTTTTTGTTTAGAAACAGAGTCTCTTATGGTAATTATTTTTTCTGTATTTAGAGGGCTTGTTTTGAGAGGTGTTTGAAATACAGTCAAGTTTACTGAGCCGCTTTTTGTGTCTTTTCTTAACCATACAAAACCCCTGTCTGCTGCTGCTACCCTATAAATAGATGGAAAGTCTAGTTTAATTTTAAACATGCTGTCTAAGACTTGGGAATTACTAAGTGATTTTCTTATTCTTCTTTGTTTTTCTTTAATCTCAGCTGATTTTATGGTATTTATTATTTTGCTAGAATATTTTTTAAGCTCACTTATAATTTCGTTACGCGTCATTCCTCTTAGAATTATGACTGTTTGGGGTGAGGCGTATTTATTTAACAAGAGTTTTGTTTGTCTTGGTTTATTGGCTTCTATTATAATTATTGTCCTTGATTTTGTTACAAATCCCGAAAAGATTGTTGGCGGAATTTGCCTTAGCTTAAATAAAGGCTCTTGCTGGGGAAGGCCATATATTGGTCTTGATAGTGTCTTTTTTAATGCTTTTCCAACATCTCCCTCCCACAGCTGGTCCTCAACTACTACCGAAATTTCATTTAGGTTTCCTGAAGATGCAAGGAGAATTTTTGTGTTATTATTACAGCTGGTAAAAAGCAGTGTCGCTATTAAAACAATTTTTCTCATAGGTGCTGTTTAAAAATACTATTAATTTTTGGGAATTCTTTTTGGAAAAATTATTAGTCTTTGGTTTTCCTTTATTTTGTCGCTTGACAAGTTGTTCCAGCGCATTATATCTCCTGTTTTTACTCCAAATTTTTTGCTAATACTTCCTAAATAATCTCCGTACTTTATTTTATATATTATTTTAGAATTAATGCTATAAAGGTCTGGGAGAGGCTTTTCTGATAACTCAAATTCCTTCTCTGCATAATCATAAAGCTCATTCTCTCTTGCTGCATATAACAAGGTGTAGCTTGCGGGAAGCGTAACCGCTTGTGTTTTGTTGTTAATTTTTGGAATTATTTTATGTATATAGGAAGGATTTAAAAATTCTATTGTGTCTAGAGGTATTTCTAAAAATCTGGCAATATGAGAAAAGGAAATTTGTTCTTTTACATGAATCGTGTCTGTTTTGTTTTTTGAAAACTCTTCCTTGTAAAGAGTGATTCCGTGTTCGTTTGCGTATTCTAAAACATACATAGTTGCAATGAAGGAGGGGACGTATTTGGCTGTTTCGTACGGTAAAAATCCTCTTATGTTCCAGAAATTCTTATAGCCTCCCGACCTAATAATTGCTTTAGAAATTGTTCTTGGCCCTGCATTATATGCAGCGACAGCTAAGGTCCAGTCATTATAGCTTTCCTTTAGTTTTAATAAATATTTTGCTGCTGCCTCTGAGGATTTCTCAGGATCCATTCTTTCATCTATATAGCTATTAAGCTCTAGCCCGTTTTCTTTTGCTGCTGCATACATAAACTGCCACAGACCAGTAGCCCCTGCTTTTGAGACAGCTCTGGGATCTAGTCTTGATTCAATAATTGGCAAGTATTTTAGCTCTAAAGGCGCTTTGTTGTTTTGTAGAGCTTTTTCAAAAATTGGAAAATAGTAATTTATTAATCCTGAGCTCTTATTGAAAAATTTTTTTCTGTTCGTTAGATAATTTTTAATTAAATTTTCTAACTCTGGTGTGTGTAAAATATCTATCGGAGTTTTCTTGTTAAGACTAATAAGTCTTGCTTTTATGGTGTCTGAGTTAAAGTTCGAAATACTGTCTTTTAAGAAAAGGTTTTTCTGTATTGAAAAGGAATCTGAAGGTCTTCCAAAGAACAATAGCGAAGCGATAAAGATTGTAAAAAAAAATTTCATAAAGAAAAAAGGTGTTATGTTCTTAGGGCTTTAATTCCTGGCAGTGTTTTTCCTTCCAAGCTTTCAAGCATTGCTCCTCCTCCTGTGCTTACACAGCTTATCTTATTAAATAGATTAAATTTCTTTAGCGCTGCTACTGAGTCTCCTCCTCCAACTAAAGAAAAGGCGCCGTTTTTTGTCGCCTCTACCACAGACTCTGCGACAGCTTTTGTTCCTTTAGAAAAACTGTTCATTTCAAAAACCCCCATTGGACCATTCCATAAAATTGTTTGGCTCTCTTGTATTGTTTTATTAAACGCTTTCTCAGTTTCCGGACCTATATCTAGCCCCATCCATCCTTCACTAATCTTGTTTGAGTTGGCAATTTTTGTTTCTGATTCATTTTTAAACTCCTCTGCTGCAATAACATCTTTTGGTAATAAAATTGATACTCCTCTTCTTTCTGCTTCTTTAAATACCTCGAGACATTCTCCAGTCTTGTCAGGCTCAGAAATTGAGGCCCCCACCTCTCCTCCTTGAGATTTAATAAACGTATAGGCCATTCCTCCACCAATCAACAAATTATCTACCGCTGATAACAGGTTTTTAATTATGGGTATTTTGGAAGAAACCTTTGCTCCTCCAATAATTGCTGTTACTGGTTGTTTTTTTGAGACTAAAACCTTATCAATTGACTCTAATTCTTTTTTTAACAATAGCCCTGCGCATTTTTCAATAAAAAACTTTGCTATAGTTGATGTAGAGGCGTGCTCTCTGTGGGTTGTTCCAAAAGCATCGTTAACATAAACGTCTCCTGCTTTTGACAGTTCCTTTGAAAACTTTTCATCTCCTTTAATCTCCCCATCGTAAAATCTCAAGTTTTCTAACATCAAAATATCTCCTGGTTTTATGGCGCTTACAGCGCGCGCTACTTCCGGCCCAATACAATCGCTAATAAAAACGACTTCTCTAGACAAACATTCTTGTGTTTGTTTCAATATGTGTTTTAGTGAAAGGTTTTGGTCTTGTCCGTTGGGCCTGCCAAGGTGTGACATTAGTACACAGGCGCCTCCATTGTTAATTATGTGTTCGATTGTTGGTTTTGCTGCCAAGATTCTAGAGTTATCGGCAACGTTCTTGTGGCTGTCTAGAGGAACATTAAAATCAACTCTTATTAAAGCTTTTTTGTTTTTAAAATTAATGTCTGTTACAAATTTCATCTGCTTAAAGCCTTAAACAAATATAGTTTTTATATGAGTATAAAACTATATAATTCTTTTATCTTTGTTAAATGATTCCGTCTAATCCAGTAGGTCAAAAACAGCTTCTTCAGCATCTAAATGGTGTGGCTAAAAACAACAGAATTGCAAACACATATATGCTTGTTGGGCCGGAAGGAGTCGGCAAAATTTCTATAGCCTTGGCCTTTATTAGCTGTATTGTACGGCATTCACTAGGGGGCGACTCTGAGGCTGTTAGGGTAGCCACAAACAAAATAGACTCTCTTTCTCATCCTGATTTGCATTTTTCCTTCCCTGTAAATACAAACGATAAAATAAAAAAAGATCCCGTTTCTAAAGATTATCTTGAATCCTGGAGAGAAATGCTTTTTAATTCTGCTTATTTCAACCTTGACGATTGGTATAAAAAAATTCGAATAGGCAATAAGCAGGGAATTATTTCTGCGAAAGAGGCTGAAAATATTTCTAAAAAAATGTCTCTAAAATCCTATGAAGGAGGATATAAGTTTATGGTCATTTGGATGGCTGAAAAAATGAACCCTAGCGCCTCAAACAAGCTTTTGAAGCTGCTGGAAGAGCCTCCTAAAAAAACTATTTTCTTGTTGCTGTGTGAAAATGAAGCCGGAGTCCTAGGGACAATTCGTTCGAGGTGTCAAAAAATTGAACTAAGCCCTATTGCGTCAGAAGATATTGCTTTGGGCTTAAAGGCTGCTTTTGAAATAGAAAACTCTTTTGCTGAGGAAATTAGCTTAAAAGCTAAAGGCAATTACAGGGAGGCAGCTCAAGTTGCTGAAAACCAGCAGATTACTGAAGAAAACAATGAAGATTTTGTAAATTGGGTTAGGCTTGCCTTTCGCGTAAAAACATCGAAACAAGCCATTGGAGAGCTTATTTCGTTTAGCGAAAATATGGCGAAAAAGAGCAGAGAAGATCAAAAAGCTTTTCTTAAAAGTTCGCTTTCAGTTTTCAGAAAAGGCCTTTTGTTTAATTATGTTGCTGATCGGGATGATTCAGGCTTTGGAAATGGCTTTAGTTTTGAAAAGTTTGCTCCCTTTGTTCATGAGAACAACATCATTGAAATATACGACGAGGTCCAGTCGGCATATGAGAATATTGAAAGAAACGGTAATTCTAAAATTGTTTTTCTTGACACGTCTATAAAACTAACACGCCTTCTTCACACAAAGCCCTCAGATGCAAACGAAAACTAATCGCTGGTTTGTTATTGTAAATCCCAATGCTGGATCAGGGAAGGGTAAGGAGCTGTGGGGAAAGATAAAAGCTGAACTTGATGTTGTCGGCCTTGTCTTTGATTATGCCTTTAGTGAGTATCCCGGGCACGAGGCTGTGTTATCTAAAGCTGCGGTTCTTGGTGGCTATACTCAAATAATTTCTGTTGGTGGAGACGGGACAATTCAAAAGGTTGTAAACGGGGTTTATTCGCAAGAAAAGTTTTCCCCAAAACAAATTGTTTTAGGTGTTATTCCTTGTGGCACAGGAAATGATTGGATCAAAACACACAACATTCCTCTTAGCTATAAAAAGGCTACTCAGGTTATTGTGAATAGAAAAACAAAATCTCAGGATTTGGGAAAAATTCAAATTTCTGGAACAGAAAACAAAACGCTGTATTTTATAAATCATGCTGGCTGCGGATTTGATTGTTTTGTGTTGTCTCAATTGCACCACTATAAGCGTTTTGGCCCTCTTTCATATTTTTTGTGTGCAATTGTTAATTTTATGCGCTTTAAAAATCTTAAGATTAATGTTGTTTTGGACAGCACAAGTATAGAGGCAAATGCTTTCTTTCTTGGAATTGGCCTCTGCTCATTTACTGGAGGAGGAATGCGGCTAACAAAAAACGCAGATCCCTTTGACGGGCTATTTGACATAACAATTGCTCAAGATTTTACAAAAACTGACATAATCAAAAATCTTCCCCGCTTGTTTAATGGTGGGCTTTTTAAAGACAGGAAGGTTTTTACTCACACTTCGAAAACAATACAAGTTAGTTCGGCAAATAAAGGTATTTTATCCCAGGCTGATGGCGAATTATTAGAAAAAGGCTGTTTGTTTTATTCTATTGTTCCTGGGGGCTTTAGGTATTGCTCTCTTTAGCAAAAACATATGTAACCGAAGAGCTTTCTCCTGTAAATAGCGATAAAAAGTTTGAAACAGCTCCAATAATAACCGCCCTAAAGTAAACCATTTGATTCTTTTTATATTTTTCTGAAAGAATAGAAATATAGAATGCATCCCACATCATTCGGTGTTTTCTTTCAAGCACAAAGCCTTGTTTTCTGAACAAATTGGTTATAGAGTTTTGATCAAAATGCCAAATATGTCTCGGGACATCATAGGCCGCCCAATACTTTTTATAGTGTTTTGCATCAAAAGATTGGTGGTTTGGTACGGCCACAACAACTTTTCCTTTTTTCTTTGTTGCGCTATATAAAAATGATAGAGTCTTCTTTAAATCCACAGCGTGCTCTAAAGAATGCCACAGGGTAATTACGTCGTATTTTTTGTTTGTTTTTTGCGCTTCCCTTATTGTAGAAAAAACCACTCCCCCAGAAGTGTTTTCTGCTTTCGTTCTAGCTTTTTGGTTTGGCTCTATTCCACAGCTGCTCCACCCCCGAGCTCGTACAGCAAACAAAAACCCTCCCAAGCCACAGCCAAAGTCTAACAAATCTCCTGCTTTTAAACTAATTGATGAAACCAGTCTTGTTTTTGATTTCAAAGATATTTTTCTAACCCCCATATATAACAAAGAAACGAGATTGTTGGGCCTCTCTTGGTGTGAGGCGTAAGCTTCTGTATTATAATAAAGCGACATGTCTTTTTCTTTTGGAACTGGGCTTGTTTTTAAAACATTGGTTTCCTTGTCCTTTATTATTTTAAACTTCTTGTTCGTTATCAAAAAGTCTTGGGTTATTATGGTTTTTTCGACGGTCATATTATTGTGTTTCACGTGAAACATGCTTATCTTCCCATATACACCAGCAAAACTGAAATGTCATTAGGAGAGACTCCGCTTATTCTTGAGGCCTGCGAAATAGTTCTAGGTCTTATTTTTATTAATTTTTCCTTTGCTTCTGCGCTCATAGATTTGATTTTTAAATAATCAAACTTTTCTGGTATTCTTACTGCTTCTAGCCTGTTTAGTTTGTCTGCGTTGTTCCTTTCCTTGTCAATATATCCTCTATATTTGATTTGTATTTCAGCCTGGTCTTTTTCTTCTTGAGTTAGACAAAACTCTTTGGCTGCTTCCTTGATCTCCTTGACTTTCATCAAATCTGAAAGACTAATGTTTGGCCTTGCAAGAATTTTGTCTGCTTTTCCAGACTGTTTTACTGCTGCCGATTTCTTTTTCTTTAAAATTGGGTTAATGTTTTTAGGGCTAACGCTCTGGTTTTTTAAAAGCTTCACAAGCCTGTTCGTGTTAGAATACTTTGATTTCATTTTAGCTAGGCGCCCCTTTGTTGCAAGGCCTATTCTATGGCTTTTTTCTGTTAATCTTTTATCAGCATTGTCTTGGCGCAGCAACATTCTATATTCTGCCCTAGATGTAAACATTCTATAGGGCTCTTCTGTTCCTTTTGTGATTAGATCGTCTATTAAAACGCCAATATATGCCTCGTCTCTTTTTAAAACAAAAGCTTCTTGATTTTTAGATTCCCGCGCAGCGTTAATTCCCGCCATAAGCCCTTGTGCTCCGGCCTCCTCATAGCCTGTTGTCCCATTTATTTGTCCTGCAAAAAACAGCCCTTCAACAATTTTTGTTTCTAGAGAGTATTTTAGCTGTGTGGGGTGAAAAAAATCATACTCAATTGCATATCCTGGTCTAAAAAATTTTACTTTTTCAAATCCAGAAACTGATTTTAGCGCATTATATTGTATGTCTTCTGGAAGAGAAGTAGAGAAGCCGTTTACATAGACCTCAACCGTGTTTCTTCCTTCGGGCTCAACAAAAAGCTGGTGCCTGTCTCTCTCGGAGAAGCGATGTATTTTGTCCTCAATTGAGGGGCAATATCTAGGGCCTATGCTCTTTATTCGTCCGTTAAACATTGGCGACCTGTCAAACCCTTCTCTTAAAAGATCATGAACCTTAGGGTTTGTATAGGTCATGTGGCATGATAGTTGGTTTTCCGCCGGACTTGTTGAGTCAAGAAATGAAAATTTCTGAGGACAATCGTCTCCTGGCTGTTCTTTCATTTTTTTATAATCAAGCGATCTGCCGTCTACTCTTGGGGGGGTTCCTGTTTTCATTCTTCCTGATGAAAACCCTAGCTTAACAAGCTCCTCTGTCAAGCCTGTTGCAGCGCGTTCGCCGGCCCGACCTCCTCCAAAGTTTTTGTCTCCAACGTGTATAAGGCCATTTAAAAAAGTTCCGTTTGTAAGCACAACTGTTTTGGCTTTAATCTCAACCCCAAGTGCTGTTTTAACTCCGTAGATTTTGTTGTTTTTTATAACAAGCCCTCTAACCATCTCTTGATAAAAATCTAGGCCAGGGGTCTCCTCTAACATTTTTCTCCAACACTGACTAAAAAGAGCTCTATCGCTTTGAACTCGGGGGCTCCACATTGCAGGGCCCTTAGACTTGTTCAGCATTTTAAACTGTATGGCTGTTTTATCACTAACTATTCCGCTGTAGCCACCAATAGCGTCAATTTCTCTAACAATCTGTCCTTTAGCTATTCCCCCCATTGCCGGGTTGCATGACATTTGGCCAATTGTGTGAAGGTTCATTGTCACCAGCAGGGTAGATGCGCCAAGGTTTGCTGCTGCTGCTGCTGCCTCGCTTCCTGCGTGTCCTCCTCCTACAACAATAACATCATATTGGTTTTTAAACATAGTTCTTGTTTCTCGTGAAGCGTGGTTTCTTCTAGTTTTTTATATACAACCGCGTGTCCAGGCAATTAAAATATGCTGCAAGGGCGGCGGAACAAATATACAACGATTAAAAAAAGATTTTACTAAAGCAGTGCTAGATATTTGTCTTCAAGTGCTCTGATGTTTTTTTGTTCATCAGGAGTTTTGTCTTTGTGCCCGCAAAGATGTAAAAGAGCGTGAACCATAACGCGCATAAGCTCCTTGGAAAATTCCTGGTTATATTCTCCTGCGTTGATCCTGACCATTTCCTCCGACACAAAAACGTCGCCTTGTATTTTATTGTCTCTTGAGTAGTCGAAGGCCAAAACGTCGGTTAAATAGTTGTGGTTAAGGTGGGTTTTGTTAATTTTTATCATTTTTTTTTTATCAACAAAGCTGTAGTCAAGGGATAAGGCCTCAGCCTCCTCGCTGTTGATAACAGACAAAAGCCATGCAGAAATCGATTCTTCATTTGAAAGAAAAAAGCCCGTGTGATAAAAAAACTTTATCGTACTCATATTAACAAAACTACAACAAACATTTGAAGATTTATTGTTTTATATTTGACAAAAAAGAGGAAGTGTCTCAAAAAGTTCGCGTTAGATTTGCTCCAAGCCCAACAGGTCCGCTACATGTTGGCGGTCTTAGAACTGCGCTGTTTAATTATTTGTTTGCAAAGAAAAACAAAGGGGTGTTTATTTTAAGAATAGAGGACACTGATGCGAAAAGAAAAGTTGATGGTGCAGAAGAATATATTCTCAGGGCCTTACGCTGGTGTGGACTGTCCCCAGACGAGTCTATAGTTAACGGCGGGAGCCACGGGCCTTATCGACAGAGCGAAAGAAATGGCTATTACAAAAAGCATTTAGACGCCCTTATAGCAAAAGGTTGTGCGTATTATGCTTTTGATACCGAAGAGTCTCTTGCGGGTCATAGAGAAGAGCATAAAAAAATAGGCAAAACATTTATATACAACTGGCACAATCGCCTGAAGCTTGTAAATTCGCTTGCTTTATCTTCAGAAGAAACAAAAAAACTGTTGGAGAGAAAAACCCCGCATGTTGTACGCTTTAAATCTCCAGAAAATAAAACAATAGAAACTGTTGACATAATTCGGGGCGTTTCTAAAAGCGAATCGAAACTCTTAGATGATAAAATTCTTTATAAGTCTGACGGAACGCCAACATATCATTTGGCAAGCGTGGTTGATGATCATCTAATGGAAATTTCTCACGTAATAAGAGGCGAAGAATGGCTGCCTTCTCTTGCTCTTCATTCTTTGCTCTATGATGCCTTTGGGTGGGAAAAGCCAAAGTTTGCGCATCTACCATTAATTCTTAGTCCTACGGGAAAAGGGAAGCTTAGCAAAAGGTCTGGGGAAAAAGCCGGGGTTCCTGTTTACCCCCTTGAATGGTCAAAAGAAAACAAAATAAAAGGGTATAAGGAAGAAGGCATTCTTGCTGAGGGGCTTATAAATTTTATGGCCTTCTTGGGATGGAACCCAGGAACAGAAAAAGAGATGTATACTTTAGAGGGGCTAGTTGAAGATTTTAGTTTAGAAAAGGTTTCTTCAGCAAGTGCACAATTTGACTATGAGAGGCTTCTTTGGTTTAGCCACAAACACATACAAGAAAGGTCTGGCGCTGATTTGATGGCCCTTCTTATTGATCAGGGGTATGGCTTAGAAGCTTTTTCTGAAGAAAAAATACAAAAAACCTTAGGATTAGTAAAAGAGAGGGCAAGCACTCTTGTCAGCCTATGGTCGGCGGGCAGTTATTTTTTTAAAGCTCCCGAAGCTTATGATGAGGCCTCAAGAAAAAAGGCCGTAAAAGAAAACACAAAAGAGATTCTCTTGGCTCTTGTTGGGGCTCTAGAAAAGGCAGACGATTTTGATTCTAAACCAACTAAAGACTTTCTTGAAAAGTTTTTTGAAGATTTGTGTAAAAAGAATGCCGCAATGAAGATGCGTGATATTATGCTTCCTCTTCGTCTTTCTTTGGTTGGCTCATTGTCTGGTGTTGAGATCGGGACAATCATGTCTGAGCTAGGAAAAGAAAAGATTATCTCTAGAATTCATGCTTTTATCAAGGCCTGTTAATTTAACTTTTTCTTAATATATATTCTTTTTTTTTAGTTTTAAAAATCTATATCTTTAGGTTGTTGTTCAGGGCAAGCTTCCTTTGTTTATTAACTTCTTAAAACTACGAAAATGTTTATATATGTAATATTATTTCCTCTAGTGGCTCTCTTGCTAATGGGGACTTTCTTTGTCGTCAAGCAGCAGACCGCAGCAATTATAGAAAGGTTTGGGCGCTTTACGAGTGTTCGGCAGTCTGGCCTTCATTTAAAAATTCCTTTCATAGATCGCGTTTCGGGGAGGTTAAGTCTAAAAATTCAACAGCTAGATGTGGTTGTGGAAACAAAAACAAAAGATGATGTTTTTGTGAAGCTTAAGGTTTCTGTTCAGTTTCAAGTAATAAAAACCAAGGTCTATGACGCCTTTTACAAATTAGATTATCCTCACGACCAAATAACCTCTTATGTTTTTGATGTTGTCAGGGCAGAAGTTCCTAAGATGAAGCTAGACAGCGTGTTTGAAAGAAAAGATGATGTTGCCGTTGCGGTAAAAGCAGAGCTAAACGACGCAATGACAGAGTACGGTTATGATATAGTAAAGACCCTGGTAACAGACATTGATCCAGATGCACAGGTAAAAGAAGCTATGAACAGAATTAACGCCGCTGAAAGAGAGAAGGTTGCTGCGCAGTTTGAAGGAGATGCTGCAAGAATTTTAATTGTTGAAAAGGCCAAAGCCGAAGCAGAAAGCAAAAGATTACAAGGGCAGGGGATTGCCGACCAAAGAAGAGAAATCGCTAGGGGGTTAGAAGACTCTGTTAAGGTTCTAAACAATGTGGACATTAACTCTCAAGAGGCCTCTGCGCTTATTGTTGTAACCCAGCACTATGACACCCTGCAGTCTGTTGGCGCAGAGAGTAATAGCAACTTAATTCTTCTTCCTAATTCACCACAGGCGGGATCAGAAATGCTTAACAATATGGTTGCTTCTTTTACTGCAAGCAATCAAATTGGGGAAGAAATGAAAAAAGCTACGGAAAGAGAAAAACAAAAACAAGCGAAAAAAGGATAGCCAAATAGCATTATTTTTTCCACGTGTCCCTTAAAGCGACGGTTTTATTAAAAACTGCGGCGTCCTTTGTGCTGTCTTTATCAACAACAAAATAGCCTTTTCTTTGAAATTGGAATCTTTCGTTTATTTTAGGGCTTGCCAAAGAGGGCTCTGCAAATCCTTTTTTTGTTTTAAGGGAGTTCGGGTTTAGGTCTTTTATAAAATCGTCCTCTGCGCCTGGATCCGGCACCATAAATAGTCTGTCATATTCTCTTATTTCTACTGGAGTTGCGTGGGTTTTTGACACCCAGTGCAGCGTTCCTTTTACTTTTCTTAAGCTTTCTTCTGTTCCGCTGCCGCTTTTGCTTTTTGAATCATATGTGCACTGCACCTCGACAATGTCTCCTTCTTTGTTTTTAATTGCTTTTTCTCCACAAACAATATATGCGCTCTTTAGTCTTACCTCTTTGCCTATAGTAAGTCTAAAAAACTTTTTTCCTGCTTCTTCTAAAAAATCCTCTTTTTCAATGTACAGGTGTTTTGAAAAAGGAACCTTTCTGTGGCCAGCATTTTCTTGCTCAGGATTGTTTTCTGTTCTCAAAAACTCTTCTTGGTCTTCGGGGTAGTTTGTTATGGTTAATTTTAGCGGATTGATGACCACCATTTTTCTGTTAGAGGTTTTGTTTAGTTCGTCTCTTACGCAAAACTCTAGCAAAGAGACGTCTATAAGGTTTTCTCTTTTTGCAACGCCAATTTTATCAATAAAAGCTCTTATTGCTCCCGGCGTGTAGCCTCTTCTTCTAAGCCCTGATATTGTTGGCATTCTTGGGTCGTCCCATCCAGAAACATGGCCTTTTTCAACAAGAGAAACAAGCTTCCGCTTGCTCATTATGGTGTAGCTCAAATTTAGGCGAGCAAACTCTCTCTGCTTGGGAACAACCTTAAGTCCTCTTTCCTTCATTGACTTAAGGCTTGCAACAAACCAGTCATAAAGCTTGCGGTGAGGCTGAAACTCTAAAGAACAAAAAGAGTGAGACACTTGTTCGCAATAATCACTTTGTCCGTGAGCCCAATCATACATTGGATATATACACCATTTGTCTCCTGTTCTGTGGTGGGTTTTATACATTATTCTGTACATAACGGGGTCTCTTAAAAGCATGTTTGGGTCTGCCATGTCTATTTTTGCTCTTAGTACGTGTGTACCTTCTTTATGTTTTCCCTCTCTCATTTCTCTAAAAATTTTCATGTTTTCCTCAACACTTCTTTCTCTACAGGGGCTGTTTGAGCCTGTCTTTGTTGGGGTTCCTTTTTGTTCTGCAATTTGACTAGAGGTCTGAGAATCTGCATAGGCTTTTCCTGTGCTTATTAGGTGTTCTGCCCAGAAATACAGTTTTTCAAAATGGTCTGATGAATATGTGATTTTGTCCCACTTATAATTAAGCCAGGAAACGTCGTCAATAATTGCGTCCACATACTCTTGCTCTTCTTTTGAGGGGTTTGTGTCATCAAATCTTAGGTTTACTGGGGCTTTATGTTTTTCTCCCAAGCCAAAATTAATACCAATAGCTTTTGCGTGCCCTATGTGTAAGTGTCCGTTTGGTTCTGGGGGAAATCTAAAACGAAGGTTTTTTTTGTTAAAAGCTCCAGCAAGGTCTTCGTTAATTATTTGTTCAATAAAATTTGTAGGATTTCTTTCCAAGCTTAATTTGTTTTAATAAGTTTACAAAGTTATCAAAATAGAGTGATTATTTCTACTTTTATTCGCAAATGAAGGGTGTTGTTAAAATAAAAAACATGAGGGTGTATGCCTTTCATGGCTGTCTAAAGGAGGAGTCAAAAATTGGAGGAGACTATTTGGTAAATCTTAGGGCGCACTGTGATTTGTCTTCTGCCGCCAGAACTGATCGCCTAGAAAACACGGCTAACTACACTCATCTAGCAAAAATTATTTCGAAAGAAATGGCTGTAAACTCTAAGCTTCTTGAGACTGTGGCGAAAAGAATAATTGATTCGTGTCTAAAAGAAGTTTCTGTTGTTACGCGCGTTGTCGTTAAAATAAGCAAGATCAATCCTCCCATTAATGCTGACGTTGAGTCTGTCGCTGTTCTTCTCGAAGGAAAAAGAAATTAAGGTCTGTTTTTAAATTTTTTATTCTAAATTTGCCCTCCAACAATATGGCGTCTTGGCCGAGCGGCTAGGCTGAGGTCTGCAAAACCTCCTACGGCGGTTCGAATCCGCCAGGCGCCTCTTCTTTTCTTGTTGCTATTAAGAGCTTTGGAGCCCTCCTATTATCAGCACCACTCCACTTATCACCAAAATAAGCGCCAGGAGAGACTTTACAAAAACAATTGTCTTCTCGTTAATAAAGACTTTTAGCCGGCGTGCTAACAGGATTTTTCCTAAATCTGTTACAAAATAAGAAAGAAGAACTATTGCGAAAAAAAGAAGAAAACTAGGCGAGTCGCTTCCTGTTGTTGGCCCAGCAACTATTGTTACGCCACCCCAAAAAATTAGAACCCCTACGTTAAAAATGTTTATTGCAAAGCCCTTTGCTGCTAGCCCAAAATAGTTGTGTTTTGATTCAGTAACTTCTATTTTTTCTTCTTGTTTTTTTCTTGTTAACCAGGAATACATGCCGAAAAAGAGTATTATTGTCCCCCCCAGGACAAACATCCCCTCTTTGTTGCTTTCGCTTAAAAACAGCTTAACGCTTCCATAATATGTTGCTGTTATAAAAAGCACGTCTGCGATAATAACGCCTAAATCAAACGCAACCGCGGCTCTTACCCCTTTTGTTATGCTTGTTTCTAAAAGAACCCAAAAAACAGGGCCCATTATAAAGGCCGTAAAAAACCCTACAGATATTGGGGTTATATAGTTAAAGTCCACTAGTTCTCGTATAAATAATTTATGGTTCCTCCGGCCAGCTTGTTTTCTACAATTTTTCTTGTTTTCGAATGAACATTTACTGTTCCTCCCGCCCGTACGTTTACCTTTAGTGTGTTTTTAGCAAACACGTCTGCAACGGCTCCTGTTGTTAGAAAAACCTCTGTTTCTTCAGTCTCTAGTCCGGAGGCTTTGAGCTCTGCTCCGGTGTTTACCTTTGCCCTGTGATACTGTGTTTTTCCTTGTACATCCATTGTTGCTCCTGAGCTTGTGTTTGTGGAAAAGCTTGTTGTGTTTATATTAAAAACAACTCTTGCTCCTTCGTCTGCCTTCACATAGATGTTTTCTTGACTTATCGTGTCTTTTGAGTAAACAAAAGCCCCTTCATGAACATATATTTTTTCAATATTATTGTAAAAAATTTTTACTTTAGTGTTTGCACCCCTAAAGCGCCTCTCTATTCCCATTCTTACCTTTAGTTCGCCGTTTTTGTTTTTAATTACAATGCTATTTGAGTATTCTCCTGTTACCTCTGCATGGTTTTCTTCTGCCCTTACTAATTCTATATTTACAAGGTCATACACTTTGAGAATATTAAAGTCTCCTATTTTTCTGCTGTTCTCGTTCTGAGAAAATATTGTTTGTGTTATAAGTAGTGCTGTTAGAAGTATTTTTGTTTTCATGTGTGTAAAATTATTAAATAATTATAAAATCTAAGTGTTTTTTTATAAGATTTGTCTTTTTTACCATAACCATAACCTCGTCTCCTAGTCTGTATTTTTTTTCTGTTTCTCTTCCTATAAGAGCCTGCTCTTCTTCTTTAAAAACAAACCTGTCTCCTTTTATGTCTCTTATATATACCATTCCTTCACACTTGTTTTCTTCTAGCTCTACATATAGGCCCCATTCTGTTATGCCCGAAATAATTCCTTTATATTTTATTTCTTTTTTGTCTTCCATGTATTTTATCTGCATGTATTTTATTGAATCTCTTTCTGCTTTTACTGCTGTTGTTTCCTTTTCTGAACAATACTTGCACTTTTCTGAAAGCCCTTTTAGTGTTTGATTGTTTTCTTTGTTTAAGCACTCATTTAAAAGCCGGTGAACTAAAATGTCTGGATACCTTCTTATGGGAGACGTAAAATGCGTGTAGTGCTTAAAGGCTAGGCCGTAATGGCCGATGTTTTGTGTTGAATATTCTGCTTTGCTCATACTTCTTATGGCAAGGGTTTCTATTAAGTTTTGTTCTTTTTTCCCCTTTACGTCTCTTAATAGTTTGTTTAGTGTTCTTGATGTCCCTTCTCTTGAAGATATGTCCAGGCTATATCCAAACTCCTTTACAATTGTTTTTAACACTTTAAGCTTTTCGTTGTCTGGGGCGTCGTGTATTCTATAGACGCCTGGTTCTTTCTTTTCTTTCTTAAAAAGCTCTGCTACTTTCTTGTTGGCCAGCAGCATAAATTCTTCTATCAATTTGTTTGCTTCTTTGTTTTCCTTAAAAATCACTTCTATTGGGTTTTTTAGAGAGTCTAGTTTAAACTTGATTTCCTTCTTATTAAAATTAATAGATCCTTGTTTTTTTCTTTCTTCTCTTACTGTTAAGGCAACTTCGTTTAAAATTACAATTGCATTTACCATCTCCTTTCTTACTTCATAGCTTTTGTTGTTTAGTGCTATTTCCTTGCTTATCTTTCCTTTTTTTGTTTCTATTATTTCTTGTGCTTCTGCATAAGAAAATCTCCTGTCACTTTTAATAACCGTTTTTCCAAACCACTCCTCTAAAACCACTCCTTTGTTGTTTATCTTAAATATTGCGGAGAAGGTATATTTTTCCTCTTGCGGTCTTAAGGAGCACACCATGTTTGACAAAATTTCTGGCAACATTGGAACAACTCTGTCCACTAAATATATAGAGGTTGCCCTATTAAAAGCTTCTTTGTCTAAAATTGAATTACTTTCTACATAGTGTCCTACATCTGCAATGTGAACTCCTATTTCATATATTTCTTTATCTATTTCCTTAAATGAAATTGCATCATCAAAATCTTTTGCATCTTCAGGATCTATTGTAAAAGTTAGTGTTTCTCTTACGTCTCTTCTTTTTTCTATTTCATTTTTTCTTATTTGTTTGCTTATTTTTTTTGCATACTCCTCTACTTCCCTTGGAAATTCTAAAGGAAGTTCATGGTTTTTTATAATGGTGTGTATTTCTGTTTCATGATCTCCCGGTTTTCCTAAAACTTCTATCACCTTTCCTGTAGGTGACATCTCGTTTTTTCTCCATTTCAAAACCTCTACAACCACCTTGTCTCCGTCCTGTGCCTTGTTTATGTTATCCTTTGGAATAAATATATCTACATCTATTTTCTTTCCATCTAATATGGCAAATGCAAAATTTTCATTTATTTGAATTGTTCCTACGTAGCTTTTTTTGTCTCTATTAATTAATTTTTCAACTGTAGCTAAGTATTTTCCTTTTCTTTTTCTTTTGTTTATAAAAAACTCTACTTCATCATCATGAAAATATTTTAAAGAGTGTTTGTTCAGAAAAATCTTGTGTTCTATATTTTTAGATATTATAGTAGCTTCTCCTTTGGAATTTATATCTATTTTTCCTTTTAATGTTTTATTTGTATTCAATTTTTCCTATACTTAAATTATATTTATACAAAACTACACTTTAAAAGAATTTTATAAATTTTAAATGAAAGAGTTTATACACAGCATATCATTATAATATCTTAATTTTTTAAAATATTTTATTATATATAATGGATTGTTAATTAACACAACAACTTAATAGTTAATAGTTGTTTATATAGATATTAAACACTTATTAAGATCTAATAAACAACATATTATTATGTAAATAATTTATAATCAACAATTTATATACTATATTAACAATAAGAATAAAGGTTATAAAAAAGAAAACTTTTAATAAAAAAAAAGAAGAAAACTTTTAATAAAGCAAAAAAAAATATTAATAAAGTTTTAATTATTTTGGAAAAGAATATTTTGAAAAAACAAAAAAAAAACAGACCACAAAGTTTTATAGTAGAGAGCAGTAGTTATCAAAACATATAAAAAGAGTTATTAACAAAAAAGGAAAAAAATGAAAATTTCTATAGGTAACGATCACGCAGGAACTCAGCATAAAAAAGAGATAGTAAAACATATAGAGAAAAAAGGAATTGAAACAGTAAATCACGGAACAGACGGAGAAGAAAGCGTTGATTATCCTGATTTAGCACACCCTGTAGCGGAAGATGTTAAAAACAAAAGGACAGACCTAGGAATAGTAATATGTGGAAGCGGAAACGGAGTGGCTATGACCGCAAACAAACACAACAACATAAGAGCGGCAATATGCTGGAACAAGGAAGCGGCAAAACTAGCAAGAGAGCATAACGATGCAAATATTATAAGCATTCCAGCAAGGGTTGTTTCAATAAAAGAAGCAAAAGAAATAGTCGAAGTTTTTTTAAACACAAGATTTGAAGGAGGAAGACACAAACGAAGAACAGACAAAATAAATGTCAAATGAAAATAGAGGTTAAAAAATTTAAAGATCTTTCTGTTGAGGAAATATATGAGGTATTAAAGCTAAGGTCTGAGGTGTTTGTGGTTGAACAAGAGTGCGTATATCAAGACATAGACGGAAAAGACAAAAAAGCCATGCACTTGATGGGAAAAAAAGACAACGAGATAATTGCATATACGAGAATATTAGACGGCGGAGACTATTATGAATTACCAAGCATAGCAAGAGTGGTGGTAAAAAAGAAAACACGAGGGGAGGAAAGAGGAAAAGAAATAATGAAGGAGTCCATAAAGTACATTAAAGAAAACTTACAAGAAAAAACAATAGTGCTGGCAGCACAAAAATATTTAGACAAGTTTTATAAAGAACTGGGCTTTATAGTTGAGGGGGAAGAATATTTAGAGGACGGAATTCCTCATCAAAAAATGAAGCTAAAACCCTAGTTAGAAAAGACGACAATTTCAACCCTTCTGTCTTTATCAGCAGACCCCCCTAAAGGAAAACGGTGACCAAACCCCTCATAAGACATTCGAGATTTTTCTATGCCCTTTTCTAAAAAATAATCATAAACATATTTAGCACGAGCAACAGAAAGATTTCTTTCTTTAGTTCTTTTATCGATAGCGTCTATTTTTCCCTCAGTACAACAAACATGCCCCTGAATTACAAAAGAGAAGCCTTCTTTTGTAAGGGTTTTTGCCAGACTGCTTAGAATTTCTTTAGACCCGCGAGTCAAGTAGCTATAGCCCGATATAAAATGAACATTATTAAGAACAATAGGGCTAGAGGTGTTTAGGCTTGTTTCAGAGATAGTGGCGGGATCAAGATAGCTAACAACAACGTCGACACGCCTGTTAAGAGATCTGACAATTTCTGGATCGTCAGAAGGATAAACATTTAGCAAGACCTCTCCTTTTCCGTCAACGGAAATAATTTTATCAGGAAAAAAAGAAAGAGAAGAAAAAACCCCTCTTATAGCATTAGCCCGGTTTTGAGACAAAACCAGATTATAGTTTTCTGCACCAATATCATCACAAAAACCAGAAATTTCTATTTTTAACAAGCCTCTCTTGGGAAGGGCTTTAACAAAACTAAAAAGGCGTGCCTTTTCTGTTTGCACCATAAAGTACTCGTCAGTATCAAAATAAATAGCGTGTTCAACATTAAATTGAGAAGAACAAAAAAAAGGGAAAAACAGAAAAAAAAGAAAAAAGGGTCTAGTCATTTTTAATGGCTTCAGCGAAAGACAAAAGTAAGGATTTTATTTTATCAGAAACAACAGAAAAAGAAGGAGGATTGCTTTCAAGACACAAAAACATTAGGTTATAATAAGTTTTCTTTGAATTTAAAACAGCACCAGAACAAAGACGAAAAGACTCTCGCATTAATCGCTTGGTTTTGTTTCTGTTAACAGCCAGAGCCTGGTTCTTTTTGCCTACAGAAAAGCCAACACAAAGCCCGCAAGGGTTTTTCTTTTGCTGCTTTAAGTAGACCAAACTAAACCCAGGAACCTTTAAATATTTGCCTTTTGAAAAAAGCAAATCAATTGTCTTGGCAGACTTTAGTTTGTTGTTGGAAGAAAGTATCACAGACATTATAGGCGGTTGTTTTTTCTGTTAACGTCTGCCGTAAAACCCAAAGGGTCTATTACAACCTCTTGAATGGTTTCTTTTGCAACATTAAGCTCAAAAACATAATAAGGCTGAGCCCAAGACCATGAATCAAGCAGGGTGGTGTTTTCGAGAGGCTTGTTTCCCCTCATCATTGTAAGAGGAATATTAAACAGCAGAGACGACCCGTCTTTTAATACCACAAGAAGGTCTATAGGCATCGGCATTTGCTTTCCTCTTTTAAGAACAATTTTTGTCTTAGAGCCTTCGCCAATAATTGAGTTTACCTGATAATCAAGCTGCTTTGTTGTTTGAGCCCAGTCCATTAAATACCAGTCAAGCTCAAGGCCGGAAACACGCTCCGCGCTCCGAATAAAATCATAAGGCCGAGGGTGCTTAAAGGACCACTCATTAAAATAATGCTTCAACGTTTTATAAAGATTTTTTTCACCAATAATATAGCCAAGCTGAGACAAGAAAACAGAGCCCTTGCTATAAGACGAGGCCCCATAGCCACGACTAAACTTGTATCGATCAGCATGTGTTGTAAGAGGCTCTTCCAGCCCAGTTGCGACCCATCCGAAATACGCCTTATAGGCCCCCTTGTTGAGCACCACATTGTTAAGGCCGAGGGCTTCATTCAGAGCAGCATCGTCTATATAGCTAGTAAAACCTTCGTCCATCCAGGCATGCTTAGACTCGTTTGTTGCCAACAAAAACTGAAACCAGGTGTGAGCAATTTCGTGAGAAGTTACACCCAAAAGCTTTCGGTAGTCGCTATAGCCAGAGCCTGTAATAAAAGTACACATTGCATACTCCATTCCGCCGTCGCCAGCCATAATAACAGAGTACTGTTTGTAGGGGTATTTTCCAATATTCTTGCTAAAAAACTCTAAAAATTTAACAGCAAAAGGCTGAAGGTCTTTCCAACTTTTTAAATACGGAGTTTCGTTTTTATAAAAGAAATGCATGTTGGGCCCATTTTTGATCGGAACAACGTCATGGATGTATTCAGGATCAGCAGCCCAGGTAAAGTCATGAACATCAGGAGCAATAAAATTCCAAGAAATTTTTTCTCCATGGACTACCTCAGGATCAAGAGGCGCATAACCATGGCCTATTTTTTCAGGAGCTTGCAAGTACCCAGACGCAGCAACCGTATAGTCTTTGTCAATATTTATGGTAACATCAAAATCACCCCAAACACCATAAAACTCTCTTCCAATATAAGGGTTGGCATGCCAACCCTGATCGTCATATTCACAAAGCTTAGGATACCACTGAGCCATAGAAAAAGCAACGCCGTCAGAATTGTTTTTGCCAGCACGCCTTACAATAGCAGGAACTTTAACAAAAAAAGACATGTCTAAAGTAGTTTTCCCCCCAGGAGGTAAAGGCGCGTTTAGGTCAACTTCAAGAATAGTTTCTTTAGTTGCGTGCGAGACAACAACGCCGTCTTGAGTTAGCGCAAGAACACGAAGATCGCCCCAATCATTTTTGTCAAGAGACAAAAGGTTTTTTGACATATTTCTTTTGTCGTTATAAGAATATCGGGAAGCCGCCTCAAGATCAGAGCCCGGCTTAAAAGCATTATAATATAGGTGATAAAAAACCCTCTTGATAGAGTCTGGAGAGTTGTTGGTATATACTAGTTTTTGTTCGCCCGTGTAGGTAAAGCTTTCAACGTCGACATCAATTTCCATTGTGTAGTCAGCATGCTGTTGCCAATAGCCTTCTTGCGAAAAAGAGCAGGCAAACACAAAAAGTAGAACAGGCAAAAGGAGTCTCATTTGTTTTTTCATAAGATTTCAGATAGTTTTAGTTTTTTATTTAAACGAACGCCTCGATCAGTATGCGTTAAAGAACCAAGCTCTACAAAAGGGTCGTGCTCAAAAAATAAATACACATTGTTTTTACAAGCATAGCCCAAAAACCAATCTTTTTCTTTTAATGTGACCAAAGGCCGAACATCATACCCCATAATATAAGGAACAGGGATATGACCGTGAGTAGGAACCAGATCCGCGGCGAACGCAATTTGTACATCCTTATATTTAATTATAGGAATCATTTGTTTTTCTGTGTGACCATCTACAAACAATACATCAAACCCAAGAGGGGTAGAAGAAAAAGCCACAGCCTCGTCTTTTTCTATATAATTAAGCTGGCCGGACTCTAGAATTGGGCTAATGTTTTCTTTTAAAAAAGAAGCCCCTTCTCTTTTGTTAGGGCCAGAAGCCCAAGCCCAATGGTTTTCGTTGCTCCAGTATTTCGCGTTTTTAAATGTAGTTTCAAAAGATTTTTCTCCAGTCTTTATAACACTACCGCCACAGTGGTCAAAATGCAAATGGGTAAGAAAGACGTCTGTAATATCGTCAGGATGAAACCCGTGTTTTTTTAGCGACGAAACAAGCGTGTCCTCGCCCCATTGGTAGTAATAGCTAAAAAACCTGTCGCTTTGTTTATTGCCCATCCCTGTGTCAACCAAAACAAGCCTGGTGCCGTCTTCAATTAGTAGACATCTGGCGGACATTTGAATCATGTTGTTTGAGTTCGCAGGATTTGTTTTTTGCCAAATGGATTTTGGAACAACGCCAAACATTGCGCCGCCATCAAGCATAAAATTTCCAGCAATAATGGGATATAAGTTCACGAGAAATTAATATTTAGTATTTTTATAAATATAAAACAATATTTTGAAGAAATTAGAAAGAAGTTTGGCTTTGCCTGCAGTAATTGCAATAAGCATTGGAGGAATGCTGGGAAGTGGAATTTTTGTGCTTCCAGGACTGGCTGCAGCTAAAACAGGACCGTCAGTATGGCTGGCATATCTAATAGCAGCCATATGTATATTGCCGGCGGCGCTATCAAAATCAGAGCTTGCAACGGCGATGCCAAGCTCAGGAGGAGCCTATGTTTATATAGAACGAGCTTTTGGCCCTTTATTTGGAACTATTTCAGGAATTGGGCTCTGGCTATCGCTATTATTAAAAAGCTCTTTTGCCTTAATTGGACTAGGAGCATACCTTGCTGTTTTAATTAATATTGACGACAGCCTAACAAAGCTTGTTGCCTTAGGGTTTTTGTGTTTTATCATGCTTTTAAACGTTTTTGGAATAAAAAAAGTAGGCAAAGTGCAAATTGTTGTTGTTAGCATAAGCTTGACCTGCCTTATATCAATTTTTTTAGTTGGATTTCCTTTGGTAAACCCAGAATTTTTAACTCCTTTTCTTTCAAACGGAAACACAGGACTAATTTCAACAGTAGCTTTTGTTTACATCTCTTATGCCGGGGTTACTAAGGTTGCTGCAATTGCCGGAGAGATAAAAAACCCGGACAGAAACCTGCCTTTAGCGATGATTCTTTCACTCTTAACTATAGCCGCCGTCTACGTTTTTATTACTTTTGTGTTGGTTGGAAACATTCCCATTAATGACCTTACCAGTGATATTCGCCCTGTTTACACCGTTGCAAAAATCATAGGAGGCAAGTATTTTGGATATATTGCCGCAGCTGTTGGGACAATAACCCTTATGTCTATGGCCAACTCGGGGGTTTTAGCCTCTTCTCGCTTTCCTTTTGCGATGGCTAGAGACCGGCTGCTACCTTCTTTTTTAAAAAGGCTTAATTCTAAATACGTAACACCCGTTGGCGCTATTGTAATAACCTGTGTAACGATGGCTTTTGTAATTATTTTTTTAGATGTTGTAAAAATAGCCAAGCTCGCAAGCGCTTTTAAGGTCCTGATGTTTATTTCAGTTAATTTATGTGTCATTATTTTAAGGGAAACCTCAGCACAATGGTACAGGCCTTCTTACAAGTCACCCCTATACCCTTTCCTTCAAATTTTTGGCATCCTTAGTGGGCTTATTCTTCTTGTTTTTCTTGGATGGATGCCGTTTTTGGCAATTCTGGCGATTTCTGCCCTAGGCACTTTTCTTTATTTTTTAATTGGGAAAGACGTTATGAGAACAGGAGTTTTAAGAAACTATGGACATAGGCCGGCCCTATATTTGTTTAACAAAAAAAACAAAGACCAAGCAATAGATCAACCACAAGAAGAAAAATCTTCCTCAAATCTTGATCCTAAAATTGCATCAGACGCTGGGGCGATAGTTCCGCTGCTAGGGAATGAAAATTCTCCGGAGACTCTAGTTGACATTGCCGCAGCAATTAACAGCAAGAAAAAAATACAAGCGCTAAAAATCACGGAAATACCAAACCAAACAGATCTTGACGCCGTCTTAGAAGACTCTTCGGAGGCGGTTTCTTTAAAAAGAAGGCTTTCAAGCCTGTCAAAATCAAAAGGAATAACAGTTGCTTTTGAGTCTGTTGTAACGCACGAGCTGTCTAACACAATCAATGAGCTAAGCTCTCAAAGTAGCTGTGAGTGGTTGGTTATGGGGTGGGACGGAAGATCACATAGCGGAATATTGGTTAGCAACCCTATAGGATGGCTGCTTGCTAATATCAACTCAAACCTTGCGCTATTTAAAGACAACGGCGTAAGGCATGTAGGAAAAGTGCTCCTTGCTTTAAGGCCGGGAAGAAAGGACAGAAACTTTATTGAGATTGCTCAGAGAGTTTGCTCGTTTTATGGAGCATCGCTAACGCTTTTGCACGTTGTTCCAGAAAAAACAACAAATAAAAACATTTTTGCAATGGAAGAAAAATCTTCTTCTAAACTGGAACAATCCAAAGCAGAAGTAGTAATTGTAAAAAGTGACGATCCGGTAGAAACAATTTCAGAAATCTCTGCAGGCTATGACCTATTGATACTAGGAGCGCCAGAAAAAGACAATTGGATAAACGTATTGTTTGGAGGAGGAAAAGACAAGTTTACAGAAAAATCAGCATGCTCTGTGCTCAGGCTTACAGTAAAAGATTAATCGTTAAGCTTTAAAACAGCCATAAAAGCTTCTTGAGGAATTTCAACACTTCCAACTTGACGCATTCTTTTCTTTCCTTTTTTCTGCTTTTCTAGAAGCTTTCTTTTTCTCGTGATATCGCCGCCATAACACTTTGCAGTAACATCTTTTCTAAGAGCCTTGATGGTTTCTCGTGAAATAATTTTAGTACTTATGGCCGCCTGAATTGGAACATCAAACTGCTGCCTAGGAATAAGCTCCTTGAGTTTTTCACACATTTTTTTTCCAATAGAATATGCGTTGTCGGCATGGATAAGAGCTGAGAGAGCGTCTACAGGGCGAGAATTAAGAAGGATGTCAACCCTAACTAGCCTTGAAGGCCTCATCCCAATAGGAGAATAGTCAAAAGAAGCATAGCCTTTAGAAACAGTCTTAAGCCGGTCATAAAAATCAAAAACAATTTCTGCCAGAGGCATCTCAAAAACAAGCTCAACCCGGGACGTTGTTAGATAGGTCTGGTTTTTTACCAGCCCTCTCTTTTCAATACACAAAGACATAACGTTCCCCACGAAATCAGCTTTTGTAATAATTGACGCGGTTATGTAGGGCTCTTCAACCCTCTCTAATTTAGAAGGCTCAGGAAGGTCAGAAGGGTTGTTAACAAGAAGTTTTTTTTCGGGCTCTTTTTTTGTGAAAGCGAAGTATGAAACGTTTGGAACAGTTGTTATAACGGTCATTCCAAACTCTCTTTCTAGTCTTTCCTGAACAATTTCCATGTGAAGCATTCCCAAAAAACCACAACGAAATCCGAAACCAAGCGCCGCAGAGCTTTCGGGAGTAAAAACAAGCGAAGCATCGTTAAGCTGAAGTTTTTCCATAGCACTTCTTAGCTCTTCATACTCTTCAGTGTCTACAGGATAAATTCCCGCAAAGACCATTGGCTTTACATCCTCAAACCCCTCAATTGCAACGGCCGTAGCATCATGGGCGTCAGCAATTGTGTCTCCAACCTTTACTTCTGTGGCCTCTTTGATTCCCGTAATTAAGTAGCCAACATCGCCAGCAAAAATTTCTGGTTTTTGGGTTTGCTTTAAATTAAGGGTTCCTACTTCATCGGCAATATATGTTTTGTTTGTTGCGACAAACTTGATTTTTTGATGGTTTTTTATAGAGCCATTAATAATTCTAAAATACGTCTCAATCCCCCTAAAAGGGTTGTAAACTGAATCAAAAACCAAAGCCCGAAGAGGCTTGTTTTTGTCCCCAGAAGGGGAGGGAATTCTTTTAACAATTGCTTCTAATATTTTTTCAACGCCTTCTCCAGTTTTTGCACTGACAGGAATTACTTCATTTGCCTGACAGCCCAATAAATCAACAATATCCTCTGTAACTTCTTGAGGGCTTGCGCTAGGCAAATCAATTTTGTTTAAAACCGGAATGATCTGTAAATCATTTTCAAGAGCCAAATAAAGATTTGAAATAGTTTGAGCCTGAATGTTTTGTGCGGCATCAACAACCAACAGGGCGCCTTCGCAAGCAGCAATTGATCTAGAGACCTCATAAGAAAAATCAACATGACCAGGAGTGTCAATAAGGTTGAGAACAAAATCACTTTCGTTATAAGAAAACGTCATTTGGACCGCATGAGATTTAATGGTAATACCCCTTTCTCTTTCAAGATCCATGTTGTCAAGAAGCTGGTCTTTTTTTTCACGCTCGGAAACAGAACCAGTATGCTCCAAAAGCCTGTCAGCCAATGTGCTCTTTCCATGATCTATGTGTGCAATAATGCAAAAATTTCGAATAGCCTTCATCTCAGAAAAATAACAGTGAACAAAAGTAAGTAAAAATAAAGCAACACAGACCTAATAATTAAAAGAGATAATGCGATAAAGAACGAGTTTTCTATCTTTACGCCATTCAATAGTAAAAACAAACAAGTGGTAAAAATTGCAGACATAGAGATTGGAGCTTTTCCGTTGCTTTTAGCCCCTATGGAAGACGTTAGCGACCCGCCTTTTAGAGCTCTCTGCAAAGAGAATGGCGCCGACGTAGTCTACACAGAGTTTGTTTCAAGTGAGGGGCTTATAAGGGACGCGGCAAAAAGCAAGATTAAACTAGATATTTATGAAAAGGAAAGGCCGGTCGGAATACAAATATTTGGAGCAAACCTTGACTCGATGCTTAAGGCAGTAGACATAGTAGAAAAAACAAAACCTGACATAATAGACATTAATTTTGGATGTCCTGTCAAGAAGGTTGTCTCAAAAGGAGCTGGTGCGGGCATCTTAAAAGACCTCGACTTAATGGAAAAACTTACTGAAGCAATTGTTAAAAGAACAAAGCTTCCAGTAACAGTTAAGACGCGCTTAGGCTGGGATCAAAACTCTATTAAAATTATTGAGGTTGCAGAACGGTTGCAAGACGTGGGCTGTAAGGCAATAGCAATTCATGGAAGAACTAGGGCTCAAATGTATAAAGGAGACGCTGACTGGACTTATATTGAAAAAGTCAAAAACAACCCCAGAATGCACATTCCTGTTTTCGCAAATGGAGACATAAACACTCCAGAAAAGGCACAACAAATTAAAAACCTAGGGCTTGACGGAGCAATGATAGGAAGAGCAAGCATAGGAAATCCTTGGTTTTTTAATCAGGTCAAGCACTTTCTAAAAACAAAAACCCATCTTCCACCAGCAACCATTTCTGAGCGAGTGGCAATGGCAAAAAGACATTTAGAAATGGCAATAGGCTGGAAGGGAGAAAGGCTAGGGATTTATGAAACAAGAAGACATTACGCCAACTATTTTAAAGGAATACCAGACTTTAAGCCTTACAGACAAAAACTAGTAACAAGCGACGAGCCAAAAGATGTTTATGCAACACTTAGCAAGGTTTTAGAAGAGTTTTAATGTCATTTTTTAAGAGCTTTTAACGCCTGTGAAGAAGCAATTTTTGAAGCTAAACTGCCCAAAACAACAACAGTAAAAAACACAACAACAAAAGTCATTGCAGACACAGACACAGGATATGCAAGCGAGGGGGTTATCATGAACAAGGAAAAGTTTTGTTGGAGCAAGACCAAACAAAAACCAACAAAAACACCAGAAAATGATCCAGCAACAGAGATTAAGATGCCTTGATAGAAAAATACTCGACTAATTTCTTTTTTTACAAGCCCAAAACTAAGGAGAACTTGAAGGTCACTTCGCTTTTCTAAAATCATCATAATTAATGCACCGACTACATTAAAAAGAGCAATAATTACAACAAGCGTAAAGATTAAATATACTGCAGCCTGCTCAGTGTTTAACATTTTGTAAAGAGTGTCGTTTTGTGCAAGGCGGGTTTTAACAACAAAGGAATCTCCCAGAACATCTTTGATTTCTTCTATAGCCAATGCCTCATTTACAGAACTGTGCAGATAAAAATTAACAGAGCTTACCTGAGAGCTATCATATCCTAGCAGTTCTTGCGCAGTACTCAAAGAAGTATAAACAACACTATTGTTTGTTTCCTCATTAATTTCAAAAATCCCTAAGGTTAGAAATACAGAACTTGCAAAGGCGTCTTCAACAGAAAGCACTTGTCCAGAACCAGGCTTAGGAGCATAAACCACGGGTGCGTTTATATTATCTAGCGTTTCTAGGCCTAGATTATTTGCAATCCCCCATCCTGCAACAAGCTCTTTCTCCCCTTGATTAACCCAATTTCCTTCAACTAAAATAGAATCAACAACCCTTAAAGGAAAAAACTCATCAACACCTTTGAGTTGAACAATTTGACTGTTTTTGTTAGCACTAACCAAAACCCTTTCTTCAACAGCCCTAGAAACGCTAGAAAAGGAAGACAGATCAGACAAACTCTTATAGTCTTTTTCATCAAGAAGGAAGGTTTTCCCGCTATTTGCAGAAGCCTTTAAGTCTGGAGAGGTGTACGAAATAAACCCAAGACTAAAATCTTTTAGCCCACTAAAACCAGAAAGCACAACAAAAAGAGAGGCAGCGCTTACAAAAACGCCAAAAGCAGCAAGAAATGACATAAAATTAATAGCATTGTTAGAGCTTTTAGAAACAAGATAACGACGAGCTATATAAAAAGGAGTGTTCACTGAGATTGTTTTTTTATAGGATTATCTAAGCTTTTTAAAGAATTTTCAATTTGATCAATATAATCTAAAGAATCATCTATGTAAAAAACAAACCCAGGAACTCTTCTTAGCTGGTTTTTTGCTTTTTGAGAAACGCGATGTTTTATGCTTGGAGCAGCAGCAGAGACCTCTTTTAATATTTGTTGTGACATGGCCGAAGGAAATACGCTTAAAAAAACTTTAGCAGAAGAAAAATCAACAGAAACACTAACCTTTGTAACAGAGACAAGAATTCCTTTGGCTCCCTGTTCTTTCATTTTTTCTTGTATAATTTCAACGAGATCTTTTTGTAGAATTTTAGAAATCTTTTTTTGGCGAGTATTTTCCATTTAGTAAAAATAGGATATTTGAAAGTTTAAATAAAAGAAAAAATTTTTAAACTAACTTTGCCTTGTGATAAAGAAAATAGAACACGTTGGAATAGCGGTAAAAGACATAAATAAATCAAACCTCCTTTTTGAAAAACTTTTAGGAGAGGGAAGCTATAAAACAGAAATAGTTGACGCAGAAGGAGTAACAACGTCTTTTTTTAAACTTGGAAGCCAAAAGATTGAACTGCTAGAAGCAACATCTAAAAACAGCCCTATATCAAGGTTTATTAACAAAAGAAACGAAGGCATGCATCATCTTGCCTTGCATGTTGATGATATTGAAGCAGAAATAAAAAGGCTTGAGGACGAAGGGTTTTCTTTTGTTTCAAAAAAGCCAACAAATGGAGCAGACAACAAAATAATGGTTTTTTTGCATCCAAAAAGCACTAACGGGGTTCTTGTAGAGCTTTGTCAAGACATAAAATAACCTTTGACATTATAAAAACATTCATTAATATTGCAAACTATTTGGTCCTATAGCTCAGTTGGTTAGAGTAGATGACTCATAATCATTTGGTCCCTGGTTCGAGCCCAGGTGGGACCACGGAAAAACCCCTATTTATTAGGGGTTTTTTTATTTTATAATTGTTTTGCTGGTCCAAACATTGTTTGCACTATTTACATCAGGATATTTTTTGTCAGGATCTATAACTACAGAGGTTATTTCTTCTGAAACATCAACCATAAAAGACCATTCAACATTTCTTTTCCAAATCTCTACGGGCAAGTGTTTTAAGATCTTATTGCCACTCGCTGTAGTTATTTCAATCTCTACAGGCATAGGAATTTTTTCCAGATTTTTTATGCTAATTATTGCACCGCGGATCTTCTTAAAGTTCTTTTTGTAAGAAACGTCCGTAACAGCCTGGTCTAATTTCCAGTTGTTTAGAACCCAAGACCTCCAGAACCAACCCAGGTCTTCACCTGAAACGTTTTCCATTGTTCTAAAAAAGTCATCAGGCCCAGGATGCTTATAAGCCCAGCGACGAACATATTCTTTAAAGGCCTCATCAAACCGCTCTTCTCCTAAAACACTGTTTCGCAACAACACAAGCACTTGTGCGGGCTTTTGATATCCTAAAAGCCCTAAGCTCATTTCTTTTAGGTTGTCAGGAGCACTAATCATAGGCTCCATTGGACCAAAAAACTCTTCCAATTGAGCAAGGCGCTGGCCTTGCTTTTGCATGTCTATTTCTCCCCTATAATACTCTCCATCGTTAAATTCCATTGTGCTTAACATATTAATAAAAGAATTAAAGCCTTCATCCATCCACGCATAAAGCCTTTCATTTGAGCCAACAATCATAGGAAACCAATTGTGTCCAAATTCATGATCTGTAACACCCCATAAACCAGCCTCAGTTGCTTTATAGCTACAAAAAGACACCCCAGGATATTCCATTCCACCAACGATACCCGCAACATTTATTGCAGCAGGATAAGGATATTCAAACCACTTTTTTGAATAATGCTCAATAGATTGTTTTGTGTACTCTGTAGATCTTCCCCAAGCCTTATCCCCTATGCTTTCAACAGGATAGGCTGAGATAGCCATTGATTTTTCCCCGCCAGGGAGATTTATTCTTGCAGCATCAAGAATAAACGCAGAAGACGATGCCCAAGCAACATCTCTTGCATTTTCAATTCTAAACTTCCAAGTGAGCGCGCCGCTCTTGCTCGGCCTACTGCTAGGGCTATTAATTTCATCTGCACTTCGAATAAAGACAGTTTCATCACTTTTTGTTGCAGCCTCCCATCGTTTTTCTTGCTCAGAAGTGTAAACATCAGAAGGGTTTAGCAGCTCTCCAGAACAAACAACAAGATGGTCTGAAGGAGCTGTAATGTCAATATTAAAATCTCCATACTCTAAATAAAACTCGCCTGCTCCTAAGTAAGGAAGCGTGTTCCAACCATTTAAATCGTCGTACACACACATCCTTGGATACCACTGAGCAACAGTAAAGAGCTTCCCGTTTTTTGTTTCCAACACACCCATTCTGTCTGACCCATAGTCTGGAGATGTAAAAGAAAAACCAATGTTTAGTTTGATTTTTCCGCCTTCAGCTTTTAAGGGCTTTGGCAGATAAACCTTCATCCGTGTTTCATGTATTTTATACTTCACCACACTTGTTTTTTTCTTCCTTCCTTTACCATCGGTAACGGAAACAGAAGAGATTTTAAAACCTCCGCTAAAGCTTTGGCCTCTTGCCCCATTCCTGCTTCCTCTTACAGGAATAATAGCATTTCCCCTGGAGGTATCTTCAAAAAGGTTTTGGTCTAGCTGAAGCCACAAGAACTCAAGGGCGTCATGACTGTTGTTTGTGTAAGTGACTGTTTCGTTGCCAAAAATTTTATTTTGTGCAGCATCTAGCGTAACAGCAATATTATAGTCTGCTTGGTTTTGCCAATAATCGTGTCCTGGCTTTCCGCTAGCAGAGCGAGTAGGGCTCCCCGCATTGGAATAAAAACCGTTGGCAAAAACCTCAGTGTATTTATATGTAGATTTTAGGGAGTCTGGGCTTTCTTGTTTTTTCTGCATTGCAGCCCTTGGTCCTCTTCGTTCTTGAGATAGGGCGGCATTAACAAAAAATAAACTAACAAAAAAAGCAAAGAAAAAGTAAAAAGAGCTTTTCATTTATATATTGTTTATTGTTATAGCAAGTGAATATAGTGGAAATTTTCAAAACAAAAACACAAAAGGCATTGGCTGCTATAAAATTCGTATATTCGAAAATCAAAATATTAACTAAAAACCAAATAAAATGAAAAAAATAAATTTAATTATTATGCTGCTAGCAACGCTAACAATATCAGCTCAATCTGTTACTGAGATTACATACCTAGATGTGCCGGCAACTAAAATTGCAAAATTTGTAGAACTACACAAAACAATTACAGACATGTCTATGGGAGAAGAAAGAACTCTTCAGGGGCAGTGGGTGTATAGACATTGGTACGGCTCAGGACACAGTATTGTAATTCGCGATGTTTACAAATCTGTTGAAGATGCAATGACGGACGACGCTTTTGCAGTTCTTGGGAAAAACTACGACGCATTATCAGATGAAAAGAAAAAAGCAATGGACGGAGTATTTGACGAGTGGTGGAGTTATTTTGACGGCCACACTGATGAAATGAGAATGAATAATCCTGAGAAAGACTTTGTTGGAAAAGAAAATGTAGACTGGGATATACCTTTTGTTTTTGTTGTAGGAAGATACAATTCAAGTGGAGAATGGAGAGAAATGGCAGATGCTTTTATGGACTGGACAACAAGACCATCTGTTGAGAATGGACTTCAACTTGGAGGGGGAGTAACAATGCATTATAAAGGATCGGGCCATGAGGTAGAATTCTTTAGTGGCTATAAAAACATAATGGAGTTTGCAGAGTCAGTAAGCAACCCTGGAGCAGACAATCCTGAAGCTAGAAAAAAGTTTTGGAGTCTTGTTGATGGCGCTCATGAAGATCAAATATACATACACGCTGGCCATATAGTTGACGGAGTATTTGATATAGCAGGAAAAGACAAATAATAATATTTGTTAAAATAAATTAAGCCTTTCTGAAAAGAAGGGCTTTTTTGTTTTATATAAGAGTAACACCAAGTCCAGGTGCCGAAACAGGACTCATAACGCCTTTTTTAATTACAAAGCCTCCTTTTACAACATCCTTTACAAGATCAAGGCTTCCGTCTAAATCTAAGTATTTTGTGTTAGGATAAGCGAGCGCAGCGTTAAGGGCGGCAGAAATACTAATAATACTTTCATCGTTACACCCCCACATTAGATCAATTCCTTTAGCAAGAGCTGTAGAGGCAATTTCACGAGCAGCAGAAATTCCCCCACACTTCATTAGCTTAATGTTATAAATTCCAGCATAATTCTGTGCAGAATATTTGACAGCATCAGCAGGGGTTACAATAGATTCATCAAGGGCTATAATTTTTTTTAATTCTTTTGGAAAAGACAAATTTTCTTCTGGTCTTTCAACTTTTAAGGGCTGCTCAATTAATTCAATATTTTTGATAGAATTAAAAAACTTTAGGGTTTCATCAAAAGACCACCCTTGGTTTGCGTCAACTCTTATAACAACAGAATTCTTAAATCTTTCTTGGAGCTTTATAATGCGCTCAATATCTATATCTATTTGCTGGCCAAGTTTTACTTTTATATGCGTAAACCCAGAAGCACAATATTCTTCAACCTCACTTATGGTTTCTTTTATTCCTTTTATTCCAACGGTAATTGAAGTAGGTAGTGATGAGATTTTATTACCAAGAAACTTGCCTAAAGAAATATTAGATGCTTTACAAAAAACATCATGAAGAGCGATGTTATATGCTGCTTTAGAGCCAGGATCTCTAGCAAGTTGCTGGTCAATTAGATTGATGTTTTGAAAAAGAGTAGAAAGATTTTTTCCAGTTAGCTCATTTTTAAAAAGAACAGCATTTTCATAAGACTCCGAAGTGTCTATTCCAACAACATGTTTAGAAACACTTGCCGCGCCTAATCCGTAGAGACCATTGTTTAAAACGATTTTAACAATTAAGTTTTGAATAGCCGAGGTTGTTTTATACGAAATTGAATACGGACGTGTTAGGGCAATATCTACTAACGAAACCTCTATGAAATCAATAGTCATTTTTTTAGTGTTATAAGAATATCTGCTATTTCATCAACACCTTCTTCTAAAGGCATGAACACGGGTTTGTCTAGACTTTTAGAAATTGAGTTTTTACACGCAACCAATTCTTCAGTAGTCATTTTTGAAGAACTTAAAGCAACGGCAAGCACATCCTTTTCATAAGCAGTAATCAAGTTAATTTCAGATTCAATACTAGGGATAATCGCTTCAACATGCTCCCACCCATCAAAGTATTTTCTTTCAGGAGAGTGCTGAAGAATAACGCCGTCAACACTGCAAGAAACCAAAAACTCTCCCCCGCAGGGCCCTGAAGGATTCCGCAATGCAGCCTGTCCTTCAATTAGGATAAAATCAGGATCTTTTTCTTTGTAACAACCAACAACAGCTTTTTCAAGCTCTCCAGAAACAAAGTCATTTAGGGTAGAATCAAAGATAAAACCATAATCCCAGCCTTGCATCCAGCCGGTTTGTCCAGTATAAATCATTTCAGCCGAATAGCCTTTACTAATTAGCGCGTCGACCACCATCTTCGCAGTAGTGCGCTTGCCTAGACCGCAGTCAGTTCCCATAACAACAATTTTAGGGCATTTAACAGAAGCTATTTCTCCAGACCAGAAGCTTAGTTCTTTCCTTGATTTTATTTTTCTTATATCATGAATTATTACGGAATTTTTTTTAGCGCATGAGCTGAGCTCGTTATCAGAGTTTAGCATTGAGTGTAGGCCGTTAATTATTGACATTTTATGATTTAGAGCTAACAGGAGATCAGACTTCATTTCGTCGGGCAATAATCCTCCTGCAGAGGCAACACCAATAATACAATAGCCAGCCTCGACAGAGCTGCTTAGAAAGGAACTAAAATCTTTATATATTGGAATTCCAGAAGAGTTATTGTCTAAAATAATTTTTTCATGAGTGTCTAGAGAAATAAATTTTCCAGAAAACTTTTTATCTATAACAGCAACTATTGAAAACCGCTTAGATGCACGAATTAGGCCGTGAGCAGTCTTTGCAGATTTTGTATCAAACAGTCCGTTCGTTAAAACAACAGCTTTGCCAGAAATTTTCATATTAAACAAATATATTCAATATTCAGACAGAATAACAACAAAAAATATTAATCAAAAACATAATAAATTTTTTAGCTACTTTAGCTGTAAGACACTAAATTCTAAGACATTATGAAAATTTTTTCAAACTATAAACTGCTGGTAATAATTTCTTTTCTTTTTTTTACCTGCCAGAACGAGCCTGTTGTGTGCGACCTTTTAATATACAACGGAACAATCTATGACGGGTCAGGAAGTGACCCATATATTGGCTCAGTAGGAATTACAGATGACAAAATTATATATGTCGGGAAAAACACAAGATTTGAGGCAGACACAATTATTGATGCAACAGCTCTTTCTGTCTCCCCAGGCTTTATAAATATGCTAAGTTGGGCTTATTCCTCTTTGATGCAAGACGGAAGGTCTTTAAGTGACTTAAAACAAGGGGTAACACTTGAAGTTTTTGGAGAAGGAACTTCTCCTGGACCATATGTAAAGGATGGAGAACGCCATTCTTTTAAAGAGGCAATGGAGGCTTTAGAAAAGAGTGGAGTTTCAACGAACATAGCTTCGTTTCTTGGAGCAACTACAGCACGAATGATGGAGGTTGGCTTTGAAAACAGGCCTGCAACAGACAATGAAATGCAAAAAATGAAGGAAATGGTTAAGCAGTCTATGGAAGAAGGGGCAATGGGAATAGGCTCCTCCTTGATATATGCGCCTGCAGACTACGCACCAACAGAAGAGCTTGTTGAGCTTTGCCGGGTTGCAGCTGAGAAAGGCGGAATGTATATTTCTCACATGAGAAACGAGGACAATTTGCTTATGGAAGCCTTAGAAGAGCTGATAACCATCTCTAGAGAGGCGGATATTCCCGCAGAAATATATCACTTAAAAGCATCAAGAGAGACAAATTGGCACATGCTTGATTCACTTATAAAAAGAGTTGAACAGGTTAGAAATGAAGGCCTGGAAATTACAGCAGACATTTACACATATAATGCAAGCTCGACAGGACTCACAGGGGTTATCCCAACGTGGGTTCAAGAAGGAGGCCATAGGGCATGGATAAACAGAATGAAAGACCCAAAAATTCGTCCACGATTATTAAATGACATTAAAAAACAACTTGCAGAACAACCTCCAGAAGGTATTTTAATGGTTGGATTTAACAATCCAGAAATGTCAAAAAAATACTTAGCAAAAACTATAGCGGAAGCAGCTAAAACAAGGGGGCAAAGCCCAGAAGAAGCAATAGTTGACATGGTTATTGAAGACGATAGCAGGATACAATGTATATATTTCAGTATGTCTGAAGACAATATTAGAAAAAAAATTCAACTCCCATGGGTTTCTTTTTGTTCAGACGCAGGCTCCTATTCTGATATTTCAAAAAACTTCAAAACCCATCCGAGAGCTTTTGGAAGTTTTATAAGGGTTTTAGGAAAATATTCAAGAGATGAAGGACTAATTTCTCTTGCAGAGGCAGTGAGAAGGCTTAGTGGATTTCCGGCAAAAAACCTTAAACTTAAAAGCAGAGGATTGCTTAAAGAAGGATATTTTGCAGATGTTGTGATGTTTGACGCAAACAAGGTTAACGACAAAGCAACCTTTGACGAACCGCTTCAGTTTTCAACCGGGGTAGCCCATGTTGTTGTAAATGGAACTCCCGTGCTACTAGACAGCAAGCACACAAACAAGTTTACAGGAAGATATGTAAAAGGCCCAGGATATACAGAGTAATAAAAACACTCTATAACCCCCAGGCCTTTAACAGTTTTTAAAAAACTTCTAATCTAGAAACACTGGCGCTCCAGCTTCTTCTAGTTTTTCCCCTAAAGAATTAACTCTAGAAATAAAAGAATTCATTTTTGGCTTACTTCTGTCAAACATTTCTTTTGCCATTTCAAAACTTTGCATATGAAGCGCTGTTGGCCCATAGGAGTTGCCAAAATATCCGCCCCTAGCATTTGAAAGACGGTCCATTAAGGTAAGCCTGTCTTTTTCACCAACTTCAGCTTTAGCTGCACTTCCGCCAAATTCTTTTTGTAGAGAATGCATTTCTGAGCGAAGGACATACACAGCTTGTGTAAGTTCTGCGCGATCTGATTTTAAGTTTTTCAAACTTCTTTCATATGTAGAAACTCTGGCCGTAGCTTTTTTAAACTTATGCTGATAAACACCAACAGCAGTAGTAAGCTCAGCAAGAGCTTGGCTGTACTCTTTGTGTTTGTCTGCAAGAGGGTTAGTTAAGACGTTTTCACGAATACGCTCAACCTCTAAACTAACAGGGCCTGCGAGCTCAGTTAAGTCCCCGCCAATTCTTTTATACAAAGAAACCTGATATGTCCCAGGATCAACATTGGAAGACATTCCTCCTCCGCCACGAAAACCACCACCCCATCTACCTCTGCTCGGCACTGAAGAAGAAACGGTTGTTGTTGTTGAAACAGAAGAACGTAAACCCCAGTTTACCCTGTGAAGTCCTTTTCTAAGAGAGCTAGAAATCACGTCTACTAAATCCCCAGCACTATTTCTTATCATTAGTACAGCTTCAGCTTTAGCTTCAGTCATTTCTTTATCTAAGGCGTCCCATCCAGGAAAGGGAACATCTTCTTTTTTAAGTTTTCTTTCTCTTTTTTGGCGCTTAGACTTCATACTGCTGTGTCCTTCAGACAAATAATACGTTATTGCCGTTCCATATCCAGGGTTTTTTGCAGTATAAGCAGCACCACCAGAACTTCCAGTACCGCCCATTATAGGGCTGTATTGAAGAGCTTTCCTTGGAGTAAATAAGTGAGCTTGTTTTTGTAAAGTTTGAGGAGAAAGATCTCTAAGAGGACTATAGTCGTCCATTACATAAAAACTTCTACCAAAAGTTGCTAAAACTAAATCATTTTCACGCTTTTGAATAGCAAGATCTCTTATAGAGATTGTTGGCAAACCATTTGAGAATTTATGCCATTTTTCTCCTTGATTCAAACTAACATATACGCCATATTCAGTGCCTAAAAACAAAAGATTAGGATTAACATGGTCTTGCACTAAACGCCAGATTAAAGTTCCGTCTGGAATACCATTTACTATGGCAGTCCATTTTTTTCCACCACTAGTGGTTTTATACAGGTATGGGCTATAATCGCCAAACTTATGATTGTCTAAAGCCACATATGCAGTATTAACATCGTGTAGATCTGCTTTTATGTCATTTACAAATCCAGAAGCAGGAACGCCAGGAAGCTTATCGACTGTCATTTTTGTCCACGTCATTCCCCCGTCTTTTGTATATTGAATTATTCCATCATCTGTTCCTGCATATAAAACATTTTCATCAATATTAGATTCAGCAAGAGAAGTTATTGTGTTATATGTAGACATTGCAGAGACGTCCAAAGCATTGTCAAAACTTTGAACCTTGCCCATTATTGGTAAGCTAAGTCGCTCTTCGTTTTTGGTTAAATCTGAAGATACTGTAGTCCAGCTATCTCCTCTATTTTCAGAGCGCCAAACTCTTTGTGTTCCGAAATAAAGACGCTTAGGATCATGCTGGCTTACCAGAATAGGAGAGTCCCAATTAAACCTTTCATAAGGCTCATCGATTCCTTCTTGTGGCCGAATATTTACAGCCTCTCCAGTTGTTCTGTCAACTCGGTTAATATAGCCTTGTTGTGATTGAGCATAGACTATGTCTGGGTTTCCAGGCTCGGTTGCTGGCTGATGTCCATCACCGCCCAAAACAACATACCAATCGCCGTTGGTTATACCATTTCTTTTAAAAGTTCTAGAAGGCCCTCCTTGAGTATTATTGTCTTGTGTTCCCCCATATATGTTATAGAAAGGCTCGGCATCATCTAAGGCCAGTTTATAAAACTGAGTTAACGGAAGATTTGCAACAAATTTCCAGCTTTTAGAGTTGTCAAAAGATTCATAAATTCCACCATCAGTTCCCATTAAAAGATAGTTAGGATCATCTGCTTTAAATGTTAAAGAGTGGTTGTCTGAGTGTTTTTTTGACTCGGTCATAGTGTAAAATGTTTTTCCGCCATCTTCAGAAACTAAAACACGAACATTCATTAAATATATCATATCAAATTTGTACGGTGAAGCAATCAATTCCTGATAGTAATGAGGCCCTGTTCCGCCAGAAACAGTATCTGACATTTTTGACCAACTGCCTCCGCTATTAGAAGAACGATAAACAGCGCCCTTTCTACGGTCTAGTTCAATAGCAGCATATAAGACTGTTGGGTCCATTGGAGACATAGCAAGCCCAATTTTCCCCATATTAGACCTTGGAAGTCCTTTGTTCATTTTTGACCAAGTCTCACCCCCGTCAACACTTTTATATAGTCCTGTTCCTGGGCCGCCATCTATTAGAGCGGCTACATTTCTGTGTTTTTGCCAGCTAGCAGCGTATAAAACATCAGGATTTGTTGGGTCAAGAACCAGATCAGTAACTCCTGTCCATTCATTAATTTCTAAGGTGTTTTTCCAGGTTTTGCCTCCGTTAACACTTTTATATAATCCTCTTTCTCCTCCAGAGCTCCATTGAGGTCCCTGTGAAGCAACCCAGATAACGTTTGAATTATCAGGATGTATTATTATTTTTGAAATATGTTCAGATTTTTTTAATCCCATGTCTTTCCAAGATTTACCTCCATCCATACTGTGATAAACTCCATGACCAATGCCGATGTGTCTTCCTGCGACATTTTCTCCGGTTCCAAGCCAAATGGAAGCAGAATTGTTAGGATCAATTGTAACACAGCCTGTTGCAAAGAAAGGCTGATTGTCAGTTAATGGTTGCCAAGTGGTTCCAGCGTTTTCAGTTTTCCACGCCCCACCAGAAGCAACAGCAACATACCAAACGTTTTCATTATTTGGATCAATAGCAATATCAGAAATTCTTCCAGACATAAATGCCGGACCAATACTTCTAAATTGGAATCCGCTCAATGCAGAAGCAATTCCTGATTTTTCTTGTTTTTTGTCCATTGCGCCTCTTGGCCCCTGAGCTAGACTCATAAAATATGAGACAAGCAGCACAATAGAAACCATATATAGTTTCAGATTTTTCATAATAATATTAAGTTAATTTGTTAGTCCTCTATAACATAAAGTTAAAAAATATTTGAACATAGCAAACTATAATTAAAAATATGCGCTTATTATACAAGATTGGCATAGATTTTGTGAACAAAAAGAATTGTAAATAAAACAAAAATATGAAGTCAATAAAAAGAGATACAAGGGCGGTTTTGTCTAATAACCCAACATCTTTACTGATTGCTGAACTATTAAGAAAAAATACAAAAAAAAACAAGAGATCTAGTTTTCTTCAAAAAACGATTTAGGAATTTTCGGAAAAAGCTTTAATGCGTTTTTATAGTATACTTTTTTTAGAATAGAATCTGGAAGATTCATTCCGTACATTTTCCAATGAGCATGTCTTTTTCTATAATAATCAAAATATTCATCGCTAGTTTCTAATACTCTAAAGTAAACATTGTATTCACTTTTCTTATAAGTATCCTTGCCAAAGAGAACTCTGTCTTGGTGATCTACAAAAAATTGCCTTGCTCTTATTGGTTGACGCCCAAGCTCGACAATTACGGCTCCAATTTCTGTATAAACGTTTGGAAGATTATCGAGCTGCTCACTTAATTTATCTAAATCATTTCCATACCACCCAAGATGGGCATTAATAAAAACGGTGTTTGGATTATTTTCAAACATATTGTATTGTTCCTGCATAACAACCTCAAAAGAAGGATACTTGTCTGGGCTTCTAAAGCTCGCAGGCTTCTGTCTAGCGTGCAGCCATCTTTCATTATGTTTGTCAATTGGGTCAAAAAACGGAGAAGGCTCCCCGCTGTGTATTAAAATGGGAATTTTAAGCTCCCCACAGACTTCCCAAATAGGGTTTAGCCTTTTATCATCCACCTTGACTCTATTTCCACTGTTGTCTTTCAAGTTAAGGCCAAGGTTTTTGTAGACTTTTAGGCCTATAGCACCTTGTCTTACCGCGTCTTTTATTATTCGAACATTGTTTTCTGCAAAATCTTCATCATCAATTTTATTAAAATCAACATTCACAAAAACCCCAAACCTGTTAGCTAGTCCTTGGCTTTTTACATTTTCAATTGATTCTGTCAGAGAGATATCCATTAGGTCTTGATTTCCAGCAAAAGTTCCAAAGCCTGACCCACTTAAATTAATCATATAGCCCATATTTAGACTGTCCATTTCAGCTACAAGATTACCAAAATCCATTATTGGCATTTTCCACTGATGACTATGAACGTCAACAAATGGAAATTTAGAGCTGTTTTTTGGATTTTGATCTACTACTAATGAAGACTTTGGACTATATTCCTCTATATCCATTAAGTTGTTTTTCTCTTGAATTAAATCAATTGCTAAATAAACAACGAGAGTAGCAAATATTACAAATAAGCTGAATTTCAGAAAATTCTTAAAAGTCGACCAGTTAAACATACGTGTGTTATTTTAGAGGAATTGAAATTAATGTGGTGTCCCATTTTAAATTTAAATATGTGTTTAATGAGTCAGCACTAAAGTCAATACTAAATTGCTCAACTGACTCAAACATTTTGATGCTTTCAGAAGATATTCTTAATACATCTTCATCTTGATCAGCTTCTGCAATAGCAAAAAATGTATCATTCACAGAGTTAAGAGCAATAGTCCATTTTTCTTTTCCAGGGATTGTATAAAGGCTATACTTTCCAGCGTGCAAAGATTCTCCGCCAAAAGTTATGTCTTCACTAGCAGAAAAAGTTGTTGCAGCATTTGCGCCAGTTCTCCAGTATTTTCCAAACGGCACTAAAGCGCCTTCGCTTTCGCTGCCGAAAATTAATCGATCTTTTTTGAAAGGACTGCTATACTCCACTTCGTAAGTTGCATTCTCAGAACTATATGTTGTTGTTTGTAATGGGCTAGCAGGAAATATTGTTGCATACGCAAAAAACAATATTACCGCAGCAAGTAAAACACTGACAATTAGAATAATAATTTTAAGATATTTCATTTTTTTAATTTAGATAGAAGGCAAATTTAAAACTTTTTTAACACTGTTTCTAATAACCCTTCCATAATTATGTAGCCCTCTTTGTTTGGATGAACTCCATCAGAGGTTAGTTCTGACCTAAGCTCTTTTTTCCCCCCAACCATTGAAGAAAAATAATCTAAGTAAACAATATTACTTTCTGTACAATAATTTTTAATTTTTTGATTAAGCTCAATAACAAGGGCTGCAGGTTTTATTTCTGGCTTCCAAGTTAGTTCATTAGCAGGAAGAACAGAACACAGAACAGGTCTTATATTATTTTTTTTAGCCAAAGTCGCCATAAAAACCACATTGTCAAAGATTTCTGAAACACTAATATAGCCGGTGTTTTGCGCAATATCATTTATTCCTGCGAGAATTATTACGCCCTCAGGCTTTAGATTGAGAACATCAGCTTCAAACCTGTCAAGCATTTGAGGAGTAGTTTCACCGCCTATGCCTTTGTTAATTAAAAATCCATGTTCAGAAAAAAACTCAGGACTATAATTGCTCCACGATTCGGTTATGGAATCACCCATAAGAACAATTTTATTTGGAATTAGGGTTTTGTTTATTGACATGAAGCTAATTATAGAAAAAACAAAAAACAGGATTAATATTGGCTTTGGCATTTTTATCATTTTTTTGTTCATTTTTATCCATTTTTTGCTCATTTTTGCTCGTTTTTGTCCATTTTTTGTCCATTTTTACTCATTTTTACTCGTTTTTGTCCATTTTTTGCTCATTTTTAAATTCTGACATGTATTTTCCCAAAACATCGAACTCTAGATTCACCACATCTCCACATATCATTTTCCCAAACGTAGTAGTTTCATATGTATAAGGAATAACAGCAACACTGAGCTCATTAGCTTTTGAGTCAGAGATAGTAAGACTAACGCCATTTATTGCAATTGATCCTTTTTGGATAACGGCTCCAATCTCAGGCTTTTGATATTGAAAAGAAAAAATCCAGCTTCCATTTTCATCTAATATATTAATACATTTAGCCATTTGATCTACATGCCCCTGAACAAGGTGCCCGTCAATTCTATTGCCTAGCTTAAGACTTCTTTCCAGATTTACAGAATCGCCTTCAACGACTTTAGAGAGGTTTGATTTGCTTAATGTTTCTTTTATTGCTGTCACAAAATGAGTATTATCTGAAACCCGAGTTACAGTTAAACAAACGCCGTTATGAGAAACGCTTTGGTCAACCGTTAGTTCGCAGCTAATCTGACTGCGAATCTTTAATTCTATGTTGTCTTTTACTTTTGCTATTTGCTCAACAACCCCTATAGTCTCAACTATTCCGCTAAACATAATAAGGTTTTTAATATTTGACTAAATTTACAGAATATTATTACAACACTAGACAAGGAAATGCAAGAAAACAAAAAGCTTAAAATAGGAATTACCATTGGCGACATGAATGGTGTTGGTCCAGAAATTATTCTAAAAACTTTTACAGACAAAAGAATGTTAGAGTTTTGCACGCCAATCATATATTCATCAGCCAAAAGTCTTGAGGCTATTAAAAACCATTTTAAATACAATATTGATTTTAACAGCATTAAGTCTTCTGCTCAAGCAGAAGAAAATAAGGTTAACACAGTAAATTGTTGGAACGAAACACCACAGATTAATTTTGGGACTAAGGACAAAAATATAGGGAAGCATGCTGTAATTTCTTTAAAGGCCGCAACCTCAGACCTTAAAGAAGATCAGATAGACGTCATTGTCACTTCCCCGATTAACAAAGATTGTGTTCAGTCAGATGAGTTTAATTTTCCAGGGCATACAGATTATTTAGACAGTGAAATAAAAGGAAGTGCCTTAATGCTAATGGTTTCAGGAAGCTTAAGAATAGGCTTACTAACAGATCATATTCCAATAAGCAAAATAGCAGAAAGTATAACAAAGGAAGTGATAGAGAATAAAGTAAACACAATACACAAAACATTAGTAGAGGATTTTAAAATTTCTAAACCAAAAATTGCAATACTTGGGATTAATCCTCATTCAGGAGATAATGGAGTAATAGGATCAGAAGAAAAAACAGTTTTAATCCCTATAATACAACAAATGCGTGAAAACAACATGCTGGTGTTTGGCCCTTATTCTGCAGACAGTTTTTTTGGCTCAGGCCAGCAAGAGTCTTTTGATGCAGTTATTGCTGCATATCATGATCAAGGACTTATTCCTTTTAAAACCTTGTCGTTTGGACAAGGAGTTAATTATACAGCAGGTCTAGAAAAAATCAGAACTTCTCCTGATCATGGAACAGCATATTCAATTGCCGGAAAAGGAATAGCAGACGAAACGTCATTTAAAGAGGCTATTTTTTTAGCAATTTTAACGCATAAAAACAGAACAGAACATCAAGAATTAATCAAAGGAGCAATAAAAGAGGAAAACCCAACTAAAACAAAATAAAAGTTTTATATTTGCTCGCTTTAAAATCAGAAACCATGAGGCCTCAAAATGATTTTAATATTGAATTTTCAGGATTAAAACTGGGGCATCACAATTTCGATTTTGAAGTAAGTGACACGTTCTTTAATGATTACAACTATTTTGATTTTAGCCATACCAATATTAATATTGATGTGGCGTTGATAAAAAAAACTACAATTATGGAATTAAATATTGTAGCAAAAGGACATGTTAGGTTAAAATGTGACCTAACAAATGAGTCTTATGATCAACCAATTAACAACAATATTGATCTGGTTGTAAAATTTGGAAGCGAGCTTAACAATGAAGATGACGAGATATTAATAATACCTCACGGAGAGCACAAAATAAGCTTAGCCCAATATGTTTACGAGTTGATTGTTTTATCAGTGCCAGCAAAAAGAATTCATCCTAGAGTTTTAGATGGATCGCTAAAACCAGAAATTTTAAATATATTAGAGGATCTTAAACCAAAAGAAAACAGAAAAAATGTTGACCCTAGGTGGGAGAAGTTAAAAAAATTAATAACTAACAAAGAAAGCTTATAATGGCTCATCCTAAAAGAAAAATATCAACAACAAGAAGAGACAAGCGAAGAACGCACTATAAAGCCAAGGAAAGACAATTAGCAACTTGCTCTATTACTGGAGAGCCTCATTTATATCATAGGGCTCACTGGCATGAAGGAAAGCTATATTATCGTGGAAAAATTCTCTTAGACGAGACTACTGAAAAAGAATAAAGCTTTACAGATTTTGCAAGCTACTTAGCTTGTTTGCTGGCTTAGAATTTAAAAATATTACCGTATGAGAGCAAGATATATATTATTGCTTCTTATTTGCTTTCAAGTGTCTTTTTCACAATCACAAAACAAAGAAATTAAGGCAGATGAAACCATATATTATTTTATAAGGCATGCGGAAAAGGATAAGTCTAGCCCTGAAAACAGAAATCCAAAACTAAGCAAGAAAGGACAATTAAGAGCATTAAACTGGGCATATTTTTTTAGAGAAATCCCTCTAGTTACAATATATTCTACAAACTATATAAGAACAATTACTACGGCCGAGCCAGTAGCAGGGGATAAAAACCTTCCTATTACAATTTACACCCCAAAAGAGGTGAATATAAATAGCTTTAAGAAGAAAAATTATGGAAAATCAGTCCTTATAGTTGGTCATAGCAACACAACACCCGAGTTTGTAAACGCTATATTAGGTTTTGAAAAATTTAAAAAAATGAAAGATAATGACAATTCTAGCTTGTTTATTATAAAAGAAATAAAGGGAGATGTTATTGTAGAGCGCTTATCTATTAGTTTTTAATTTTAATCATTTTTCGTCCATTTTCGTCCATTTTTGTTCATTTTCGTCCATTTTTCGTCCATTTTCATTCATTTTTCATTGTTTTTTGCTCATTTTTGCTCATTTTTACATAAATTTTATATTTAGGAAATAAAAAAATCTAACTATGAGGATTAAAGAAATTCAAAACCTAATCAAGTTTGTTGCTAAGTCTGGAGTAAGCGAAGTCAAGCTAGAAATGGAAAAGCTGAAGCTTACTATAAAAACTGGACCTTCTGGAACACAAACAGTTGTTCAACAAGCAACACCTGTTGTGCAGACACCAGTTATAGCTGAGTCTCAAAAACCAACAACACTGCCGTCAGAAAAACAACAAGAATCTGCTCTAGAGGCAGAATCTAAGTACTTTACAATAAAGTCGCCAATTATTGGAACATTTTACAGAAAACCTTCCCCAGACAAACCTGTTTTTGTAGAAATTGGAGATTCCATTTCTGAAGGAAGTGTTCTTTGTGTAATTGAAGCGATGAAGCTGTTTAATGAAATAGAATCAGAGGTTTCTGGAAAAATTGTAAAGGTTTTAGTTGAGGATTCAATGCCTGTTGAATTTGACCAACCGCTATTTTTAATTGACCCTTCTTAAGCCATCATAAACCAAAGAATATGTTTAAAAAGATATTAGTTGCTAATAGAGGCGAAATAGCCCTTAGAGTAATTCGAACGTGTAAGGAAATGGGAATCAAAACAGTTGCCGTGTATTCTGTTGCTGATGCGGAGAGTATTCATGTAAAATTTGCAGACGAAGCCGTTTGTATAGGCCCTGCACCAAGCAGTGAATCATATTTAAGAATTGCAAATATTATATCTGCTGCAGAAATTACAAATACTGACGCTATACATCCTGGATACGGCTTTCTTTCAGAAAATGCAAAGTTCTCAAAAATATGTGACGAACATAATATAAAATTTATTGGGGCATCTGCAGAAATGATATTAAAAATGGGAGACAAAGCCAATGCTAAGGCTACAATGTTACAGGCCGGAATCCCTTGTGTGCCAGGGAGTGAGGGAATTATCTCAGACTTAAAGGAATGTGAAACAATAGCAAAGTCAGTAGGTTACCCCGTAATGCTAAAAGCTTCTGCAGGAGGAGGAGGAAAAGGAATGAGAGCTGTTTGGAATAAGAAACAGCTTGAAGAAGCATGGAATTCAGCCAAGCAAGAATCAAAAGCGGCTTTTGGTAATGACGACATGTACTTGGAAAAACTAATTGAAGAGCCAAGACATATAGAAATACAAATTGTGGGAGACTCAAGAGGAAAGGCATGTCATCTTTCAGAAAGAGATTGCTCAATTCAAAGAAGACATCAAAAATTAACAGAAGAAGTCCCGTCACCCTTTATTACCCCAGAATTAAGAAGAAAAATGGGAAGAGCAGCAGTTAAGGCAGCTGAGTTTATTAGTTATGAGGGGGTTGGCACAGTTGAATTTTTAGTTGATAAGAACAAAGAGTTTTATTTTATGGAAATGAACACAAGAATTCAGGTAGAGCATCCAATTACTGAACAGGTAATTAATTATGATTTGATTCGAGAACAGATTTTAGTTGCTTCAGGAAAACTGATTTCTGGCAAAAACCATACACCTCAGCTACACTCTATTGAATGTAGAATAAACGCAGAGGATCCATATAATAATTTTAGGCCTTCCCCTGGAAAAATAACAACCTTGCATATGCCGGGAGGTCACGGAATTAGACTAGACACGCATGTTTATGCGGGCTACACTATTCCTCCAAACTATGACTCAATGATTGCAAAAATTATATCAACAGCCCAGACTAGAGAAGAAGCAATAAATAAAATGAAAAGAGCATTAGATGAATTTATAATAGAAGGAGTGAAGACGACAATTCCTTTTCACAGAAAGCTAATGGACGATCCTTCCTACAATTCAGGGAATTACACAACAAAGTTTATGGAGAATTTTTCAATGGAACAAGAGAAGTAAATAAATGAAAAAAATTATAGTTTTAGGATCAGGGCTTGTAGGCAGTGTTATGGCGAATGATCTTGCAGAAAATCACGAGGTTACATCTGTAGACATTTCAAACAAGAATTTAGAAAAAATACATTCAGACAAAATAAAAAAAATCTGTGCAGATGTGTCAGAAAAAGAAGTTTTAGAAAATTTAATTAAGGATTTTGATTTGGTTGTAGGGGCTCTTCCAGGATTTATGGGATATAACATAATGAAGAGAGTTATTGAGGCAAAAAAAAACATTGTAGATATTTCTTTTTACCCTGAAGATCCTTTTAGCTTAGACAAAACAGCCAAGGAGAATAATGTTGTTGCTGTAATGGATTGCGGGGTAGCACCAGGAATGGGAAATATTATTTTTGGACATCACAACAAAACAATGAAAATTACTGACTATGAGTGTTTGGTTGGAGGATTGCCAAAAAAAAGAGAATGGCCCTTTGAATATCAAGCAGTTTTTTCTCCCATAGACGTAATAGAAGAATACATACGACCGGCAAGATATGTGCAAAACAATCAGCTTGTAACAAGAGAAGCATTATCAGATACTGAGCTTGTTGATTTTGAAAAAATAGGAACATTAGAAAGCTGGAACTCTGATGGATTGCGAACGCTGATTCAAACAATGAAGCATGTTCCAAACATGATTGAAAAGACATTACGATACCCTGGATGTGTAGAGCATTTAAGAGTATTAAGAGAGTGCGGGTACTTTTCTTATGAGCCTATAGAGATAAATGGAAATAAAATTAGGCCAATTGATTTAACTTCAAAGCTTTTGTTTCCAATGTGGGAAATGAAAGAGGGTGACGAGGATTATACGGTAATGAGAATTAAAATTATTGGGGATGAGGGTGGAAAAAAAGTTTGCTATACCTATAATTTACTGGATAAATACCAGGATAAGACAATTTCAATGGCAAGGACAACTGGGTATACGTGTACTGCTGTTGCAAATTTAGTTATAGGTAAAAAATATGATACAAAAGGAATATCTCCGCCTGAGTTTTTAGGCCATCACTTCGATGAGATTAATAAATATTTGGGAGATAGAAACGTAATTTATAATGCACAAAAACAATTTTTATAACAGATTACTCCTCTAAAAGAGCATTGATATCTTTAACAACTTGTTGGGCCTCAAGCATTAAAGTGCCATTATAAATTCCTCTAATTCTTTTAGTTTTGTCTACTAAAACAAAATATTCTGTGTGTAGAAAATCAGTACTATCCTTAGAAAATCCTATGGTTTCTTCTGCAAAATAAGACTCTCTAGCAAGGGAATAAATCTCACTTTTTTTGCCTGTTAAAAAGTGCCAATTATTTGTTTTGATGTCGTTAAACTCAACATAGTCTGCAAGTTTATCAGGAGAGTCAATCCAAGGCGTAACACTATATGACAAAATAGCAATTCTAGGATCATTAGAAAAAGCTTCTTCTACAAGCTTCATGTTTCCAGTCATATCTGGACAAATACTTGTACAGGAGGTAAACATAAAATTAGCAACGTGAATTTTGCCTTCTATTTCTTTGTTACTAATTGTTTTTTCATTTTGGTTTATAAAGGAGAAATCTGATATTTTGTGAGAGATTATTTTTTCAATTTCTTTTCCATTTGTCAGAAAATAGGGCGTAAAATCTGGGGAATTATAATAAGGAATAGACGCATTATTGGTACTACATGTAGCAACAAAAATAAGAAGGAATATATTAATTAGTAAAAATACTATCCGAGACATTGACACAGTTTTTTATCCCCAGCAAACCATACCGACGATTATTTTTAATTACATAATTTGATTTGATTCTTCCATCAGCCCACCAAATTTTTTGAAACCCTTTTTCATATCCATTTTTATAATTTGATTCTCGTAAAAGACTACCATCCTTTTTCCATTCATACCTTTTTCCATGATATTCACCATCCTTAAAATTATATTCGAAAGCTATTTCTCCACTCATGTAGTAGCCAAAATATTGTCCTGTTTTTTTACCATTTTTAAATACTCTAACCTCCTTAAGGCTCCCATTATTATAGAATTTATTCCAAACCCCATCTTTAAGACCTTTATTATAGAAAGATATTGAGAGAGTGTCTTTTTGACTAGCACCTAGTTTAACCACATGCCCTGTATAAACCTCTCTATTAAGCTGAACATAACGCTTGGTAAGATCTAGCCCTTTTTCATTATGAGAAACCCATTGATATTCTGGGCTGCTACAAGAGCTAACCACAAAAAATAGAAAAAGGAATTTATTCACTGACTGTTCCAGGGCTTCCATAATAACCACTTCCATTAATATAAGGATCATCTGCTGTTACATGATAGTGATACATTCCATCCGGAAAATCAGCTGTTACTGTGAAATGACCATGATATGCATCTAGATCTGAGCTGTCAATTGTTTGACCATTTTCTTCCGGGCCATAAACCGGAAATCCATCAAGCAAAAACCCAATTAATGCCTCTTTTCCTTCATTTGAGGTAAGCCAAAAAGGCTCCATATGATAGTGATACCTTCCGCTAGCATTATTTTCTTGTCCCGGCCCTAATGGAGCAGGATGTCCATTATACTGATCAAAAGAATTAATTTCTTGTGTTAAAGGAGATCCCCCGCCAGCATATTGATTATAGAAGGGAATTCCATTTAATGAAACCCCTATTGGACCCATTGATGTAGGGTTATTCCCAGTAGACTGTTCTGGAAAAGCAGGAATCTTAAAAGAAATTGATAATTCAGAGATTCTATTAGGATTTAAATTAAAATTTGTAACAAACGGATTTGACCCATCATAAGCAACGTACATAGCGTCTTCCCATTGAGTATTAATAAAATATGGGCTTTGGTGGTCTGGGACACCATTGGTGTTTATATAGATCCAATCTTCCTCAATATATATATCAGAAGTAGTTCCATAGACTCTTTCATAAATAGATATCGGAATTAATGAAGAGGCTTCTTCATTATTATCTGAATTATCTGACGAATCGCTATTATCGTTTGAATCATCGTTGCAACCTGAAAAAGAGAATAATAATAATGCGAGAGAATATATTAAGGCTTGTTTCATTTTTTTGTTTTAGTTAAACAAGAGGTAAACACACGATATGTTGGCTTATAATTTTATTAAATATCAAGAGTTATGCCGTTATTCTATTGTTTAATAAATTTTTGAGAACTTATAAGTGTTTCTTTTGTGATAATTCTTAGGATATATTCCCCGGCACTTAGCCCAGAGACATCGACTGAATTAATATTGTTAGTCAATTTATAATTAAGCACTCTTCTACCCATTATATCAAAAACACTAATAATGGATTGATCTAAATCTAATGACGAGTTTATTGTTAAGTTGCTTTTTACAGGGTTTGGATATAGAACAAGATCTTCTACAAACGAATTCAGCAGACTTAATGTTTCTCCTTCAGTTATATTAATTGTTGTATTAATAGCAGGGCTGTTTATAACGTCAACAGTCCCTGAAGGCCAATATACCGTGATGGAGCTAACCGATGAGTCTGACCCTAGTCCAAAATGAGTATTAAGTGAGCTCATATATCTAAAACCAGATCCGCTAACAACATCTCTAATTTGTGTTCCAATACCAGGAGAATTAATTTCAACCCTAGCGCCAATTCCATTTGTATTGCTTGTTGTCCCAGTGGTTGTAACTTTTAGCCAATTGTTATTATTACCATCATTTAGGTATAAATTAGTCCCATTAAACACATCAACAAACCCATCATTATTTGCATCTCCAATAGCACCAGGTCCAGGAGTCCCAGCAGTATATAATGAAAAAGTAAAATCTCCATTGTTTAACAAAACATCCCCATTAGTGAAAATGTCAATATATCCATCATTGTCAACATCTGCAGAATTGTTTTCTATTCCATAAGGAGCTCCTTCAACTTCCGATCCAGCAGTGATGTTTGTGAATGTGCCATCCCCATTGTTTTTCATTAATTTATGTCCTCCATCTCCAGAAGAGCTGGCTCCAACATATACATCCATATACCCATCATTGTCAAAATCTCCCCAAGCAGAAGACCAGGTTTGAATAGGGTCTCCTAAATTAGAACTATTATCATGCCCTCCATCAGGATAATAGGAATTATACCATCCGGTTACATCTGCTACATTTGAAAAGGTACCGTCTCCATTATTTCTCCATAGTTCATTATTTTTCCACTGCACATTACCCCCCCTACATTTAGCAATAAACATATCTATATCTCTATCATTATCATAGTCAATCCACACAGAACCATAATTCCCGCCCTCTTGAGCAGAGGTGTCCCAGTCAGCTAGTTCTTGCGCTACTCCACCTACACCAGAAGTTATTCCATTTTCATTTGGTCCTTGAAAAAACTCTAACACACCATTGCCATCATTAATATAATAAACTGTAGCCTCTACATCATGGCATACAAAGGCATCTAGATTGCCATCATTATTAATGTCAACAAAATTTGATCGTTGAGAAAAAACGTATTCGCCTCCAGAGATTTCTGTATAGGAGGTCCCATCTGAATTGGCCTGCATAAAAGTAACCCCGCTACCTCCACCATAAAGGAGGTCGTTATAGCCATTTCCATCAAAATCCCCTGCTGCTAAACTCCACCCTGGAGTATTATCTGCATAAGAGGTTTCAATATTTACAGGATTGAAGCCTCCTTCTCCTAGTTGGTAAAAAATATTTATGTTTGTTGATTGAATTGAAACCAAGTCATCTAGTTTGTCATTATTCATATCTACAAGAGCTCTTTCAGAACCAACAGAAGAAACAGCTTCCACGGTAAAACCAAAGGGAGGTGCAGGTGGAGGATCTTCCTCTATAAGCTGAAACTCAAAACTTTGATTTTCCCACCTATCATCCCACGCGATATAATAACTCTCTCCAGCATATACATAGAAGGATGTAACAGACAAATATCCTGACCCACTGTCATCATCTCCAGCGACACAGCTAAGATCATCACAAGATCCTTGATATACATGAAATCTTGTGTCAAGACCGTCATTAACGCCAAGGTCTGAAGTAATAGTTGTTAAATAATCATCATTGGGGGAGTACACATACCATTCAAGATCTCCGTTGGAGGCATCATATTCGCTGCAGTTTAATGAAAAATTTTCACCATCTATATTCTCCACATAATGAGTTCCAGGGCCTATTGTGATAGGGTTAGAACAAGAATCTCCGTCCCCACTTTGTGAAAAAACAGACGGAAAAGTTAAAAAAATAGCGACAATCAATATTAATTTTTTCATAAAAAAGGTTTAATTACAATCTATATCTAAAGAGGTTATCCATTCTTCAATCAAATCTACAGACTCTTGATGTACAAGCGTTCTTCCCAGTAAAGGCATTCTATATTCCTCCTCAACAGAGGCCATTCTAAAATGAAGAACTGATCTGATAAAATTGCCAGGAGCAACGATTAAATCTGTTCCATTTCCTAAGTCTGTATCAGGAGCAAGACAGAGGCCTAAATTAGTTAAATCTTCAGTTGAATCAAAATCAAGTCTTATAGGACGATATTCACAATGGGTATTATCCGAGTGACAATGAGCACAATTTATATCCAAATAGGACCTAACTCTTAATTCCAATGAATTTGAGGGATCTGTCCAGTTAGCCATTGTTTCTATATTTTCAGGAGCATTATCTAGGTACCCATAGTCTATCCATTTTTCAATCTGATTCATAGAGTAATCCTGATAGCTTATTATCTTATTTAAATTCATTGGTTTGACGCCAATGGGAATGTGAGTGTCAGAAGTTTTGTGACATGTGGAGCATTCAGAACCACTAGGTATTCTGTAATTAACTGTACTAGTTATATTATTTTCAGTCCATTCTATTTCAACGGTGCTTCCATCCAAATTATAAATAGCCTCAGTTTGCTCATCATTCCAAATATAATTTGCAAAAATCCAGCCCTCATCTTTTTTGATCATTAGCCTTGTTTCAATATTTTTTCTTTCATTTGAAGGAAGAACTCCGTTATATGCAAAGTTTTTGATTAAAATTGTTCCTTCTGGGAAATTTAATATTTCAGAATCACCCAAGTAATAAGCGCTTTCCTCCTGCGGCATCCATACAAAACGAGTTTTTTTTGAATAATCTGTAAAAAGAGGATTAATTAATTCATAAGGAAGAACTCCATATACAGGAGTGAGAGTTTTTATCTCTCCTTGAAAAAAATTATATGTTGATAAATTTGCATAAGGCATTGCTTGAAGATTAAAATTCACTGGAGAATAAGTAATATGCACATATTCTTCGTCCATTGAACAATTCAAAAATCCTGCTGCAATAAACAACAGAAAAAATGACAATATTTTATTATAAATTTTGATTCTCACCATTACTAATGTGGCCTAAAAATACAAAAACTAATTTTGTATTTTATATATTCAAATAGAACCAAAGAAAAGGATCTAACACACTGGACTACTCAATGATTGATTGAGTTATTCTATTTGTTGAAATGCTACTTATTAGTTCATAAGATATTGTACCAGCTGAACAGCACAAATCTTCAGCAGTATGAACCTCATTAAATATAATTACCTGATCGCCTTCTTTACATTTAATATTTGAGACATCGACCATTATGACGTCCATACAGACATTTCCCACAATAAATGCTTTTTGCTCATTTATAAAAACAAACCCCTTTTTATTTCCAAAAATTCTAGTAATACCATCAGCGTGACCAATTGGTATTGTTGCAATTTTCTCATTTTCTTGGCTAAAGTGCGAGCGATTGTAGCCAACACTTTCGTTCTTATTTATAGTATGGATTTGTGAAATAACAGATTTTAGTCGATGAACAGGGGATAACTTAATTTTTGGATTCCCACTAAAACCATACAAACCTATTCCTGATCTAACCATATCATAATGAGCTTCAGGAAAATTTATTAGCCCAGAGGTATTACAGATATGCAGCATAGGAGTATATTCTAATCTGGAAATAATATTCGAGCTTAGGGTATTAAACAATTCAATTTGTTTTTTTGAGAATGACGTTTCAGAAATCTCTTCACTTGCCGCCAGATGTGAATAAATACTTCTAACTACAATATTGCTAGATTCTAGGATTTTTGAAATAACAACAGACAAATCATCTAAACTAAATCCAACCCTATTTAATCCCGTATTTAACTTTATGTGTACAGGGTATTTTTTTAAATTATTTTTTTTAAAAAATTTCAGAAATTCTTTTAAAACACTAAAGGAATACAAACTTGGCTCTAGATCAAATTTCACAATTTGTTTTATTGACCCAACTTGGGGCAGTAATACAAGAATAGGAGTTTTTATGCCTGCTTTTCTTAAAATCACCCCCTCAGAAGCATAGGCAACAGCAAAATAATCTATATCTAATTCTTGAAGTTTCTTTGATATAATCAAAGCGTCGCTGCCATAGCCATTGGCTTTTACAACAGCCATTAATTTTGTGGGTTTTTTTGAAAGCAGAGATTTAATATGAAAAAAATTCTTCTCTAATGATTTTAAATTAATTTCAAGAACAGACTGTTGATCCTTGTTCATTTTTTGCTCTTTTTTGGGCCGAGGCTTTTAGCATCAGAGACTTTAATTTTTTTTGTCCTTTTGCTCATTCGCTTAAAAAATGTGGCTCTACACAGAGGCTGATACTCTTCTTCCTTGCCTAACATAATTAAGTCATCATTTTTAGCTTTTCTGTAGCTGTATTGCGCAAGACCTCCTGTTTTTGAACAAATTGCGTGAACTTTAGTTACATACTCTGCTGTCGCCATTAGGCCCGCCATTGGCCCAAAAGGTTTCCCCGTATAGTCCATATCTAGTCCTGCAATTATAACTCGAACACCATTATTTGCTAACGCATTACAAACCTCGATTATTTCATCATCAAAAAATTGAGCTTCATCAATTCCAACGACATCACAATTTTTTGCGATATTATATATCTCGCTAGCACTTGAAACAGGCTTACATTTAATTTTATTTTTATTGTGAGAAACAATATCTCCTTCCTTGTGCCTTGTATCAACAATTGGCTTAAAAATAGCTACTTTTAGCTTAGCAAATTCTGCTCTTTTTAGACGTCGAATTAATTCTTCAGTTTTTCCTGAGAACATAGATCCACAGACCACTTCAATCCATCCAAATTGTTTGCCGTATTTCAAAGTATTTTCAAGAAACATTTCGTATTTTTAAAATTACAGGTTGATTTAAATAAATTAGATTTTAAAAGAAATAAATTTAATAAAAATCAAACACCTATTTACCCAAATTAAAATAAATTCTTTTTAAGGAGCAATGAGTAAGCTATATATTGTACCAACACCCATAGGAAATTTACAAGACATAACTTATAGAGCAGTTAAAATATTATCTGAGGTAGACTTAATATTGGCAGAAGACACAAGAGTTTCAAAGACTCTCCTAAAACACTATGAGATATCTACTAAGATGATTTCATATCATATGCATAATGAGCATAGAATCACAAAAGGTATCATTGAAAAATTAGAAAACGAAATCACTATAGCAATTATTAGTGATGCAGGGACCCCAGGAATTTCTGACCCAGGGTTTTTATTAATAAGAGCATGTATTGAAAATAAAATTCCTGTTGAATGTTTGCCAGGAGCCACAGCATTTGTTCCAGCACTTTTGCAGTCTGGAATCCCAAGTGATAGATTTCTTTTTGAAGGATTTCTTCCGCACAAAAAAGGAAGAAAAAAGAAATTATCTGAACTTTCAAAAGAAAATAAAACCATCATTCTGTACGAATCTCCACACAGGCTGATAAAAACTTTAGAGGATCTATGTGAATATTTTGGAGGAGAAACAACAGCAAGTCTCTCAAGAGAATTAACTAAAATCTATGATGAGACAATTCACGGAACATTAACATCAATTAAGGATCATTACAATAAAAACAAGCCAAAAGGTGAAATTGTTATAGTGATCGCATCTAACAATTAATATATGACAAACAAAGTAATTACAAAATGGAGTGAAGGAATGAGCTTTGAAACTATTAGTCCAAACGGAACATCATTAAGATTAGGATCTTCATTAGAAGGAGACAGCGAAAAGATTGCTAGTCCAAAAGCATTAATGCTTTCTTCTTTGGCTGTATGTTCAGGAATAGACGTAGTTTCAATATTAGAAAAAATGAAAATAGAGCTAAAAGATTTTAAAATAAAGACTGTTGGTAGCTTGACACAGGAACATCCAAAATATTATAACAAGGTTTCGATGGAATATCATTTTTATGGCGATCAATTGGACAAGGAAAAAATTAATAAAGCAGTTAATTTATCTATTACAAAATATTGCGGGGTAATGGAGATGTTTAGATCCTTTGCAGAAATTACAACAGAAATTTATTATAATTCATAGCCTTAATGATTTGGGAATTAGAAAAAGAGCAAGACGAGTCTAAAATAAAAGCACTGCAAGACCAACTTAATGTAAGCAAGCTAGTGTCAACACTATTATTAAATAGAGACATAGACACTTTTGATAAAGCAAAAAATTTTTTTAGACCTTCTTTGAACGATCTACATGACCCTTTTTTGATGCAAGACATGCAAAAAGCAGTTGATAGAATTCAGCAGGCTATTAAAGAAAAGCAAAAAATTCTAGTTTTTGGGGATTATGATGTTGACGGAACTTCTTCAGTCGCCCTAGTAAGTTCTTTTTTAAAGAAACAGACAAGCAACACGGTTTTAACCTACATTCCTGACAGATACAGCGAGGGTTATGGAATTTCGCTAAAATCAATTGACTTTGCTGCATCAAATAATGTTAAATTAATTATTGCATTAGACTGCGGCATACAGGCGCTAGATCAAGTTGAACATGCTAGAGAAAAAAACATTGATTTTATTATTTGTGATCATCACACGCCCTCTAAAGAAATCCCAAAAGCCATAGCCGTTCTAAACCCCCTTAGAGAAGATTGCAAGTATCCTTTTAAGGAACTATGTGGCTGTGGAATTGGCTTTAAGCTAATCCAAGGACTTAATCTTGTTATGGAAAATACTATAGAAGACGTAAAAGAATATTTAGATTTAGTTGGACTTGCAATTGTCGCTGACATTGTTGCATTGACTGGAGAGAATCGCATCCTATGTTACTATGGGCTAGAGCAAATAAATGAATCACCAAGAGCTGGATTAAAAGCAATCATTGACACTCTTGAAAAAGATATTATAACAATTAATGAATTGGGGTTTTATCTTGGCCCTAGAATTAATGCCGCAGGGAGAATGGAGTCAGGAAATTTAGCAGTTGAATTATTAGTAGAGGAAAATTTAGAGAAGGCTATAGGGTTGGCAGAGAAATTAAATCAATTAAATATCGAGAGAAGAATATTAGACAAAGAAACAACTCAAGAGGCAATTAGTGAAATTAAGAAACATAAGAATGAAGAATCCAGCACCACTGTAGTTTGTAATCCCGATTGGCACAAAGGAGTTATAGGGATAGCAGCATCAAAATTAATAGAATCTTACTATAGACCAACTATAGTATTTACTTCAAGCAATAACCTTTTCGTGGGATCAGCAAGGTCAGTAAATGGATATAATGTACATGCAGCAATTGAGAAATGTAAGGAGTTTGTTGTAGAGTTTGGAGGGCATAAATATGCGGCAGGAATCAAAATTAAAAAAACCCAATATAAAGACTTTAAAGCTAAATTCGAAGAAGTGGTAAGCAGTACAATCGACAAAAGCATGACAAGCAAAAAAGTTGCTGTTGAAGGTGAAATAGCATTAGAGGAAATAACCCCAAAGTTTTATAGGATACTAAAACAGTTTGCTCCTTTTGGTCCTGGAAATAAAACCCCTATATTTAGTGCTAAGAATTTACGTGACACGGGCTATGCAAAGGTTGTAGGGAAGGATAATACACATTTAAAATTTAATTTAACGCAGCAAAATAGCTCAAAAATATACAACGCAATAGGCTTTGGTCTTTCCGGAAAATATCCAAACATTTTGAATAAAAAAATTTTCAATGCAGCATTTACTGTTGACGAGAATTATTGGAAGGGAAAGGAAAATATTCAACTAAAAGTAATAGATATAAAAAACTAATTTTTGAAAAACAAGCTAGATCCATATGCAGCACTTAGATACAAGGAATTTAATATATTCCTTCTTATTCGATTTATTTTAGTTATTGGCTGGTCCATGCAATTTATTATTGTAGAATGGGAGGTTTATGATTTAACCAAAGACCCACTTTCTTTAGGATTAATTGGTTTGGCTGAAGTTATTCCTGCAGTCTCAATGGCTTTGTTTGCTGGGCACATTGTAGATCAGAACGAGAAGAAAAAACTGTTTGTATATGCTATATTTGCTTTTTTCCTTATTGCATTAGGCTATTATTTTATTACAAGCCCATATGTTTATTCAACATATGAATCTAAAGAAATTGTGCTTGGAATATATCTCCTTGTGTTTTTAGGAGGGTTCATTAGAGCGTTTTTTGGGCCTATAATTTTTTCTTTGGTTGCTCTAATTGTTCCAAAAAAAATATATCCGAACGCTGCAACATGGAGTAGTTCAACATGGCAGTTAGCCATTGTCGCAGGCCCTGCGCTTGCAGGATTTTCAATTGCATGGATTGGCGTTCACGACTCAATGGGGTTTGTGCTTGCCGCTATTTTGGCAGGCTTGCTATTGACAATATTTATTAAGAAGAAACCAATACTTAATCCAAAAATTGGAGAGCCCATTTTACAGAGCTTGAAGGCAGGACTTACTTTTGTTTACAGGACAAAAGCAATTTTAGCCGCCATTACCTTGGACATGGTAGCTGTATTATTTGGAGGAGCTATAGCATTACTGCCTATTTATGCACAGGATATATTAGAGGTTGGATCAGAAGGCTTTGGAGTTTTAAGGGCAGCACCCGCGGTGGGCTCTGTATTGATGATGTTTATCTCGGCATATATTCCGCTTACCAAAAACGCAGGCAAGAAATTACTATTGGCAATTTTTGGATTTGGACTTTCAATAATTGCTTTTGGAGTATCTTCTATTTTTTGGGTATCAGTAATTGCCTTATTTTTATATGGAGTGACTGATGGAATCTCCATGATTATTAGACAAACTATATTACAGCTAAAAACTCCAGATGAAGTTAGGGGAAGAGTGGCTTCGGTAAACTCCATTTTTGTAGGATCATCTAATGAACTTGGGGCCTTCGAAAGCGGTCTTGCAGCCAAGCTAATGGGGACCGTTCAGGCAGTTGTATTTGGAGGAATAATGACAATATTAACTGTTGGATTTACTACAATTAAATTTCCAGATTTTAGAAAATTAGATTTAACAAAAGACATGAATGAGGCCTAGTCTTTGTCAAGCAAGACCTGATGACCATCAAAAACAGCATAACTAAAATGGGTAATCCAGTCACCAAGATTTATATATGTTGAATTAGGGCTTAATTTAATTTCTAAAGGAATATGTCTGTGGCCAAAAATAAAATAATCATAATGCTCGTTTTTTAGCTTCTCTTTACAATATTTTGTTAGCCATTCATTTTCATTGCCATTAAACTTGAGATTCTCTAAGGATGATTTCAGTCTGTTTTTATTAGACAGATATTTTCCAAGCTTTATTCCTAGATCAGGATGCACACATCTAAAGCACCAATTAAAAAAAGGGTTTTTAAAAATCTTTTTCATTATTTTAAATGATTTATCTCCAGGACCTAGCCCATCACCATGGCCCACAAAAAACTTTTTGTCATTTATAGTAAATATTTTTGGCTTATTGTGTACAGTTAGATTTAATTCTTTTTGAAAGTAATCTACAAGCCACATATCGTGATTGCCAGCAAAGTAATGTATTGAAATACCTGCGTCAGATATTTCAGCAAGTTTTCCCAATGTTCTGGTAAAACCTTTTGGCACTACTTCGTTGTATTCGAACCAGAAATCAAAAATATCACCAACTAAAAAAATTGCTTCTGCATCTTTTTTGATTGTATCTAGCCAAGAAACAAATTTTTTTTCACGAACTAAACTCTCCTCCAAATTAGGAGCACCAAGATGATTGTCTGATGAAAAATAGATTTTCTTGCCTTGTGTAAGTTTCATACTATATTCTTTTAAATATACTTAAAGATTAATTATCTGCGGCAAACCACTCAGAATAAGAGGTGTCAGTCTCTTGAAGCTTGAGAGAGTGGAGCTGTATATTTTTTGGCAACGCATTATTAATTTTATTAGCGATATCAATAATCATTCCTTCGCTTGTTGGCTGGTAGTTTACTAGAATAACTTTATGCCCCTGACTCTTTAATATTTTAGCAAGGTCAACATGTGGAGTATTTTGGTTAAATATTATTGAATGATCAAAACTATCAACCACTTCCTTTTTAACAATTGATTTCAAATCAGAAAAATCAATGACCATTCCATACTTAACATTCCCTTTGTCTTTAATAGGTTCGCCAATAACAGTTACATACAATTTATAGCTATGACCATGCACATTTTTGCATTTACCATCATAGCCATATAAAGCATGGCCTGCTTCAAAAGTAAACTTCTTAGTTATTCTTATCTTGCTCATTTTAACACATCAAATTTACATTTTTTCAAAGGATTAATTCATAACAATAGAATGGATCTTGGCTTTGGTTAAGGAAATACACATTTTCTAACCTAATGTACCCTCTTCGTTCATAGAATCTTTGGTTTCTTAAATTTTTAGAAAAAGTGTCTAACCGTATTGACTCATAATTATTTTGTTTACCATAATTTTCAGCAAAATCCATTAATTGCAAAGCATATCCTTTAGACTGGCTTTTAGGATCAACAGCAAGCCTATGAATATAAATATTTTTATTGCTTTTTGACAGCCATTTTACTGATTGATATTCTTGATCCATATGAGTACTAATACTTATACAGCCAATTATTTCATTGTCATTTTCAACTACATATAACCAACAGTTTTCTATATCATTTTTAAAATCTTTTTTGTTTGGATAATGCTCACTCCATTGATATATGCCTTTGGATATCAGGTCTATTGCGCATGCTTTAGTGATAGACAAAACTGCCTCAATATCTTCTGTCTTTGCTTTTCGTATATCCATAAGAAGTGGTTAATAAAAAAACAAATTTAAGATTAATTCAATTTCCAAATAGATTATTTTTGAATTATGAATTTATTCCTTTCAGCATTAATGATTTTTGTATTAAGACTAATTGACCAGGCTTTAACAACAATAAGAGGGCTTGTGGTAGGCAAAAAACCTTTTTTGGGAGCAATGATAGGCTTAGTAGAGTCAGCCATATGGATAATTGTTGTTTCTCAAGTAATAAAAGATGTTAATGAACCCGTTTTAATTTTTGGGTATGCGCTAGGTTTTGCAGCGGGGACAGTACTGGGCTCATATATTGAGAGGGGTATTGGAATCGGCAGCACGGTTGTACGAGTTTTTTCTTCTGCAAATTCTCCTAGTGTAGCAAAAGCCTTAAGAGACGAAAATTTTATGGTCACAGTAATTAATGGAGAAGGAAGAGATGGCACTGTTAATATTTGCTGGTGTATTGTACCAAGGAGAAAAGTAAGGAAGGTTTTGGCAATAATAAAATCTGTTAATCCAGACGCTTATGTTACGACAGATTTTGCAAATCCCACTTCATTAAGAAAATAAATGGGGATGTAGCTCAGCTGGCTAGAGCACTTGACTGGCAGTCAAGAGGTCGTGGGTTCGAGTCCCATCTTCTCCACATATAACCAGTGAATTATACAAGTTAAATTTATGCAAAAAACATCAATTTACTGGCATAATTGACAGTTTTCTGACAGTAAAAAAAGCTAAAAAGTTTGAAAAATATCTCTCAAATTTTCTAAACCACTTATATAATTATTGACTTTCTTTTTTGGCCTACTGCATAATAAAAGGGGGTATTACCCTAACAAATGAGTTGTTACACTAAAAATATTTGTTATTACTCTGTAAATAAGACAATTACAGCATTGTTTTATATATGTTTTGTTTAGGATTATTGCAATTAGACCAGCGATTACTCATCATTTCTTCTTCTTTTAAAATTATTGTAAATTGGTTGGCAGTTATTTGGCAGTATTGAACAAACTATAGTTATCCTCTTCAATATCTTCTTCTTTTAAATCAGCAATTCTTATATTTAGGTTGTGAAAAAACTAATTCTACTTATAATATTCCTTTCATTCTGTTTTAATTCTTGTGAGCATTCAAAGGAAATGAATAATGTAAAAATTATTGGCTTAATGAGTGATGTAATGTGGAAGGGGAAGATGGATGGCTTGATT